>JGI24132J36420_10000701_pt1 | contig 15875 bp, 11 predicted proteins | sample BarGraNGADG00212_3_FD_36420 | JGI IMG/M metagenome (IMG submission 36420) | reverse complement strand
AAGTGACTAATCTTAACCTCGGGAAAAATATTCTGAGGTGGACAATTACCTATAAAGAATGCAGTATTTCGGATGATGTCACCATTACCAACAACCGACCTGTTAATTTTAATGCAGGAACGGATCAATATTTATGTGCTAACTCAACTCAGCTTTATGCTTCGGATCCGGCTGGTGGTTTTGGGCGTTGGTCAATTGCCTCAGGTTCAGCTGCCTTCTCCGACAATACACTCTTTAACACAACAGTGAGCAATCTTGAAAAAGGTGCAAACAAACTAGTCTGGACTTTGACAATTGGCGGTTGCAGTAACTCTGATACCCTGATAATTACTAATAATCTTCCGTCATTGCCTTCTGCAGGGCCCGATCAGGATAACTGCTCTCCGGAATCATTTATGGCAGCTAACTTACCGCAGATAGGAACGGGTAAATGGAGTGTGGTCAGCGGATCAGCCACTTTTGAAAATCCTGCCAACCCATATACAAAAGTCACTAATGCAGGTAATGGATCCAACCTTTTGAGATGGACCATCTCCAATGGCAGTTGTGATATCAGCGATGAGATGTTTCTTATCAATAGTCTCCCAACACTGGCTTATGGCGGTGAAGACAGAGTAGTATGTAATAATACTGCCAACCTGCTTGCAAATCCGCCAACCACAGGTATAGGGACATGGAGAGTTGTAAGTGGTTTTGGTGTCATTGCAAATTCCAATGACTATAATACCCAGATAAATCAACTTGGATTCGGTCCTAACACTATTCGCTGGACCACTGAGAGCGGAAGATGCCGTACCTCGGATGATGTAATTATTACCAATAACCTGGCTGAAGCGAATGCTGGTCTGGATGAAATAATTTATACTCCTGTTGTAACACTTATTGGTAATAAACCAGCCAGCGGTACAGGTGAGTGGGTACTTGTTGCAGGTAACGGGACAATCGAGACTCCGTCCAATTTTGAAACAAGAGTTTCAAACCTTGGAGAAGGAGCAAACTCGTTCTCCTGGACAATAGACAATGATGGCTGTATCGCCTTCGATGATGTCGTCATTACCTATTACGTGCTCCCCACGGTGAATTTCANACCAACCCCTCAAAATGGTTGTCCTCCGCTTATAGTTGACTTTATAAACGGATCTGTCGGCGGTAATCCTTTTACCTGGGAATTCGGAGACGGGACTACATCAACACAGACAAACCCGACACATACTTATAATGTACCAGGNAAATATATTGCTACTCTTACCGGAACCGGTCCTGATGGAATAATGATAAAGAAAGACACCACTATAATCGTCAGGGAACAGCCTGATGCAACGATGGATGTATCACCTCGTCTGCTATATTTGTCTATACCCCCAGGCAATTCTGATGAACCGGCTCATTTCTTTAACCTTACACAAAATGTGGATAGCGTTCTCTGGAATTTTGGAGATGGCACCACTTCCAGGGAAATAAACCCCGTTCATCACTATCAAACCATTGGCGTATTTGATGTAACGCTTACTGTTTCAACCGGGTATCAATGTTCTGATTNGGAAACGCTTCGCAATGCAGTGACTGTTGAAAGNAAAGGATTCCTCAATTGCCCGAATGCTTTTACTCCAAATCTCAATGGCCCAACCGGAGGTACAGTGGTACCTAATGANTATAGTAACGATGTATTTCATTGTTATGCCGATAACCTGATTAATTATCATCTTGAAATATATAATCGTCTGGGTATAATTCTTTTCAGAAGCGATGATATAAATATAGGATGGGATGGNTATTTTAAGGGTGAACTGGTACAGGAAGGAGTTTATACTTTCAAAGTTACAGGTACCTTTAATAATGGAGAAAAATTCAGTGAATTAGGTGCTATATTAGTTATTTATAGTAAATAAAGGACTTGACTATGTACAAAAACTTAAGATATATATTATTGCTGATATTTCTGGCTTGCACCAATATATACATTTATGCCCAGGATCCTCAGTTTTCACAGTTTTATTCATCACCGTTGTACATGGCTCCTTCTTTTGCCGGAACAACGGATGGGGGNAGGATTATAGCCAATTATCGCAATCAATGGCCACGGTTGAGTTCTACTTATATCAGTTACGCACTCTCAGCTGATTACTACCTTGAAAAATATAAAAGTGGAGTTGGTTTAATTATGTTTCGCGATGAAGCAGGAAAAGGATTATTAAATATTACACAACTTGGTTTAAATTACTCATATAATTTTGATATAAACAGGAAATGGAGATTGAGACCAGGTCTTCAAACATACTATTTCTGGAAGAACATCGATTACTCAAAGCTCNNTTTTGGAGACCAGATTCTGAGGAGTGGAACCGACGGTAGTATCCTTGGTCCTTCAATTGANATGGANCGNCTGGTAAGTATGAAATCGGTCAGGCATCTTGATTTTTCAACTTCCCTCCTCGCCTATTCTGATCAGTATTGGATAGGATTTACTCTTGACCACCTGATGTACTTTAGTAAAATTTTAGCTTCACTGGATAGTTATATTCCGCAGAGATATGCATTATTCGGAGGTGGAAAATATAATATCAGAGGAAGAACTCTGAGAAGAAAAGAAGAAAGTGTTACGGTTGCTTTTAATTTTCTCACTCAAAATCAAATCAAATATCTTGACCTGGGAACATATTATACTCTCGCACCTGTATCATTTGGGCTCTGGTACAGGGGATTACCGATTTTCTCTGATAATCCGAACATTGGTGCAATAACACTGCTTTTTGGTTATCGTTTCAATGCGTTCCATTTTGGGTACAGCTACGATTTCACTGTTTCAAAACTTATTACCCAAACCGGCGGGGCTAATGAAATCTCTCTTGTTTATTTATTGGGAGAAAGAACCGTAAAGAAGTCAAAACATAGAGCTATCCCCTGCCCGACTTTGTAATACTACAAATTGCTTAATTTTTCCCGGAAAAATGGAAAAATCACTCCACATGGATCCAAAGATTACAAGGTTTGACAGAATAATAAGATGACAGAAAGCCTTATTACAATATCACTCATTGGTTTTATAGCCGGGTTTATCTTCTCAATGCCTATTGCAGGACCTATAAGTATAATGGTTGCGTCGAATGCTCTTAAAGGCAGGTTGCGATATTGTAATCTTCTTACGTTGGGAGCTGCCTGTGCCGATTTTCTTTATGTACTCGTTGTAGTTTACGGGATATCGAAGCTTTTTTCTACATACAAATGGGTTATCCCATATATACTTGGAGCAGGTGCTTTCTTTATTGTATTTGTGGGATTTAAGATTTTACGGACAAAATTTGATCTTGAACACCTTGATGAAGAGAGCGAGCTTGCAAATAAAACCAGAACTAAAGGAAAGGGGGGATTTTATACAGGATTCATGATAAATTTCCTTAATCCCACCTTGTTCTTCGGATGGCTTATTTCCTCATTTATCGTATTATCATTTGCCGCATCACTTGGATTTAATACCGGGGGGCTTGATTCTGTGATTGACGAGAATTTTAATCAGATAGAAAATATCAAAGGTAAAAATTTAGAAAGACCCCAGATTCCATCCTACCTTCAATTTGATACTTTAAAAATGCTGAAAAAGGAGAGCCACCCTCAGCAATCTGTAGAACTTACTGCAAAATTTCATCTGCTGGTAAGTTTATTTTATGCCTTTTTTTTGTCAGTGGGTAGTATTGTCTGGTTCTTCATTCTGACAATAGTTATGATCAGGTTTCGAAAACAGATAAACATTAAAATTCTGAATTGGATAATAAGGAGTTTAGGAATATTACTCTGCATATTTGGAATATACTTTGCCTATTCCGCTGTAAGGATGTTGTTTTGAATTATACTGAAGTCATTTAATAATTTTTTTGGTTATTTTTTCACTTCACTTCCCCTGCTCAGAAGCGATGATTCTCTGAGCCTTGTAGAACTTAAAAAGCTTAATATCATAAAACAGATCAGTACAATCAATGGTCTGGTCATTGATCCTGTTACTGAAGACTTAAAACTGTCCATTCCAAAGATAAATGCAATTCCTGAAACCTGTCCCATGAGTAAGAGGAAACCATTTGACGTACCTTCAGAAACCGGATAGGTTATTTCAGCGCCATACTGAAATCCAATCGGGCCGGAGCTGAGAAGGAAAAATCCAAAAACCATTCCGGAAGCCAGAAGTATAAAATAACTTGTGGCAAAAGTAATTCCTATAAGACCTAAAGTAGCTCCGGCCAGAGCAATGATGATGAATATGGTTCTTTTTCTGTAATGATCAGATAAAATAGGAATAATCAGAGCTCCGAGAATACCACCTATAATCATAAGTCCGCCGGTTATCCCGGCCTGCACCGCAGAAAATCCCCTGGGACTCAGAATATTCTCAATCCATGTTGTTACCGCGTTGAATACTCCCAATCCAATAAAGAATATGAACATCAACCAGTTAAAGTCTTTGTAACGGAAAATAAGTTTCAGACCATCAATAGCAAGGGTGCGTTCTTCCTGATCAGTATGGCATGGGGCTGTCAGCGGGCGTTCTTTGGCAAAAACAATAAAGACAACTGCTGATGTTAATGAAATAATTCCATATTGATAAAGCATCCCGCTAATACCAGATCCAATTACCAGATAAGGTGTAAGAATCATCCCGGCCAATATACCTATATACATAGCTAAAGTACCAAGACCTGAAGCAGTGGCTCTCTCTTCAATTGGGAACCATCTTGCCGCTATTTTGGTTATAGCATTCAGGATAAATGGCTGACCAATCGCAATGCCAATCTGAGACAAAAGCAGCAGGTTGTAATTAATTGAAACCAAACCTCGTAGCAATCCAAATATTCCCGTTAACGCCACACCAATGCCGACCCCTATCCTGATTCCATATGTGTCTATAATCCATGATGCCGGAATTGAAACGACCAGGTAAACGATCATAAAACACATTGAAAGTAAGCCGATTTTCAGGTCAGAAACGCCATAATATATTGTTGCATCTGATGTTATAGGTGCAAAAGTGATCCACATAAGTTGGTTTACAGCTACAACAAGCATGTAAACACTGAGCATTATCCAACGATAACTATAAACCCTGAAATTTGTTTTTTGCATAAAATAAACTTAATGAACCCGGATTCATAAATATTTTAAAATCATAGGCAAACTTAGTATAAAAAATGGAATAGCTATTTTGTTATTCTATAGCTTTTGATCAAATATTTTCAATTTCAATATGCCATGAATTATTGCTTTTACCCCTTGCTGTAAAAGAGCTAAGAGTGGAATATTCCGACCCCTTCAATGGTTAAGATCAGATTTGCGGGGATTCTTTTTTTTTGTTAAATTTGCACATTATTATTAAAATATTTCATTATGAAAAAACTTATTTTAACATTTACGCTTGCAGTATTTTTTTTAGCTTTTGCTAATGCCCAGGATTATAATACAGGCATTGGAATAAGAGGTGGCTGGTATAATGGCTTGACAGTAAAGCACTTTCTGAACGAAAAAGCTGCTATAGAAGGAATTTTATCCTCAAGATGGAGTGGTTTTGAAATTACCGGATTGTACGAAATTCATAATCAGGCATTTGATGTTGCGCGTCTTAACTGGTATTATGGGGTGGGTGCTCATATAGGCTTTTATAATGGCGATAATACTAACTGGGGAACCAGAGGCACAAAATATACTGTTCTTGGTATTGATGGGATCCTGGGAATGGAATATAACTTCCAGGAAATACCAATTAATATTGGTATCGACTGGAAACCGTCATTTAACCTTGTTGGCTATTCTCATTTTTGGCCGGATGGCGGAGCTCTTTCAATCAGGTATATCTTTTAATTAAGTTATTAGAGTTATTACCATTAAATAATTCTTTTCAGGATATTGAAAAAGGGTGTCATTGGCACCCTTTTTTATTTTCCGGTAATCGTAAAAAATAATTTAATAATTCAATGGTATTGTTTAATTTTAGATTGAGTTAAATATTAATTAAATCAACATAAAATGAAAAGGAATCTTATTTCTGTGTTATTAATGGCTCTTATGCCATTTCTTGCGTATTCTCAAAATAAATTTAACGGACTTGATATGAACATGGGTAATCTTTATAAGTTATCCGATGCTAAAACCCGTTCAATAAGTCCCGAAAATTTTTCCGGTGAAAAAGGGAAAGCAGGAATGGCAAATCCTGCTGATAAGGATAAACCCAATACTGCAAATGCTTTCAATGCAGCACGTGATCTCGGACAAGGATGGAAAGTGAATCCGTATGTAAGGATAAAACCCGGTGAGACATATACAATGGCAGAAATAGAAGGTCCCGGGGCTATTCAGCATATCTGGATGACTCCTACAGGCAAATGGCGCTACTCCATTTTAAGAATCTATTGGGACAATGAAACGGAACCATCGGTAGAGTGCCCGGTTGGGGACTTCTTCGGAATGGGATGGAACCAATACTCCCCGCTTGTATCATTGGCTGTCTGCGTAAATCCGGGAAGCGCTTTTAACTGTTACTGGGTAATGCCTTTCAGAAAAAAATGCAGGATCACAATGGAAAACGTAAGTGACGCTGATCAAATGACTTTATATTATCAGATCGATTATACTCTGACTGAAGTGCCGGCAGATGCAGGATATTTTCATGCACAATTCCGCAGACAGAATCCGGATGTAACTTCCGACTATACCATTGTTGATGGTATAAAAGGAAAAGGCCAATATGTCGGTGTTTATATGGCCCTGGGAGTAAATAATAACGGATGGTGGGGAGAGGGTGAAATAAAATTCTTTATTGATGGCGATACCAAATTCCCGACAATATGCGGAACAGGTACTGAAGATTATTTCTGCGGCTCGTACGATTTTGATACAAGGAAAAAGAACGCAGCAGGCGTTGAGGAAGTTAATTATACCGAGTTTTGCACACCTTATTCAGGTTTACACCAGGTTATCAGGGGCGACGGACATTATAATGTAATGCAGCGTTTTGGCATGTACCGCTGGCATATAGTTGATCCTGTCCGTTTTGACAAGGATCTGAAAATCACCATCCAGGATCTTGGATGGCGTCAGGGAGGAAGATATCTTGCCCAGAAATCAGACATAGCGTCGGTATGCTTCTGGTACCAGGCTGATCCTCATTCAAAATTCCCAAATATTCCGGCATGGCGGGAGCTTGAAGTTTATTGATTTCTCCTTTTATTTTCGTTCAGTATTAACAATTCAATATTTATCCTTATGGAAAATGATAGTTGTAGAAAATCATCAAATGGCAAGGATTTGAACCGACGCAAGTTTATTTCCAATACAGCCATAGCAACATTGGGAACTATAGGAGCAGTGGGATTAATAACATCCTGTAAAGGAAATGAAGAGAAACTTCCGGTTCTTCTGAATGAGGCTCCCGACGGGAAGGTGCTTAAGGCGGGTCTGGTAGGCTGCGGTGGAAGAGGAACAGGAGCGGCAGTTAATTATGTCGACGCAGGACCTAACCTTCAGATAACTGCCCTTGGTGATGTTTTCCAGGACCGGCTCGATCAATGCCGCGCTCAGCTTAAAAAGCAGAGGAACATTGAAATCGCTGATGATAAATGTTTTACTGGTTTCGACAGCTATCAGAAAGTAATTGATTCGGGTGTTGATGTTGTTTTGCTCTGTACACCCCCTCATTTCCGTCCTGTACATGTTGAAGCTGCAGTAAATGCCGGGAAACATATATTCATGGAAAAACCTTGCGCTGTTGATCCGGTTGGTGCACGCTCGGTATTGGTTTCTGCAAAAAGGGCTGAGCAGAAGGGTCTTTGTATAGTCAGCGGAACAATTCGAAGAGTGCAGAAAGATTTTATGGAGACTCACAGAAGAGTTAAAAACGGTGAAATAGGAGAGATTGTCAGCGCCCACATCATCCGCAATGGTGGCTCATTGTGGGTAATTCAAAGACAACCCGGAATGTCAGATATGGAATACATGCTTCGTAACTGGGCAAATTTCTGCTGGTTATCGGGAGATCATATTGTTGAACAATTTATCCATGAAGTAGATGTAATGAACTGGTATATAGGGAAAAACCCTGTAAAGGCTATCGGTTGGGGTGGACGTCAGCGCAGGGTAACCGGAGATCAGTACGACTTTTTCAGCATCGAATATCTGTATGATAACGGAATGCATACACATTGTGCAGCACGGCAGATTACCGGCTGCAGCAACCTGACAAAACAATTTATTACCGGAACAAATGGCTTTGCAAATGCCACCGGAACTATTTACAATCTTAAAGGGGAACAGGTATGGAAATATCCGACTCCTGAAGAAGGTTCCACAGATCTGACATGGAAAGTTAAAGATCCTTATGTTCAGGAGCATATTAATCTGGTAACAGCAATCCGCACAGGAAATATTATTAATGATGCCGAAGCCCAGGTAAATTCAACTCTCATAACCATAATGGGGCGAATGTCAGCATATACCGGTAAGGATGTAACATGGGATGAGGTTCTGAATTCTGACCTCTATCTCGGCCCTAAAACTTATGCATTTGGTCCTGTTCCGGGGATACCGGAAACAATACCTGTTATTGGCGCCGAACCAAAATTATCTTAATTGAATTTATATTATTGATCAGGGTAAAAATATAATTAAAATGAACAGACGGCAATTTGCAAAGAAATCAATTATGGCGTCTGCCATATTTTCAACTGCTACAGTCCCGGGACTATCAGAACTGCTTACTCCTCCCCAGAGAGTTATTAAAAAAGGAATCATGTGGGGAAGTATTGGTGTCGGAACATCTATAGAGGAAAAATTCCGGCTGGTAAAGCAGGCAGGCTTTGACGGGGTTGAGGTGAATAGCCATCTCGACAGGAATGAAGTCTTAAAAGCACGTGACGCTACAGGATTACCTATCCCCAGCGTCTGCAGTTCGCAGCACTGGAATTCTCCTCTTTCGGATCCCGATCCTAAGGTCCGGGAGAAAGGTGTGGAAGGTTTGAAGCTGACCCTTGAAGATGCCAAAACCTACGGTGCCGATACTATTCTTTTTGTCCCCGGCCGTGTCAGCGACATTGTCAGTTATGATGACTGCTGGAACCGTTCGATATTGGAGATCAAAAAAGCAATCCCCCTGGCTGAAAAACTGAATGTAAAAATCGCAATTGAGAATGTCTGGAACAATTTCCTGCTTAGCCCTCTTGAGGCAGCTGGTTATGTTGATCAGTTTAAAAGTCCGATGGTTGGCTCTTACTTCGATTGCGGTAATGTTCTTGCTTTTGGCTGGCCCGAACAATGGATAAAAATCCTTGGCAAACGGATCGCAAAGATTCATATTAAAGAATACAGCCGTAAGATTGCCGATAAACAGGGTAAATCAGCAGGGTTTGGTGTTAAATTAAGGGAGGGTGACGTAAACTGGACGGCTGTTATGAAAAGTCTGGACGGTATCGGCTATCACGACTGGGCCACAATTGAACAACCCGGCGGAGACACACCTGAAGGCTTAAAAGATCTATGCGACAGGCTGAAATTGATCCTTGAAAGCTGATTTAATACAACATGAATGTGTAAAAAAATCATCTCCGGAATAATCTGATTTTTTATACTATCAGAACCCGTTCCTTTTGAATATGAACTACTTGCCTAAATATAATTTAATTTAAAATGAAAAGAATTGTTCCAAATCATTTTATCCTGTTTATTGTTTTTTGTTCGTTAATATCATCTTGTTCTCAGAAAGATAAGAGTATTGACAAAGAGAGACATGAATACAATGGGTCTTATTCTGGAAAATATCTTGACCGGATTGCCTTTCCGATTGGGGGAATAGGTGCCGGCATGTTTTGCATTGAAGGTTCCGGTGCCATCTCGCATATGTCGGTTCGTAACCGTCCGGAGGTTTTTAATGAACCATGCATGTTTGCTGCAATTTCGGTTAAGGGAATTGAAAACGGGACCAAAGTGTTAGAGGGCCAGGTGCCTGACTGGAAAAAATTCGGTGCACCAAATTCTGCAAATGGTTCTCCCGGAGCCAGTTACGGATTTCCCCGTTTTAAGGATGCAAAGTTCCTTGCCAGATTCCCCTTCGCAACAATAGAGCTTGAGGATCAGGAAATTCCATTGGAAATAGAATTGAACGGATGGAGTCCGTTTATTCCCACAGACGCAGATAATTCAAGTCTGCCGACAGGAGCAATTGAATATAAATTCATGAATAAAGGTTCTGCAAGGCTTGAAGCTGTTTTTTCATACAACTCACGTAATTTTATGTCTCAGGCAAATGGGAAAAATAGCATAAAACCCATTCCCAATGGGTTCATACTGTCAGAAAAAGGAGTAAAAGATAAGCCTGAGACCCAGGGTGACTTTGCTGTTTTTACTAATGATACGGCTACCGTAGTTGACTATTGCTGGTTTCGCGGAGGCTGGTGGGATCCTTTGACTATGGCCTGGAACACTATTCTTAATTCAGAAGTGAAAAAAAATTCAGCTGTTGAACAGGGAGCTCCGGGAGCTACATTATTTGTTCCATTCGTACTTGCTCCGGGTGAAACAAAGGTTATCCGTCTGATGATGGCATGGTATGTTCCAAATACAAATTTTAAATATGGGAAAGATGCGGAGGAAGTAAATAAAGAAGAATGTGTTGATCCTAATTGTTCCTGCAACCTGCCTTTTTATAAACCCTGGTATTCAGGTAAATTTGCATCTGTTAATGATGTCGTAAATTATTGGATTACAAATTATATTGATCTTCACAGGAAAAGTGCACTTTTCAGTGAATCATTTTATAACACATCACTCCCACCTGAGGTAATTGAAGCTGTTGCAGCTAACCTGACAATTATGAAATCGCCTACCATGCTGAGACAACCGGATGGAAAATTGTGGAGTTGGGAAGGTTGCAGCGATAACTCAGGATGCTGTGCCGGCTCCTGTCAACATGTATGGAACTATGCTCAGTCCGTACCACATTTATTTCCTGCCCTTGAACGGACTCTCCGGGAAACTGAGTTTTTCCCAAGCCAGGATAAGGAAGGACATCAGACTTTCAGATCAGCTCTACCAATACGGCCCATTGCTTCAACATTTTATGCTGCATCTGATGGACAACTTGGGGGTATAATGAAAATGTACCGCGATTGGCATATCAGCGGTAATAGTGAGTGGCTTAAAAAAATGTATCCTAAAGTTGTGGAAAGCATGGATTATTGTATTAAAACATGGGATCCAAGGTTGACCGGCACACTCGAGGAGCCTCATCACAATACCTACGATATTGAGTTCTGGGGTCCTGATGGAATGTGCACCAGCTTTTATCTGGGTGCTCTTAAGGCAATCTCCGAAATGGGTAAGTTCCTTGGAGAAGAGACCGGGAAATATGAAGATCTTTATAATAAGGGCAGAGAAGCTATGGAATCCGAATTGTTTGATGGAGAATATTTTATACAGAAAATTAAATGGCAGGGATTAAACGCTCCTGATCCTGTTGCGGCATCAGCAGGTTCATGGAATTCAGACTATTCAGCCGAAGCCAGGGAACTGTTACAAAAGGAAGGCCCAAAATACCAGTATGGAAAAGGATGCCTTTCTGATGGTGTTCTTGGTGTATGGATCGGGGAAGTGTGCGGATTGAAAAATATTGTGGATTCTGCAAAAATTGCAAGCCATCTGAATTCAATTTATAAATATAATTATAAGAAGGATTTGTCAGACCATTCCAATCCTCAGCGTCCCTCCTACGCACTTGGCAATGAGGGAGGTTTGCTCCTGTGCACCTGGCCGAAAGGTGAAAAACTTTCACTTCCTTTTGTTTATAGTAATGAAGTGTGGACGGGTATCGAGTACCAGGTTGCTTCTCATCTAATGATGATGGGAGAAGTGGAAAAAGGTCTTGAAATAGTACGTACCTGCCGCGACCGTTATGACGGGAGAGTCAGAAATCCCTTCGATGAATATGAATGCGGTCACTGGTATGCAAGGGCAATGTCGAGTTATGGTATGCTTCAGGGACTCACCGGGGTTCGTTATGATGCTTTGACCCAGACAATGTACATTAATTCAAAAGTCAGTGATTTTACCAGTTTTATTTCTACAGAAACAGGTTTTGGAAATGTTGGGATCAAAAACGGAAAGCCCTTTATGAATGTTTCATATGGGGAAATTGCCATTAAAAAATTTGCCCGATAGTTTTGCTTACTGGTGTCCCGGCACTATGCCCGGCTGCCGTTTCGTCCGACATATCATCTTCGAGCCAACGGTATGAATCAGCTACAGGTGTACCGAAGATTGTACTAACCGAAATGCAACAGATCCGTTATATGTTAGCAGATCATATAAATGGCTCCATAATATTTAATGCCACTGATATGCTTTCCATCCTTTTCCAAGGGCAAATTTATTAAGTTTTTTATCAGGATTTATACATATTGGATGACCTACACTTCTCAATACCGGAATATCCGCAACAGAATCGCCATAACACCATGACTCTTCTTCGGTTGTGTTATTAATTTCACAATAATCCTTTAATCTTGAAGCCTTTTCTTCACCGAAGCACAGACGTCCTTTTGGCAGTCCGGTATAATGCCCGTTAACAACCTCAAGGTCGGAACAAAGCACATCATCCATTCCCAGGTAATCCGCAATCCCGAGACATACAGGCTTTAGCGCCGATGACAGAATTACAACTTTTGCATTCTTTTCCCTGTGATAATTCAGTTCTGCCTGTACCTCAGAATGGATTGATGGTATAAGAATATTTTCAGCTACTTCGGCCGATAGTTCCAAAATTGCCTTTTCAGGCAATCCTGCGACCCATGCCACCATATCGTCGATAATCTTAATAGTATCCTTCAGATTTAGTCTGTAAAGAATTGAAAGGTAAATTGCTTTTATCAGATCTGACCTGCCCATCATCCCTTTTTTATAGGCCTGACGAACCATGGCTGCACCGCTGTTTTCTGCAATTAATGTCCGGTCGAGGTCAAAAAAAGCGATATAATTTTTAGCTGGTTTATTTTCTGCTGAAGAAATGGTTACCATCTGGATTATAGATTATGTTCAGGGCGCCGGGGACCGTATTTACATTGAATTTTTTTGAAAAATTCAATTCTCCGTCAACATGAAAAGGGACCTCTTCGCTAAACTCAAGATCAATCCGGGGTGTCTGATAATAATTGACCTTCTTTTCAGTAATATGTGTTCCTGAAGGTACTTTAAGTAACATCCTGAATCTCTGAAAAAGATTTAGTTTCTTTATCATACACACATCAAGCAAGCCATCATTTGCAATAGCTTCAGGAGTCAGATAGAAACCACCGGCAAAACGACGGCCAATGGAAATGGTATTGATAAAACAATCCGTTTCAAGTTTCCTGGCATCAGAATTTACAGTCATTCTCTTTTCACGAAAAAACAAGAGANNCTTAACAATATGCCAGATATATTTATGTTTTCCTCCTTTTTTCACCTTTCCGGGCTCAANGTAATTCTCAGCAGCAACCTGGGCATCAAATCCTAATCCCATTCCATTCAGGAAGATCATTCCGTTTACCTGTCCGGCATCCATTGAGATAACATTCCTGTCAAAAAATATTTTCCAATCCTTTTCTTCAAACCGGCCGGGGAAGCCCAGAATCTGGATAAAGTCATTTCCGGTTCCGGCCGGTATTATCCCTGCCGTAACCTCTTTCCTGTTTATCAGTGGCCTGGCAATCTCGTTCAATGTACCGTCTCCACCTACACCAATTATATAACTGAAGCCTTTTTCGAGATAATTCATGGAAATATCGGTTGCATGCCCNTGCCTTTCGGTAAANACAACTTCAGCATCGATATTGTATTGCTTTATCTTCTCCCGGATAACAGGAACAATAATCTTTCCGAAACCATTGCCGGCAACCGGATTGACAATAAAAATCCATTTGTCATTTCGCATTATGGTAAAGTTTAATTTTTATCTTCCCTCCCGTGGTAATAAGCAGATTCAATTACAGTTTTTACTGCCTCAATTATTTCATTATCGTTTTTATCAATTAATTCTTCCCTTCTTATGGGCTTGTGAATTATAACATTGAGCCTTGAACCAAAATTTATATAAAATCTGTTTTTGGGTTTCAGATTATAAAAGCCATTTAAAGTGACAGGCAGAATTCCTATTTCCCTGGTTCTGAATAAATAAATGAATCCTTTAAAAAAGGGATTTATTTTCCCATCAAGAGTCCTTGTTCCTTCGGGGAATATTGCAACAGTCTGATTTTTAGATTTAAGAATAAGCTGTTCAATCATGTGCCTGGTATTTCTGATNGTTGGCTCCTTAAAAGGNACATAATCTGTCATTTTTAAAAAACGNCCGAAAACAGGAACTTTAAGAAGACGTTCATGGCCAAACCACGACACTTCAGGGTAGAATGACGTAATTGCGACAATATCAAAAAGACTGGAATGATTGGCGATAAGAATATACCTTTCTTCTTTGTTTATGTTTTCTTTCCCCTGTATCCTCAGCCTTTTCCCCATCAGAAAGAAGACCGATTTTGCCCATATCCTGGAAAGGAAACGCACAGGGCCTTTTGCATTAAACCATGATAAAACAATTAAAATTAATACCCCAATAGCAGTATAAAAATAGAGTATCGCAAATACCGGTATGGTAAGTATTGTATAGATACCTGAATTCATAGTTTCTTCCTGATTATTTTTATACTTGAAATGTACCGGATTATTTAATTTATAATTTATTTGATTCATTTTAAAATTCAGTAATTTCTATTTCCCTGAATTACTGACAAAGGCAATCTGTTTACTGTCGGGTGACCAAGATGGAACATTGATAGTACCCTGGCCTCCATAGAGATATGCAATTACTTTTGGCTCTCCACCTGAAACAGACATTAATCGCAGCATTACCCTTTTGTAAGATGGGTGGCTGTTTTTTTCAATTTCAGGAAGGAAAGAGATAAAAGCAATCCACTTCCCATCCGGTGAAACATGCGGGAACCAGTTATAGTATTTATCAAAAGTGAGCTGCTCCCTCCCCGATCCATCAGGTTTCATTCGCCATAGCTGCATCGTACCTGTATGACTGCCATTGTAATAAATATATTTCCCGTCAGGTGAATATTCACAACCATCGACATGTTCGCCGGCACCAATAATTGTCAGTGCAACTTCCTTTCCTCCTTTAAATGAATTTCTATATATATTGTAGATCTGTTTCCCGTTGCGTTGAGCTACATATACCAGCTCTTTATTGTTTGGCGCCCATCCGTGCCAGTATGATGGAGTATCTTCAGTAATTATTTTTGGATTACCACCTTTAAGAGGTAAAACATAAACAGCTGAACCACTACCAGCTTTCCCTTCTTTCTGATTACTGATAGCCAGAAGTTTACCATTAAAAGATATTCCGTGATCATTATTAATTTTGTTGGCAGATCCGGTATTGAGTTTCACAATCTCTCCTCCTGAAACAGGGATTGTAAATAAAGAACCATCCATGTTGAAAAGAAGTTTTTTGCCGTCAGGCATCCAGTTTGGTGCTTCGAACCTGCCGGGCTTTTCATAGATAACTTTCCTGTTACCATTAAAAACATTCATGGTTTCAAGCCTGCAACCCGGCCCCCCTGATCTACTGGTGTTTTTATCATCAGTAACCGGTTGGTCTATCCTTACATTCCAGACTTTAACTTCTTCAGTTACAGCGGTATCGTGAGAACAGATAAATAATCCGGCCAGGACCTCGTCGGGCATATTGTCCATTTCATGAGAGCCAATAACTTTAAGAGGTTCACCAAAATGTGCTGCCCTCATAATTATTATCTTCCCATCTCTCTCAATCTGTATTATATTATAAGCTGAAGCAGCAGCAAAAATCTCAT
>JGI24132J36420_10000699_pt1 | contig 15921 bp, 13 predicted proteins | sample BarGraNGADG00212_3_FD_36420 | JGI IMG/M metagenome (IMG submission 36420) | reverse complement strand
CATGACGTCTCGCGCTCTCCAGGCGGCGATATACCTGGCAAACTCCCTGCTGGGGATCTCCATCCTCACCATGTTTCTGGGTCTAGCGCTGGGCGCCAGGCCAGAGCTCTTCGCCGGATTCGGGGATTCGGCCTCCNCGAGAACGGGCNTGGCCATCGCCCTGGCTGGAGGGTTCGGGGCGATCTTCAGCGCTTTGTTGGGTCGCCTGCTGGAGTTGATAGCGGGCTCCGTGGGCAACGGCGACAACGCCTAGTCCAGCTCGAAGGTGGCGTGCAGCTTCTGCACCGCCACCTGCACCTTTTCCCGATCCACTATGCAGGTGATTCGGATCTCCGACGTGGTGATCATCTCGATGTTGATCCCGGCCTCGTACAGCGCCTGGAAGGTTGTCGCCGCGATGCCCGGCGCGCTCTGGATGCCGGCCCCCACTACCGAGACCTTCCCCTGGTTGTCGGAGCTGAGCAGCTGCTTCGCCGCGATCCGCTGGGCCACCGGCTCGATGATCCGCATCGCCTTCGGCAAATCCCCGCGCGCCACGGTGAAGGAGAGATCCGTGGCACCCTCCACGGTGACGTTCTGCACGATGACGTCGACGCTTATCCCGGCCTCTGCCAAGGGCTGGAACACCGATGCCGCCAGCCCGGGGCGATCCGGAACCCCGACCAGCGCGATCTTGCCGACATTGAGGTCGTGAGCTATGCCGCGCACTCGGCTTCTGGTTTCCATTCGACTAACCTCATGAATCAGGGTGCCCGGCTCATCGTTGAAACTCGACCGGACCATGATGGGCACTCCGTAAGCCTCGCCCAACTCCACCGACCTCGGATGCATAACCTTGGAGCCCAACTGCGCCATCTCCAGCATATCCTGGTAAGAGATTTCGTCCAGCTTGCTGGCCTGCGAGACCAGCCTCGGGTCGGCCGTGTAGACCCCGTCGACATCGGTGAAGATGTCGCAGCGGTCCGCCTTGAGCGCAACAGCTATCGCCACGGCGGTGGTGTCTGATCCGCCCCTGCCCAGGGTGGTCACGTCGAACTCATCGGTGATCCCCTGAAAACCGGCCACGATGACGATCTTGCCGGCATCCAACTCCCGACGGAGCCGTGTCGAGTCCACCGACTTGATGCGGGCCCGCCCGTAGAAGGAGTCCGTGTGGATCCCTGCCTGCCCGGCGGTGAGCGAGACAGCCTCATGGCCCATGCCACGAAGCGCCATGGCCATCAGGGTACAGGAAACCGTTTCGCCGGTGGACAGCAGCAGATCCAATTCCCGCTCGTCCGGCTCCGGCGCGACCTGCTGTGACAGACGGATCAGCTCGTCGGTGGTCTTCCCCATGGCAGAGACGACCACAACCACGCTGTTGCCGGCATCCTTCGTGGCCACAATTCGGCGCGCCACCGAAAGGATCCGTTCGGCCGTGGCGACCGAGGAGCCGCCGTACTTCTGAACGATGAGTGCCATTGCAGCCCCCTAATCTCTGTCGGTGATCTGCGCCCCGGAGTAACAGACCCTGGTGATTATGGTCTTGCCCTCAACCCCAGCCTTCGCCCCGGCCTCGGCCATCCCCTCGGCAACTCGCTCCTCGCCCCCCAAAGAGAAGGCAAGGATACTGGAGCCCGCACCGCTCAAAGCGGCGCCCGCGGCACCCGCATCCAGGGCCGCGCGGATGATATCCTCCATGGCGGGGAACAGCTTGAGCCGGTAGGGCTGGTGAAGGGCGTCCTCCGTGGCCGCCTTCAGATGTCCCAGCGATCCGGTGGCCATGGCGGCAATCAGCAGCGAGGCTCGGCTGATGTTGTAGATGGCGTCCGCCCGGGAGACGTTTCGGGGGAGGATATCCCTAGCCTCGGAGGTGAGCATGGGAAAATCGGGACTGAAGACGATGATCCCCAGGTCGGCGGCCAGGGGAACCCGCAGGTGAGACACCGTCTCCCCGTTCATCACGGCAACCTGCAGCCCGCCGAAGAGGGCCGGCGTAACGTTGTCCGGATGGCCCTCCATCTTGGTAGCTATCTGCAGTAAGGCCTCGCTGGAAAGGACATGGCCAAGGAACTCGTTTCCGGCCACCAGCCCGGCCACCAGGGCAGCGCTACTGCTGCCCAGCCCGCGCGCCAGCGGAACCCAGTTCTCACAGGCCAGAACCAGCGGCGGAACCCGCTTCTGTAGCTTCTCGTAGACTGCCAGAACCCCCTGGTACACCAGGTTGTCCTGCCCCTGGGAGAGGACATCCTCCCCCTCGCCGGCCAGCCGGACGCCGAACTCGTCCGCGGCCTCGATCTCAACAGTGTTGTAGAGTTCCAGCGCGATTCCGATGGAGTCGAAACCGGGGCCGAGGTTGGCGCTGGTAGCAGGAACTCGAACGGTGACTCGTCTGGGCATGATGAGGATTCTCAACTCCGCCTAAGGCTGAATGGGAGGAACGCGCGGCGAACATAATACTTCACCCCGACACCCCTGTCCAATTGGCTGAGGCAGCGGTAGGTCGGGTTGAGTTAACCTGCCCTACACGCCTTCGCGTTGCCCTATAATTGGTGAACGCGCCGCGCGCAGCCGGCCCCGCAGCAAGACAACGGCGAGGTAGGAGAAGAAGCCACCATGTATCGGAAGTACGGGTTCATCGCCCCCCGTCGAGGGATGGCTACCACGGCCGACGACGCGGCAGCCCTGGCGGTGACGCTCGGCTTCCCCGTTGTGTTGAAGATCGCCTCACCGGACGTCCTGCACAAGACCGACATCGGCGGCGTCGAGTTGGGTTGCACCTCCCCGGCTGAAGTGAAGGCCGCTTACTCTCGCATCGTCGAGAACGTTCGCCGGAAGATGCGCGAGGCAAGGATCGAGGGGGTCAGCGTCGAGGAGATGGTTGGAGTGGGTGTGGAGGTGATCCTCGGCCTCACCCGCGATCCCCAGTTTGGCCCCGTCTTGATGTTTGGGCTAGGCGGCATCTTCACGGAGCTGCTCCACGACGTGAGCTTCCGCCCCCTGCCAGTGAGCCCCGAGGACGCCAGGGGCATGCTCAAGGAGATCCAGGGCCGCCCGCTGCTGGAGGGTTACCGGGGACAGCCCCCCGTCTCCGAGGAGATGCTGGTGGGGTTGCTGGTGAATCTGAGCAGAATGGGGATTGATCTGGGCGACAGGCTCGAAGCAGTGGACCTGAACCCCGTGGTGGTGTGGGGAGACCAGCATAGGGTGCTGGACGTCAAGATCCTCCTCCAGCCCGAGGGGCAGGTGCCCCCGCTTGCCCAGCCCAACACCGCTCACCTGGCCCGCTTCTTCTCGGCCAGGTCGGTAGCCGTGGTGGGAGCCTCGGCCACCTGGGGCAAGGTGGGCAACTCGGTGCTGGACAGCCTGTCGAAGCACGAGTACCGGGGTAGAGTTTACCCGGTTAACCCGACCAGGACGGAGATCATGGGGCTGACCTGCTACCCCAGCGTCTCAGCCATCCCCGACCCCGTGGAGCTGGTGGTTGTGACTGTGCCGCTCTCCGCCGTACCGGGCATCCTCCAAGAGTGCGCGGAGAAGGGTATCCACAACATGATCATCCACTCCGGCGGCGGGAAGGAGTTGGGCGGCGAGAGCGAGGCGTTGGAGGCAACGATCCGGCAATCCGCCAGGGCGAAGGACGTGAGGATCGTCGGCTGCAACTGCATTGGGGTGTACGACCCCGAGACCAAGCTGGACACCCTTTTCCAGGTCCACGAGCGGATGGAGCGACCCAAACCGGGGCCCATCGCCATACTATCCCAGTCGGGCACCGTGGGAGCCGCGGTGGCGGAGGCGTTGGCCGACGTGGGAGTCAGCAGATTCGTCAGCTACGGCAACCGGATCGACGTGGACGAGGCGGATCTGGTCAGCTTCCTCGCCGAAGACGCCGCCACCAAGGTGATGGCTTTCTACGTGGAGGGGCTGGCCGAGGGTGAGAAGTTTGTCAGGGCGGCCCGAAAGGTGACACCCCACAAGCCGATCGTGCTGTTCAAGGCGGGTAGATCCCAGCGAGCCGCTCGCGCCTCCATGTCCCACACCGGGTTCTTCGGGGGATCCTACGACGTGGCAGTGGGCGCTTTCCGGCAGGCAGGCATCATCGCCGTGGATTCCTGCGAGGAGCTGGTGGCGGTAGCCCGGGCGCTGGCGATGCAACCTCGGGCCCGGGGGGCAGGCATCGCGATGATCAGCAACGGCGCGGGCACCATGGTTCAGGCGATGGACCTGATGGAGGGCAGCGCGCTCACCCTCCCGGCGCTCGCCGCGGCCACGGTGTCGACATTGAAGGCGGCCTACCCCCCCTTCTACCTGTCCCAGAACCCGGTAGACGTGACGGGCTCGGCCACCAGCGCCGATTACGAGGTGGGCATCCGGGCGCTGATGGAGGATCCCAACGTGGACATCGTGATGCCCTGGTTCGTCTTCCAGGACACGGCTCTGGACGAAGGGATTGTGGAGATGCTGGCTCAAGCCTCGGCGCGGCAGGAGAAGCCGATACTGTGTGGCTCCATGGGCGGCCCATTCACGGAGAGGATCTCCCAAGCGATCCAAAAGCGAGGCGTTCCCATGTACCACACGGTCCGGGAATGGGTCGCGGCGGCCAAGGGGCTGGCTTCACAATAGCAGCCGCAACAAGCGTGGCCGGGGGGATTGGCAGGTCACTCATCCAGATGTCGGCCCTGGAAGTTGCCGCCTGCTGCCTTAAGGGCTCGCACTGATATAATCAGTTTTAAGGAATCAGTGATGGAGACAGCCGCCAATCTCGCGCCCCTCGAGGGCGTGGTCGAGCGGGTGACCTACAGCAACGCGGAAAACGGCTACACCATCGCCAGGCTGCAGCCCCAGGGCGACCGTGACCTGGTGACTATTGTCGGCAACCTCCCCTCCGTCAACGTGGGAGAGACGCTCCGGCTCGAGGGTCGGTGGACCACCCACCCTCGCTTCGGCCGGCAGTTCCAGGTGGAACGCTACCAACTGCTGCTCCCCGCCACCACCGATGGGATCCGCCGCTACCTGGGCTCCGGACTGATCAAGGGGATCGGGCCCGTCACCGCGGGCCGGATAGTGAAACACTTCGGGATGGAAACCCTGTCGGTGATCGAGGAAGAGCCGGAGCGGTTGAGGCAGGTGCCCGGGCTGGGCGACAGGCGGGTGGAGATGATCACCCGCGCGTGGGAGGCCCAGAAGACCATCAAGGAGGTGATGCTCTTCCTCCAGACGCTCCAGATCAGCAGTGCCCTGGCCGTGCGGATCTACAAACACTACGGCGAAGCCTCCCCCTCTGTGGTCAAGAACGAGCCCTACCGCATGGCCCGAGAGGTGTTTGGCATCGGCTTCATCACCGCCGACAAGATCGCCCAAAGCGTCGGCATACCGCAAGACTCGCAGGAGCGGGCCATGGCCGGGGTGCTCCACCTCCTTTCTACGGCCACCGAAGAGGGTCACACCTACCTACCTCGCCAGGAGCTAGTGGCCAAGGGCGCCGGACTGCTGGAGGCCCCGGCGGAGCGGGTGGAGGCCGCCATCGACCGGCTCGTAGCCGAGCGGGGGGTGTGGAGCGAGCCGACCGAGGAGCACGAGGCGATCTACCTGCTGCCCATTCACTACGCCGAAGTCGGGGTTTCCAACAGGATCAAGTCGATGCTGAGCGACCCCGCCGACCGGCTGCAAGCTTTCCAGACGGTGGACTTCGATGCCGCCTTGAGTTGGCTGCGGGAAACAGGCGGGGTGGAGCTGTCGGATCGGCAGAGGGAGGCCGTGGTGGCGGCCCTCACGAACAAGGTCGTGGTTGTAACCGGCAACCCCGGCACCGGCAAGACCACCTGCGTGCGCTCCATCATCCGAGTGGCAGAGGCGAAGGGGGCAGAGATCGTGCTCGCCGCCCCCACCGGGCGGGCGGCCAAGCGACTCTCGGAGGCGACCGGCCGCCCCGCGAAGACTATTCACCGGCTCCTGGAGCTGCGGCCCGGCGGACAGGCCCGCTACAACCAGGACGACCCCATACCCGCCGACCTGGTGATCGTTGACGAGACCTCCATGATGGACCTTCTGCTCACCAACTCCCTGATCAAGGCGATCAGCCCCGAGGCCCACCTGGTGCTGGCCGGAGACGTGGACCAGCTTCCGTCCGTGGGCCCAGGCAACGTGCTACGGGACATCATCGACTCAGGGGCGGTCCCCGTGGTGAGGCTGGACACCATATTCCGGCAGGCGCAGGAGAGCAGCATAATTCTGAACGCCCACCGCATCAACAGGGGGGAGATGCCCNTCTTCGACCGAGACCAGGGCGAGAGCTTCATGGTCCACGAGGAGGACCCGGACAGGGTGCTGGAGCTGCTGGTAGACCTGGTAACCAACCGCATCCCAAACAAGTTCGGCTTCCACCCGGTCACCGGCATCCAGGTGCTCAGCCCCATGTACCGTGGCAAGGCGGGGGTGGACTTCCTCAACGAGGAGCTGCAGCGTCAGCTGAACCCGCCCCACCTGGACAAGCCTGAGAAACAGTTCGGCGGCAAGCTGTTCCGGCTCGGCGACAAGGTGATGCAGATCCGCAACAACTACGATAAGCAGCTGTTCAACGGCGACGCCGGGCGCATCACGGCCATCGACCTGGAGGAGCAGACGGTGATGGTGGCCTTCGACGACGACCGACAGGTGGACTACGAATTCGCCGAACTGGACGAGTTGGTCCACGCCTTCGCCATCTCGGTCCACAAAGCGCAGGGTGCCGAGTACTCGGCGGTGGTGATTCCGGTGCTCACCCAGCACTACATGCTGCTCCAGCGGAACCTGATCTACACCGCCATAACCCGGGCAAGGGAGCTGGTGGTGCTGGTGGGAACGAAGCGCGCCCTGGCCATGGCGATCAAGAACAACCGCATCGCCGCCCGCTACTCCGGCCTCAAGCGACTGCTGGCCCCCTCGGTTTCGTAGGCTAGGCACCACCCACCGCAAGAGACTCCGCACGCGCCTTGATCCCAAGGAGCGTCTTCCTCTGCATGATAAAGCTCCCCGGCTCCAGCAATGCGCGGTAGAACAGATCGTTCGTCAGGCTAGGGTTGTAGTCCGCCCGAAACCGTTCGACCAGTCTGGTGGCACCCCCGCTGGCCGCATCGAGCAGGAAGAGCCAGCTCGCGCTCATGTAATCGCCGGGCCTGGTGGGAACGGGAGAGCTGCCGTCGCGGGTATCGCCGTGGAGAAGCAGCATCCGCCGGGGTTCCACCTCCACCACCGGCAAGCCGAACCCGCCCGGTGCGAGTGGAATCGTGTCCCCCCTCTCCAGATGCTGATACTCAGGGATGACCCGATCGGCGCTGTGGATGCTCAGCCCCATCAGATTCTCGATCCAGTCATAGCTGTAGAAGCCGCCCCGGCCCTGGCCCATCTGGGCAATCCAGGGCCAGACATCCTCCGGCGGCGCACCGATCGTGACGGCGTGGGTGGCGTTGATCTTAGGCGTCGGCACCAGATCGTCCCCGGGTAGAGGCCCGTTCACCTCCACCTCGGTCGCCCCCCACCGCAAGTGCCATGGCCGTACCACGAACCGGTAAGCCGATCCAGCCGCGAAGCCGGCTACCGCGCCAACAACCCATCCCCTCGAAAATCCAGCCATCTCTTCCTCCCTTGGCGAAGCCCCGCCGCCGGCCCTACGTCCGGAGCGGCGAAGACCTCGCATACCTTCCGGGAGGCGGGGTCCGGGACGACCCCGCCGTATCAGTTGAGCACAAGCCTCCCCAGTTCCTACCCTTTCTTCTCGGTCTGGGGCGACCAACAGCCCTTTAGACCAACGACCTGTCGAGTTTTCGGGGCACGCTACTACATTACTCCTAGCTCTGCGAGTCGCGCCTTGATTCGAGACCTCAGTTCCTCAGCTTCTGGGGAGCCGTAAGGGTAAACGTCGCTCTTGCCATCAATCTTCCCCGTCTCGCCGTAGTGTTCGACCTCCGCGTGGGTAGGGAAGTGGAGGGGGACGGTTGGCCAGACCTTGCGGCCCTCCTGAATGCACCAGCAGGCCGCGTTGACGGTGTCGTCGTCTATACCCTGACCGGCCGTGCTCTGGGCGAACTCCAGGGAGATGTAGCGTCCACTGCAGGCTCGAGCGTGCCAGCCCCACCGGTCGGGCGCCAGATGAACGGCCACCAGGTTTGGCCCCACGGTGTAGTTCCAGGAATCGATGCCGTCTGCTCCCCGAGCAGCGTAGCCCACCGTTCCCTGCCATTCGGCCTCAGCGGACTGAGCAACGCCCGATCGGGTCCCGTGGAACAGAAATCCGGCGGGCATCTTCAGGAAAGGGTAGTTCTCGTTGCCAATGGGGACCTTCACGGCCTTCGGCTGATAGTCCGTCGCAGGCGGCTGATAGTCGGGTTCCCAGGGGAAACGGGTGGTATTGTCACGGTCCAGCAGGCCGTGCTCGTTCCAGATCCAGGTGCGGTACCCATCGGTGAAGGCGGTGCAGTTGTCGGCCTTCCGCCACACCATCAGCCCCCTGGTGGTAGCCTGCAGAGCGTCGCCGGTCGCTGGATCGCACCGCTCGTCCTCCAGCGGCTCCCCGACGACCTTTTGCCCCAGCAGCTGCGCCAGCGACCTGAACCCAAGGATGTACTCTGCCATTTGAAAGCTCCTCGAAGTCGGCGTCCCGCCACTGCTATCACGGACTTACAGCCGGCTTGCGGACCGCATCGCCGCGGAGGTGCTGATGCCGGAAATCTGGGTGAGGGAGAAGGCCGCCAAGCTGAAGAGCGTGCTCGCTCTGGCCTCGATCTTCCAGGTCAGCCAGGCCGCCATGAGGATCAGGCTGGAAGAACTGGGGCTGTCGCAGGGCTTCCCGCACAGGTAGTTATGAAGGGCGGGCCAGCCCTGACCCGCCCGTTCCGACTGTCATCCGTATAGGGGTTGTCTCAATCCGCTCGCTCTGCCCTGTTAGAGGTCTACTTCTCCGCGATATCCACGCCGGTGATCCGTACGTCCTGGGTCGGCACAGAGTTCTCCCCCTGCGGGCTCTTGGTCACCGGGGTGTTTGCGATCTTGTCCAGCGTCTCCAGGCTCTTGGCGTCGGTCACCTGGCCGAAGATGGTGTAGTTTGGCGGCAGCTGGTAGTCGGCGAGCATGAGGAAGAACTGGCTGCCGTTGGTGTTCGGCCCGGCATTGGCCATGGCCACGATACCGCGCTTGTACTCCCGCTTAACAGGCTCGTCGGCGAAGCGGTAGCCCGGGCCGCCGGCTCCGGTTCCGGTGGGATCGCCCGTCTGAGCCATGAAGCCCTTGATGATCCGGTGGAACTTGACGTTGCCGTAGAAGCCGTCCTTGGCCAGGAAGACGAAGTTGTTTACGGTGTTGGGCGCATCCTTGGCAAACAGCTCCAGCTGTATATCCCCTTCGGTGCTGTGAAGGGTGGCGGTATAGCTCTTGTTCTGGTCAATCGCCATGATAGGCGGGGCACCGTACTGCTTGGGCACTGACGTTCCTCCTTGTGATTGCGGGGCTGATTTCGTCGGCGCAGCCGTCGGCGCAACCGTCGGCGCAGCGGATGCGGCGGGTGCCTGGCAACCCACCACGGCCAGAGCTACCAGCAAGAAGGGCACCAGACTTCCTACAGCACGCTTGAGCGACATCAATAGGCTCCTCCAGTTGGGATGGATGACAGTATCCCACGAATAGGGTCCGAGCTTCCAGGCCTATCGTGCCTATCCTGTTTCGTCCCTATTCTGACTGTCCCGCCCGTCCAGTGTGCCCCTGAGCCAGGGCCTACTTCGGCTCGTTGAAGATCCCGTCGATCTCCTCCCGGGTGCGCTTCAGGATCTCGCGCACCTTCTCCCGCTTGGAAGGATCCCCCCATGCGCCCCCTTGGGACCTGGCGAAGGTTCGGGCGAAGTCCTTCATGTCGAGGGCGAACGCCTTCATCTCCTCGGCGACCTCCTTCGCGCCCTCCTCGTTGAACCAGGGGCCGAAGCGCGACTTCATCCGGCTGGCGATCTCGTCGATGGTATCCTTGCGGTCGGAGAGGAACTGGCGTCCCTCCTCGGTGATCTCGAAGATCCGCTTGCCGTCCTGCTTGTCGCTGGTGACGTACCCCATGTCCTCCAACAGCTGGAGGGTCGGGTAGACCGCGCCCGGGCTGGGGGAGTAGAAGCCGCCGAAGCGCCCCTCCAGGTCGCGGATCACCTCGTAGCCATGGCGGGGCTTATCCGCCAGTAGGCCGAGTATCACGTACTTAAGATCACCCTTCTCGAACATCCGCTCCTTGAAGCGCCAGGGGCTAAAGGGCGGACCGGCGTGCCACATCATACAGTCTCCTTTCAATACTATCACGATACATTACGATATATCGCGATAGTATTGTACGAGTGGCTCCGGGCCGAGTCAATACCCCGCTCCGACCAGAAGGTTGACATCCATCGCGCCATATCGGATGCTGACGGCATGCGGTTCTGCAGAGTGAGGGCGGGCGCCGGCCTGACCGCCGTTCCATACAGTTTCACACGAGGAGGAAAACGTGGCTTTCGGCTACACTGGTCGAGTTCTCAGGGTGGATCTATCCGAGGGACGGATTATGGTGGAGGAGCCGGAGGAGAAGCTGTACCGCAGCTACCTGGGCGGCAGCGCAATGGCCCTCCACTACCTGCTCACCGAGACGAAGCCGGGGGTGGACCCCCTCGGCCCGGACAACTTGCTCATCTTCGCCCCCTCCGTACTCAACGGCACACCCGGCCCGGGCATGTCCCGGTACACCGTCGCTGCCAGGTCACCCCTCACCGGCGCCCTCGGAGAGGCCGAGGCCGGCGGGTGGTGGGGACCCGAGCTTAAGCTGGCAGGCTTCGACGCCATCCTGATCACCGGCAAATCCAGCAAGCCGGTCTACCTCTGGATCCACGACGGCGACGTCGCAATCAAGGACGCCGCGTCGATCTGGGGCAAGAGCACCGGCGAGGCCCAGGCGATGATCCGGCAGGAGTTGGGCGACGAGAAGATCAGGGTCGCCCAGATCGGCCCCGCAGGCGAGAAAATGGTCCGTTACGCCTGCGTGCTGAACGAGCTGAAGCACGCCAACGGCCGATCGGGCCTCGGTGCGGTCATGGGCTCCAAGATGCTTAGGGCTATCGCCGTGCGAGGAACCGGCAAGCCCACCCTCCACGACCCCGCCCGCGTCGAAGAGGTCCGCAAGGGCATCCAAGCGAACTACCACCGCACCCCCGGCGACATGCACGACCTGGGCACTTCCGGCGGCATCCCCTTCCTGGATATGCGCGGCATCCTGCCCACCCGGAACTTCCGCCAGGGCAGCTTCGAGGGGGCAGCCCAGATCAGCGGCCAGGCGATGCGCGACACCATACTCACCGGTCGCGGAACGTGCTACGCCTGCTACGTCGCCTGCAAGCGCGAGGTTAAGACCGGCGCCCCCTACAACGTGGACCCCACCTACGGCGGCCCGGAATACGAGACCATCGGATCCTTCGGCTCGCTCTGCGGGATCGCGGACCTGCCGGCGATTGCCAAGGCCAACGAGTTGTGCAACGCCCTGGGGCTTGACACCATCTCCGCCGGCACCACCATCGCCTTCGCCATGGAGGCCTTCGAGGCGGGCATCCTCACCTCCAAAGACACCGATGGCATGGACCTGCACTTCGGCAACGTCGACTCCATGCTGAAGCTGCTCCCCATGATCGCCGACCGAACCGGGGTCGGTGACCTACTCGCCGAGGGCGTGCTCAGGGCAGCCAGGAAGCTGGGAGGCGGCGCCGAGGCGATGGCGATGCACGCCAGGGGCCAGGAGTTCCCGATGCACGAGCCCAGGGGCAAGCGCAGCATGGCCATCGGCTACGCGGTCAGCCCCACCGGTGCCTGCCACATGGAGGCCGACCACGACACCGACTTCGAGGTGGCCGGAGCCGCGGGGCTCGAGGCCCTGGCGCCGCTGGGACTCTTCGACCCGGTGGACGCGCTGGAAATGGGCGCCGCGAAGATGCGCATCTTCTTCCCGGCGCAGCAGATGTGGAACCTCTACAACTGCATAGGGGTCTGCGACTTCGTGGGCACCCCCATCGGCCCCATGTCCCTGCCGATGCTGGTGGACTATCTGTCCGCGGTGACCGGATGGAACACCAGCCTCTACGAACTGATGCAGGTGGCCGAGCGCTCCCAAACCATGGCNAGGCTGTTCAACACNCGGGAGGGCTTCAAGGCCGAGGACGACGACCTTCCGCAAAGNATGTTCCAGCCTCTGGAGAACGGGGCCCTCANGGGAAAGGGGATAGACCGGAAGGAGTTCGAGGAATCCAAGCGTCTCTACTACGAGATGGCGGGCTGGGATCCGGTTACCGGGATCCCCACCAAGGGCAAATTGGCGGAGCTGGACCTGCTCTGGGCGATTTAGCCCCCTGGATAGCCGCAGGGCGGGGCACAAGACCCCGCCCTGCATTTCCGCAACGCCTCAGCTTCGCGGCAAGCTGAGCTCCGGGTTCCAGCCCGATCTGGGGTGCGGCGAGCGAGTCGCCCTGCGGTCCCAGGCGAGTCGGCAGACAGGGGAAAACCCCCCGCCCGTGGAACCCCTATTTGGCTGTCACCTTCTGGTCTGACGGCGAGGCGCTGCCGGCATCGCCACCCGCACCGGAGCGGGAATCATCCCCTCTTCGATCTCCTCAGATCGCAATGCAGAAAGTGCGCTCCGGAACGAGAGGAGCGCGCCCGCCATTCCCACCGCCGCTACCAACAGCCGTAGGAGCAAGTCCGTGACCGGTGTGGCGCCCGAGGCACCGGCACCGGCGGCAACAGACACCGATCCCAGCCATAGGGAGGCGAAGAGAAGGCCATCGACAGCCCTACTCCGCGGTGTGTTTTTCACCATATCCTCCAAAGTTTCTCTGGATCCTCTGAGTCGATGCTAATCTGGCACAATCAACTCAGAAGTTCCAATGCCAACTCTTTGCCCTGACCATAAGGCAAGGGTTATGCCGCGCGCGGAAGACTCCATCTACTGGCGTACTTGGCCCGGATAGGCTTTAATAGCAGCCATGGAAATGATCTCGCGCACTCTCACAGGACGATCCTCGACTGATAGGGCAGGCCTTGCCCTGATATTTGCCTCTTTCCTGTCGGCCGTCGGCTTCATGTTTATCTTTCCCCTTCTGCCCCTGTACATGCACGAGCTCACCGACTCGACCGCCGCCACGGTCTTCTGGGCAGGCCTCGCCATGGCCGCAACCCCTCTGGCCAGTGCAGTTTGCGCGCCGCTGTGGGGGAAGCTGGCCGACCGGTTGGGCTACCGCCCGATGCTGTTGCGAGCGCTGATTGGCACCTGCATCACCATCGGGCTGATGTCCCTCCCCAACGCTCCCTGGCAGCTGGTCCTGCTGCGGACGCTGGCAGGGGGGCTCGGCTCCTTCCAGCCGATGGCCATGGCGGCGCTCTCCTCCTGGAGCAGGCCGGAGGACCTGTCCAAGGTCGTCAGCCGGCTGCAGATGGCCCAGATCATGGGTGCGATTGTGGGGCCACTGATGGGGGGACTCGTCACCGCATTCCTCGGCGTCCGCTATTCCCCGGTGGCCGGCGCCTGCTTCCTGGCCCTTGGGGTGATTCTGGTGGCCCGCTGGTTTCACGAGCCGGCCGGGCGACGGACGATGCTTCGGGGCGCGGGCGTGAAGCTGAGCCCCGCCCTCCTCTGGCTGCCGATGCTCACCCTGGTGGTGGTGCAGTTCACCGACGCCTCCTTCAACCCCATACTCCCGCTGCTGCTGGCCCAGGCAGAGCCGGACGTCGGCAGGGTGGCCGCCCTCAGCGGNCTGGCCGCCTCTCTCAACGCCACCGCTGCCGCCATAGCAGCCGGATTGACGGGTCAGAGGTTGAAGCGTAGGGTTCGAAGGCGAACGATGGCGATGGCGATATCGGGGGTGGCGCTGCTGGCGCTGGCCGCGCTGACCGCCCCGGCGCCGTGGGGGGTCGCGGGGGTCCGCATCATGGTTGGAGGTTTGGTCAACGGGATCGCCGTGGCGGCCTACAGCGAGGGCGGAATGGCGGTGCTGCCCGGCCAACGAGGCTCGGCCTACGGCTGGCTCGCCGCCTCCAGCGGCTACGGGTTCGCGGCCAGCCCCGTCGTGGCCGGCGCCATGGCTGGCATCGACTTGCGGGCAGTGCTGGCTCTGGATGCGCTCCTTTGCCTGATAGCGACCACCGGGTGGGGACTCTCTTCACGCGTGGCGGGCCCCACCGCGGCAGCAGGAACGGTGACTCCTGGGGAACAAGCCGTGGTCGAGAGCGCGGCCTCGGTCGCGCCAGAATCCGGCGAGAACGCCTGAGCGGAGATCCGGACGGACTCCAGCAGCAATGGGGGTAGGGATGGCACTTCAGTTGCATAACCTCGACGCGCGCACCAGGGGCTTCATGCTGGAGGAGTTGGAGCTGGACGTCGCCAGCGGCAACCTGTACATAAGTCCACGCCTGAGCTCGAGAGGCCAGGCCGACTACGAGCAGCTGCTTCGAGAAGCCGCATCTGAGCGAGACGAAGTGTGGCTCGGCGAGGCGCTGCGCTCTCACGGTAGGATGAGCTCCACCGAGTTCCAGAGAAACCCCAGGGGCGGACGATCAATGGTGAGGGTCCCCGCCTCCGCGGCCGGAACCCTGGCCGAGGAGGAGTTTGCCCGCTACTGCGCGCGCGGGATCTGCCGGCGAGCGATGGAAGAGGGCATCCCCAGGGTGATCATCTACCAGGCGAAGAGCGCCGCGAACCCTCGCCAGGAATTCCAGGCCATGATCGGGTCGGAGATCGACGCGCAGGGGCTTCTGGCCGAGCTTCGCGGCCGCGGGGAGGGTGAGCAGGCTCTGCGGCTACCCCCCGGCCCCAACTCCGAGCTGAACGTGAGGTTACCGTGACTCGGAACCCGACACATCCCATATCCAATTCGTTATGACAGAGGACCTACATCGTGATTGGACACATGGTTCCCGGCATGCGATTATTGTCGTGCAGATAAATGATCCAAATGTGATCGATCAGGAGATTAAAATGCGCGACATGGTATACGATCTGGACGTCTTCAACGTGAGGCGAGTGATCGACAAGCTCGACCAGTCCACCGCGACCGAGACCAAGAAGGTCACTTCACGGCTCGACAGGGTATACGATCTGGACGTCTTCAACGTGAGGCGGATCGACTCGGCAGCCTGACGCCTCTTCCCATTTCACGGCAGTCCTAGAGCCGGCGGGGTTCTCCTCGCCGGCTCTAGGATTCGCCTCGACAGCCGGCAACCCTCGACTGCAGACCGCCCCTGACCAGGCATGGTTCACGACAGGGGTGACAGACTCACACTGTCACCCTATCTACCCGCTCTCGTGAACCATGCCCTTGGCCAATCACCTTGGGCTCGGCACTTGCAGGAGCGCACCGCCAGTTATGTAGCTGCCGAATTACTGCACCCTGCTTTCCCACTATCTTGCCAAGGCGATCCTAGCGCACGGAGCTGTATACCTTCTTCATGTCGTCCAAGGTCACCGGGGCGTAGTCCCCAGCATGTCCGGCCGCGCCGAACTGGGTCATGCGGGCCTTGACCACCTCCACCGCCGCCGCGCGCGCGGGCGTCATCCAGTCGCGCATATCGAACTTCTCCGGTGACTCGGCGAACAGCTTGCGGACCGCGCCCGTCATCGCAAGACGGATGTCAGTGTCCACGTTGACCTTGCGCACGCCGTGTTTGATACCGCGCTGGATCTCCTCCACCGGGATACCGAAGGTGCCCGGCATCTTGCCGCCATACCGGTTGATGATGTCTACCAGCTCCTGCGGCACCGAGCTCGAGCCGTGCATCACCATATGGCATTTCGGCATTCGGCGGTGGATCTCCTCGATGAGCTCCATCGCCAGGGCAGGCGGCAGCACCTTGCCCGTCACTGGATCCTTGCGGCCGCTCTTGTAGGCTCCGTGGCTCGTGCCCACCGCAACGGCCAGCGCGTCA
>JGI24132J36420_10000695_pt1 | contig 15975 bp, 17 predicted proteins | sample BarGraNGADG00212_3_FD_36420 | JGI IMG/M metagenome (IMG submission 36420) | reverse complement strand
CGGCTCCGTGGTGGTCAAACCTGTCCCACCAAACTGCACCGTGGTCGGTATCCCCGGCCGAATCGTCGCGAAGGTGGACCCGTCCAACGGCACGTTGGAGAAGATGCCTGACCCTGAAGCCGAGGCTATCCACTGCCTCCACAAGAAGATCACCGAACTGGAGCGCCGCCTCGCGAAGCTGGAGGGTCGGAAGCCGGAGGATGACGGCGAGTCCCCCCTCGGCGAAGATCTCCCCATGGCTTCCGCGTCATCCCACGACTGGGTGTGAGAAGGGGGCCAAGATGATCACCAAGGACATGACCTTCCAGGAGGTAGTTGCCAGGTACCCCAAGACGATCTCGATCTTCGAACGGTACGGGCTCGGCTGCTGTGGCTGCCTCGCCTCCGAGTTCGAGGACCTGGAGTCCGGGGCCGTGGTTCATGGGGTAAAGATAGAGGCCCTCTTGGTCGATCTCAACGCGCAAAGGCTCTTAGGGCTATAGGGGGATGCCCCATCGGTCGGCGCTGGCCCGGCCGGCCGTTCCCTCGAGGTATCTGGCGGACCGTTTGGGTCCGAACTATTGGTTGCGAGGTGCAGCGTTGCATCAACCTTGGCTCTCGGTCGAGTCGCACCCTATCCTTCCCCCTTTTCGTGTCAGCCCACCTCTCGATTCAACATGGGAGGTTGAAGATGCTTGAGCAGTCCATCCTCGTCGAACTCGAGCGGATCGTAGGCAAGGAGAACCTTCTCTGCACCAAGGAAGACCTGGTGTGCTACGGCTTTGACGCCACGCCCCGTCTCGGCCGGTGGCCCGACGCCGTGGTAAGGCCCGGTAACACTCGGGACGTCTCCGCCATCATCCAACTGGCGAACGGGGACGGCTTCAAGGTGATCCCCCGGGGAGCCGGCACCAACCTGAGCGGCGGCACCGTGCCGATCCAGGGCGGCGTCGTTATGCAGATGAACCGGATGAACCGCATCCAGGAGATCGATACCGAGAACCTCACCGCCTGGGTGGAGCCCGGGGTCGTCACCAGCGACCTCCACGCTGCCGTGGAGGCGATCGGCCTCTTCTACCCGCCCGATCCGGGCAGCATGACGGTCTCCACCATGGGAGGCAACGTGGCTGAGAACGCCGGCGGGCTGCGGGGGCTGAAGTACGGGGTTACCCGCGACTACGTCATCGGCCTGGAGGTAGTGCTGCCGACCGGCGAGGTGATGAACACCGGCGGCAAGACGATAAAAAACGTCACCGGCTACGACCTGACCAAGCTTATGGTGGGCTCCGAGGGCACCCTGGGTGTCATCACCAGGATCCTGGTGAAGCTGATCCCCAAGCCGGAGGCCAAGAAGACGATGCTGGTCTTCTATCGCACCCTGAACGACGCGGCGGAAACGGTGTCCAGCATCATCGCCCACCGGATCATCCCCCCCACCCTGGAGTTCCTGGACAATGTGACGATAAACTGCGTCGAGCAGTACATCCACGCGAACCTCCCACTGGAGATGGAGGCGATGCTGCTGATCGAAGTGGACGGACCTCCCAGCGTGGTAGAGTCCGACGCAGCCAAGGTGATGCAGGTGTGCCGCGAGCACAACGCCGCTGAGATCCAGGTCTCCGCGACCCCGGAGGACAGCCTGCGGCTGTCGCTGGGCCGTCGATCGGCGCTGCCGGCCTGCGCGAGGCTGAAGCCCACCATGGTGCTGGAGGACGCCACGGTTCCCAGGAGCCAGGTGGCGCCCATGGTGCGACAGATCCAGGAGATAGCGAAGAAGCACGACGTGCTGATCGCGACCTTCGGCCACGCTGGCGACGGCAACCTCCACCCCACCATTCTGTGCGACGAGCGGGACCACGAGCAGATGGAGCGGGTGGACTTGGCGGTGGACGAGATATTCAAAGCCGCCCTGGCGCTGGGGGGCACCCTCTCCGGCGAGCACGGGATCGGGTTGTCCAAGGCCGCCTTCATGACGATGGAGATGAAGGACGCCGGGATGAAGGCGACCGTAGCCATTAAGCGAGCGCTGGATCCCAACAACGTGTTGAACCCTGGGAAGATGTACCTGGACGATTACCGCGCGCCAGGGGCGGGCAACTAGGGGACGGGTATCGGGGATCAGGGGTCAGGGATCGGAGCATCGTTCCACCGCCCCCTTGCCTCTGACCCCCGATACCTTCGAAGAGGTAGAGATGACTGAAGAGAGTGCGCCCAAGGGCTTTTCGCCAAAGCGAGTACCCAGCTACGACGAGGTGCTGAACTGCATCCGCTGCGGCCTCTGCCTCTCCGTGTGCCCGACCTATCGCGAGGCCGGCACGGAGACGAACTCCCCCCGGGGTCGGGTGGCCCTGATCCGCGCCGCGGCGGAGGGCAAGCTGGAGCTGAGCCACAACTTCGTGGACCACATGTACCGCTGCCTGAACTGCATGGCCTGCGCAGAGGTATGCCCATCGGGAGTGCAGGCTCACGAAATCGTGCTGGACGCCCGGGTAGAGATAGCCAACAAGCTGCCGCAACCGGCCGCCAAGAAGTGGATCTTCGAGGGGTTGGTGCCCAACCCAAATCGGATGGAGGCAGCCGTCTGGCCGCTACGGCTCTATCAGCGAACGGGGTTGCGCTGGCTGGCCGAGCGCACCGGGGTGCTGGGAATGCTTCCCCACCACCTGGGAGAGGTGGCGAAAATGCCTCCCACCGCCTCCATGACACCGCTACGGAGAAAGCTGCCGGAGGTGACTCCGGCCCAGGGTGAACGGAAATACCGGGTAGGCTTCTTCCTCGGCTGCGCCCAGAGCCTCCTCTTCGCGGAGAACAGCGCGGGCACGGTGCGAGTGCTGGCCCGAAACGGGGCGGAGGTCGTAACCCCCAAGGACACCGCCTGCTGCGGCATGCCGGCCATGGCCTACGGCGACCTGGACACCGCCATGAAGCTGGCCCGGCACAACATCGACCTGTTCGAGAAGGCCGGCGTGGACGCCGTCATCACCGACTGCGCCACCTGCGGGGAGTTCGGCAAGCACTACAAGGAGTTGCTGAAGCACGACCCCGAGTACGCCGAGCTGGCGGCTGCCTACAGCGACCGGGTCAAGGACATCAGCCAGTTCCTGGCCGAGATCCCGCTGGACGATCGCCTCAACGAGATCAAGGTCAAGGTCACCTACCACGACCCCTGCCATCTGGCGCGAGGGCAGGGGATTACCGCCCAACCCAGGGATCTGCTGAAGATGATCCCGGGCGTGGAGTTCGTGGAGATGAAGGAGCCCAACTGGTGCTGCGGCGGCGCCGGGACCTACATGCTGACCCACTACGAGGGATCCATGAATATCCTGGACCGGAAGATGGCCAACGCGGCGAACACCGAGGCGGACATCATCGCATCGGGCTGCCCGGTGTGCCAGATGCAGCTCGGCTACGGCGTCCGCCGGGCAAAGCTGCGGATGAAGGTGACCCACCCCGTCGCGCTGCTGGACCAGGCCTACCGACCGCGATGAAAACGCCGGCCCATACAGGTGCGAAGAGATGCTAAATCCTGAGATTGCTCGCCAGCTGTCCCAGATCGTGGGCGAGCGCTACGTCCTCACCTCCCCGGAGGATCTGATCTGCTACGGCTACGACGCCAGTTCGCTGCAGAAGCTGGCAGGAATCGTGGTCCTTCCCCGCACGCCTCAGGAGATATCCGAAATCCTAAAGCTGGCCAACCGCGAGCGAGTGCCCGTGGTGCCCCGCGGCGCGGCCACCGGGCTGTCCGGCGGGTCTCTGCCGGACGTCTCCAGCATCGCCCTCAGCGTGACCCGGATGAACCAGATCAAGGAGATCGACCTGATGAACCTGGTAGCCGTGGTGGAGCCGGGGGTAGTCACCGCCGACCTCCAGGCCGAGGTTGAAGGAAAAGGGCTGTTCTACCCGCCCGACCCCGCCAGCCTGAAGCAGTCCACCCTGGGCGGCAACGTGGCCGAGGGGGCGGGCGGTCCCCGCTGCCTGAAGTACGGCACGACGAAGGACTACGTCCTCGGGCTGGAGGTGGTTCTGCCGACTGGGGAGATCATGCGCATCGGCGGAAAGCTGATGAAGGACGTGACGGGCTACAACCTCACACAGCTCTTCGTCGGTTCCGAGGGCACCCTGGGGATCATTACCGAGATCATCCTGCGGCTGGTCCCGAAGCCCCCCTCCAAGCGAACCGCCATGGCTGTGTTCCCCCGATTGGACGACGCTACGCAGACCGTGGCCAACATTCTGGGCGCGGGGCTCCTTCCGTCCACCATCGAGATTATGGACACCACCACCATCTGGGTGGTGGAGCAGTACCTCCATATGGGGCTGCCGGTTGAGGCAGGCGCCATCCTGATCATCGAGGTGGACGGCCACGAAGAGGCGCTGGGACCGGAACTGGCCCGGATTGGACAGCTGTGCGAGGAGGGTGGCGCCTCCGAGGTGAAGGTCGCGACCAATATGGAGGAGAGCGAGTCCCTCTGGACGGCCCGGCGGGCGGTGTCCGGCGCCCTGGGGCGGCTGGCACCGGCGAAGCAGGGGGAGGACATCTCCGTTCCCCGCAGCGCCATTCCGGAGATGGTCCGCCGCATAAACGACATCTCCAAGCGGTACAATATCACCATCCCCGTTTTCGGCCACGCCGGCGATGGGAACCTGCACCCCAATCTGCTGTTCGACATGCGAGACCCGGAGATGATGGAGCGGGTGCACAAGGCCACCGCGGAGATCTTTGAGGCTGCCGTCGACTTGGGCGGCACCCTCTCCGGCGAGCACGGCATCGGGCTGCTAAAGCAGCCCTTCATGGCCCGCCGGCTGTCTCCCCTGGTGTTGGAGCTGATGCGGCGGGTCAAGGCAACCTTTGACCCCAACGGTATACTCAATCCCGGAAAGATGTTGTACCCTGAATAGACACCATGGCCGTGGTTTGAATAGGCACCCTGGCCGTGGATTTAGGAGTCGGGCGTGACGCTGCGCTCGCTCGCTTCACGTCCCTGACCCAGAAGTCCGAGGCCGTCCTCCCAGATGCCAACCGAGGTGAGAACAATGCCCGTATACGAATACCGCTGCCAAGGGTGCAAGCGCCGCGTCAGCCTGTTCTTTCGCAGCTTTAGCGCCGTGTCCGACCCCATGTGCCCCCGGTGTGGATCCACTCAACTGACCAAGCTTGTCTCCCGAGTGGCGATAATGAAATCCGAGGAGAGCCGGCTGGACGAAATGGCAGACCCGAGCAGCCTGGCCGGCCTGGACGAGAACGACCCCAAGAGCATCGCCGGCTGGGCCAGGAAGATGGGCCAGGAGATGGGCGAGGATCTGGGGCCCGAGTACGAAGAGATGGTCGACAGGATGGAAGCAGGGGAAATGCCCGACGACGAGGGCATGGGCGGTGCCCCAGGCATGGATGACGGCGACATGGGGGCATCTCCCTTGGACATGTAGGCGACGGCCGGCGAACAGACATGCTCCACGCGACTAGCCACAGGCACGAGCCTTGCAATGATGAAGATGCACTTACATCGAGGAGGTCCCCCGTGAAGATAGTCGGCGTCAAGGCAACTACCCATTGCATCCCCGTTCGCGTCCCACTGATCGAGGAGCCCATAGATCGTGAGGTGGTGTTTGTTCGGCTCGAGACCGATCAGGGCATCACCGGCTTCGGCATGACCAGCCAGACCCTGCGCTTCTCAGTCAAGGAGTTCATCAACCGCGAGCTGGGCCCCTACATCACCGGCCGAGACCCCATGGACACCGAGCGGCTCTGGAGTGACATGTACCTGAAGTTTAACCAGCGTGGCACCTCAGGCACGGTTCAGGGTGGGATCAGCGCCGTGGACATTGCCCTCTGGGATGCCAAGGGCAAGTTCCTCAATCAGCCCGTGTGGCGGCTGCTGGGAGGCTACTCGGCCAAGGTCCCCGCCTACATCACCTTCGGCCTGCCGGAGTACAGCCGGGAGCAGCTGGTCGAGGTGGCCCGGATGCTGGTGAGCCAGGGCCAGGACAAGCTGAAGATGGTGGTGGCCATCGACGGCGGACGCAATGTGCCCGAGGATGCTGCCAGAGTGAAAGCGGTCCGCGAGGCCATCGGCGACGGAGTGGAGCTGATGGTGGACGCCAATCAGCTCTTCGACGCCATGCAGGCCCGCGACCTCTGCTACCGCATCGAGCAGTACAACATCAAATGGTTCGAGGAGCCGATCAGCGCCAACGATGTCTGGGCCCTGTCCGAGCTACGNAAGCACACCCGCATCCCCATCTCCGCCGGCCAGAACGAGGGTCATATCTGGCGCCACCGCGACCTGATAGTGAACGGGTCGGTGGATATCGTCCAGCCCAACGTGCTGTTCGTGGGAGGCTACTCCGGTGGGATCAAGGTGGCCCACCTGGCGCAGGCTTTCAGCCTGCCCATTGCCAACGGCGCGGGCTGGCCCCACCACAACGCCCACCTTCACGCCGCCGTCCCCAACGGCTGGCGGGTGGAGTTCCACTACGTCATGTGGATGACCGGCGAGGCCGTCTTCGTCAACCCGCCCGGCCCGGTGGCCGGCTGGACCACGCTGACAGAGACGCCCGGCCTCGGCCTGGAGCCCAACGAGGCTCTGTTGAAGGACACCCTGGAGCAGTAGTGCAAGGAGAGCAGATGCTTCTGGACCGATCGAAGGAAGAGATAGCCCGAGAATTGGCCGAGCAGGCGACCAAAACCTACGGCCCGGAGAGGGCCGCGGCCTTGAGCAGGGAGATAGAGAAGGCGGCTGGATGGCTGGCTTTGGTTGGGTCACAGCCGATCGACCCGCGGGGCGAAGAGCCCGATTACATGTTCGCGCCGGCAGAGGGGGAGGTGAGTCGCTGATGGAGCTGCACGAACTGACCGTGACTCAGGCCGCCGCGATGATTCGGCAGCGCGAGATCTCCCCCGTAGAGCTGGTGGAGGCGCTGCTGCGACGGATCGATCGGCTGGAGCCCGACCTGAAGGCGTGGGTAACGTTGGACCGCAAGGGGGCCATGGCCGCGGCCCGGCAGTGCGAAGCCGAGGCAGGCAATGAAGGAACCGGTCCGCTCCACGGCGTGCCCCTGGGGGTCAAGGACATCTTCAACGTCCAGGGTATGCCCACCGCCTGTGGCACCCCCATCTTCAAGGACTTCTACCCCGACCACGACGCCACCTGCGTGGCCCACCTGAGGCATGCCGGGGCGATAATGCTGGGGAAAACGGTGACGGTGCAGTTCGCTCATCTGGACCCGCCCCCCACGCGCAACCCGTGGCACCCTGCCCACACGCCCGGCGGCTCCAGCAGCGGCTCCGCAGCGGCCGTGGCGGCGCGGATGATCCCCGCGGGGCTGGGCAGCCAGACCGGCGGGTCCATAGTACGGCCGGCCGCCTTCTGCGGTGTAGTCGGGGTCAAGCCCAGCTACGGCCGCATCAGCCGCCAGGGGGTATTCCCAGACGCGTGGACCCTCGACCACATGGGCTCACTCTCCCGCTCGGTGGAGGACGCGGCGCTGCTCACGCGGGTAATGGCGGGGCACGACCCGCAGGACCACACCTCCCTGCGGACGCCCCCGGCCGACTACCTGGTGGCCGCCACACGGAAGGATCGCGCACCCCGGCTGGGGCTGATCCTGGACTCCCTCGACCGAGCAGACCCTGAGATGGCCGGCCACCTGAAGGCGGCAGCCCGTCGCTTCGAGAAGGCGGGCGCCGAGGTCCGAGAGGTGCGGCTACCCTGCTCCTGGGAGGAGATCCAGGCGGTGCGCAGCCTGATCTGCGAGGTGGAGATGGCCGACGTCCACGCTCCACTGCTGCGAGATCACCCAGAGGGCTACGCCCCGCTGATTCGGGGATTGGTGGAGATNGGGCAGTTGCTGCCCGGCGCGGCCTACATCCACGCCCAGAGGATCCGCAGGCGACTCCGCCCGGCCATCGAGGGGATGATAGGCGCAGTGGACTGCCTGCTGATGCCCGGCGCCGTCGGAGAGGCCCCGGACCCCAGCAGCACCGGCGATAGCATCTTCCAGGCACCGTGGTCGCTCTTCGGGCTGCCCTCCATCACGATGCCCAGCGGCCTGAGTCGGGCCGGGCTGCCGCTGGGGGTTCAGCTGATCGGCCCGAAGTACGGCGAGGCGACGATGTTCAGCGCGGCGGCCTGGTGCGAGGGAGTGTTGGGGCCACTGCCCAGCCCCTGCTGACAGCAAGATAGCGGGATCACCGCCGCAGGCAGGCCCGCGGCGTCAGGCCGCGGCACTCCATGTCCGCTTGGGCGTGGCCACTGGGTACCGGCTTGAAACAAGCGTGGCGCTGCGCCAACTCGCGCCTCGTGCCCTACGATTGGTCCACGCTCTCACCCTACCCCTGGAGGAGATCCTCGCGGCGGTGATGGAATCGGCGTCATCCACGGGTGTAGACGGCGCGGGTGCCGCCTGGTCGCAGCCGCTTTCACGTCGCCAACCGAGGAGTTGTTGAGGGGACCGCGAGTCACCGTGGCCAAATTCGGCTAGGCCGAGGCGGGGACCCGCAGGTAGATGGTGGTGCCGGTGCCCTGGTTGGAGGTGACCTCCAGGGTCGCTCCTATCTGCTGGGCACGAGCACGCATGCCGGCCAGCCCGAAGTGTTTGGGATCGAGCTTCCGCACCTGGCCGGCATCGAACCCCTTGCCGTTATCCGCGACCGAGACCTCAACGAGCCCATCCCTGTCCACCGCCCGGACCACTACCTCTGTCGCCTGTGCATGCTTCACAACGTTCTGCAGCGCCTCCTGGACGATCCGGAACACGGCGGTATCGTGGGGGGATGCGAGAACCAGGGTAGACTCCCACCGGACCCCGATCTTCATTCCAAAGCGCTCGGCCAGCCGCTGGCAGTGGCTCTCCACAGCCGGGCCAACCCCCTGCTGGGCCAGGGCGGGTGGCCGCAGATCGTACATGAAGCGGCGCACCTCCCCCACGGCGAGGCGCAGGTCCTTCTGGATGTTGGCCAGCTCATCCTTTGCTCGCGCGGGCTCGCGGGTGGACAGCTTGGAGATGTACTCCAGTTGAAGAGCCACGTTGGCCAGGATCTGGGCCGGTCCGTCGTGGATCTCCCGTGCCAGCCGGTAGCGCTCCTCCTCCTGGGCCTGGATCGCCACAGCCTCCAGCGTTAGCTCCGGGGTTTCGTCTGCCCGGTCCCTTTGGACCATGCGGCCCTCAATCGCCTCTATCGCCTCGTCCAGGCAGTCCGTGGCGGCGTTCAGCCGGCCTATCCCACCGTCATACTCGGCCGCCATCTGGTTCAGCTCCTGCGAGCGACGTAGCGCCTCGATTCGCGCTTCAAGCGGCTGCCCGGGGGCATCGGGGGAGCGAGAGGCCAGACCCTCCAGGACCAACAGAGTGGACCGGTATCCGGCGCTGGCATGGCCAAGCAGAGCCTGCAGCTCGGCCCGGCACCCCTCAACTCGAGATCGAGCTTCGGCAACGGTGTGATCGGCAGACTGGGGGAGTCCCTGATCGTTCATGCTTCCACTTTAGCGGCCCGGCAAGAGGGCGTCAAGCCACCTAGGCTCGTGGCGGATGTTGATGTATAATGGGCTGCAACAGCTTCCCCATGCGGCAATGGCGCCGCACAGACCTACGCGAGGGGTGATGCAAGTCGCCGAAAAGGGGGAACTAGGATCCATGGGCATTATGGTCGACCGGAGGGGCTATGCCGGTAACAGTGGCCGGGGGCGGGTTCTTCCAGGCCGAGGCGACCGATCAAAAGCTGATTTGGCATTGATCGCCAACAGACAGAGCTTCCCTCTTGTCACTGGACTTGAGAAAGGCGACGAGCAGTCCCGTTGCTTCGGTCGGTTCGGTGTCTCCGCCGTCAATAGAGCCTCGCCCCAGCCCCTCTCTTCAACAATCGCAGGAGCCAGTAATGATTTCCATCGATGATTTCGCCAAGATAGAGCTGAGGGTCGGCACAGTCGTTAGCGCCGAGCCGATCCCTGGGGCTACCAAGATCATGAAGCTCGAGATAGACATCGGGGAGCGGAAGGTGGTCACCACGGCCGGAATCGCCCAGCACTACAGCCCAGAGGAGATGATGGGCCGAGGGGTCGTTGTCGTTGCCAACCTCGAGCCAAGGATCGTTCGGGGGATCGAGTCTCAGGCGATGATCCTTGCCGCCTCCATCGAGGGGCACAAGACCGTCCTGGTAACCGTGGCGGAGGATATCCCCAACGGAGCCCGGGTCAAGTAGAAACCTCTCGCCGCATTTTCGTTCGTTGCAGGTGGATTTCAGTGCCTAGAGTGTCCGTGGTCATAAGGGCCAAGAACGAGGCGAGGTACATCGGCGAGACCCTCGCCGCAGTGCAGGGCCAGCATTACCGCGATTTCGAGGTAATCGTGGTGGATTCGGGCTCGACGGATAGAACCCGCGAGATCGCCGATGATTACGGGGCCAAGGTCATCACCATCGCCCCCAAGGAGTTCACCTACGGTCGCGCCCTAAACCTGGGCGTCGCCAACTCCCAGGGCCAACTGTTGGCCAGCCTCAGCGCCCATGCCACGCCCGAAACCTCGGACTGGCTGGGGAGCCTGGTCCGGAGGTTTGGCCCCCCCTCCGTGGCCGGTGTCTACGGGAGGCACATACCCAGGGATAACGCCTCTTTCTTCGAGTTGCTGGGCATGCAGCTCTCCGGAGTCACCAGCAAGGAGCCGCGCCTCCAGGCCGGCAGCGCCCGCTTCTCCAACGCCAACGGCGCCACTCGCCGCGACCTCTGGGAGCTTTTTCCATTCAACGAGGACTTGCCGGGCGCCGAAGATATCGACTGGGCGCGCCAGATGCAGCACATGGGGTACCTGATAGTCTATGACCCGGCAGCCGCGGTCTATCACTCCCACGGGGAGTCGCTGCCCCGGCTGATCAAGAGACAGCTGCACGACCAGCCGGTCATCGTCCGCGCCTGGCTCCGCGGCTTGATCTACGGCTGTCCCTCGCGGGGCAAGCGCGCCATGCATGAACGGGAGCTTACCACCAAGTAGACGACTTGGGTCAGGCCCTTCCTATGCCAGACAATAATGATGACTCCGCCCAAGGTATGCAGCATGGGCGGAGTTTCTCGTTGGGTGATGGCTCCGGCCCTGAATGGCCGAGGTTGTTCCGCACTTTGCCGAGATGGGCGTCACGGCGGCTGTCGCGATGTCGCGATGCGCGGGTTCGATTCACGAACTCGGAAGATGTAAACTCATGGACTTGGGGGAGGTTAACCCTTTCTTGAGGGATATCCGGGCAAGTTGGGAATGAGGCTGTTGAACGATCAGGCTCCCCACGACCCCTACCGGGCATTGCGGTTTCGCGACTTTCGCCTACCCTGGATCGGCAATTTAATCGCTTCCCTGGGCGGTCAGATGCTCTCCCTGGCTATCGGCTGGGAGCTGTACGAGCGTACCAATTCGGCCCTAGTTCTCGGCATCGTCGGCCTGGTCCAGGTGATCCCCATACTCCTCTTCTCCCTGGTCGCCGGCTTCGTTGCCGATCGGTACAACCGAAAAACGATCGTCGTCGTCTCCCAGCTCGTTCTAGTGGCCGCGTAGCTCGCATTGACTGCACTATCTTACTGGAACGGGTCGCTCCTGCTGATCTACGGCCGCTTGCTTGTCATCGGGACTGGGACGGCGTTTAACGGCCCAGCCTCGAAAACGCTGCCGGTAGAGGTCGTGCCGGAGGAGGCATTCGAGAACTCCGCGACCTGGAGCAGCAGCTCCTGGCAGTTGGCGGCCGTGGGGGGGCCCGCCCTAGGCGGGGTGATCATCGCCGTCTTCAACAGCCCGGTCCTGGTCTACCTGCTGAACGCGCTGGCCGCATCGATCTTTGTGGTTCTGCTGTTCTTCGTGAGAGGACGACGAGAGAGCGGGAATGCAACCCCGCGGAGGAAAGAGCCCACGACGCTGCGCTCACTCGGCGAGGGGATCCGCTTTTTGCTCCGCACCCAGATCATCCTGGCCGCCATTACCCTGGACCTGTTCGCCGTCCTATTCGGAGGGGCCACCACGCTGCTGCCGATCTTCGCGAAGGACATTCTTCAAGTTGGTCCTTCGGGCCTGGGGTGGTTGCGAGCCGCCCCGTCGATCGGCGCGGTATGTATGGCAGTCTACCTCGCTCACCGGCCTCCCCTGCAGAAGGCGGGCGCGACCCTGCTGATGGCCGTGGCCGGCTTCGGTGTCGCCACCGTCCTCTTCGGACTCTCGAGCTCCTTCTGGCTCTCCCTCTTGGTGCTGTTCATCCTGGGCTGCCTGGACAACATCAGCGTGGTCGTTCGCAGCACGCTGCTGCTGCTCCGGACGCCAAACGAGATGCGCGGGCGCGTTCAGGCGATCAACAGCCTCTTCATCAGCATCTCGAATCAACTCGGTGGCTTCGAGTCGGGTTTGACCGCTCAACTCTTCGGCCCCATCCTGTCGGTCGTCGGGGGAGGGGTCTGCACGATCCTGATCGTGCTCTTCATCGCGGCCGCCTGGCCGGACATTCGCCGACTGCGCACGCTACGCGAGAGCCCGCCCGAGGCAGCCCCTGGACTTTAGAGCGTGCCCGGAACAACTCCTGTCTGACACGCCGCCTCGGGCCTAAACGCCACGAAGGAGCGTTCCGAGCGCCGTGGCCCAGGGTGCCGCGAGGTCTCGCGAGCATTCTCTCACCGGCCCGCAGGGCACACCCTCATGCACTCCGAGCAGGAGCCCGAGCCCCCACGGAAGGCGTTGCAGGCGTACTTGTTGATGGAGTAGGGCTCGCCGTCCTGGGGCTCCTTCAAAGCGTGCGCTGGGCATCCGGCGATGCATTCGTTGCAGTCGTCGCACAGACCTTCCGCCAATCGAGGGGTGGGCCGAAACTCCGCCTCAGTGAGCAGACAGGCCAGCCTGACCCTGGGGCCGAAATCTGGGGTAACCAGGAGGCTGTGCCGTCCGATGGTCCCCAGCCCCGCGGCCTGCGCGACGTGCTTGTACGAGAGCACGGCCGTGAGGTAGCGGCTGTCCGTCGGCGTGGCCGCGGCGGGCAGCGGCAGAGTCTTGAACCCTGCCCGGCGGCTGATCGCCGCTAGGTCGTATGCCGCCTTGGTGAGCCGGTTATTGAGGAAGTCCATGTGGGGAGCCAGCATGTCCCCGGTCGAAGCCTCTCCCATCAGTTTCTCGGGATGGGAGAAATCCAGCACCTCGGGGAAGACCTCCATGGCCAGAGCAACCGCCGAGCGAGCGCTGGGCAGCAGCGCCAGGATCTGATCCAGGAGCCATCCCTCCCTCATGTCAGCCACCGAGGCCACGCCCACGGCATCGACCTCGACCCTCGCCAGGGCATCCTGCATCGATCCCGACATCCTGAGTGTGTCGCCTTCCATCTTCCTCTCCCTCCGCTCCAGATCAGAGCGCTCGCGCCGGCGGCCGCGGGCGAGACGCCCGCACTCCGGGACACCGGCTTCCTGGCAGCAGTGTAGCATCACCAGGCGACGCGGTGTACTATTGCGCCCACCCAAAGCGCACTCGACGAAGAGGTGCCCAATGATAATCATTGACGAAGCGACCTGCATCGACCTTCTGGACTTGAAAGAGGACATCCCTCAGCAGGCTAGCGGCCAGCGCATGGTGTGCATGCGCCCCGGCTGCTCAGTGGACGTCCGACGAGGCACAACGGTGCTTACGGCCAAGGATCTATTTTAAGGAGCGCACCCATGGCAGTGCAGAACCAGGCGCTACGAGTCGCCTTGATTGGGTTTGGAGAGGTCGGCAGATCCCTGGGTGCAGGGCTGAAGGCCGGCGGTGCCGAGCTGGTTGCTTACGACAAGGGTTATCAGACGCCCCCATTTGGAGAGTTGATCCAGCGACGAGCGAGGGAGGAGGGCATCACTCTGCTACCCTCTATCGTCGAGGCAGTAGCTGGAGCCGACATGATCCTGGCCATGGTGCCGGGAGGGGTGGCCTTCGATGTCGCGTCCGAGGCGCTCCCCGCCTTGAAGCCGGGACAGATCTACGCCGACCTGGGCACCGCTTCACCACCCGTGAAAGAGAAGATATCGCAACTACTGGAACCGACGGGATCCTCCTTCGTCGACGTTGCCATCCTGGGGTCCCCGGCGCAGGATGGACATCGCGTCGCGACCCTGGTCAGCGGCAAAGAGGCAGCTCGTTATCGAGACATGGTGACGCCCTTCGGGATGAAGGTGGAGCTAGCGGGAGACCGGCCGGGAAGGGCTGCAGCCATCAAGATGTTCAGAAGCATCCTGATGAAGGGCATCGAGGGATTGATCCTCGAGGCACTGCTGGCGGCTAGGGCTTGGGACGTGACCGATACAGTCATGGAGAGCGTGTCCGGGACCCTTGGCAAGCAGCCCTTCTACCCCGACTGGGTGTCCCATTCGGTCAGGGGCGGCGCGATCCACGCCGCGCGCCGGGCCCACGAGATGGACATGGTGATCGAGACGATGCAGGACGTGGGCGTGGAGGCCCGGATGACCCGGGCCACCGCCGAAACGCTCCACTGGGCCGCGGGCCTTGGCCTGCGCGAGCACTTCGGTGGCGAGATACCGGGCAGCTGGCAGGAAGTCATCGAGGAGATCGCAAAGCGAACGGAACAGGAACCGAACGCATAGTAGGCAGGGACCGTGGAGGTTTCGCCCGCGGGCGGTATGAAGAACTAGACAGGATGGACAGGATAGACTGAACGAATTCGGATCGATATCCTGTCCATCCGGCCTATCCTGTTCGTCTGGTCGTATCCCGCCCTACCGCTTCTTGGCGGGCGGCCGCTGTAGGATCACGATGTTCTGGTGAGAGATGTTCGGCACGTACCCATAGGGATAGCCGTAGGGGCGCAGGCGTGTTCCCGCCTGGTACCACACCTTCTCCCCTTTGGGGATGAGGCCGGCTGCTTTCGCCCGCCGCGCCAGATCTGCGTGGGTGAATAGATACTCCCCCTTCTGGTAGGCATTGCGCACGATAACCGCCATGTATCGTCCCGGCTTCAGCACCCGCAGACAGGCCCCGAAGACCCTCTCCATGCCGTCCAGGTAGGCCTCGTAGCTACCCATATTGGCCAGGTCCCTCGGATCCTCGGAACGCATATCGTAGTCCGTTCGGCGGTTTGCGAAGCTCTCGTCGTACCGACCATCGCACATGGTACGCTCAAAGTGGGTGTTGTACGGCGGATCGGTGGCCACGAAATCGAAGGATGCCTCCTCCAGCCGCGCCAGCTCCTCGATGCAATCGCCCTGGATGACGGGGTAATCCGACAGCTCGCCCTTTGACTCCTTCACAACCTGCCTGTAGATCTCGATCCACTTCGGGTTGATCTCGATCCCCACGCATTCCCTGGGAGGCTGGCAGAGGGCGGCGCCGATCAGGGTGCCGCCGACCCCGGCAAAGGGGTCCAGCACCCGGCCTCCGGCCTTGGTGAAGAAATCGATCAGCAGCTTCATCAGTTGCGGAGGCTTGTTGGCGCCGTGGGCTTTTCGCAGGGCGTGGCCGTGCTCCATCGGAAAGGCGGTGGTGATCACCGATTTGGTGAAGTAGAGCCACTCCTCGCCCGTGAGGTCGTTCAGGCTGTTGCGCGGATGGGGAACGCCCGGGGTCCGCGGCTCCTTTGCCGGTCCGTTTGGGCCATCAGTCATAACACCATCCTCAGAAGCCAGGTATCTGGAGCACGGAGCCGATGGTCAGCAAAAAGTCGTAGCTGCCGTGAGTAATGGCGCTGGTGGTGGTGTTGGTCCGATTGCGGACCAGGCCGAACACCAACCCCAGGACGAAGACGGTCACCAGGGCATCCCAATTGTACTGAAGGGCGTGGAGGCCGGTGAAGAAGAGGTTGGATAGCAGTAACCCCAATCGGGGCTGCAGCACGCCCCGCACGGCCAACTCTTCCCCAAGTCCTGCGCTGACACCCACCACCACTGCCCCCACCGGGCTGAGGGTGTAGCCCATCAGCCGCTCCACCGCCACCTGATTGGTCACCGGCCAACCCATGGTGTCCCACAGCCACTGTGTTCCCATGTCCAAGAGATTCGCGCCCGC
>JGI24132J36420_10000692_pt1 | contig 15991 bp, 13 predicted proteins | sample BarGraNGADG00212_3_FD_36420 | JGI IMG/M metagenome (IMG submission 36420) | reverse complement strand
GACTACCGCCTGCGCGTCGCGGCCTTTCCCTCGGGCGGCGGCAAGGTCTCTATGCGCACGCTTCGCTTCACGATCAAGCCGGCGACGAAGACCGCGGAAACGACCACCACCACGACTGCAACCAAGACCACTACCACTACGGGCAAGAGCCGCTCGGGCAAGGCCGGGAAGCGATGAGTCTCGACGGGTATCGATTCCGCTACCTGCGCAGCAGCTTCGCCGGCGCTGCTAGCGTTTCGGCCTCCTGAACCCGACCAGTTATGTAGGTTTCGCTACGTGGCTGAGCGATTGAGGATGAGCGTTGCAACACGGCTGAGCCGTTATTTTCAGGTGGCGAGACGGGCTGCAAAAAGCGGCGCGGCGAGTATCTCGTCCTATGAGATCGCCGCCTATACCGGCGTCAACGCGACGCAGGTTCGTCGCGATCTTTCCTCGTTCGGCAGGTTCGGCAAGCGGGGCTCGGGTTACGAGACAGACGTTCTTTGCGAACGGCTACGCGCCATTCTCGGCGCCGACGTGAGCAAGTCCGTTGTGATCGTGGGCGCCGGTCGGTTGGGCGAGGCCCTGCTCTCCTCCCAGCTCTCCGATACGCAGGGAATCGAGGTCGTGGGCATCTTCGACATCGATTCGAGCAAGATCGGGAAACAAATCGGTCCGCTCTGCGTGAGCCCGCTCGGGGATCTCAAGCAGCTGGTGAAGCGCCACAGCGCCAGGGGCGGCGTGATCGCGGTGCCGGCGCAGGAAGCTCAAGGCGTCGCCGACGAGTTGGTCGAGGCGGGCGTTCGCGTCCTCTTCAACTACTCCGAGGCGTTGCTTGACGTTCCGAGCGACGTGTCCGTGCGCACGCTCAACCCGGCCGGCGAGCTTCTCTCAATGCTCAGCCGCAGCACGTAATCTGCGCTTGGTGCCCCTCCAGGCAATACCCTCCGGCTTCTGGCCCGCGATCACGCGGCGCGCTGCTGTGTCCTCAGTCGCACCCCTGGAGAGGCACTAGTGCGCATTCTTCTCTGGCACGGCTACCTGCTCGGCGGGACGGGCTCCAACGTCTACACGCGTTCGCTGGCCCGCGAATGGAGCAGAGCCGGCCATGAGGTGGTGCTTTTTTGCCAGGAGCGGCATCCAGAGCGCTACGACATCGGCGGGGCGAGGCTGGTGCGGCCCGAGATCGGAGCCCTTCTGCCGGTGTTCGTGCTCGACCGCTACGAAGGGCTCGAGGCTCGTCTGCTTCATGACCTGAGCCGCGCCCAGCGCGAGCGCTACGTCGAGCTGAACGCCGAGGCGCTCAGGCGTCATCTTCCGGCCGACCTCGTCTTCGCCAATCACGTCCTTCCGGGCGCGGCGGTCGCGGCGGCGGTTGGGGAGCGCTTCGCCGTCAAGGTGCACGGCTCGGAGCTCGAGTACTCGATGCGCGGCCGCCCCGANCTCGAGCAGTGGGGGAGGGAGGTCCTCGAGCGGGCGACTGCGGTCTTCGTCGGCTCGGCTCACATCCGTCGCGCGCTCGAGCAAGTAGTCGGGCCGCAGGAGCGCGTCTTCGAAGTTCCGCCCGGCGTGGATGTCGAGGCCTTCGCGCCCAGGCCGCGCGAGCAGGCGCTTGCGGCGCTGATAGAAGAGGCGCGGCGCGATCCGCGCAACCTCGCCGGCGCCGACGAGCGCCTTCCCGACCCGGGCAACGCCGAGCGCTTCGAGGCCTTCTTCTCGCGAGCGGGCGCGACGGTCGTCTACGTGGGCAAGCTGCTCGAGAACAAGGGCGTTCACCTGTTGCTCGAGGCGCTCAAAGGGTTGGACGCGAAGGCGGTTGTGGTCGGCTTCGGCGACTACCGGGCCGAGCTGGAGCGGATGGCTGGGCCGAACGTGCTTTTCAGCGGTGCGCTCGAGCACCGTCATCTCGCCAACCTGCTGCCGCTGGCGGATGTCGCCGTGGCTCCNTCGATCTTCCCCGAGGCCTTCGGAATGGTCGCCGTGGAGGCCGCCGCAGCCGGAGTTCCACCGCTGGTCGCTCGCCACTCCGGCCTGGCCGAGATAGCCGATGCACTGGAGCGCGAGTACCCCGAGAAGCGGCGTGAGCTGACCGGCTTCACGAACGGAGACGCCGGCGATTTGCGCTCCAAGCTCGAGGCGCTTTTGCTACTACCTCAGGCGCAGCGCGATTTACTTGGGCAGGCCGCGCGCCGGGCGGCGGTGGCGAACTGGAGCTGGCAGACGGTGGCCGAGCGGCTGCTTCGGCCCTTTACTATTTGAAGTATCGCCGCGCTTTCTTTATTCTTTGAAGCAATGGGCGAGGGACAGACGCTTTCGGTCGACCAGCAACTGACATTGGCCCGCGAACGATTCGAGGGTGCGCGTGACTTTACCGTGGCGGTCGAGGAGGAGTTCGCGCTGCTCGATCGTGACACGCTCTCGCTCGACAATCGCTTCGAGGAACTGCAGGCTCTGGCCGCCGGGCGGGATGTCGAGTCGTACCTGGTTGGCGAGCTGATCGCCTCGGAGGCGGAGGTGCGAACCGGGCGCAGCGAAAGCTTCGCCGAGGCGGCGGCCAGGATGGGAGAGCGGCGCGAGCAGTTGAGCGCGCTGGCCGACGAGCTGGGAGTTTTGCTCGGCGCGAGCGGCACCCACCCCTGGAGTCCCTGGCAGGGGCAGAGGATCATCGACACGCCTCACTATCGTCGCAACGACGAGCTTCTGCGTTACGTCGTCTGGCGCAACAACACCTTCGGGCAGCACGTTCACGTCGGCATCCACGGCGCTGACCGCGCCGTCGAGGTCGCCAGCGCGATGCGTAACTTCCTGCCCGAACTACTCGCGCTCTCGGCCTCCTCGCCCTTCGTCGAGGGCGTCAACAGCGGACTGCACTCGGCCCGCACACAGATCTTCACTCGCACCTTCCCACGTTGCGGCGTTCCGGACGCCTTCGCCGACTGGCACGAGTACGAGCAGTTCGTGCGCTTCCTCTACCGCACCGGCTCGATCGTCGAGCACACGCAGCTGTGGTGGAGCGTGCGCGTTCACCTCTCCTTCCCGACCGTGGAGGTGAGAATCGCGGACGCCCAGCCCGATCTGGGCGAAGCGCGCTCGCTGACAGCCCTGGCCTTCTCGCTGGTAGCCCGCTGTGCCAGGGCCGTCGACGAGGGCGAGCCGCTCGTCTGGCAGCCGCACCGGATGATCGAGGAGAATCTCTGGCGCGCGATTCGCTGGGGCCTCTCGGGCGAGATGATCGACCTGCGAAGCGGCGATGTGCGCTCGACCAGGGCCGCCGTCGAGGAGTTGATCGAGTGGGTCATGCCGGTCGCCGAGGAGTTGGGAGCGGCGCCCTTCCTGGCCGTTCCCGAGCAGAACTCCGCCGAGCGTCAGATCGCGCGATTCGAAGAAGGAGCCGGTCTGCAAGAGATCTACGCCGAGCTGGTCAAGGGGTCGGAGCGCGTAGGTGGCTGACGAGGAGAAGCAGGCTCCGGAGGGCGCGAGCGTCGAGGAGGCCGCCGAGCAGCTGAAGGCGATCAAGGTCGCCGATCTCCTCGTCCAGGCGGCGAGCGGGCTCATCTCGTTGGGATCTGTGCGCCTCGCCGGCGAGCAGCGCGACCTCGCCCAGGCCCGCCTGGCGATCGACTCCCTGCGGGCGCTGGAGCCGGTTTTGCGCGAGCAGCTATCCGCTGAGCTCGGCGACGAGCTGCAGCGTGCGGTCGCCGGCATGCAGCTGGCCTTCGCCGAGGCCGTGAACGAGCAGACGGGCCCTGCCGGACCCGCCGCATCCGCGCCCGAGCCCGAAAGCGGCGCGCCGCCGGCGGCCGGGACTCCCGACTCCGGCGAGTAGCTCCAGCTCGAGATCGCGTTGCTCGACCCGCGCCGGCAGCGGTGGAACCGCTTTGCTCGGCCTCTTCTGTGATACAAAAACGCCGCGCCTGGAGCCTTCGGCGCGGACCTTGTGAGAGCGGAGGAAAATGAACTTCTTCAAGAACGACGCCGTGCTGTTTGCGATTATCGCTGCGGCCGCCGGTGTTACCTACGGAATTGCTCTGACCGTGTGGCTGCTCAAGCGGCCGACCGGAACGGAGCGGATGCGCGAGATATCGCACGCCGTCCAGGAGGGCGCGAGNGCCTATTTGCGCAAGCAGTACACGACGATCGCCATCGTTTCGGTGGTCCCGTTCCTACTCATCGGCTTCTACGACAAGCTCGGTTGGGGAACGGCGGTCGGGTTCCTCATCGGCGCGGCGTTGTCGGCGGCGGCGGGCTTCATCGGCATGAACGTCTCGGTGCGCTCGAACGTTCGTACTGCGGAGGCGGCCAAGGACGGCCTCAAGCCGGCCTTTAATATCGCCTTCCGTGCCGGCTCGGTGACCGGGCTGCTCGTGGTTGGCTTGGGCCTGCTCGGCGTGGCCGGCTACTACTGGATTCTCACCGGCGCCTTCGATATCACGCCGGCAAAGACCATCGATCATCTGGTTGGTCTCGCTTTGGGAGGCTCGCTGATCTCGGTCTTCGCCCGTCTTGGCGGCGGNATNTTCACCAAGGCNGCCGATGTCGGCGCCGACCTGGTCGGCAAGATCGAGGCGGGGATTCCCGAGGACGACCCGCGTAACCCGGCGGTCATCGCCGACAACGTGGGCGACAACGTGGGCGACTGCGCCGGCATGGCTGCCGACCTGTTCGAGACCTACGCCGTGACCGCGGTCGCGGTGATGCTGCTCGCCATTCAGGTGGGCACGCCGAAGCTGTACCTGCTGCCGCTGGCAATCGGCGGGATCTCGATCTTCTGCTCGATCATCGGCACCTTCTTTGCCCGCATCGGCCGCTCGGGCTCGATCATGAACGCTCTCTACAAGAGCGTGATCGTCGCCACCGTGCTCTCGGCGATCGGGTTCATCCCGATCATCATGGCCTTCGACGGCGGACAGTTCACTTTCTGGCGGCTTTACCTGCCGGCTCTCGTCGGTCTCGGCATCACCTTCTCGCTTGTCGCCATCACCGAGTACTACACCGGTACGCGCTGGCATCCGGTCAAGGCGATCGCCAAGGCCTCTCAGACCGGGCATGCGACCAACATCATCGCCGGCCTCGGCCGGGGCATGGAAGCGACGGTTGCGCCGGTGCTCGTCATCGCCGTGGGCATTCTCTCGGCCTATTACCTGGCCGGCGGCCACGGTCACGCTCTGCGCGGCCTGTTCGGCATCGGTGTCGCCGTCATGGCGCAGCTTTCGATGACCGGGCTGATCGTCGCCCTGGACGCCTACGGACCGGTTACCGACAACGCCGGCGGTATCGCCGAGATGGCCGACATGGACGCTTCGGTGCGAGCCATTACCGATCCGCTCGACGCGGTCGGCAATACCACCAAGGCCGTTACCAAGGGCTACGCGATCGGCTCGGCCGGGCTCGCGGCGTTGGTGCTCTTCTCCGAGTACTCGAGCAAGCTGGGCCACGAGGGCGTGCACACGAGCTTCATGCTCAACAGTCCCTGGGTCATCGCCGGACTGTTCATCGGCGGCATGATGCCCTTCCTCTTCGCCGCTCTCGCGATGCAGGCGGTCGGCGTCGTCGGCGGCCAGGTCGTGGAAGAGGTGCGGCGGCAATTCCGCGAAATGCCGGGGATCATGAAGGGCACCGAGAAGCCCGACTACACGAGGGCGGTCAGCATCGTCACCGGCTCGGCGATCAAGAAGATGATGCTGCCGGCGTCGATTCCGATCTTCGTCCCGATCGCGGCCGGCCTGATCTCGCCCGACATGCTCGGCGGGCTGCTGATCGGAACGATCGTGACAGGGATCTTCCTGGCCATCCAGATGACCTCTGGAGGCGGCGCCTGGGATAACGCCAAGAAGACGATCGAGGACGGCCTCTACGGTGGCAAGGGCTCTCCCGCCCACGCCGCCGCCGTCACCGGCGACACGGTCGGCGATCCCTACAAGGACACCGCCGGCCCCGCGATCAACCCGATGATCAAGATCGCCAACCTCGTCGCGATCCTGATGATTCCGGTGATCGCCTCGATCCACTGATCGATCCGAACAGACAAGCAATGAGCGAGGGGGCCGAGAGGCCCCTTTGCTCGTTCCGGTGTAAGTCAGCAGATGACCTGTCTCGGTCTCACGGAGTCGCGCGCGCCCGAGACGACGGATAGACTCGGCAACAGGTGGGATGAAGCGGGCGCGAATAGACACGGATGCGGCTGCGCAGTCTGAGGCGAGTGTCGATCTGTACTGGCTTCCGCTTGGGGCGGGCGGTCACTCTGTGCGGCTGAACGGCCAGGTCTTCGAGGCGGTGGCCTCGCGAATCGAACGGCGACCGGCTTGCGACCTCTATCACTCCGCGCTCGAGGTGCGCGTGGCGGAGGGGCGCTTCGTGATCGAGCAGACGCCGGCTTCTGCCGACGCGGCTGAACATGGCGCTGTCACGGAAGGAGCGGTTGGCGCAAGCTGGGCGCGGCGCTTCCGGATCTTTCGCTACGAAGTGCGCCGTTGGCGCGACGGAGTCATTCCGGACGTCGCCGAGGCGATCGAGAGTCCACAGCGGCTCAGCGAAGATCCCGCTCGTGCCCGCCGGTTGCTCGAGCTCGTGCCGCAGGTGCCGACACCGGTGTGGGGACGCGACGAGTTGCGCGTGGGGGAAATGTGGAACTCGAACTCGGTGATCTCGTGGCTCGTCGCCGGTAGCGGCCTCGACGTCGACTCGATCCGGCCGCCGACCGGTGGCCGAGCCCCCGGTTGGAACGCCGGCCTCGTGGTTGCAGGACGGGCCGGTAACAGATGAGACGATCGGCGTCTTCCGAGATAAAGCGCCGACCCTCATTGGTCTAGCGATCCTCGCCGGCTATCCAGCGACCCTCGGCAAGCTCAGCGGCGGCCTTTTATGGGGTTCGCCGACAGAAATCGTGAGATTTCTGTCGGTTAAGGGCGCCAGTAGCTTCTGCTGAAAAGCACCGCGATCGGGATGATCTCCAGGCGGCCGAGCAGCATCAGCGCCGAGAGCACGAGCTTGGAGACATCGCTGAAGGGGGCGAACGAGCCCGCCGGGCCGGCGAAGCCGAGGCCCGGGCCTCCGTTGGAGAGCGCCGCGGTGGTGTCGGCGAGTGCCGAAAAGACGTTCAGGTGGAAGTTCGCCCGAGCCGCCTCGAGCTCGAGCGCGAGCACGCCTAGCGCGAGCAGTCCGAAGAAAATGAGGACGAAAGCGATGACGCCCTGCACCACCCGCTCGTCGATCCGGCGGCGGTTGATGCGGAGGTGAAGGACGGCCTCGGGGTGAACGGTCTGGACCAGCTCGCGGCGCAGCAGCTTGCCGATGATCTGCACGCGCAAGATCTTCTGCGAGCCCGAGAGCGAGTACGCGCAACCCCCGATAAGCGCCAGCCCGACCAGGATCGCGGTCGCGGCGAGCGGCCAGGCTGAGATGTCGCCGATCGTGAAGCCGCTCGTAGTGAGGAAGGAAACCGATTGGAAAAGCCCCTCGCGGATCGCGCGCCAGCCGCTTGCCACGTTGTCGGCGACGAGTGCCGCCGCGATGCCCACGGCTCCGAGCAGGGCGATCACGACGTAGAGGCGGGTCTCGCTGTCGCGCAGAAGCGGGCGCCCCTCGCGCCGCACGAGCCCTCTGAAGAGAAGCACGATGTTCGCGCCCGCGAGGGCCATGAAGCCGAACACGACCCACTGCGTCGCAACCGAGAAGTCGACGAGCGACCCGGCGTGAGGCGAAAAACCGCCTGTAGAGACCGTGCTCAGAGCGAGGCCGACGGCGTCGAAGACGTTCAGACTATCGTCGACGTCGAAGAGAGAGAGCCCGATCAGCGTGAGCGCCGAGGCGATCGTGAGGCCGAGGTAGAGAAGGCCGAAGCGGCGAATCACGATCTTCACGCCGCGTGAGAGGCGCTCTACCTCCTGGCCGGGCGGCTCGGCGATGGCGGGCTCGCGTCCGCCGACGCGCAGACGCGGCAGCAGGGCCAGCGTGAGCACTATCACTCCCAGGCCGCCCAGCCACTGGCTGAACTGGCGCCAGAAGAGGAGCGAGCGCGGTAGCGTTCCCGGCTCGCCGAGAACGCTGATGTTGGTGGTGGTAATGCCGGCCATCGACTCCATGAAGGCGTCAGCCCAGTGCATGTGGGCGGCCAGCAGGTAGGGACCGCTACCGAGCAGCGCGGCCGCCAGCCAGGCGAGCACTACGACGAGAAACACCTCTCGTGTTCCCAGGCGACCCTTGCCGCGATTGGTTCGCTCCAGCAGGAAACCGAGCGCAAGCCCGATGGCGAGCGGAATCAGGAAGGGAAGAGGCGATTCGACGTAGGCCGCGGCGACGAGCGCGGGCAGGGCGAGCGCCAGGCTGGTGATCTCCAGGATGCGCCCGAGCGCGTGCAGGCTGGCACGGACGCTGACGCCGATCGACCGGCGCTTGACGGCGCGCTGGAACCGTCGAGCGGCGGTCACAGCTCGCGCTCGAGCTCGCCAGCGTGCTTGGACTCGGTGAAGACGATTACGCGGTCGCCTCGCTGTAGGCGGTCGTGGCCGTGCGGGAAGATAGCCCGATCGTTGCGGACGATCGCACCGATGATCGTGCCCTTGGCCGGAAGCTCACTGAGTGGCTTTCCGATCAGCTTGTTGTCCTCCCGCACCGTGACGTCGAGAATCTCGAAGCGGTCGCTCTCGAGCATCGAGACCTGGCGTGTGCGCGGATTGTGGGCGAAGCGGACGATCTCTTCCGAGGTGATCAGGCGCGGGTTCAGGGCGACGTCGATTCCCGATTTCTCGAACACCTCGATCGAGACGGCGTCGTGGACGATGGCGATGGTGAAGGGGACGCCGTGCAGCTTGGCCAGCGTCGCCGCGTAGTGGATCTTCGCGTCTTCGCGCATGGCGAAAACGGCGACGTCGGCGCGCCCGATCTGCTCGCGATCGAGGAAGTCGGGATTCATGCCGGTCGCCTCCAGTACGCGGGCCTGCGGAAGCAACTCCGCGATCTGATGCGCCCGCCTGGCATCGGCCTCGATGATGCGCACGCGGCTGCCCTGCGAGAGCAGCACCCGCGCGATCGCCACACCCGTGCGCCCGCCGCCGAAGACGACCACGTCGCCGGTTCGCTGCACACCGCCGGCGACGATCGCGCTCCAGAGGTTGACGGCCTTGGGTGACCCGATCACGACAACACGGTCGCCGGCCTCGATTCGCTCGCTGCCGCGCGGAACGATGCGCTTCCCGCCGCGGATGATGCTGACGACACGCGAGTCGTAGGGGATCGCGCTCTCGCGCAGGCGCCTGCTTATCACGGCCCCGGAAGCGATCTCGCGCGGCACCTCGAACTCGACCATCTGCACCTGGCCGTCGGCGAAGACATCGGTTTGCCGGGCCGCCGGGATGCCGATGATGCGCGAGACGGCGAGCGCCGCTTCGAGCTCGGAGGAGACCAAGAAATCGATGTCGAGGAAACGGTCGCGCCAGACCTCGAGATACTCCTCGTTGGAGACGCGGGCAATCGTCTTGGCGTTCGGAGCCAGGCGGCGCGCGATCAGGCAGGCGATCAGGTTGGCCTCGTCGCGCGGGGTGCAGGAGATGAAGAGGTCGGCCTCGTCGATGCCGCCCTGCTCGAGCACGTGGCGGCTGGTGCCGTCGCCTTCGATTGTGGTCACGCCGTAGCTCTGCACCAGCTCGGTCCAGGCGCTCGTGATCGCGATCGACCACCCTGAACTCGTGCTCGCCGCGCAGGGCTTCGAGGATCGTCGTTCCCACCTGACCGGCTCCGACCATGAAAATCTTCATCGCGATGCGAAAGTTATCGCTCGCCGCAGTCGGATGCGGTGTTAGTGCGCAGGTGGACGCTCGTGCCCGGGGTCACGTTCCATCCTCCGCCGGCCGGGCCGAGCACTAAAGTGCCCTCGTGCCGAGGCGAAGAGCGCAGCGACTCGAACGCGTGCTGGGCACGCCGGCGCTCTTTGCGACCGCTACGGGAACGTAGGCTCATCGATCTACTACGCGCTCGGCCTGACGCCGGTCGTCTTCGTTATCGCGGGCCTGATCTTCGCCTGCACGGCCGCCTCTTACGCGGAGGGAACGGTCCGTTACCCGGAGGCCGGCGGTTCCTCGAGCTTCGCACGGCACGCCTTCAACGAGACCATCTCCTTCGGTGCCGGCTGGACGGGGCTCGGCTGGCTCGCCTTCGTCGCGGCTCCCAGATCATCGTGATCGGAGCTACCCGCAAGAACGAGCGGATGCGGCGAACCATCTTCGGCAGCACGGTCGACTATGTGCTCAAGCACGCGCCCTGTAGGGTGATGGTCGTCTCGGCATCGGCTTCGTCGGCATGAGCTTCTACCGTCTCTCGATAACGATCACCTCGCTGGCGCTGGTCTGTCTCGGCGTTGCGATCGTGGTGCGGACCGCGCTTGCCGGCGGTGGTGTCGTCGGCTTCTTGATCGGGCCGCTCTTTGCCGCCGCCGGGCTGGGGCGCTTGTACCTCGCGCGCCGTCACTGATGTACCGGTCCGCCTACCGCTATCGCGGAAACTGCGGGCTCGGTCAGTTACGTAACCCAATCCGGCGCATGGCGGTTAAGCTCGGCGCCGATGGCTAGAAAACGTCCACGCCTGACACGGGTCCTCGGCGGGCGAGATCTCTTCTCGATCGCCTACGGTGAGGTGGCCTCGTCGATCTACTTCGCGCTCGGCATCGTCGCGGCGCACGCGCTCGGCCTGACGCCGGCGGTGCTAGTGGTAGTCGGAGCGCTTTTCCTTCTCGTTGCGCTCTCTTATGCCGAGGCGATCACGTCCTCGCCCGAGGCGGGAGGCGCCGCGAACTTCGTCCGTCGGGCCTTTGGCGACGTGGCGGGCTTCGTGGTCGGCTGGGTGTTGATGCTCGACTACCTGATCCTCATCGCCCTGACGACGCTCTTCGTGCCGCACTACCTGGGTGCCGCCTTCCACCTCTCGGCCCTCAGGCAGGCGCCCTTCGACACGCTGGTCGGCGTGGGGCTGGTGATCGCCCTGGCCATGGCGCGCCTCGCTTTCCGCCCCAGCCTCTATCGCTTTGGCATCGTTCTTGCCGTCCTCGACCTCGCCACCCAGGTCGTTCTGATCGGGCTCGGCGTGATGCTGCTCTTCTCCTGGCACGGGCTCGCGTCGGGGGTGCATCTCGGCAGCGTGCCGAGTTGGAGCTCGCTCGCTTTCGCCCTGTCGCTGGCGATGCTGGCCTTCACGGGCATCGAGACCGTTGCCAACCTCTCGCAGGAGAGCCGCAATCCGGGCGGGCTGCCAAGAAACCTCTTTGCGGCAATAGGCACTGTGATCGCCGTCTACGTGCTGATCGCCGTCGTCGGCCTGTCTGCGTTCCCGGTCGAGCATGGCCAGACCGCGCTCGGCAACGAGTGGAGGCGCGCGCCTTTGATGGGGATCGTCTCGGCCTTTGCCCCTCACATGCCGAGCATTCTTGCCTCGGCGCTGCGCGTGTTCGTCGGNCTGAGCGGCGTGGCGATTCTGCTTCTGGCCGCTACGACGGCGATCTCCGGTTTTGCCCGCCTTGCCCGCTCGCTCGGCGAGCACAGGATGCTGCCGGCNCCCTTCGGTCGCCTCTATCACCGCACGCTCGTGTCGCCGCAGGCACTGGTTGCGGTGGTGCTGATCGCCGGCGGGCTCCTGATCGCGACCGAGCCGCTGCATCGCTCCGGCCTGCAGGGACAGGCGACCTTCCTGNCCAGTCTGTTCTCATTCGGCGTCCTGATCGCCTTTAGTGCCGTTCAGCTCGCCGTGATCAGGCTTCGCTACAGCGCACCGAGCCTCTTCCGCCCCTACCGGGTTCCCCTCTCGATCCGCGTCGGCGGCGGCACGCTTCCGCTGCCCGCCCTGCTCGGCGCGGTGCTCACGATCTTCGTCTTCGTTCTGACCATGCTCACCCATCCGGCAGCCCGCTACGGCGGCCCGATCTGGCTGGCCGTCGGGCTCGCGGTCTTCGGTCTCGTTCGCCACCAGCGCGGCACCGGTCTGCTCGAGCAGACCGGTGCCGGCGGCGACCAGGAGCTGCCCGAGGCCGGGTTCGCGACCATCCTGGTGCCGATGAAGATGGGCGANATCGGTGAGGAGATGATGGCGACCGCGGTNCGGATCGCTCAGGAGCGCAGCGCCTCGGTGATTACCCTGAGCGTCATCGAGGTGCCGCTCGAGCAGGCGCTCGACGCGCCGCTCGAGCAGGAAGAGCGCCGGGTCGCCGAGACTCTGGCCGAGGCGCGGGCTCTCGCCGAGGAGAACGACGTGCCGATGCGCGGCTACTCGGTGCGCACCCGCTCGATCGGGGCCGCGGTNGTCGAGCAGGCGCGTGAGGTCGGGGCCGACCTGATCGTCATCGGCTCGGGTGCCCGCTGGCGCCGTCACTCCCGTTTCTTCTCGCCGACCGTGGAGTACGTCCTGCGCAAGGCACCCTGCGAGGTGATGATCGTCTCCTTCCCCGAGAACGCCTTCGAGGGCCTACCGGAGCCCGAGCCGGAAAAGACGAGCCCGAGCGACTCGCACTAGAAGTCGATGTAGATGAACTGCGAGATGCCGCTGGAGAAGGCGACGGCGGCGGCAAGAAGCAGCGCCCAGAGCAGGCCGACGGCGATATCGACCACGAGTAGCTTCGCGCGGTTGCTCATGAGCCTCTTCACAGCAGTCTCTCGAGCATGTGCCAGAAGCGGTCGTAGGGCATCACGAACAGGCCCCAGCCCAACGTCACGAGCGAGAAGGTGAGCACGCCTCCGGCGGCGCTACCGGTGTAGTGGAGGAGTTTCCCAGTCGCTCCTTTCTCGAGTGCGGGAACGGCAGCGAGCAGCGGTTTTCGGCCGAGCTCGGTCCAGAGCCGGTGCCCGACCAGAAGCAGTCCGTTGAAGGCGCCCCAGGCCGCGAAGTGCCAGGCGGCGCCATGCCAGATCCCGACGATGGTGAACGCCGCCATCAGGTTCAGGCAGGTCACGGCAAGGCCGCGGCGGTTGCCGCCGAGCGGTATGTAGATGTAGTCGGTCACCCAGCGGGTGAGCGACATGTGCCAGTGCCGCCAGAAGCTGCGGATGCTGGAGCGCAGATAGGGCCAGGCAAAGTTCTCGGGCACGCTGATGCCGAACAGGCGCGCCGAGCCGATGGCGATGTCGGAGTAGCCGGAAAAGTCGAAGTAGATGTGCAGCGAGTAGGCGAAAAGCGCGCTCACGATCTGAAACTTGGAGGCCTGGTCGAGCGAGCCGGTCGAGCCGAGCGGCCCCAACCAGAGCGCGAACGTGTCTGCGAGCACCATCTTCTTGACCAGCCCCACGGCGATGCGCGTGATGCCGGCGCTGACGTCGGTCGCGTCGGCGCGGGCCGCCTGAACCTGGGGCGAGAACTGCTGGAAGCGCTTGATCGGGCCGGCGACCATGGTCGGCGCGAACATCGCGAAGGCGAGGAAGTCGCCGACGCTGTGGCGCTCGATCGTTCCGCGGCGGATGTCGACGATGTAGTGGATGAACTCGAAGGTGAAGAAAGAGATCGCCAGCGGCACGGCGATGTCCTGGAAGGTCGGCAGCGCGCTGGCGTGCGAGCCCAGCGCCTGTCCGAGGATCGGGCCGAGCAGGCGCGAGTACTTGAAGTAGGCCAGCGCTCCGATCGTGCCTGCGAGCCCGATTGCGAACGCCGGCAAGGCGATCCGCGGCCTGCGCATCGTCCTACCGAGCACGTACACGAGTAACGCCTCGCCCAGTATCAGCAGCCAGAAACTACCGGCGTAATAGCCGTAGAACGCCAGCCCGCAGATGAAGATGAGCCAGGGCCGCAGCTTTCCCGGCGCGAAGCGGAAGAGGGCGACCGCCGCCGCCAGCGCGATGAAATANAGAGGCTCGCCGAAGATCANGGCTGCGCTCCTGTGGCTAGCTGTGGCGCCAGCGCGCGGTAGAGCCGCCGTGCNAAAACGGCGCTGCCCCGGTCGGTGGTGTGCGTGGCGTCGGCAAACAGCGCGGAGGGCAGCTCGTTGCCCGGCTGGTTCCAGTCGATGAAGGTCAGGCCGTGTTTCTCGACAACCGCCCGGATGATCGCCACGTTGGCGGAGTAGAGGCGGTGATCGAACACGCCGAAGCTCTCGAGCGCACCGATGTTGAGTGGCGACATGAAGAAGACGGCGCGAGCATCAAGGTGTTCTAGCCGCGCGCAGAGGATGTCGAGCATGCGCAGCTCGGAGTCGCCTCGCCGGAGGTGAAAGCTCGCGAAGTCGGCATAACGCTCGACGATCTCGGTTTGCCGAGCGGGATCGAGCTGGTCGAAGCGGGTGTTCTTGGCTAGAGGCGGCGCCAGCGGAATCTTCTCGGGCGCGCTACCTGCCAACTTCTGCCAGCGCGTGTACAGCTCGTCGCGGAGCGGGCGGCCGAAGAGCCGCGTGGCCAGCTCATCGTGCTCGCGGAAGAGCAGCCAGTGACTGTCGAGCGTGCGATCGACAGAGCCGCTCAGGTTGAACGGAGGGGTGCGGTCGATTCCGAGCACGTGCGCGACCTGTGCGCTGACCGGCTCACCCAGCATCGTGGGCAGTTCCGAGAAGCGCTCGGCTCCATCGATGCGTGCCGCGGGGTTGAAGGTGTGGTAAGTGAGCTGAATTCCCAGCAAGTCGGCGTGCCCGGCGAGGCGGTCGGCGATGAAGTACTGGTCGGCGACCAGTGCGCCGTCGGCACCGAGGTTGTAAACGCGCGCAGCTGTGCCCGCGGCCCGGGCGGTTCGTGCAAAGGCGGCCGAATAGGTGTGGTGACGATCGCGGTTCATCTCGCCCCAGGTGGGCGAGGCGCCGAGGAACAGCACGCGCGGGCGCTCTTCATCCCGGCGCAGCCGCTCGATGTGGTCGACGTAGCCGGGTAGTGCTGACATCGACTGCGTCCGGGGCAGGCGCCAATCGGCGTCGTAGTCCTGGCCGGGCTTAAGATAGTGACCGACGAAGAGGTCTATCAGCACCAGGGCGGCGGCCATCGTGACGAAGCGCACGATCAAGCGACCCAGCGTGAGCCGCTCCGAACTGCGCGGGTTTTCGGCGCCGGCGATCGTGTTTTTTCTCGTCACGGGATCTTTGTTTCCGAGCGTAGGCTCTCGTGCCGAGTTGACCCTGGAACGGGGCCGAGACTAGCATCTCGCCTGCGTAGGGTCGAATACTCTCGCAGTTGGGCAAACAACCGGGAAGGCACAAGCGATGAAGATGCGGCAACGATTCGGCTTCCTAGTCTTTGCGGCGGCGCTGGTTGCGCTGGCCGTGGCCTCCATGGCGACTGCGGGCGTTGTCATCCATGAAGGCAAGGGCCCGGGCCGGGCCCGCCTCGGTCAGATCGACAGCAATGCGGCCCGCTACCTGGGCAAGCACACCGGGTTGCAGCGCGACCCCAACTACGGCAGTCGGGTCGTGTACTTGATGAGCTTTGGAACGAAGCGAGGGGGCCGCTACCCGTGTGAGATGCTCTCTAACTCGACGCACCGGGTCTTCCAGTTCAGCTTCAACGCGCCCGTCTACGTGACCGCCAGGGGTATAAAGGTCGGCAGTAGCGAATCGCAACTCGCGGCCGCGTATTCCGGAATGAAGCGAAATCACACGCCGAAGTTCAATCACTACACCTGGGGCAAGCGGCCCTACACCGATTTCTGGGTCTTGAACAAGACCAAGCGCGTGTATCAAGTAATCGTTAGGTCGAAATGAACCGTCGACGTCTGCTCCTTTCAACGCTGGTCTTGCTCGCGTCGGTAGTTCTGGCGCCGGCCGCGGCCCGAGCGGCCGCGCCGCAACTCACGGCGCCCGTAGAAGGCATCGACTGGGCGGCGGGCACGATCACCGTCGCGGCTGACTATCCGGCCGGAACAACAACGGTTAGCTTTTCGGCGAATGGACTACCGCTCGCCACGGTCGCCGTCACCGATCCGGCGCTAGCCGGCACGGTCAGCTCTGGAGTCCCGTTCCGCCTCGCGGCGCCGGTCGAGTTCGGCGCCGAATACCTCGCCGCCCAGGGAGCGTCGCTTGGCGTAGCGACGCTGGAACTGACCCCGGCGATGTTCACGCCTTCGACCC
>JGI24132J36420_10000691_pt1 | contig 16004 bp, 10 predicted proteins | sample BarGraNGADG00212_3_FD_36420 | JGI IMG/M metagenome (IMG submission 36420) | reverse complement strand
AGAATATGTAACTGTTTTCATTTCTGTTTTCATCCTTAGGGCAGCTTCCGGTCGCGTATTATTTTCAATATTTTTAAAGAATTTAGACTTACTGTACAGGGTTGCCAGATTTCCCATGGCGGTGAATGTAAGCTCATTATGGTTTTTTATTGAATTTCCTAAATTTATATTCATCGAATCGGGGAAGAGAGGGCCAGCCAGCCATGTGTAATCTGCACCATAACGGGCGTTAGCATTTATCCACGAAAGCAGCGGAAGCTTATTAACAGGAATGGAATATGTCACATTAACGAAATGATTATAAGTCGTTGTCCTTCCGAAGTTCTTTAAGTTTACCAGCACAGAGTCGCGCCAATAATCATATTCACTACTGTATCTCTTTTTATCGACTCCTCCAAATGGTTCATCAATCCGTGCAAGGTTTGTAGCTGTAAAATCAAATTTAAGCTGACGGGTTATATCGTATTTAAAATCATATATCCGGCTCCACTCAAAATCCTTTTTGAATGAAGGGGTAACTAACAAGTATGGGTTATTTAAATTTCTTGTTTTCAATTCATTATAATTTCGATTAAGATCGGTCCGGAATGATAGGCTTTTAGGGAAAGCATAGAAGTTAAAGTCTTTAATGATTCTCAAGGCCGGAGAATTTAAAAATCCNACTTTTTTGAAGGGCATAATATTCGCAGGCTGAGCTTCAAAATCATAATTCAGACCTCCCCTGTAATTCTTTTCAAGATCTATTTCGGTGTTCGTATTACTGCTGTAAATTTCGTTATAAGTGTAATTAACGCTTAAGTTTGCAAGATCCCAGGCATGGTGCTTCTCTCCTCTTTTTGTAATACCCGCATTGCTTACAGTAATTGTTTTCCTGCGGGCATAATCCTCTGAAATAGCCAGAATAGAATCCTTTACACTTTTGTTTTTTGCAGCATCCAGAGCATCTTTAAGCAGAACGTCCGGATCGAGAGGATTATATTGAGGTTTTATCCTGGTCTCTGAATAACCTACATAAACCGGCAGGCGGACACCGGCCTTTTCAGGGAAAAATTTTCCAAGTTCGATACTGGAAGAGAGATCATACTTCATGATCTGTTCCTTGCTGCGGTCATTTACCTTTTTCTCTATGCTTCCCCATCCCGGAGTACTGGTTTGTCCTACTATATCGATAGTACCAAGATCAGCAAGTCTGGTCTGCAAATGAGCATTAGCTGCCCATCCTCCATTTTCAATAAAATCGCTGAGCCGAAGTTCATTAACCCAAACTTCACCATATTTAGGATTCCCATCATCATTGACAGGATTCCTGGTCTTAATTGGATTCCGCACCCCGATCATAATAACTCTGACATTGCTCAGGTTTGGATTTCCTGACACAGAAATCCTCCTTCCTCCCTGCTGGTAAACGAATACATCTGAGACACTTAAGGATGATCCCGGTTTCTGCATCTCGCGGTTACGTTCCTGCTTGGCTTCCTGTAAAACGGAAAGATCAATGTCAAAACTATTCTCTACAGGCCAGACAATTGCCCTGTCGCCATCAGATTTATTTTCATAATGACGCGGTTGTGTCAGCTTTAAAGGGATTTCATACTCATAGAAATTACCCTTATAATCCGATCCTATCCTGATAAACGCAGTCAGTTCATTATCCTGAAGTGTGTGTCCTATCATGGCCTCAGCATGAACCTCCATGCGGAGTTTCCGGTACTGCCTGATATCGAGATTAACATTTCTGAATGCTGCACGGGCATCACCATCTTCAAGATTTTGAACTCTCAGTACCATTGATTGCTCATTTAGCTGACGTAACTGAGGATTCTGAGGATCGGTTACCCTGTCAAATCCGGGAGGCAGGACATAATTGACAGGTACTTTCCCCGAGTTTTCCTCAATACTTACAGAGCTTATTTCAAATGTACCGTCAGTCGATTCAGGGATATTTACCCTCTCACCGCCTTCCATAAAAGAGATATTGTATTTTCTCCATTCAGCTCTGACAAGATCAAGCCGGGCAAAACGCATTATTACAGGTTCTTTGAAGTCCCGCAGAAACATTCTCATAAAACGGATTGATTTGAAATCTTTTATCGGACCAACAACTTTCTGGTAATCTGTTATTGGGATTTTAAACTGGTACCACTTCACTTTAGACTTCCCGGTGGCCATAGTCGCCTCATATTCAATCTCATCAACAATAAAATTTGAACCTACCTTTAAGTTTTCCGGTCTCATGCTTATTTTATACTGGTAATAACTTTCAGTTTCACTGAGAGTGTTATCCCGGTTTATATCTTCCATGTCGGGTAATGTAGATCCAGTTGTCGGATAAGATTCACCTGACATTTGCGATGTTTGTGAGTTTCCTTCCTGCCCATTATATTTTTTATACCTGTCGAGTATGCCTAACTGCTGATTATCATAATCAGATCCTCTGAAGTAATGAAAATCGTCATTCGAAGGATCTGTGATTATCTGCTGGTATGCTTCATTGGTAGTAATAAGCATTGATTTCTGAAGATAGCCGGCAAAAAAGGTCTGTTCATCCTGGTCGACTAATCCGTCGAGTCCGACATCCTGGTAGAACCGCGATTCGGGGGCGTTGTCAAAAGCATGGACGACTGCCTGAATTGTGGGCACTCTTCCCCATGCAGTTGAATCAACGTTCTTAACCACCGACGATCCGGGGAATCCATTCTCAAAGCTTTTTCGTGAATCACGCAGGATATCTTCCGAGATGTTTCCAAGGTTTATATACAGATCGCCCCCTGTATGATCAGGATTTTCAACAAACGGATCCATAATCCAGAACTTGATATACTGAATATTCGCTGTCTCAAAATCGCTGGTAAGAACTTCTCTCATAATCCCACCCCATCTCGACTGAGGGTCATTTAATTTAGCGTCGGTACTCATACCTTTTGAATATGGACCCGGATCGGTATCGTAGTTATAGGAACCCTTTTCTTCCGGGTAATATGCCAGGTTTAGTACTGTTATGTTGGTCGGTATTCCGCTTGGACTCTCCCGGTAAGGGAAAATCTCATTTTCATAAACCTCCCTGACAAAGTGGCTCGATTGTTCCTCGGGATGCTGTTTAATATAATCAGGAGTTGAAGATCCATTTCTTAAAAAAAGCGGATCAATTACATACCATGCTAATTTTGCCCTGTTAAATCCGCTTACCAGGTTATTATTAAATCTTGCTTCAGGAAAAAGGAGCTCTTGTCCCTGGGGAATACTTGAAATAGTCCAGGCATTAAACGACTTCAGATCAAGCGGTATCTCGCTTGCTTCAAAATCATCGATGTACGAGTTGCCGGCATTAGAAATAGCTCTTGAATGGCCCGGGATAAGATGTGCAAACTCACCGAACAGAGAGATAGTTGAAGGAGTTTTGGTGTTGAGAAACGGTATTTTATCAATTGCTTTAGTAAGTAACTGAGACTGTGTCTTATAGGAAGTATTCAATCCCCAGATTGTATTTGAAATGGGCTCNTCTCCGAAATTGACCTTCTGAGTATATGGCCGTTCTGTCAGGTGAAGAATTGTGCCTCCAATATCAAAATTATCTGATATCCTGTAATCCAGATGAGTACCTACAAGCGTTTTTGTCTGGAATCCAAAAAACTGGTTGCTTTCAAGTGAGACCTGGATAGGTGTTTGTGATTCAATCAATGCAGAATTTATTATTCTGACAGTACCCATATTATAATCCACCGTATAATCTATATTTTCCGTCAGAGGGACTCCACCGGCGGTAACCTTTACAGCTCCCTGGGGAATACTTGTGGCATTAAGCCTGATTTCAGAACCTGATTCTGAGGAATACCTCCCTGACAGTTTAAACTTATTCTTCTCAGCCATCTGACGGGCTACAGTTTGGGTAGAATCATAAAGTTCCTGAAAAACATATTTGCTTACTAAAGCCGGATCAACNATTTTTTTCTTAAGGTAGCTNCCGAATGGTTCAATAACAGGAAATATAATCTTTCCCCTGTCGACCATAACGGTGACATCATCAATAAAATCAAAAAATCCGTCCGGATCCCTGTCAAGCTGGGAATTAAGGTTATCGAGTCCCATGACCTGGAGGAGTATTTCTTTTCCAAGTTTTCCTTCAGGGAGGTAATTAATTGAGTTACCTGTTTTATCATCCTGGTAGAGTATATTCAGTACAAAATCTTTCCTTTCAAGTTTCCCTGAGCCAAGTGAATAGATATTTTTCATCATCAGGTTCCAGGTAGGAAGTTTTGGGCTAAGAGTGGTGCCTTTTATAAGTTTTAAAATCAGAGTCTGGGGAGCAGTAATTCCGTCAGTCGAGAACTCGCCGACTTTATAAACGTTACCATTAAGGGTATATTCATAGGCAACAGCCAGAACTTCGTCAGTATTGAGAGCTGTGTTTANCGAGATATAACCCAGTTGCCTATTGAAATAAAACTCCCTTTCATTAAGTTTCCTTGCATTTTCAATCTTCTCAAAATCACGTCCGATCTGAAAAGCCGGATAAAGAGGTTCAAAAACATTAGTGATCTGGTCGACATTTCTTACCAATCCAAAAGCATTGGTCATCTGATCATACATCCTGTTAGCGGAATTATCAGGGTAAATCATTGCTCCTGGTATCGCCTGGAATGCAGGAACCTTGTTAAAAATATGTTTACTGTTTTCAGCAAGATCCATAAAAGCTACTATGTTTCTGTTGCTTGCTTCCTCAAATCGGCTTGTTTTGTTTGTCACCCAGACTTCAATCCGTTCAATATTTATTCCTGAACTGACAACCGGGAGATTTTTTAATGAATTGTCATAGTTATCTCTGAAATATTGTGAAAGGAAAAAATGACGGTTTGCTTCGTATTCATCGGCATAAATTTCAAAATCGCTCAGCTGAGCTCCTCCTTTGACTTCAATTACTGACGATTCTCCTTTTTGCTGAGAAAGCACAGTAGTGACAGTCATTTTCCCAAACTGCATTTCAGTTTTCAGTCCGAAAAGGCTATAACTGCCGGTAATAAGTGTTCCGGTAAGCGGCAATGTTACGTCACCTGCTTCAACTTTTTTCAGAATCTCATCTTCCTTACCTGCATACTGAAGTTTAGTCCTGTTCTCAAATTCAAACATAGCATCGGTATTATAATTGACCCCGAGTTGCATTTTATCACCTATTGTTCCGGTGACATTCATCTGTATTTTTTCCTTGAAGTCGAATGTCGGAATGGTTCTGAGTTTCTCTGAAAGGATTGGGTTTTCGGTACGTGAAATATTGACGCCAAAAATCAGTTCCGCGGAACCCTGTGGAATAATGTTTATGGTATTACTTCCGAATATTTTATCAAAGGCTGCGCCGCCAATTTCTATCTGAGGTATCAGATTTGATCTGAAACCCGATTCATCTCCTGATATCCTTGATTGCCAGTAATCTCGCATCGCCCGGCTATATTCATATTTGCGGAACTCTTCCGGATTCATATGAACAGGTGTGCGATAATCGAATGCTCCTACTTTCTGATAAATAATATATTCATTCTTATCAGGATCATAAATTACCTTCGATTTAATATTTGAAGGATTATTGAGAAATAAAGGAGCCTTTTGTTTTGATTCCCACGGATTTCCAGAAACATCTCTTAATTTTAAAGCTGATCTGGAGGTGGTATCAGCAACTCCGGTTGCCTGAAAAGCAGCCTGACTACTTGCTTCTGTGGACTTAAAGATGAATGAAGCTAACAGTACAAGATATGATATTACCAGAAGATTTTTATATGATATCCCTGATCCCAATCCGGATTATATTCTGAATTACAAGTTCTTAAGCGCTTTCTTTATCAAATCCTCTACAGTCAGGTTTTTTTCTTCTCTGATTATTTTATCAAGGACTTTAGAGACAGCGCTTTTGGCAAACCCAAGCATTACTAAAGCAGATAACGCTTCTTCTCTCTTTGTATTGTCTGTAAATGAAAATATTTCAGCGGATCCGGTTGTTTTGCCAAGCTTGTCTTTCAGATCAACAATTATCCTCTGGGCAGTTTTTAATCCGATACCTTTAACACTTTTCAAAATATCCACATCGGATCCAACAATTGCCTTTTCAATTTCAACCGGGTTCAGGGATGAAAGCATCATTCTTGCTGTATTTGCGCCTACTCCCGTAACAGAAATCAGAAATCTGAATATATTCCGTTCTTCCTCATCAGCAAATCCAAAAAGCTGATGGGTATCTTCCCTGATAACTTCATGTACAAGTATCTTATATTCAGTCTTACCTTCCAGCCTTGAGAATGTAGTAAGTGAAATATTTATAAAATATCCTATGCCTGCTGTTTCAATACTTATAAAAGCGGGTGTTATCCGGGTAATGGTTCCTTTAATATAATCTATCATTAGGGTTGTTCTGAATTAATTATTTCAGGTGGCAATTCATCAACACGGTCATAATGAATATCAATATCCTGATGCTTTAATGGATTTTGAGAAATCTCAGCATGCATCTTCCTGTTTTTGAATATATCGCAGGCCAGGTAAATGGCCTGGCGGAAGGAGTTTTCTGAAGCTTCTCCTTTCCCGGCTATATCAAAGGCTGTTCCATGAACCGGAGAGGTCCTTACAAATGGGAGTCCGGCAGTAAAGTTAACCCCTGAATCGAACGATAAAGCTTTAAAGGGTGTAAGCCCCTGATCGTGATACATAGCCAGAATTCCATCAAATTTTGTGAATGAACCAGCTCCGAAGAATCCATCAGCCGGAAATGGACCAAATGTCAGAATTCCCTCTTTTTCTGCCTGTTTAATTGCCGGTATAATGATATCAGCTTCCTCGTTTCCTATTAATGAGTTGTCGCCTGCATGTGGATTAAGGCCAAGCACTGCTATCCGCGGTTTGCGTATTCCAAAATCGAGGATGAGAGACTGATTCATAATTCTGATCTTACGTAACAGATTCTCAATCGTTATCATACCTGAAACGCTGCTTAGCGGAACATGATCAGTTGCCATTCCTATTCTCATACTTTCCGAAATCATAAACATAAGTACTTCCTCCACCCCTGCTTTGGATTTCAGATAATCAGTATGTCCTTTGAAATGGAAACTATCGGATTGTATATTATTCTTATCAATTGGCGCAGTAATAAGTACATCAATATTGCCATTTATAAGATCTTCAACGGATTTTTCAAGAGAAATAAGTGCAGCTTCTCCACCCTGCTTTGTTGATTTTCCGAGTTCAACCCTGATATTATCATCAAGGCAATTTACCATGTTAGCTTTTTTATGATGGGCTTCGTCTGCAGACCTGATATTATTAAAACTGAAATTATTAATATTTAACACCTTACGATGATATGCCGCCACTTTTGGAGATCCATAAACCACAGGGACACAGATATCATTTATCATGCTGTCCATTAGCGCTTTAATGATTACTTCATATCCGATTCCATTTATATCTCCCTGCGATATCCCTGCTATAATTGCTTTTTTTTCCATAAACTGCTATTTCTTATCCTTATAACTGGCTGCCAATTTTTTCAGAAATGTCGAGAGCAGCCTTAATCCCGAACCTGTACTCTCTTTTGACCTGTAATAATCTTCTTTCTTCAGCATACTTGTACCGGCAATATCCAGATGTATCAAAGGAGATTTTGCAAAACTCTCAAGGAACTTCCCTGCTATAATTGCTCCGGCTTCCCTTCCTCCTATATTTTTAAGATCGGCAATATCTGACTTTAATGACTCACCGTACTCGTCCCATAAAGGCAATTCAGCAATTCTTTCATAAACTTCATTCCCCGACTCTTCTAACAATTTGATGTACCTCCTGTCGGCATTTGTCATGACAGCAATTGCCTGGTTACCGAAGGTCATAGCGGCCGAACCTGTAAGAGTAGCTATATCGATTATAAGTTCCGGAGAATATTTTGCAGCATAGCTAATTGCATCAGCCATTATAAGCCTTCCTTCAGCATCAGTGTTGCCTATCTCAACGGTCATCTTATTGTACATAGTAATAATGTCACCCTGGGTATAAGCATTACCCCCCGGCCGGTTATCTGTTGAAGGTATCAATCCTATAATATGAAGTGGTATTCCTGATTTTGCAGCAGTGTATAAGATACCGGTCACAGTTGCAGCGCCAGCCATATCACCTTTCATTCCGGCCATGAAATCTCCGGTCTTAATATTCAGTCCCCCGGTATCATAAACAATACCTTTCCCGATAAATACAATAGGCTTTTTATTAAGACTTTTTTCAGGGTGCCATTCGAGAATAGAGAAAACCGGCGGATCAATGCTGCCTCTGTTTACGGCAAGAAGGCCTCCCATTTTCAGGGCTTCAATCTTACCTTTATTCAGAACTTCAACACTGAAACCGGCCAAACCGCCAATTCTTTTAATCTCTTTCGCCAGACCAGCAGCATTAAGATGGTTCACCGGTTCATTTACCAGGTCCCTTGTAAAATATACTGCATCAGTTAGATGAATGAACCAATTAATTTCTGAATCACTAATATCATCATAAAGTAAAAGCCTTGATGGATAACTTTTCTTCCCTACAGGATCTTCTTTGGTTTTGTATTTCTCAAATGAATAAAAGCTGAGTAAAAGTCCTTCTGCAAAATCTTCAACAGCTCCCTTATAAGCTTTGTCGGAAGTGATTACCAGTTCAGAATGATTATTCGCTTTAATAAGTTTTTTAAGGTTATATGCTGCTCTTCGCAGTTCCTCCTTTACTTTATAATCAATTACCCCTTCTTTTAACCTCACCAGATAGGTGCATTTATTATAAGAATTTATAAAAACATACTCTTCTTCATCAAGCAATCTTTGGCGGGCAAATTCTTTTTCAGCTTTATTAAGCCCTAATTTTTCAGGAATTTTATCACTCCCAAGAACACATATAACAGACTGATCAGGAGATATTTTCGATATTTTAAATATTTCAGGTTTCATATATTTATCACCAGATTTGCAAAAGTGTAAAGTTAATTAAATTATTGATTGTTTCGTTTCCAAACCGTTACCTTTGGGGTGAATAACCTTGTGCTTCCGGTGATGTACTTTTGTTTGAAATAATTTTTTAAGTAATGACATTAAAGCAACTATACGACAAGGCAATTAACCTTATTCCCCTCAATGCAGAAGAGGGATTATTCCTTTACAGAAAAACTCCGCTTGAAGATCTGATGTTTATNGCAGACAGATTAAGACAAATCCACAATCCGGGAAGAAGGNTGGGCTGGATTATAGACAGGAATGTCAATATTACCAATGTTTGTTTTTCTCAATGCCAGTTCTGCAACTTTTGCCGGAAAAAAGGATCTCCTGATGCATATACCACTACCATGGAGGAGTATAAAAATAAAATTGAGGAGCTATTTTCCCTGGGAGGAGACCAGTTACTCCTTCAGGGTGGAATGAATCCCGATTTAGGTTTGGGCTTTTATATTGACCTTTTCAAAAAACTAAAAGAATCCTATCCTACTTTAAAACTACATGCACTTGGTCCTCCTGAAATTGTATTTCTGGCAAAACAAGCGAAAAAATCATATACCGAAGTTCTTTCTGAACTTATTGGAGCAGGGCTCGATAGTTTGCCGGGTGCCGGTGCAGAGATCTTGTCCGACAGAGTAAGAAAAGTTGTCTCACCAGCCAAGGCCAAAGCATCTGAGTGGCTTGGCATAATGAGAGCGGCACACCAGCTTAATCTTCCCACATCTGCCACCATGATGTACGGTCATATTGAAACCGACAAAGAGAGAATAGAACATCTTATTCAGATAAGGGATCTGCAGTATGAAAAAAAGAAAGATCATTACGGATTCATAACTTTCATACCCTGGCCTTTTCAGGATGAGGGTACTGTTCTGTCGGAGAAACATGGAATTCACAGCAGTTACTCAGGACCCGATTATATAAGGACTATCGCTATCAGCCGTATTATGCTCAACAATATCAGGAATATACAGGCATCAATTCTGACTGTCGGTAAAGAGATTGCAATGTTATCTCTTTTTGCCGGAGCAAATGACCTCGGATCTATAATGATTGAAGAGAATGTTGTCAGCGCAGCCGGAGCAGGTTACCGTTTCAATGCCGAAGAGATACAATCAATAATAAAAGAGGCTGGCTTTATACCCGGAAGAAGAAACCAGAAATACGAATTTGTGGAATAAAAAAAGAGGCTCTTTTAAAGTCTCTTCCATTTAATATCTAGTTTCTAGAATTTTTCTCTTCTTGCGGTTTCACTGCTTTCTTCTTCAGCAGGGTCATATTTTGAAGCCTTCTTAAATTCTTTCATACCCTGGCCAATNCCCTTCATCAATTCAGGAATTTTACGGCCGCCAAAAAGAAGAACTACTACAAGCAAAACCAGTATTATCTCTGTTAAACCTATCTTTCCCATCTCTTTTAGTATTTGAATTTGTGCAAAGGTAAAAATACTTTGGTTATATACAAGTCATGAATTAAATAAATCTATTTCCTTAACAATTTCAAAATATCATTCCCATTTGCAAAAATAAGTAATGAGAAAAGTATTACCATCCCGGCAACCTGTGCATACTCAAGGAATTTATCGCTTGGCTTTCTTCCTGTTACAACCTCATATAATAAAAACATCACATGGCCACCATCAAGTGCCGGAATAGGAAGAATATTCATCACGGCAAGTATTATTGAAAGAAATGCTGTAAGATTCCAGAAAACCTGCCAGTCCCATACACCGGGAAAAATACTTCCAATTGTAATAAATCCCCCCAGGGATTCGTAAGCTTTTGAATGCTTCGAAAATATCAGCTTGAATTGTTTAAGGTAATCGCCAACTGTCTTAAATCCTTTTGATATTCCTGCCGGAATTGATTGAAAAAACCCGTATTCTAATGTCTTAAGGACAAATATATCTTCTAATGTCCTAAGATCATAAACACCCAGAACACCTGGGGAANCAGGAGTCACAGTCAGGTCTATATTTTTACCTCCGCGNGCGATTTTAAGGAGTATAGGCTTGTTCCTGTTTACACCAAGGTAATTTTGAAATTCATCATAATAGACGAATTTATTGCTATCGAGACTTACAATTTCATCACCAGAAAGCATTCCGGCAAATTTAGCCGGAGAATCCTTACTGAACTTAGATACAACAAAAGGCGCAAATGGTCTTCGCGGCTCAATCTGACCTTTTCCTTTCAACAGGCCTTGTATATACTCCGGGGGAATCGCAATATTTACTACCTGTCCGTTTCTTTCAACCTGAATTGTTTTTCGATTGTTAAAAACAATATCAGGTATTATCTGGAGAAAGTTTTCAATATGCTGGTTGTCGATTGTAAGAATTTTATCGCCATTTCTGAGACCTATTGAGTATCCAACAGAATCTGTTACAATACCATACTTCGCGTTTGAGGCAGGCAGATAAGTTTCACCCCATGAGTAGAGTACTAATATATATATCAGCATTGCCAGAAGAAAGTTAAAGATCACTCCTCCCGTCATTATAAGCAGCCGCTGCCACGAAGTTTTTGACCTGAATTCATAAGGTTGAGGAGGTTGTTTCATCTGTTCCTTGTCCATCGATTCATCGATCATCCCTGAGATTTTTACATATCCTCCAAGCGGCAGCCACCCAATACCATATTCTGTATCTCCTTTTTTTAATTTAAAGAGCGAAAACCATGGATCAAAAAACAGGTAAAACTTTTCCACCCTTGTCTTAAAGAGTTTAGCAAGCATAAAATGCCCCAATTCATGAATGATTACGAGAATTGAAAGGCTTAAAACAAACTGCAGAATCTTGATTAGTATTGTCATCTGTCTATTTTAATTTGTTAATATATTTTAGAGATGTCTCTCTGGCAATTTTATCAGTATTACCCAGCAATTCAAGGTCGGTTTCCTGAGAAAAGAAGCTGTTTTCCATTGTATAACTGACAACATCGGACATTTGCATGAATCCGATCCTTCCTGTAAGAAATGCGTTGACTGCCATTTCGTTAGCAGCATTAAGGATGCATGGCATATTGCCACCCTGTTTCAAAGCTTCAAAAGCCAGAGAGAGGTTTCTGAATCTTTTGAGATCGGGTTCATAAAAAGTAAACGTTTTAATTGAATTTAAATTGAGTCGCGGAAGATCGGAATGAAAACGTTTGGGATAGGATAGCGCGTACAGAATAGGAATTCTCATATCCGGAATCCCAAATTGGCCCTTTACAGATCCATCAGCAAAATGGACAAATGAATGAATAATTGATTGGGGATGAATAATTACATCTATCTGGTCTGGTTCGAGGTCAAACAGCCATTTAGCTTCTATCACTTCAAGACCTTTATTCATTAGCGACGCCGAGTCAATTGTTACCTTATTGCCCATATTCCAATTTGGGTGTTTGAGCGCTTCTCCGGGTTTCACCTTCTTAAGCTGCTCTGATGACCAGTTCAGGAAGGGCCCGCCGGAAGCAGTCAGTGTGATTTTCTCAATAGAATTGCCATTTTCTCCGACAAGACATTGAAAAATAGCTGAATGTTCTGAGTCAACCGGAACTATAAGGCTTCCTGATTCTCTGGCAAGTTTATTGATTATCTCGCCAGCCACAACAAGTGTTTCTTTATTGGCAAGGGCGATTTTTTTACCTGCCCGTATTGCAGCAATTGTTGGTTTCAATCCGGAATACCCGACAATTGCAGCTATTACAACATCAACTGATGATCCGGCTACAATCTGTTCTATGATTTCATTACCAGCATAAACTTTAACTGGGGTACCTTTTAAATTATCTTTAAGTTGCTGGTAATGATCAATATTCCCAATAACAACCGAATCAGGAAGAAATTGTTTTGCCTGTTCGGTAAGCAACCCTATATTGTTCCAGGCTGTCAATAATTCTACCTTAAATTCACCGGGAAATTTTGAAATGACATCAAGCGCCTGGGTGCCAATGGATCCGGTTGATCCCAACAATGCAATTCTTTCGGGCATATCCTTAAACCTGATAATTAAAAAATTATGTGCTTTTCAGGATCAAGTGGACTTCCTTTATACCAGATCTCAAGATGAAGGTGCGGTCCTGAAGTGTATAATTCTCCAGAATCACCTACAATTGAGATTGCTTCGCCGGTACGAACAAGATCCCCGGTCTCCTTTAAAAGAGCAGCATTATGTTTATAAACCGAAACCAGATTATTGGTATGTTGTACTTCGATAACGAAACCCGTTTCCATGGTCCATCCGGTAAATATAACAGTTCCGTTAAGAGCAGCTAAAACAGGAGACTTTGGTTTTGTAACTATGTCAGTACCAAAATGTTTGGTTCTCACATCATACTTTCCTGAAATAATTCCTTTAACAGGCGGGAAAAAATGTAAGCTTGCAAGAGTAGTAATTGGTTCGGTAGAAACGGCACCCAGTGTAAGGTTGTACTTTTCTTCTCTTTCAATCTGGCCTCTTAAAGCAGATTCTTCCGGTGAGTGTTCAAAGTTTAAAGATTTATAATTCACTGTTGTATCCTGTTTTGTACGAAGCTCTGCAGGCATATTTCCTGATATTATTGCATTAATATTTTTAAAATATTTATCTCTTAAAGCCAGCTCACGGTCAAGTGAATCGAGACGTATAGCATCCATCAGGATATTCCTGCGCATAGTAATGTCGGGATAACCCGGTACAAATTCTCTCAGGTTTGTGAAAGCGATAAGAGAAGTTGTGGTCCCAATAATAAATAAGACCAGGAAAGTAATCAGGAGGAAAGCATTATATCGGGTCAGCCTTATTCTCCATAACTCCTCAAAAGTATGATCGTTTGTTACAGAAAACCTGTACTTATCGCGCCAGTTGCTTTTTTTCTTATCAGTTTTAGCCATCCTTAAATAAATAATAAGCTAGCAAAGATAATAAACCTCGATCATCATTTAAGTAAATAAATCAAAAAGTGGTTTATTACCAGGCTAAATTACTTTCACCGGTTTATCTTCACTCTGCCAGAGTCCATGCTTTGAGCAGACTGACATGGCTGATAGATTCATGGAGACATCCGGGGCAACAATGTAGAAATCGATTTCAATGTGAGACGGTTTGTTACCATATACACCGGCGGTATAACGAGCTTCTGCAAGTAAAGTCTCACGGTTCCAAAGCTGTAACAAACTTATAAAATGATCATGCTCATCAGGATGCGGGTACTCGTCACCCAGCTTCACTTTCACTTTAAATTTATCACCTCTTTTGACCTGATCGGGGCAAAAAACATGTGGCATATGCCTGTCGAGGTAATCGCGTTTTATTTCTTTATCTTCTTTTTCAATATCTGTTGCTTTAAATACTCTTGGCATAGTAATTTACTTTAAATTAATCAGATAGGTCATTACTGAAAGAAAATTCAATAACATATTCATCTGCAAACTTAATAATTAAAATTTTAAATAAATGTACATAAATTTTGGTAATTGTCCCGATTATATTAACTTTGCACCCACAATTAAACTGCGGGGTGGAGCAGTGGTAGCTCGTTGGGCTCATAACCCAAAGGTCGAAGGTTCGAATCCTTCCTCCGCTACACCGAAAAAGCCTTGCTGCGAATGCAGCAGGGCTTTTTTATTTTCAGACTCGTCAGGAACTTGTTCCTGTAAGAGGATGGAAATAAAAAAGCCCGTAGTCACGCGGAGCGTGGCAAGGCTTTTTCGGTGTTAAGCACCCCCTAAACGGATCACGCGACCGCAGGGAGCGTAATCCTCCTTTTAAATGGAACATGATTTCAAGAAAATCTAAAGTGATTTTCTTCCAAATTTATAAGCCAGACCAAATCTGATATCTATACTTCTGGCATGTCCTGAGCCTCCTTCCTTATATGTTTGTTTTGATGAAAGATATCCCAGGCCGGCTGATGCAAACCAGCGTTTTGAATAATTATATAGCAGGGTGCCATTAATATGAAAAGCAAGTCCCTTTCCGTTTAATACAAACTTGTTGTCATCAGTAAGAATTGCGCTTGCATATCCAATCCCGGGAGTTAAGTTTATTCGTAGTTGAGTTGATAATGGAAGTGAAATAACAGGCCCAGCCTGAAAAACGTCAAGTGACCACGAAACATTCCGGGTTAGGTTGGTAAGTGATGAATAATCTTTAGTGAATTTCACTGGATACATGTTGTTAATCATACCGGCCGTTATACCAATTATCTCATTAAACCGATACCCTCCGGAAATACTGAAGCTTGACCCTCTCATTCCCATTCCCGGATAACCGGTAAAAGGAATTCTTTTAATAAATTCATCCTGAGCGAATGATAATCCGAAAGTCGCTTCAATATAACCCCTGTGTTTAAATGTTTTTTTTGCCGGATTTTTTTCAAAAATAAAAGAATAGTTCTGGAGATTCCCTCTGTATTTGTCAAAGTTTTCATAATTGCTTTTTATCTCTATCCTATCTTTTAAGCTTCCGGCAAGGATTCCGCATCCGGCACCGAATGCCCCAAAATATAAGCCAGCTATTGCCGAAACATAAATTGTTAAAAAATCCAGTCCCCCTTCGATTGAATTGACAGCAACAATACCTCCGACAATTCCGACAGACGAACCAACTATTCCACCCTTAGTGATACTATTCATTCTTCGGATTTTTAATGATTCAATGTCATAAAAATTATATACCCTTTGAGAAGTATCCTTTAAGGAATTTGAAACAGAAATTAAAGAATCACCAATTTCATATAATACTCCACTAGATACAACCGGACTATTACTAAGTTTGATCCAGACCTTGTATACTATTGGTTTTCTATAAGATGGGGTCTGTCCTGTGGCAGAATAAAAACAAATAAGGGCCAGAATTAAAGAAATTGTTTTTAAAATCGATCCAATGGCAATTTTCATACTTAAATAAACAATTGACATTCATAATAGTTCGTGTATAAAACATGGAGCTAACTTAATAATTCCGACCATGTCTCTTATCATAGCAAGGTTAGATATTTCAACCCTCTTGTCTACAAATAAAAAGCCCTGTCGCGAAAGCGA
>JGI24132J36420_10000690_pt1 | contig 16005 bp, 22 predicted proteins | sample BarGraNGADG00212_3_FD_36420 | JGI IMG/M metagenome (IMG submission 36420) | reverse complement strand
TTGTATTTTTTTTATTGCAGGTTTCTTGCTCTTGGAATTATACTTAAGAGCAATTTTCAATATATCCTGCGGTCCTTCACCATCAATAACCTTATAGCTGAGGATAAATCCTTTTTCGAACAGAATTCTGGCAACCTCTTTCTTAAGATTGGATGCTGGTGCCTCCACGACCTTATGACCGGCCATAATGGCGTTCCTTATTCTGGTCAGTAAATCTGCAATTGGATCAGTCATCTTCTATTATTTAATATAGTTTATAATTATTCACAAATTACCAGCTGGCTTTTTTTACACCCGGGATAAGACCGAATGATGCCATCTCCCTGAAAGTTATCCTGCTTACTCCAAATTGTCTCATATATCCTCTTGAACGGCCCGTTAATTTACAACGGTTATGCATTCTGTTAGGATTAGAATTTCTGGGCAGNCGGCTTAGTCCAACATAATCGCCGGCAGCTTTGAGCAATGCTCTTTTTGCAGCATATTTCTGNGTCAGTCTTGCGCGTTTTACTTCGCGGGCTATCATTGATTCTTTAGCCATATAACTAGTTTTTAATATTTTTAAAGGGTAAACCAAAGCGCTTTAGAAGAGCCAATGCTTCTTCATCTGAATGCGCCGATGTAACGAAAGTTATCTGTAGTCCCATGATCTTTGCTATTTTATCAAGATCGATCTCAGGAAAAATGATCTGCTCGGTAATTCCAAGCGTGTAATTACCACGTCCATCGAGTTTGGAATTGATACCCTTAAAGTCGCGGATACGTGGAAGAGCAACAGATATAAGTCTTTCAAGAAATTCAAACATCCTGTCTCTGCGTAATGTCACCATTATACCGATAGGCATATTTTTTCTCAGTTTAAAGTTCGATATATCTTTTGTTGAGTTAGTCTGAATAGCTTTCTGACCAGCAATATCCGACATTTCTTTAACACCGAATTCAAGTAGTTTCTTATCGGCTATAGCCTGTCCTACTCCCTGGTTGATAACAATCTTTTGCAACTTGGGGACCTGCATTACGGTCTTGTATCCGAATTCCTTCATCAATGCAGTGACGATCTCGTCTCTATACTTGGTTTGTAGCGCAGGTATGTACATTACTTGATCTCCTCTCCTGATTTTTTTGAATAACGCACTAATTTATCTTTCTCATTAAGTTTCTTCCCAATACGTGTAGGTTTGCCGCTTGTTGGATCAATAAGCATCAGATTTGAGATATGAACCGGAGCTTCTTTTTTTATAATACCACCCTGTGGCGCTTTAGTGTTCGGTTTGGTATGTTTTGATACCAGGTTTACACTCTCTACAATAGCTCTGCTTTTCTCTCTGTCGACTTCCAGAACACGGCCTTTCTGACCTCTTGATTCACCGGTTATCACCATAACCGTGTCTCCTTTTCTTATATGTATTTTCTTCTGCATCGTTGTGTATTTAAATATATTACAACACTTCAGGTGCCAATGAAACAATCTTCATATACTTGTCGCGTAATTCCCGGGCAACCGGGCCGAAGATGCGCGTTCCGCGTACTTCNTTAACATTGTTAAGAAGAACAACAGCGTTATCATCGAAACGAATATAAGAACCATCTGGACGACGAATCTCTTTTTTTGTTCTGACAACAACTGCTTTACTCACTGTACCTTTTTTTGCCTCACCTGAAGGAAGTGCTGATTTCACACTCACGACAATTTTATCACCTACGGTAGCATATCTTTTTTTGCTACCACCGAGTACCCTGATGCACAAAACTTCTTTTGCACCTGAGTTATCGGCTACGGTCAATCTGCTTTCCTGTTGTATCATGATTACTTAGCTCTTTCGATTATTTCTATTAATCTCCAGGTTTTATTTTTACTCAGAGGCCTGGTCTCCGATATGCGTACGGTGTCGCCAATATTGCATGAATTAGCTTCATCGTGTGCCATCAGTTTTTTACTTCTGTTAATAAACTTGCCATAAATAGGATGTTTCACTTTCCTTTTTATGACTACTACGATAGACTTGTCCATTTTAGTACTGACAACTACACCTATACGTTCTTTTCTAAGATTCCTTTCCATTGCTGATCTAGCTATTAGATTTCTTATTTAACTCTCTTGTACGCATTTCGGTATGCAGACGTGCAATCGTAAGTTTNAATTCTTTAACCTTTTGNGGGTTATCAAGAGGAGTGATTGCATGGTTAAGCTTCATTCGAACGAGGAGGGTTTTCTCTGTATCGATTCTTTCGAGAAGATCCGGAGTGCTTAATTCCTTTATTTCTGAAGTTTTCATTTCTGTTTAAAGTATTATTCCTGTACGTAATCGCGTCTTACAATAAATTTTGTTGTGATCGGAAGTTTCTGAGCTCCTAAACGAAGAGCTTCTTTAGCAACTTCGTAGGGTACACCTTCAGCTTCAAGCAGTATCCTGCCCGGGGTTACCGGGACAACAAAACCCTCTGGTGCTCCTTTTCCTTTACCCATACGTACCTCAGCAGGTTTCTTTGTAATAGGTTTATCAGGAAAAATTCTTATCCACAACTGACCTTCACGTTTCATGTGGCGTGTAACGGCCTGTCGAGCTGCTTCGATCTGCCTTCCCGTGATCCAGCTCTCCTGAAGTGCTTTGATACCAAATGATCCGAATGCCAGCTGGTTGCCTCTTTGTGCATTACCTTTCATTCTTCCCTTCTGGGCTCTCCTGAATTTGGTCCTTTTCGGTTGTAACATTGCTCAAATATTGTTATAAAATTATATACTACTAAGTCTCTTATTTTTTTGTTTTCCTTTTCAGGCTCTTGCTCTTGGCATTTCTTGCACCGATATTAGGGCTCAGATCTCTCTTACCGAATACTTCACCATTACAGATCCATACTTTTACGCCGAGTAATCCAACCTTTGTATGCGCTTCAGCTAAAGCATAATCGATGTCAGCTCTCAAAGTATGAAGCGGAATACGACCCTCCTTATATGATTCACTTCTTGCCATTTCAGCACCACCAAGCCGGCCAGAGATCATAATTTTTACTCCTTCAGCTCCCATACGCATTGTCGAAGCGATTGACATCTTGATTGCGCGGCGGTAAGAAATTTTTCCTTCAAGTTGTCGCGCAATATTGTTTGCAACTATATTAGCATCCAATTCGGGACGTTTAACTTCAAAGATGTTTATCTGGACTTCCTTCTTAGTGATCTTCTTGAGTTCTTCCTTCAGTTTGTCAACTTCCTGTCCACCTTTTCCGATGATTATACCCGGACGAGCCGTATTAACTGTCACAGTAATAAGCTTCAGTGTTCTTTCAATAATAATCTTGGAAAGGCTGGCTTTTGCAAGCCTGGCGTTAAGATATTCCCTGATCTTTGAATCTTCAACCAGTTTACCGGAAAAATCTTTTCCACCATACCAGTTTGAATCCCATCCTTTTATTATGCCTAATCTGTTACCTATCGGATTTACTTTTTGTCCCATCTGTTCTAATTTGATGTTTTTTCAACTTCGTTAATCTTACTGTCAAGCACGAGGGTGACATGGTTTGATCTTTTTCTTACCCTGTAAGCCCTTCCCTGAGGTGCTGTCTGAAGTCTTTTCAATGCACGTCCTCCATCAACATGAACAAGTTTTACGTAAAGGTTGCTTTCTTCGACTCTTACGCCTTCATTCTTTGCCTGCCAGTTGGCAATTGCTGAAAGGAGAAGTTTTTCCATCCTGCGCGATGCCTCCTGCGAACTGAACTTGAGGACATCAAGCGCTTTGTTTACGTCCAGTCCGCTAATCAGATCGGTTACCAATCTCATCTTACGCGGAGAGGTAGGACANTTTCTGAGTATCGCCTGATACCTGCTCTTGGCGGCCGCTTTTTTCAGGTCAGCTGTATTTCTTTTTCTTGCACCCATTTCTAAATGTTTTTCAATGTTTACATTACTTATTTATTACCAGAGTGACCTCTGAAAGTACGGGTGTAGGTGAGAATTCTCCCAGCTTATGGCCTACCATATTCTCGGTAATGTAAACGGGGATAAACTTGTTCCCGTTATGAACTGCTATAGTATGTCCGACAAAATCTGGCGAGATAACTGATCTTCTTGACCATGTCTTAATCACCGATTTCTTTTGTCCTTCATTCATTTCAAGAACTCTCTTGCCGAGTTTAAAATCTATGAAAGGGCCTTTTTTAATTGATCTGCTCATAATATATCAGCTATTTTTTCCTTCTTTCAACAATAAATTTTGCAGAGTATTTCTTCTTGTCTCTGGTTTTGAAACCTTTTGCAGGAATGCCTTTGCGCGACCTTGGATGTCCGCCTGAAGCTCTTCCTTCACCACCACCCATCGGGTGATCAACCGGGTTCATAACCACACCTCTTACTCTTGGACGGCGTCCCTGCCAGCGTGAGCGGCCTGCCTTACCAGATCTCTCGAGATTATGGTCAGGATTAGAGACTGTACCGATTGTTGCGCGGCAGGTAGTAAGGATCAATCTTGTTTCCCCGGAAGGTAACTTAATTGTAGCATATTTCCCATCGCGGGCAGACAACTGAGCATAAGTTCCGGCGCTGCGGGCGATTGCTCCNCCTTTGCCAGGTTTAAGCTCTATGTTATGAATGATAGTACCCATTGGTATATCACTAAGAAACATAGTATTTCCGATTTCCGGGGCAGCCTCTTTTCCAGACAATAATGTCTGTCCGACCTGAAGCCCTACTGGTGCAACTATATATCTTTTCTCACCATCTTTATATACAACAAGAGCAATTCTCGAGGTACGATTAGGATCGTATTCGATTGTTTTAACTGTTGCCGGCATGCCATCTTTTTCCCTTAGGAAATCGATAACTCTGTACATCTTTTTGTGACCGCCGCCAAGATATCTCATTGTCATTTTGCCGTCGACGTTCCTTCCTCCTGAATTTTTATGCGGCCGAAGTAAGGATTTCTCAGGTGTAGCGCTTGTGATAGTATCAAAAGTGCCTGCGATTTTGTGTCGTTGACCTGGTGTTACAGGTTTGATTTTTCTGACTGCCATATTGGTTATTAAATATTGCTATAGAAATCAATTTTATTCCCTTCTGCAAGAGTAACAATAGCCTTCTTGGTAGCTGATGTTTTTCCTGTAAGAAGTCCCGATTTCGTATTTCGGGATTTTATTTTCCCTCCATAACGCATCGTATTTACCGCATCAACTGTAACACTGTACAATTCCTGAACGGCATTTTTTATTTGTAACTTATTTGCGGATCTGGCAACGAGAAAACCATAGCGATTAAATTTATCACCCTGGCTTGTCATCTTTTCCGTTACAATCGGTTTAAGCAAAATATTCATCACTCAAAGTTTTCTAGTTTTCAAATGTTGCCTGTAAAACGTCAACTGCGCTCTCTACAAGTATCAATGTTGACGCCCTCATAATCTTGTAAGTACTTAATTCACTGGCTATTATAACTTCAACCCCTGGTACATTTCGGGATGACAAATATATATTATTATTTTGTTCTGGTAAAACAAATACTGATTTTTTATTTACAATATTCAGGTTATTTCCCATTTTGATGATTTCCTTTGTTTTAGGTGACTCAAAAGAGAAGTCTTCCAGTATAATAATATTATTTGTTGATGCTTTATATGAAAGTGCTGATCTTCTGGCTAATTGTTTGACTTTCTTATTAAGCTTGAAGCCATAAAACCTTGGTTTAGGACCGAATACCCGGCCTCCACCACGAAAGAGTGGATTCCTTATGTTCCCTGCACGCGCAGTACCGGTTCCTTTTTGCTTTTTAATCTTCCTTGTACTACCTGCTACTTCTCCACGTTCTTTGGCTTTGTGAGTACCCTGTCTTTGATTAGCAAGGAACTGTTTTGTATCCAGATAAATAGCATGGTCGTTAGGTTCAATACCGAAAATTGCGTCGTTAAGATCGACTTTTCTTCCGGTCTCCTTGCCACTAGTATTAACAATAGCTAATTCCATTATTTTGTAATTATTACGTAACCACCTTTTGGACCCGGGACTGATCCTTTAACAATTATTATATCATTCTCAGCCATAAGCTTTACAACTTTCAGGCTTTGTGACATCACTTTATTTCCTCCCATTCGGCCCCCCATTCTCATACCAGGTAATACTCTTGAAGGGAATGATGAAGCGCCGAGTGAACCAGGGTGCCGGAGCCTATCGCTCTGTCCGTGAGATGTTCCTCCAACGCCGCTGAAGCCATGACGTTTTACAACGCCCTGGAATCCTTTTCCTATTGACCAGCCTCTTACATCAACTATGCTGTCGGGTCTGAAAAGTTCTGCCGTAAGCACGTCTCCCTCTTTACACTGATCTACTCCAAAGCCCGTAAATTCAATGACTTTTCTTTTAGGCGTTGTGTTAGCCTTCTTGAAATGTCCCATTTCGGCTTTAGTAGTGTGTTTTTCTTTTTTATCGTCGAATCCAAGTTGCACAGCAAAATAGCCATCCCTATCCACGGTTTTAACCTGTGTAACAACACATGGACCGGCTTGCAGAACCGTACATGGAATATTCTTTCCATCTTCATCAAAGATGGAGGTCATTCCTACTTTTTTACCAATTAATCCCTGCATTTCTTTATTACTTTACTGGTTTCACACTTTAATTTCTACCTCTACGCCACTTGGAAGCTCAAGTTTCATCAGTGCATCGATGGTTTTCGGTGTTGAGCTGTAAATGTCGAGCAATCTTTTGTACGATGAGAGCTCGAACTGTTCTCTTGCTTTTTTATTAACAAAGGGTGAACGAAGTACTGTAAAAATCTTTTTGTGGGTTGGAAGCGGAATTGGTCCGCTGACGACTGCACCGGTAGATTTTACTGTTTTTACGATCTTCTCGGCAGATTTATCTACCAGGTTATGATCATAAGATTTCAGTTTAATACGAATTTTCTGACTCATCTTTTAAAGAATTTTTCCTTTTGTAACTTCAACAATTCTGTTTGATATTTCTGCAGGTACCTGTTCATAATGAGAGAACTCCATTGTTGAAGTTGCTCTACCCGAGGTAAGAGTACGAAGTACTGTAACATAACCGAATTTTTCGGCCAGAGGTACTTTTGCTTTAACGACTCTTGCGCCTGCTTTCGATTCCATACCTTCCACTTTGCCTCTTCTTCTGTTGAAATCGCTGATTACTTCACCAACATATTCTTCAGGAGTAACAACTTCTGTAGACATGATGGGTTCAAGAATTACAGGATTGCATTTACCTGCAAATTTCCTGAATGCCTGCTTGGCAGCAATTTCAAATGCCAGAGCATCTGAGTCAACCGGATGGAACGAACCGTCTTTGAGTACTACTTTAAGGCTATCAAGTGGAAATCCGGCAAGTGGTCCGTTGACCATTGCTTCGCGGAATCCTTTTTCAATAGATGGAATATACTCCTTCGGAATATGTCCGCCTTTAACCTCATTTACAAACTGAAGGCCTCTGACATCTTTATCTGCCGGCATTAAATCAAAAGTCATATCGGCAAATTTTCCACGGCCACCGGTCTGTTTCTTAAATACTTCACGGAATTCGGCAGTGGCTGTAATAGCCTCCTTGTATGCAACCTGAGGTGCTCCCTGATTACATTCAACTTTAAACTCCCGCTTAAGACGGTCAATTAAAATTTCCAGATGGAGTTCACCCATACCNTGGATAATTGTTTGTCCACTATCGGGATCTGTTCTGACCTGAAATGTCGGATCTTCTTCAGCGAGTTTATTGAGCGCCATTGATAACTTATCAACATCAGCCTGAGTTTTAGGCTCTATTGCAACTCCGATAACCGGATCGGGAAAATCCATCGATTCAAGCCGAATCGGTTTGTTAATCGCGCATAATGTGTCGCCGGTCTTAATATCTTTAAAACCAACACCTGCNCATATATCACCGGCTGAAATACTATCTTTTGGATTCTGTTTGTTAGCATGCATCTGNAAGAGACGGTTAATACGTTCTCTTTTCCCTGTACGTACATTNAANACCGTATCGCCCGCGTTGAGGATACCTGAATAAATACGCAGAAAAGCCAGACGNCCTACAAACGGATCGGTAGCAATTTTAAATGCGAGAGCGGCTAATGGAGCTTCATCATCCGGCTCACGTGTAATTTCTTCATCATTTCTTGGATCAATTCCAATAACTGAACCTTTATCAACAGGTGAAGGAAGAAATGCGATGACAGTATCGAGAAGACTCTGAATACCTTTATTTTTGAAAGCAGAACCACAGATTACAGGAATTGCCAGCCCGTCAATTGTTGATTTTCTCAGGGCAACTAAAATTTCTTCACCTGTTATCGATTCATGATCTTCAAGATATCGTGCAAGTAGAGTATCGTCAATACCGGCAACCGCCTCTATCAACTTACCTCTCCACTCCCCGGCTTCCTCCAGCATATCGGCAGGAATCGCCACCGATTCAAAAGTGGTGACATTTTCTGCATCGGTGGTATAGACGGTTGCCTTCATATCAACAAGGTCGATTACCCCGGTAAAATTTTCTTCTGCACCAATTGGTATCTGAACAGGAACCGGATTAGCACCAAGTTTTTCCTGGATCTGCTGAACCACGCTAAAGAAATCAGCTCCTGCGCGATCCATTTTATTTATAAAGGCAATACGGGGTACCACATATTTATTTGCCTGTCTCCACACAGTTTCTGACTGAGGCTCAACACCACCTACAGCACAGAATACAGCAACGGCGCCATCGAGGACCCTGAGTGATCTTTCTACTTCAACAGTAAAATCAACATGGCCCGGAGTATCAATAATATTGATTTTGTAATCGTTATTCCTGTATTTCCAGTAAGTGGTTGTAGCGGCAGATGTTATAGTAATCCCTCTCTCCTGTTCCTGAATCATCCAGTCCATCTGTGCATTTCCATCATGTACCTCACCCATGCGATGCGTACGACCGGTATAAAACAGAATACGTTCTGTTGTAGTGGTCTTACCGGCATCGATGTGGGCCATGATTCCGATGTTTCTGGTATATTTCAGGTTTTTATCCATCTATCTGTTAATCAACTTCCTCTTATAATCAATTAAAACCGGAAATGAGCAAAAGCTTTGTTTGCTTCNGCCATTCTGTGAGTATCTTCTTTTTTCTTGTATGCACCGCCTTCAAGCTTATAAGCTGCCATAAGTTCTGCGGCCAGCCTTTCAGCCATGGAATGGCCGGTTCTTTTTCTTGCAAAGGAGATCATATTCTTCATGCTTATGCTGACTTTCCTGTCGGTCCTGATCTCCATCGGAACCTGGAAAGTTGCGCCACCCACCCTGCGGGCTTTAACTTCAACCTGAGGGGTAACATTATCTAGAGCCTGCTTGAATATTTCAAGCGGAGTCTTACCTTCACCTTTAAATTTATCACCGACTATTTCAAGTGAGTCGTAGAAGATTTTAAAAGCAAGATTTTTTTTACCACTGAACATAAGATTATTCACAAACCTTGTTACATACGAATCTTTGTATTTGGGATCCGGCAACAGAATCCTCTTCTTTGGTCTTGACTTTCTCATTATCTTATTCCTTTATTGTTACTTCTTAGGCCTTTTAGCACCATATTTTGATCTTCTCTGAGTACGGCCATCAACACCTGATGTGTCGAGCGCACCACGAACCAGATGATAACGAACACCAGGGAGATCTTTAACTCTGCCACCTCTGATCAGTACGATCGAGTGTTCCTGCAGATTATGACCTTCTCCCGGAATATAAGCGTTGACTTCTTTCTGGTTGGTTAGCCTTACCCTGGCTACCTTCCTCATAGCTGAATTAGGTTTCTTTGGTGTTGTGGTGTAAACACGAACGCAAACTCCCCTTCTCTGAGGACAAGAATCCAGAGCGGGTGCTTTACTTTTATCTACCAGTTTCTTCCTGCCTTTTCTTACTAATTGCTGAATTGTTGGCATATTTCCAATTATTTTAGCATTAATTTTTACTTAAAAAAATGGTTTGCAAAGGTATTGTTTTTATTTTAAAAATCAAATTCAGGTTATATTATTTTTTAAAACAATATAGAACACATCTGTCAAATGTCTGATTATAATAAATATTCAGCATTTAAGTATGTTCAAAATCAATATATCTTACTAAAAATGTAAGTTATCAACAGGTTCCTTCCCGATCTTTCCCTATGAAAAACGTTTTGTAAACTTACTATGAAAGAAAAAACGGTACTCCTGTATTTCAAAAAACTGTTGCAAAGGAAATAAAAAATTTGTAATTCTCCCCTCTTTCTTAAACTGTTTTTAAAAAATTATTATTTTTGTCACCTCCTAATCATCGTATGATAAATAAGTTTAACATATAATATCCAGCGAAACATGAAAACATTCCAGGCGGACCAGATTAAAAACATTGCCCTTTTGGGTAACTCGGGTTCAGGCAAAACAACCCTTGCAGAGGCAATGCTTTTTAATGGCGGCATTATTGAACGAAGAGGTACAATTGAAGGAAAGAATACAGCCTCAGACTATCGTCCGATTGAGCATGAAAACGGAAACTCAATCTTCTCGACTGTGCTGTATACTGAGTTTCAGAATAGTAAAATAAATATTTTTGACACCCCTGGCCTGGATGATTTCAGTGGCGGTGTTATCTCTTCTCTTTTTGCATCTGATACTGCTGTAATGACAATTAACGTACAAAATGGTGTTGAAGTAGGAACCGAGATACACTTCAGACATGCTGAAAAAGAGAATAAGCCACTTATATTAGTAATTAATGGTCTGGATCACGAAAAAGCGAACTTCGAGAAGTCACTTGAAATGCTGAAGGAAAGGCTAAGCAGCAATATAATCCTTGTGCAGTATCCTGTCAACGAAGGAATCGGATTCAATTCTATAATTGACGTTCTTATAATGAAAATGCTTCGCTATGCAAAAGATGGAGGAAAGGCAGAAGTAGTTGATATCCCTGCAGATCAGGCAGCCAAAGCCGCAGAATTACATAGTGCCCTCATTGAAAAAGCAGCAGAAAGTGATGAAGCGCTAATGGAAANGTTTTTTACAAATGATACTCTTACTGAAGAAGAAATAAAAAAAGGGATTGCCAAAGGAATAAGAACAAGGAACCTGATCCCGGTTTTATGCGTGTCATCAAAAAACAATATTGGTGTTGACCGCCTGATGGAATTCATAGTAAATGAAGCTCCGTCGATAGCAGATATGCCTCTTCAGATTAACAGTAAAGGAAATGAAGTTAAACCAAATCCCACAGGACCAGCATCAGTTTATGTATTTAAGTCATCAATTGAAGAACATATTGGTGAAATACATTATTTCAGGGTATATTCCGGTAAGGTTATTGAAAACCTTGATGTTGTAAACAGTAATAATGGAACGAAAGAAAGACTGGCACAATTATATGTAAGCGCCGGTAAAAACAGATCAAGGGTTCCTGAACTTTANCCNGGTGATATCGGAGCATTTGTAAAATTGAAAAGCACCAAAACAGGTCATACACTTAATGTTCCCGGTAACGACTGGAAATTTGCAGGGGTTAAATTTCCCGAGCCCAAATACCGCACAGCGATCAAAGCTCAAAGCGAAAGTGATGATGAGAAACTCGGGGAAGCTCTGAATAAAATTCACCTTGAAGATCCTACAATTGTAATTGAATACTCAAAAGAATTAAAACAGATAATTGTTCACGGACAGGGTGAATACCACCTTAATATTATGAAGTGGCACCTTGATAATATNTATAAAATTCACACAAACTTCNATTCTCCCAAAATACCTTATCGTGAGACAATTACAAAGTCAGCCCAAGCCGACTACAGGCACAGAAAGCAATCTGGCGGTGCCGGTCAGTTTGGGGAGGTACACATGATTATTGAGCCGTATGAAGAGGGCTCAAAAGAAGCTACCGTGCAAAAGATTAATGGTAAAGACATAAAGATATCAGTCCGCGACAAAGAGGAAATTACTCTTCCCTGGGGTGGNAAACTGGTATATGTAAANAGTATTGTCGGNGGNGCTATTGATGCCCGCTTTTTGCCTGCCATCCTGAAAGGGATTATGGAAAAGATGGAGACAGGCCCTCTCACCGGATCGTATGCCCGCGATATACGGGTTTATGTGTATGATGGTAAGATGCACCCGGTTGACTCAAATGAAATTTCTTTCCGTCTTGCAGGAAGAAATGCATTCAGCCAGGCTTTCAAAATTGCCGGACCAAAAATTCTGGAACCAGTGTATGATGTTGAGATCATGGTACCCTCCGACCGAATGGGTGATGTTATAAGCGACCTTCAGGGCAGACGCGGGATGGTTCTTGGAATGGAAAGTGAAAAACGCTTTGAAGTTATCAAAGCAAAAGTGCCTCTTGCAGAAATGAATAAATACTCGACAGCACTTAGCTCCATAACAGGAGGTCGTGCAATGTATTCTATGAAGTTTGCCGAATATGCTCAGGTTCCGGGTGATGTACAGGATTCTGTTATCAAAGCATATTCCGAGGAGGAAGAAGAAGAATAGAAAATTGGTTATACACCAGATAAATACAATACCGCCTCATTTATGGGGCGGTTTTGGTTTTGCTGATTCTTAGAGATTAGGGTGAGTACACTAGTTTTTGCTTTGCTTTTATACAAATAATTTGTATATTTCACATATCCTAAATTCCTGATTATGAAACAAGATACTGATTTGCGAATCATTGAGTTAGGTCTGATCTTACCACCAGCGCCAAAACCAATCGGAGTATATAAACCTGTTCTGGTAGTTGATAAATTTCTTTATGTGTCCGGACAGGGACCCATTTTGGCTGATGGAACTATGATTAAAGGCAAGCTTGGTGCAGATCTTAATACTGCTGAAGGGAAACAGGCTGCCAGACAGGTTGGTCTGACTATGCTTTCAACAATAAAGGCACATTTTGGAGAATTAAAAAAGATAAAGCGGATAGTGAAAGTTCTGGGTTTGGTTAACAGCACTCCGGATTTCGATAGTCATCCTGCTGTCATCAACGGATTCAGCGAACTAATGTCTGAAGTTTTTGGTGAAGATAACGGTATCGGAGTAAGAAGTGCAGTCGGAGCAATTCTTCCAGCAAATATAGCTGTCGAAGTTGAAGCAATGTTTGAACTTTATTAGAAACCGGAATGGGAAAAGTTATTCCTTCAGAACTCCTCTGGTATCAGATCGATAATGTAAATGAAGTATCATCCCCTTCTCTCCTGGTCTATCCTGACCGTATTGAAGCCAATATTAAGAAAATAATTGATATTGCAGGAAGTGTAGATCAGTTAAGGCCTCATGTCAAAACACATAAAATGTCCGAAATCATCAAATTGCAGATGAAATATGGCATTTATAAATTTAAATGTGCTACAATATCTGAAACAGAGATGGTTGCCACATGTGGAGCGACTGATATCTTACTTGCTATTCAACCTGTGGGTCCGAATATTGGAAGGTTTTTTAACTTAAAACAAGTATTCAATAAGATCAAAATTTCATGTATAGCTGATAATGAGGATGTTATAATTCAGCTTTCGAATATGGCCAGAAAAACCGGACTCGAAACCCATGTCTGGCTCGATATTAACAACGGGATGAACCGTACTGGAGTGACTCCGGGAGAAAGGGCAGTAAGGCTATATAAAAGAATCATGGATTCGCCCATGCTGGTTGCAGAAGGGCTTCATGTCTATGACGGCCATATTCATGAACCGGACTTTTTACTCCGGAAAAGAGTATGCAATGATTCATTTATACCGGTTATGAACCTGATAGAAGAGCTTAAGAGTGAAGGTATTTCACCAGTTAAGATTATTGCCGGAGGAACCCCTACATTCCCGATTCATGCCCAGAGAAAAGATGTAGAAACCAGTCCTGGAACACTTATATTATGGGATTGGGGCTATAGCAGTTCTTTCTCTGATATGGATTTTTTTCATGCTGCTGTGTTACTTACAAGGATTATAAGTAAACCGGGAAAGGATTTGTTATGCCTCGATCTTGGACATAAAGCAGTTGCATCGGAGATGCCTCAGCCACGCATTAAAATTCTTGAAATTGAGAAATATACAATTGTCAGCCATAACGAAGAACACATGGTAATTCAGACAGCTGAGGCCGGTAAATATAAAACCGGGGACGCTCTTTATGGCATCCCATGGCACATTTGTCCAACTGTTGACAGGCACGATACTGTTTATGTTATCAATGACCATAAGGTTACAGGAGAATGGACTGTTGAAGCAAGAAAAAGAAAAATTACCCTGTAATCCAAATCTGACCAAATGTTAAAGAAACCTTTGATTTTTGATGCTCATCTGGACCTTTCGATGAATGCCCTTGAATGGAACCGTGATCTCAGATGGAAGGTAGAAGATATACGCAAAAGCGAGGAGGGAATGACCGACAAGCCTGATAGGGCAAAAGGTACAGTTAGCCTGCCATCTATGCGCGAAGGACATATTGGTGTTTGCGTTGCCACACAGATAGGAAGGTATGTAAAACCAGGGAACAATATGCCAGGATGGAAATCACCAGAACAGGCCTGGTCTCAGACTCAGGGTCAACTGGCCTGGTACAAAGCTATGGAAGAGGCAGGTGAGATGGTGCAGATAAACTCTGCTGATGATCTTGAAAAACATCTTCACTTATGGGATCCGCCTGAAAATGCACCAATTGGTTACATTTTAAGTCTCGAGGGGGCGGACTCTATCATTTCAATGCACCATCTGGAAAAAGCATTCAATTATGGATTACGCGCCATAGGGCCTGCTCATTATGGTCCGGGAATATATGCTCAGGGAACTGATGCCACAGGAGGGATCAGCGCTAAAGGACGTGAACTTCTGACAGAGATGGAAAGACTTGGTATAATTCTGGATGCCACCCATTTATGTGACGAAAGCTTTTGGGACGCTTTGGATAAGTATCATGGACCTGTATGGGCGAGTCATAATAATTGCCGTGTTTTTGTACCACATAACAGGCAATTTTCTGACGAACAGATCACTGAACTGGCAGAGCGGGATGCCATAATTGGTGTTGCACTTGATGCATGGATGATGGTTCCGGGTTGGATCAGGGGTAAATCGGACCCAAAAACCATGGGAGTATCATTGAAACTGATGATCAATAATATTGACCATATTTGTCAGCTTACCGGGAACTCATTACACGCTGGTATCGGATCGGACCTTGATGGAGCTTTTGGCAGAGAACAATGCCCTTATGACCTTGATAACATATCTGACCTTCAAAAGCTACCTGACAAACTTATTGAAATTGGCTATTCTTCTTCAGATATTCAAAATATTATGAGTAACAACTGGATTCGTTTCCTGAAAAAAAATCTGCCCCCTTCATGAGGTAATCAGGACGAAGTCCGTTAAGACATCAAGACCTTACCTGTAGAGATAAACGACTCCTCTATATTCCTTACCATTATAAACAATATCATCCCAGCCTGATGCCCGGATAACATAGAAATAGACCCCCGGAGAAGCTTTTATTGATGAAAAATTCACATTCCCATCCCAACCTTTCCATTCTCTGAGNATTTCTCCCTGACCATAAAANGAATAAACTTTCAGNCCGCTGCGACTGAAAACCTCAAGACTTAANCTCCTGAGTGATTTTGATTCAACCCTAAAATTGTCATTGATGCCATCACCGTCAGGNGTAAATACATTTGGAACATACAGTTCAGACAAATCNACAGCTATCTTAGTCTCAAGTCGCATAGAATCAATACAATGCAGATCGCTTTCAACAGTCAGTTTTACAGAATATTCTCCCGGGATATAATAAGTATGGGGATCCGGATTGGATGAAACTGAACTGTAAGTTTGCTTGATAGTTGCGGCTGAAGCAATACTGTCGCCAAACTCCCATTTGTATTTGGAGGCTCTTACCGATTTATCTGTGAAAGACACCACGAGAGGAGCTTCTCCTTTATCGGGATCGACAGTGAAATCTGCCTTAACATGAATAGACTGATCAAAGAATGATGATCCGCTTGTACATCCAAAACTATCAGTTACCTGAAG
>JGI24132J36420_10000685_pt1 | contig 16067 bp, 10 predicted proteins | sample BarGraNGADG00212_3_FD_36420 | JGI IMG/M metagenome (IMG submission 36420) | reverse complement strand
CAAGGATACCGCTATTCGCTATACTGGTTGATATACCAATCCTTTCAAGAAATTTTCCGGCTTCAGAAACAACTCCAAAAGCGTTAAAAGGTCTGAAATAAAGAGCAGTTCCGGCTATTGCAGAGAATCTTAGAAAATCGCGTCTGGATGTTTTCATAGAATTTGAAGAAATTTAAATGGGTTTCATCGCCTTATTATAAGACAATTATTAATTTTGATTTAACTTCTATTATTCTCAAATATAATTAAAGTATTCTAATTCTTTGTGTTACTTTAGTAATAACTACTTAAACCTTAACCCGTGGAAAAACTTGCATTAAAAGAAAAAATCGGATATGCACTGGGAGACGGAGCAGCAAATATAGCCTGGCGCGGCGTAGCTACTTTTTTATTTATTTTTTACACTGACGTTTTTGGAATAAATCCTGCTGTAGTAGGGGTACTCATGTTAATTGCCCGGTTCGGTGATGGAATTATTGATGTTATAATGGGTGTTATCTGCGACAGAACAAATTCTAAATATGGCAAATTTCGCCCATGGATATTATGGACAGCTATACCTCTTGGAATAACATTATCGTTGCTGTTTACATCGCCTAATCTGGGTCCAACTGGGAAAATAGTTTATGCCTATGCTACCTATCTGCTGTTTTTTCTTATTTACACAGCGAATAATATCCCCTACGGTGCATTAATGGCTGTAATGACAAGCGACGACAAAGAACGCACTAGTCTGGGTTCATATCGTATGGTTGGAGCATTTACCGGTGGTATGGTGGTTCAGGGAGCTTTATTGTTTTTAGTTGTACACTTTGGCAATATCAATCCGTCAATTGAGATCGATAAGCTTGACGCAAAAAAATATGAAATAACAGTATCAACCAATAAGGATGTTAAAAATGTAAATATCAAAACCAAGAATGGAATTGCCATGTTTACCTGGGCCAATTCCAAAATGGCCGATAGTCTTAACGTGCCTACTCAGGGCAAAAGCTTTTCAATGGAAGCACAAAAAAAATACTCTTTTATCATAATCGGTGAAGAAAATCTTGAGGCCAAAAACATAACCATCATTGACCAGAAGAGAGGCTATAGTAATGCCATTTATCTTTTATCAGTTTTCTTAGCTCTGTTCCTGATGGTAACTTTCGCTACTACAAAGGAACGTGTGCAGCCTCCCAAAGAGCAAAAAACAAGTTTGGGCAATGACCTTAAAGATCTTATCAGAAACAAGCCCTGGATCATCCTCCTTATCATCGGTTTGCTATTCAATGTCTATAATTCGATCAAACAAGGTATTGTGGTAATCTATTTTACCCATTATTTGCACAATCAGTTGTTGGCTGCTACTTATATGGTTGGATTAATGCTTGCTTCAATCGGAGGTGCTATGATAACATCTCCTCTGGGCAAGCGCCTGGGTAAACGCAACCTGTTTATTTATGCCCTGATTTTTTCTGCTGTTGTAAATGCTTTACTTGTTTTTTGCAGTTCGGATAATATTACAGGCATTTTCACAATAGGTATCATCTCGGAGTTTGGAGCTGCAATATTCCCAACGCTCTTCTTTGCCATGCTTGGTGACGCTGCTGATTTCTCGGAATTCACGAATGGAAGAAGAGCTACCGGACTCGTTTACTCTGCTGGTTCTTTTGCAACCAAATTTGGAGGAGGTATAGCAGGGGCAATTATTGGATTTGTGTTAGCCGCATTTAATTACAATGGACAAGATACCGTTGCCATTCAAGGCGCAGTGCCGGGCATAATAATGCTAATGAGTTGGATACCGGCAATTATTGCCCTGATTGCAGCCGGTGTGATGACACTTTATCCATTAAACCAAAAGAAAATGGATGAAATTACAATTGAATTAAACAATAGAAGAGCCAAATCTCAATTAAGTCAACAGTAATCACAACAGACTATAAATCAGATTAATATGAAATACGGTTATTTCGACGACAACAACAGGGAATACGTGATAAACAATCCGCGTACTCCCTGGCCATGGATTAATTACCTGGGTAATGAAGATTTCTTTTCGCTCATTTCAAATTCTGCCGGTGGATATACCTTTTATAAAGATGCTAAATACCGGCGTATTACACGATACAGATACAACAATGTACCGATGGATAGTGGCGGTAAGTATTTCTATATTAACGATGGCGGATGTATCTGGTCACCCGGATGGAAACCTTGTAAAACAGAGCTGGATAGCTATGAATGTCGTCATGGGATGAATTACACAAATATAAAAGGTGAGAAAAACGGGATCACAGCCAATGTACTTTATTTTGTTCCACTGAAAACATGGGCAGAAATACAAAAACTCACCCTGACCAATAACTCACAGAAGCCGAAAAAACTTAAAGTTTTTTCCTTTACAGAGTGGTGCTTATGGAATGCCGCTGCTGATATGGAAAACTTCCAGAGGAATTTTTCTACCGGGGAGGTTGAAATAGAAGGGTCTGTCATTTACCATAAAACAGAGTACAAGGAACGGCGTGATCATTATGCCTATTACTCTGTGAATGTTCCGATACAGGGATATGATACTGATCGTGAATCATTCATTGGTTTATACAATGGATTCGATGAACCTCAGGTGGTGGCTGAAGGCAAATCAAAAAACACTGAAGCGCATGGCTGGTCACCCATAGCTTCACACTATATAGAGGTGGAACTGAAACCCGGAGAATCAAAAGATTTTATTTTCATACTGGGATATGTTGAAAATAAAGAGGATGAAAAATGGGAGTCAAAAAATATTATTAACAAGAAAAAAGCAAAAGAAACCATCGCGAAGTTTAATACTGCTGCTAAAGTAGATGCTGCTCTTGCAGATCTCCGTAAATACTGGGACAATCTGTTAAGCATTTATACCGTGGACTCCGGTGACGACAAGCTTGACCGGATGGTGAATATCTGGAACCAGTACCAGTGTATGATAACTTTCTGTTTTTCACGTTCGGCTTCCTTCTTCGAGTCGGGTATAGGCAGGGGTATGGGTTTTCGCGATTCCAATCAGGACCTGACCGGTTTTGTTCATCAGATTCCTTCATCAGATTCCGGAACGTGCCAGGGAAAGGATTATCGATATAGCATCCACTCAATTTCCTGACGGGGGATGTTACCATCAGTATCAGCCTCTTAACAAACGTGGTAATAACGATATTGGGGGTGGCTTCAACGACGATCCTCTCTGGCTTATCCTTGGAACAGTGAGCTATATTAAGGAAACTGGTGATTTTGATATTCTGGACGAATTAGTACCTTTCGATAATGATGTATCAGTTGCAAAAAGTCTATTCGACCACCTCACAGTTTCATTTGATCATGTGATAAACAACCTGGGCCCTCATGGGCTTCCTCTGATTGGACGTGCTGACTGGAATGATTGTCTGAACCTGAATTGTTTTTCAAACGATCCGAATGAATCCTTCCAGACTACTGAAAATAAGACAGAAGGGTCTAAAGCTGAATCTGTTATGATTGCAGGTCTGTTTGTGGTTTATGGACGTGATTACGTTGATCTTTGTAAGAAACTGGGTAAAAATGAAGAAGCTGTGCGTACTCAGAAGCTCGTCGATACAATGGTAGAGGTAATAAAGAAATATGGTTGGGACGGAGAATGGTTTATCCGGGCCTACGACTATTATGGACGCAAAATTGGCAGCAACGAAAACGAAGAAGCCAAAATATTTATAGAATCGCAAGGCTGGTGTACAATGGCAGGAATAGGGAAAGAAGAAGGGCTTTGTACGAAAGCACTAAATGCTGTAAAAGAAAGGCTTGATACCAAATACGGGATCGTGCTTAATAATCCGGCATTCACCAAATACTATATTGAGTATGGTGAGATATCAACGTACCCGNCAGGCTATAAAGAAAATGCAGGNGTNTTNTGCCATAATAACCCNTGGATCATGATTGGGGAAACAGTAGTTGGAAATGGANACCGNGCCTGGGAATANTACAANAAGATCTGTCCGTCNTANCTTGAAGAAATCAGTGATCTACATAAGACAGAACCTTATGTCTATGCACAAATGGTAGCAGGGAAAGATGCTTTTAAACCCGGTGAAGCCAAGAACTCATGGCTGACTGGGACAGCCTCATGGAATTTCTATGCAGTCTCGCAATATATGCTGGGCATTCGTCCTGANTACGACGGTCTGTTAATTGATCCATGCATCCCGACAGATTGGAAGGGATTTAAAGCAACCAGAAAATTCAGGGGCGCTTCTTACAGTATTGAAGTTGTTAACCCGGATAAAAAATCGAAAGGGATCAGGGAAGTAACAATTGATGGTATGCCACATAAATCAAACCTTATTCCGGTATTCGGAGATGGGAAAGTACATAAAGTGAAGATTGTCCTGGGGTAGATTTCATTAGCTTTTAATGCCATTTNCACTGAANAAAAAATTAATATTACAGTTTAATAAATACTTATCATTTAACAGAAACCATGAAAAAAATTATTTTTGGAATTTTCTATCTCGCCTTATTACAGGCCTGCACCACTAATGTCAAAAACGCCACAGAGACGATGAAAAAGTACCCTTCGTTTGATGTTCAGAACATGGACACTACAATAAAACCCGGTGATGATTTCTATACCTATACCAATGGTAAATGGCTGAAGAATAATCCAATACCGGCAGACAAAAATTCGCGNTCCTCTTTTGACGAACTGGTTGAAAAAAACAGGCATGATATAAAAGAAATTATTGAGGAGGCAGCTGCCACCAGGGATGTTCAGGCCGGGAGCAATACTGAGAAAATCGGAACATTCTATAACTCTGGAATGGATACAGTAGCAATCGAAAAACAAGGCATAACTCCTCTAAAGATGTTTTTCGAAAAGATAGAAACTATTAAAAATATTGCTGATGTTCAATCTGTAGGAGCATTTTTCCAAACATATCAGATTAGTCCGTTTTTCTTTATGTTTTCGAATCAGGATTCGAAAAACAGCACCAGTGTGATCGCTCAGTGTTACCAGGCAGGTATCGGATTGCCTGAGAGGGATTATTATTTCAACAACGATGAGTCTACAAAAAAAATCAGGAAGAAATATCTTGTCCATTTAACAAAAATGTTTGAATTGTTAAAGGATAATTCTATAGTCGCGGGGAAGAATGCTGAAACTATCATGAAGATGGAAACACAACTTGCTAAAGCTTCCTTTACCAATATTGAAAATCAGGATCCCCGGAAGACCTATAATAAAGTTACAATCGAAGGGTTGAATAAACTTGCACCTGACATCAATTGGAAACCATATTTTACCCAGGTTGGTTATCCCACATTATCTGAGGTCAATATTTATCAGCCAGGCTTCATGATTGAGTTGAGCAATATGATGAAAAGCGTGCCGGTTGAAGATTGGAAAACCTTTTTGCGATGGCAGTTGATTAACAGTACTGCCGGCTATCTCAATAAAGATATTGCAGATCAGAACTTCGATTTCTATAGCAGGACATTATCCGGTCAGGAAAAGATGGAACCACGATGGAAACTCATTCTTGATGTTACAAGTAGCTCACTTGGTGAATCCATTGGACAGTTATATGTAAAGAAGTATTTTCCACCTGTTGCCAAACAAAAGATGGTCGACCTTGTAGTCAACCTTAAGAAATCCCTGCGACAAAGGATTGAAAATCTCTCCTGGATGGGCCCGCAAACCAAACTGGAAGCACTCGCCAAGCTTGATAAGATGGGAGTGAAGGTTGGTTACCCTGATAAGTGGAGAGACTACTCCGGGTTAGCTATTTCTTCACAATCTTATGTTTCAAACGTACTGAATTCACAGGCTTTCGAATTCAGGTACTCAATGGATAAAGTTGGCAAACCGGTAGATCCCACCGAATGGGGAATGACACCTCAGACTGTGAATGCCTACTACAATCCAAACAGGAATGAAATAGTTTTCCCGGCAGGAATACTTCAGCCTCCTTTCTTTAATATGGATGCTGATGACGCCATCAATTATGGCGCTATTGGTATGGTAATCGGACATGAAATGACTCACGGATTCGATAATATGGGAAGACAGTTTGATAAAGATGGCAATTTACGTGACTGGTGGACCAAAGATGATTCCAAATCATTCGATGCTCTTGCAGCTATGCTTATTGACCAATATAACAAATATGAGGTGCTTGATTCAACTTTTGTTAATGGAAAGCATACTCTTGGGGAAAACATAGCCGATCTCGGTGGTGCGACGGTGGCGTATAATGCTTACAAATTGTCTCTCGAAGGCAAGGATGCGCCGAAGCCAATTGACGGATTCACCAATTTCCAGCGATTTTTTCTCTCTTATGCACAGATCTGGAGAAATAATATGCGCGAAGAGGAATTGAGAAAAAGAGTCAAAACAGACGAACATTCCCCAGCGAAAGTGAGGATAAACGGGGTAGTTTATAATATGCCTGAATTTTATGCAGCCTTCCCTGTTATTAAGCCGGGCAACAAACTATTCAGAACAGAAGAACAACGNCCTGTAATCTGGTAAAATTAACAGGGCAATGCCATGGCATTGCCCTGTATTATTTGTGTTGTNAATCATCAGNCGATACTATCTTCGAGCATTTTCATTATTTTTTTCCAGCGACCTTCATCCATCCTGGCACCAACGATTTCAATGACATGACCTGCCAGAACAGAACCATATAACCCGCACTTCTCAAGAGATAAACCTTTTGCATATCCATAAAGGAAACCGGAGGCATACAGATCACCTGCTCCGGTCGTATCTATGCACTCAACAGGGATAGTCCCGATTTTAACCACCTCTCTTCCCCGTTTTATAAGGGAACCTTCTTTTCCGACTTTTATGACAGCAATATCACAAAACCTGGAAAGACTCTTCAGTGCATCAATTGGAGCCAGGCCTGTGAATGATTTTGCCTCCTCTTCGTTAGCAAAAACTATATCAACATAATTCTCAATTATTTCTTTGAAATCAGAGAGTTTTGCATCTACGACATTATAACTGGCAAGGTCCAGCGCAATTTTCATGTTGTTTTTCTTTGCAATCCTGCAGGCATTCCCGACCAGCGCTTTATTAAAAATCAGATAACCCTCCATATAAAGGATTTCGTAATCTTTAAAATATGTGTCATTAAGATCGCTTGATTCAAGTTCAACAGCCGCTCCAAGATGTGTTGCAAAAGTTCTTTCTGAACCGGGAGAAATGAGGGCTACCGCGGTACCCGTAACTGAATTACGGCGAGATAAGAAAGTTTTTACACCAGCCCTCTTCATGTCATTCTCAAAAAAGTCACCGGTGTCATCTTTTCCAATAGATCCTATAAACCCGGTGCTTACACCTAACATCGCAAGTCCATGGATTGTATTTGCAGCTGAACCTCCTGATACAAGATTTCTTTTAAAATCAGAGGTACCAGACTTGATAAGTGCTGATTTTTCACTGTCAACGAGCTGCATACTGCCTTTAGGCAAAGAAAATTTCTTAAGTATATTATCATTGTCTATCAATGTCATAACATCGACCAGGGCATTCCCGATTCCAAGTATCCGCATCATTTTAAAAAATTTCTGCAAAGATATTGCTTAATTCAGCAAAAGCCCTTATTTTTGCGATTCTAAATACAATACGTTATTTAGAAATTGCCCCTCATTAGTTTACCTGGTCAAAGCGGTCCCGACAAGTCGGAATTAATTCGCAGGCCAGTTCAGTAAAAGAGGGTTAAAAAATATTCCTCAGTAGCTCAGTTGGTTAGAGCAATGGACTGTTAATCCATGGGTCGTAAGTTCGAGTCTTACCTGGGGAGCCTGAAGTTGGTTAGAGCAATCCCGAGTACTCGGGATTACCTGGGGAGCCTGAAGAAATACAAAAAGCCTTGATAGTCAAAATATCAAGGCTTTTTTGATTGAATCTTCGACACCTGGTTACTTAATTCTATTTTTCCATCTTCGACTGATCAGCCGTCTTCATCATGCTCATACTTTCCTGATAGCTGCAAGGCCATCATGCATAGGCTCATAACTTGGCATCGAAATGGCACCTTCGGTGTATAGATTAAACTTTGAAAATATTTTCAGATATAAGGGTTATTATCATGAATATGTGTGTCAAGGGGAAAATTGTTTAACTTTGGAATAGAAAATGAGAACTGAAAGAACTTTCAATTTTATTAAGATAAGGGCATGGAATTCTCATTATAAATAACATAATCTTAATTAAAATAAAAAACATGACATATAATCCATTAAAAGAGCGTTACGATAATATGAATTACCGGCGCTGCGGAAAAAGCGGAATCAGATTACCTGAAATTTCACTTGGATTGTGGCATAATTTTGGATCGGTTGACATTTTCGAAAATTTCCGGCAGATCCTGTGGAGAGCTTTTGATTCCGGAATAACTCACTTCGACCTGGCAAATAATTATGGTCCTGTTCCAGGTTCAGCAGAAGAGAATTTCGGAATAATCCTGAAAAAGGATTTTAATCACCTACGCGATGAAATGATTATCTCAACAAAAGCAGGATGGGGGATGTGGCCTGGGCCGTATGGCGATTTTGGCTCCAGAAAATATCTGCTTTCAAGTCTCGACCAGAGTCTTAAGCGGATGAATCTGGAATATGTTGATATATTCTATTCTCATCGTCCCGACCCTGATACTCCTCTTGAGGAAACTATGGGTGCATTGGCACAAGCTGTTCATCAGGGAAAGGCATTATATGTGGGGATTTCAAGTTATCCTGCAGATCTTACAAGAAAGGCTGCACAGATACTTAAAGATATGAATGTCAGTTGTCTTATTCATCAACCCAAATATTCTATGTTTAACAGATGGGTTGAAGTAGCAACGGGTCGAGATCCATCGCTACTGGATGTTCTGGAAGAAACCGGAATAGGTTGTATTCCTTTTTCTCCGCTGGAGCAGGGGTTACTGACTGACAGATATCTGAAAGGTATTCCTGTTGGTTCAAGAGCTTATAAACCAACCGGGTTTTTAAAAGCAGAAGACGTTACTGAGCAAAGAATCTCTAAATCAAAACGACTGAATGAAATTGCAGCAAAACGGAATCAGTCTCTTGCCCAGATGGCGATAGCGTGGCTATTGAAAGATCGACGGGTAACATCTGTACTAATCGGTGTAAGCAGTGTAGCGCAACTTGATGATAATCTGAAAACTCTTAATAATCTGAATTTCAGTGAGGAAGAGCTTAAAAAAATTGAATCTATTCTAAAAGGGGAATGAATATTAAATTTAAAGAATACTTTTTAAATCCTTTCACGGTCTTCCTGGCTATTTGGGGAATTTTAAACTTACTGCAGGCCCGGTTTACCCCGTTAAATAATGACGAAGCCTATTACTGGATGTATTCAAAATACCTTGCCTGGGGGTACTTTGACCATCCTCCCATGATCGCTTTAATGATCAGGATCGGTTATTTTTTCTTTCATAATGAACTGGGTGTAAGGCTCATTGTCGTTTTGAGTCAGCTTCTGACCCTTTATGTAATCTGGTTGCTTACGGATAAAGATAAACGTGAAAAAAAAGAGAATATCCTGCTCTTCTTCATGTTAGTTGCGATCCTTCCGGTTTACAATATGTATGGCTTTATTGCCACTCCTGATGCACCACTGCTATTATTCTCAGCTATTTTTCTGCTGGTATATAAGCGGTTTTTAGCTGATGAGACCTGGCAAAATGTTCTTTTTCTTGGTTTTTCAATTGCTGCCCTGATGTATAGTAAATATCATAGCGGACTTCTGATTATTCTTATCATTCTCTCAAACCCCCGTTTACTGAAAAGTATCAAATTCTATTCGGCCGCTTTACTGGCATTAATATTGTTTTTTCCACATCTTTTCTGGCAATATTCTAACGGATTCCCATCTTTCAAATATCATCTTGTCGAAAGAGTTTCAGGTTTTAATCCCATGCATGTCCCTGAATATCTGTTAAGTCAATTTTCTTTTCATAATCCGTTAGTACTTATAATATTAGTATGGATAATGATAAAAGTAAGATCTGAAAATTTATTTGACAAAGCACTTAAATATATTGTTACTGGGTTTTTCATATTCTTTTTTATTTGCAGCTTTCGTTATCGTATTGAACCACAATGGACTGCATTGATATGTATTCCCATGATCATCATTATATTTAACAATATAGAGTTTAAACCCTGGATAATGAAATACATAAAATGGGCCACTATTATACTCTTTCCATTATTTATGATCGCGAGGTTAGCATCTGCCGTTGATTTTCTACCCATATCTTTTTTTAAAAGTGAATTCCATAAAAAGAAACAATGGGCCATAGATATAAGCGCCCTGGCAGGTAACCGTCCGGTTGTTTTTACAAACTCTTATCAACGCCCATCTGTATATACATTTTATACCGGGAAATTTGCACATTCCCTGAATAATCTGGCTTATCGGAAAACCCAATACGACTTATGGGATTTTGAAGAAAAGGTTCATGGGAAGGAAGTTTTATATGTACCGCATTTTTTTACTGATTATTATAAGGCGCATCTGACAAAACAAATTCTGTCAGATGGCGACTCTGTTTTTGTCAGAGTTTATAAGGATTTTCAATCGCTGCAGAGGGAGTGTGTGATTTTAAGCGATGATAATTATACATTCAGCAGAAGTGGGATCAATACTATCCATTTGAGGATATTTAATCCCTACCCCTTTGTGATTAATTTAAAGCATAAAGAATTACCGGTTGTGTTTCAGATTGCCTTCATAAAAAAAAGCTCTATGGAGGTTAAGAAAGAACTTAAACTTCCCGATAATATTTCACAATTGAATGTAGGGGATACAATTTCAGTTGATTGCGAGTTCTCGATTAAAGATCTACCCTCCGGCGTATATGAAATGGCTATATGTTCGGAGACAGGAATATTGTATGATACATATAACAGTACATTCAGAGCAGCAAGAATCAATGACTAAAAGTCAACAATCAATCCCGAAAAGCCGACAATCACAAATTTTTAAAATTTGAATATCATTCAATACCTTTAATATTTAGGTAATGTCCAGCCATTGTGGTATTCGGGTACAATTAATTTGTTGGCTGTGCTTGTCTGAAACGATTGTTTTGAATCATCCCAGGTGACTTTCTCTCCGGTCCGGAAGGCAATATTTCCCATCTGGGCAACGAGGGCAACATCTCTTCCTATATTAATTCCGGCATTAAGTTTCCCGGGTGTGTTGTTTTTGAGACACTCGAGGAAATTCTTAACATGAAGATCAAGTCCGACACCAACATTCTTCTGAACAGGAAGGGCTTCAATCCTCTGCTTTTCAGGNATAACCTCCCANCCATTACGGTCGAGAACCAGTGTTCCATTTTCCCCAATATATGAAATTCCATGAGGCCTTTTCCAGTTTCCGAGACCTATTCCTATTGTGTGTTCCCAGATCATGGTAAAATCCTTGAAGTCATAAACTGCTGTCATGGTATCCGGTGTTTCCATAGCATCATCGGGAAAGGCATACTTACCACCGATAGCCATTACTGATACCGGAACGCTCTTTTCCATTCCATACAAAATGTAGTCAATGAGATGAACCCCCCAGTCCGTCATCAGTCCGCCTGCATAATCCCAATACCATCTGAAGGTGAAATGGAAACGGTTTTTATTAAATGGACGCTTTAATGCCGGTCCGAGCCACATATCATAATCAACGCCGTCAGGAACAGGGGAATCAGGGACTTTGGGAACAGCGCCTTTCCAATCTACATACGACCATGCCTTGCAAGTGCGGATACGACCTAACTTTCCGGATTTCACATAATTAATGGCATCAACAAAATGAGGCTGGCTTCTTTGCCATTGGCCAACCTGTACAATCTTTCCGTGTTTCTTTACGGCTCGCTGCATGATGTTGATTTCAGCAATAGAATTACCGACAGGTTTCTCAATATAAGCATGTTTCCCTGCTTCGAGGGCATCAACAAGTATAAGACAATGCCAGTGGTCGGGAGTTCCGTTTATTATCACATCAATATCCTTGTTCTCAAGCATTTTGCGATAATCGACGTAAAGTTTCGGTTTTGGGAACCCAAGCTTTACTAGTGCATCTGTTCTGTTATTGAGTACATTGCGATCGATGTCGCACATAGCAACACATTCAACTTCAGGATTTTTCAGGAATGATGTCAGATCGCTGAAGCCCTGTCCATTTGCGCCAATGAGACCTATCCGGATCTTATCGCCGGGAGAAATGCCCCTTCTGGATTTTGAAATTGAATTAAAAGGGATAACACTTCCTGCGGCCAGAACAGAGGCAGTTTTAATAAAATCTCTTCGTGTGGAACTCATGATGAATCTTTTAATTTTTGCTTGCAAGGTAATGTATTAATTCAAAATGATCAGCCGCTCAAGTATTAAAAAAAACTTAAAAGTGCTTTGAACTGAAAAGAAGGTTAAGGCTAAGGTTTAGAACTCAACCTCAGCCTTAACCTTAGCCTCAGCCTTTACTTGGCCGGTTTGAAAATAAGATCAACTACATCTGCTGTTTTAAACATTTGTCCGGCTATCTTTTTGATATCCTTGATTTTGTAAGATTTTAGGATGTTTTCATAGTTTGCCGGATCGTTGGAGTTGATTCCATAACTGTAATATCTGCTTAAAGTACTGGTCCAGTATGAATTATGCATCTTATTTTCTTCCCTGGTTTTAAGGATATTACTTACTGCTTTATCGAGATTTACCTGAGACGGTCCGTTTTTCATAATATTATCAAGTTCCTGATAAATGATAGCTTTAAGTTCGTTGGCGCGAGCAGGATCGCAATCAAAAGTTATCATTCCTTCTCCGATCTCTGTTGGTCTTTTTTGTTCTGAAAGCGATACACTTACTCCATAAGTTCCACCTTTATCTTCCCTTACCTTTTCTGTATAGACCAGATCAAGAATGCCCTTGATAACTTCAAGTCCCAGATAGTTATAAGGATTATACTTCAAATCCTCAGCAAAAGATATGAAAATAGTAGACTTGGGAATGGTTAGCGGCAAACTTATCTCCCGGGTAATCTTACCTTTTGGTTGTTCAACTTTTCTATCTGTCCAGGTTTCCTTTCGTCCCGCGGTAGGCAGAGATCCTATATATTTTTCAACCATTGACATTACAGTATCTTTACCGATATTTCCAACTATAAAAAATGTAAATTCATCGGCACCGTTGAAACGGTCAGTATAGATTTTCTTAACATCATCGAGTGATATTTTACTAATTGTTTCCTTTGTAAGCACGGGTGTTCTGGGATTATATCCCGTTGTGATCAATGAAATGCTATCGCTCTTTATTTTATTGGGATCTTTTTCCATATTGCCAATCATCCCGGCAAATCGCCCTATGATAGCATCATGCGCCACTTTATCAAACCTGGGGTGTGCAAAACGAAGATATAACAGTTGCATCATAGTTTCAAAATCCTTTGGTGTAGATGATCCGCTAACCGATTCGGCAGTTTCACTGAGACCAACTGTTATGCTGGCTTTTTTACCGGCAAGCATTTTTTGAAGTGTGATGTTATCATAATCGCCTGCGCCATACATTGGAGTTATTGCCGAGATCAGGTTCGCAGGAAGTACCAGATTATTATCCAATTTGGAAATGCCTCCAAAGCTGAATGCAGTAAGCATGACATTATCTTTTTCATAATCAGCCCGCCTGTATATGACTTTTGCATTGTTTTCAAGAGTCCATTCCACTGCATCAAACTGAGGAAGAGGAACTGTTTTGATAATTTTAGATCCTTTAAGATCTTCTTTTATTAATGATGTGCCAAGGACTTTATCTTCATAAGGAGTCAGCTGCGAATTCTTAACCTTACTCAGAATATCCAGAGCTTCTGGTTCTGTAATATGCTTAATATCACTGGCTTCCAGACCCTGGATAACAATTGTCCTGTTCTCATCAAGCATTACCTCTTTAAACCTGGCAGAGGTTTCTTCAGGTGTGATACTCCCGATCACCTGTTTAAGAAATTCAAAATCGAAGTCTATTGATGTCAACGGTTCTCCTGTTAGGAAGTAACTCTGTATTCCTCCTGCATAAGTATCATTGTCTATTTTATCTTTTTGTTTATACCGGTTTTCAAAATCTGAGATCATTTTAGCCTTTGGCTCTGTCGAGTTCACCTTTTGTGAAACCAAATCTTCTGGCCCTTTCAGCTTCAGTATATATTGATTCAAGCGCTTTGCCTTCTTCATTTTTACGTGCAGTAGCATTTATCGAAAATGCATCATAATCGCGGGCAAAATATCCACCGAAGGAAACAGAACCACTGACAAACGGAGGATTTTCTTTCTGTAAAAGCTCACTTATTCTTGTATTGATCATCGAATTCATCAGAGAAATGACATGACTGTCACGCAGATAGTTAAGGTTTCTGTTTTCAGCGGGAACAGCCTTTTGAAGTACAACAACCGAAACTGATGTTTGAGGAGCTTCTTTGTCCTGGGCAAGAACATAATTTGTCTCCTTATGATAAGGTACTTCAACCGGGTTTCTTGGAGCAGGATTTACGATTATAGGAATCGATGAGAAAAGTGTTTTTATTTTAGCTTCCACTTCATCAACATTAATATCGCCGACAATTGCAATTGCCTGAAGATCGGTGCGATACCATTTATGATAATAGTCTCTTAACGTGTTGTATGAAAAGTTTTTTATTACATCAATGTTTCCAATGATATCTCTTTCAGCATATTTCGATCCCTTTAAGATTACCGGGATAACCTCAAAAATCATACGGCGGCTTGCATTCTTACTTGTTCTCCATTCCTCACTTATAACTCCGCGTTCGAGATCTATCTCCTTATCTGAAAGAGTAAGATAATGTGACCAGTCGTTTAATACCAGAAGGCATGAGTCTACCAGACCGGGAGCTTCGACGGGCACATCACTCAGATTATAAACTGTTTCATTAAAACCGGTATAGGCATTAATATTTCTTCCAAATTCCACTCCGTGTTTTTCCAGACTGCTGATAATGCCTTTATCGGGGAAATGCATGGTTCCATTAAATGCCATGTGTTCGAGAAAATGTGCAAGACCATTCTGATCATCATTCTCAAGGATAGCTCCAACATTCTGGATGATAAAAAAGCTTGCTCTTTTCTCTGGTTCTTTGTTTTTACGGATAAAGTAAGTTAATCCATTATTAAGTTTCCCGATTCTGATATCAGGATCATTTGGAGCCGATTTAGTCAGATCAGACTGGGCAAGAATGTTGACAGATATAAAAAATACAGCAACAAGGATTGATAATGACTTGATTGTTTTCATTTTAATAGATTAAGATGTAATAAGTCAATAGAAAAATAGCACTTTCATCAGATTGCAGGTTGATGAAGTGTAAAGCTAATAAATAAAGGATTAAATGTCAGGCTCTTTTTAAAAAAGTCCGTGAAGCTCTGCATTGATCTTATCAATAACCTGGCTTAAGTGATCACTGTTATTGGGGTAATTATAGTGATCGGCTTCTATTATTAGTACTTTACCCAGACTATATGACTCTATCCAGGCCTCGTATCTCTCATTTAGTCTTTTAAGGTAATCGATACGGATAGAACTTTCATATTCCCGGCCACGTTTCTGTATCTGATTCACAAGAGTTGGTACTGATGCCCTGAGGTAAAGGAGCAAATCGGGCGGCTTCACCAGGGAGCTCATCATCTTAAATAGCGAAGAGTAGTTATCGAAGTCGCGTGTCGACATAAGTCCCATTGAATGAAGATTTGGAGCAAAAATATATGCGTCTTCATAAATGGTCCTGTCCTGAATAATGGTTTTATCCGATTTCCTTATTTCAAGGATCTGACTAAAGCGGGAATTAAGAAAATAGATCTGAAGGTTAAATGACCATCGTTGCATATCCTCATAAAAGTCATTGAGATACGGATTGTCATCAACATCTTCATAATGAGCAACCCATCCATACTGTTTCGCAAGCAGCCCTGCCAGTGTTGTCTTGCCCGATCCGATATTTCCTGCTATTGCTATATGCATTGGTTGTGTATTATATTTATCAATTATAAAATTAG
>JGI24132J36420_10000680_pt1 | contig 16109 bp, 22 predicted proteins | sample BarGraNGADG00212_3_FD_36420 | JGI IMG/M metagenome (IMG submission 36420) | reverse complement strand
GTCAAGCTGGTTCCCGATATCGACGTACGCCGTGTTGACCGAGTTGGCCGTCGCCTTGAGCACCGTCATGAAACCCGAGCCGACGCCGTCGACGTTGCTCGGCCTCCACGGTTTTCCAAGGTCGTTGAACGGGTGCGCGCCTAGGCACGCCGCCTGGAAGGTCGACAGCTTGCGGACCCTCGACGTCGCGTTGACGATCTCGCTCAGGCTGCGCCCGGTCTGCAACCAGTCGGTCAGCACGAACGGCTTGAACGCGGACCCCGGCTGGAACCCACGCGAGCCGCCGTACGCCTGGTCCGTGTTGAAGTTCAGCGAGGTCGAGCCGACCGGCGCCTTCGGGGACGGGTCGTAGGTGCGGTTCTCCGCCATCGTGAGGATCTTGCCGGAGCCGGGCTGCACGGTGACGAGGGAGGTGCCGAGGCCGGACGAGTCCTTGTCCGGGACCGTCGCGCGGAGCTCGGTGATGGCAATCTTCTGCAACCGCGGGTCGAGTGTCGTATAGATGCTCAGACCACCGCGGTAGAGCAGGTTGATCCGGTCGGTCTCGGTCTTACCGAAGGCGGGATCGTTCCGGATGACCTTGGTCACGTAGTCGCAGAAGAAGCCCGAGTCACCGGCCGCCCGGCAGCCGGGCTTGTCCTCGGTGCCGTGCTGGAGCATCTGCTTCATCGTGATCTTGACGGCGGCCGCGTACTGCTTGGGCGTGATGACGCCCTGGTCGCGCATCAGGCCGAGCACGACGTTGCGGCGCTCGAGGGCAGCAGCCGGGTGGACCACTGGGTCCCACGTGTTCGGGCTCTGGGTGATCCCGGCGAGCAACGCGGCCTCAACGTATGTCACGTCCTTGGCGCTCTTGCCGAAGTAGTGCCGCGCGGCCGCCTCGACGCCGTACACGCTCGCGCCGAACTGGGAGATGTTCAGGTACGACTCGAGGATCTGGTCCTTGGTCATCCGCTTCTCGAGGGCGATGGCCAGCTTGGCCTCGCGCAGCTTGCGGATCAGGCTCGTCGCGCGCGCAGCCTCGACGCCGGCCGCGTCGCCGGCCGAGTACGCGGCCTCGATGAGCACGTTCTTGACGTACTGCTGCGTCAGCGTCGACGCGCCCTGGACGTCTTTCGTGGTGACGTTCCTCACCGCGGCGCGTACCAGGCCCTGGGGGTCGATGCCACCGTGCTCGTAGAAGCGCCTGTCCTCCGTCGCGATCACGGCCTGCTGCATCGGCTTGGAGATCTGCTTGAGCGGCACGATGACGCGGTTCTCCCAGTAGAACGTCGCGAGGAGCGAGCCGTCCGCGGCGTAGACCCGCGACTGCTGGGAGAGCGGCTTCTGTTCCAGCGCGGTCGGAAGCTGGTCGAAGAACTTCGTCGAGCTGTTGGCGATGCCCCCGGCCGTCGCGACAACCGGCATCGCGAGCCCGGCCGAGAGCACTCCGGCGAGCAGCGAAATGGCGACAAACGCGCCGAGGAGGGCCAGCGCCTGGAGCGCATTCACATTGCGTCCACGACGCGGAGCGAGAGAAGCCATGGGGTCAAGAGTACGTGAGGTGCTCCCGATGGGTGACTTTGGCCGGACGGGGGTTCGCCATGAACCCCCCTTTACGTCTACCGTCCCTTGTGGGAGCGCTGTCACCGATGAGCGCGAGCGNAGGGAGGACCGTGTCCGCCGTGATCGACGAGTCACACTGGACNGCCCGCGCCCTGTGCGCCCGCCATGCGCCAGANGCCTTGTTCGTCGAGGGCGCNGCGCAGCGCGAGGCCCGGAGNCTGTGTCGGGGCTGTCCGGTCCAGATGGAGTGCCTGGCCGACGCGCTCGACAACCGGATGGACTTCGGCGTCTGGGGCGGGATGACGGAGCGAGAGCGGCGTGCACTTCTGCGACGCTCGCCGGACGTCCGGTCCTGGCACGAGGTGCTGCTCGGGGACGGCGAGGTCATGGTGCCGCCGGAGCTGGCCCGCGCCTGGACGTAGCGCACCACGGCCGGGCCCCGTGCACTGTCCGGCGTTAGGCTCCAGGCATGGCCACCACCTGGGAGTACGCAACTGTTCCGCTCATCGTGCACGCCACCAAGGCGATCCTGGACCAGTGGGGTTCCGACGGCTGGGAACTCGTACAGGTCGTCACCGGCCCGGACGGCAACGGCCTCGTGGCCTACCTCAAGCGCCCGTTGAGTGCGTGATGGACGGGTCGTCCTCGGAGCGGCTCGCGGCACTCGGGATCGCTCTTCCGGCGATCGCGGCACCGATCGGTTTGTACGTGTCGGCCGTGCGCGCCGGTTCCCAGGTCTGGACGTCCGGTCAGTTGCCATTCGTGGACGGTGTGCTGCTGCGAACCGGGCTCGTCGGCGACGGGCCCGATGATGTCGGCCTCGAGGACGCCGCGGTCCTGGCGCGGGTGGCCTGCCTGAACGCGATCGCCGCGGCCGCCGACGCCGCGGGTGGCCTGGACCGGATCGCGCGGGTCCTCAGGGTGGTCGGTTACGTCGCGAGCGCCCCTGGCTTCACGGCCCAGCCGAGCGTGGTCAACGGCGCGAGCCAGCTGCTCGGCGAGGTGTTCGGCGAAGCTGGTCGGCACGCGCGCAGCGCGGTCGGGGTGTCGTGGCTCCCGCTCGGGTCCCCGGTCGAGATCGAACTCGTCGTCGAGGTCCTGCCGGGCTGAGCGGGGCATCTCGCCCGGATCGTTCGCGCGCGGGGTCAACGCGGGGTCAAGCCGGTCGGCTCGGTCGATCGGTCAGCGCACTCGGTGCTCGAGTCGTTCCAGGTCGAGCAGGACCACCGCCCGGCCGTCGCGCCGGATCCACCCACGCGCCGCGAAGTCGGCCAGCGCCTTGTTCACAGTCTCCCGCGAGGCCCCGACGAGTTGAGCGAGCTCCTCCTGGGTCAGATCGTGCGCGACCCGGACGCCGTCGTCGACGGGCGTGCCGAACTGGCTGGAGAGCCCGAGCAGCGCCTTCGCGACCCGGCCGGGGACATCGGAGAAGACGAGGTCCGCGAGGGCCTCGTTCGTCCGCCGCAGTCGTGCCGCCAGTGCACCGAGCAGGTGCTTCGCAACGGCTGGGTGCTCCTCGATCCAGACCACCAGGGCGCTGTGCGCGAGCTCGTGCAGCGTCGTGTCCGCGACGGCGGTGGCAGTCGCGGTGCGCGGACCGGGGTCGAAGAGCGACAGCTCGCCGATCATCTCGCCGGGTCCAAGAACGGCCAGCAGGTTCTCCCGGCCGTCCGAAGACCGGCGACCGAGCTTGATCTTGCCGTTGGCGATCACGTAGAGCCGGTCGCCGGGCTCTCCCTCGCGGAACAGCACGTCGCCGCGCTCAAGGGTGATCTCAGCCATCGTCGCGCGCAGCGCGCCCGTCGCATCGGGGTCGATCGACGAGAAGAGTGGCGCGGAGAGCACTACGTCGTCGTCCACGCGTGTCGTCCTTCACGTTCGCCGGTCCGGTGCCTCACCGCGATGCACCGCTGACATGCCTGAGCTGCTGGCGTCACCGACGCGCCCGGGCGCTACCGATTATTGCCGAGGAACTCCAAGGATGCCGCCGGGTCGGTGACGAGCCGTCGGATGAACTCGGCTGTCGTGGCGTCAAGGGTCGCGCCCACGCTCGCCTGATACTTGGCGAGTCGAACGTCCATATCGCGCAGCGTCTCGATCCGCCGGACCTCCTCGCGCGGACGCGCGACCTGCACGGCCTCGAGCAGCTCGCTGTACAGCGGGAGTTCCTCGCTGACGTGCAGTGGCAGCAACCCGAGCGCCTGCTCACCGAGCGGCTCCGGAGCCATCGAGGCGGCCAGCGCGAGGTCCAGGCGAGCCTGCATCAACCGACGCCAACGTCCCAACCGCGCACTCTCGACGCGAAGTGCCCGCCGCGAGTGGCGCAGGTCGGCGACCGTTCGGACACTTCGGTCCGTGGCGTCGGCGATTGCCATGGTGGTGGCTCCGTGTGGTCCCGGCGCACCTGCGTGGTGCGGCTATGACAGTGACCTCGGCGTCGATCCCGGTGGACTTGAGCGNCTGTGACGCCACTCACTCGGGAGGCGTAGTCCGCGGGCCGTACCTCTAGGCTGGTTGGGTGACCCCCGACAAACGCACCGCGATACGCACGGCAACACGCACGGCAACACGCACGGCGACCAAGGCGGCGCGGGTCGAGACGCCGATGGCCCTCAAGCGCCGAGCAAGGCGGATCAACCGCGAGCTCGCCGAGCTTTACCCCGATGCCCGGTGCGAGCTGGACTACCGGACACCGCTCGANCTTCTCGTCGCGACAGTGCTCTCGGCAAAGTGCACGGACCAGCGGGTCAACATGGTCACGCCCGAGCTCTTCGCGACGTACCCGGACGCCCGCGCCTACGCGGAGGCCGATCGCCGCGAGATCGAGAACATCATCCGTTCGACGGGCTTCTTCCGGGCCAAGGCCGACTCGCTCCTCGGCATCGGCCGTGTCCTGCTCGAGCGGTTCAACGGTCAGGTGCCACGGCGTCTCGATGACCTGGTGACGCTCCCCGGCGTCGGGCGGAAGACGACGAACGTCGTCCTCGGCAACGCGTTCGGGGTCCCCGGGATCACCGTCGACACCCACGTGGGGCGGTTGGCCCGTCGACTCGGCTGGACCGAGGAAGAGGACCCGGTGCGGGTCGAGAGCGCCCTCGCGGAACTCATCGAACGCAAGGAGTGGACGCCGTTCTCGCACCGGCTGATCTTCCACGGGCGGCGCACCTGCTTCGCCCGTCGGCCGGCCTGCGGCGCGTGCCCGATCCGCCAGTCGTGCCCCTCGAACGGCATCGGCGAGCAGGACCCGGAGACCGCACAGGGCCTGATCGACCGCGTCATCCCTGGGGACGTCCGGGGCCGGTGACCGCGGCCAGCCAGGTCGTGAGGAGCTCCGTGACTGCCGCGGGAGCCTCTTCCGGGAGGTAGTGCCCGACCCCGGGCAGCACCGCGAAGCGGTAGGGAACCCCGGGCGCGATCACGTCACCGGACGCCGCGGGCGTTGGTAGACANCGATCAGCCGCGCCGTGCAGCTGCAGCGTCGGGACCCCGATCGGCGCCCGCAACGCGGAGAGGTATCGCTGGCCGTCGACCCGCGGGGTCGAGCGCACCAGCCAGCGATACGACTCCATCGCGCTGTGCGCCGCGAACGGCAGGCGCATCCCGAGTTCGTAGGTTGCCGCAGTCTCGTCGTCCAGCCAGCCGGGAGCGCCCCACGAGCGCAGCAGCCGGGTCGCGAGCCGGTGGTGCATCAGGCGACGCTCGGGGACGGTGGGCAGCTGGAAGCAGAGCAGCCGGAGACGTGCCGAGAGCGTCATCGATCGCCAAGGGTCGCCGTGGATGCTCAGCGGGTGAGGTGCTGAGAGAGTTCCGACGGCGCGGGTCACNGCGGGCTGCAGGCCCGGCATCGACCAGGCGACGTGCCCGCCGAGCCCGTGCCCAACGACCACGGCCTGGCTGGCCCCGAGCGAGCGGATCACGCCGGCGACGTCACGGGCCAGCGTGGGCACGTCGTAGCCGGTCGGCGGCTTGTCGGAGGCGCCGTGGCCGCGCAGGTCCATCGCCGCCACGCGGTACCCAGCCGCGGCGAGGTCCACGAGCTGGTGCCGCCAGGCCCACCAGAATTGTGGGAAGCCGTGCAGCAGGACTACGAGGGGAGCGTCGCTCGTTCCGGAGCCGGCTTCGGCAACGTGGAACCGTGCACCGTTCGCAGCAACGAAGTGGTGGCGCCACGGACCCTCGATGAGGATCGCGGAGGAGTCGACGGTCACCCGCGCGACGTTACCCGTTCCGGCCACGGCAGGTGCCCCGTCGAGTCAGTCGCTGCTCGCATCGACGTCCGCCGGCTCACTGTCGGCGCTCAGAGCGTGCGCATAGTGCCGATCGCGCCAGGACAGCAGGCTCGCGCCGAGGACCGCGGCGAGGCCGGAGGCGAGCAGGACGGCCGCCCTGACGTGGGCGTCACGGACACTGCCCGCACCGAAGGCCAGCCCGCCGATCAGCAGCGACACGGTGAAGCCGATGCCGCCGAGCGCCGCGACACCGAGCACGTCCCACCAGGACAAGCCGGGGTTCAGGGAGGCCCTGGTGAACCGGGCNACCAGGCCGGTGGCGACCAGGATGCCGAGCGGCTTGCCCAGCACGAGGCCGACGGCGACGCCCCGCGCGGCCGGGTCGGAGACCGCGTCGGCAATCGCGCTCGGGCTCATCGCGACACCCGCGGCGAGGAGGGCGAAGACAGGTACCGCAAGCCCGGCCGACACCGGCCGCCAGCGGTGCTCGAACCGCTCGGCGAGACTCTCGCCGCCCCCGGCCCGCGCGANCGCAGGGACGCTCAGGCCGAGCAGCACCCCGGCGATCGTGGAGTGCACCCCGGATGCGTGCATGAACGCCCAGGCGGCGAGGCCGACCGGTCCGAGGACCCAGAACGAGGCAATTCCACGCCGGGCCAGGAGCGCGAAGACGCCGACAGCGGCCAGCGAGGCGCCGACCCAGAGCAGGTTGATGCTCGCGCTGTAGAAGATCGCGATGATGATGATCGCCAGCAGGTCGTCCACGACGGCGAGAGTGAGCAGGAACGCGCGGAGCGCGTTCGGCAGCCGGCGCCCGACGATCGAGAGCACGGCCACCGCGAACGCGATGTCGGTCGCTGTCGGGATCGCCCAGCCCTGAGGGGCACCGGATCGCGCGGTGAGATTGACCGCGAGGAAGAGCAGCGCGGGTGCGGCCATGCCGCCGATGGCGGCCACGATCGGCACGACAGCGGTGGCCGGGCGGCGGAGCTCGCCGCTGACGATCTCGCGCTTGAGCTCAAGGCCGACGACGAAGAAGAAGATCGCGAGCAGGCCGTCGGATGCCCACTGGCCGAGGCTGAGGTGCAGGTGCAGTGCCGCCGGCCCGACGGCAAAGGCTCGCATGCTCTGGTACTGGTCCCGCCACGGCGAGTTCGCCCAGGCGAGCGCGATCAGTGCGCCCAGCAGCAGGAGTGCGCCACCCGCCTTCTCGGTGCGCAGGGTATCCGCGAGATTCCGCTCGGAGCCGATCGAGAGGCGCTCGAAGAGACGCGCGGCTTGGCGGCGCACCATGGGGTACCTCCCGGGCAGGCGTCAGTGGACGCCGACCAGTCTTCCCGGCACACCTGCGGCCAGAGTACCGGTCGGCGCGAGTGCTAGCGGGCGGGGGTCGGTGCCACAGCTAGCGGGCGGGGGTCGGTGCCACAGCTAGCGGGCGGGGGTCGGTGCGAGTGCCGGCGGCTCGAGGCCGCGGCTCGTCAGCCGTCGGCGCGAAGAGACAGGCTCAAGTCCAGTGCGTCGTCGCGATCCTCGTCGGCGTCCTTGCGCCGCTCCTTGGGCGGGTCGAACCGGTATCCGACGTTGCGCACCGTGCCGATGAGCTGCTCGTGCTCGGGGCCGAGCTTCGCACGCAGCCGGCGGACGTGGACGTCCACGGTGCGCGTGCCCCCGTAGTAGTCGTAGCCCCAGACCTCCTGCAGCAGCTGGGCGCGGGTGAACACGCGACCTGGGTGCTGCACGAGGTACTTGATCAGCTCGAACTCCTTATAGGTGAGGTCGAGCGGGCGACCGCGGATACGCGCGGCGTACCCACCCGCGTCGATCATCAGGTCGCCCGATGCGATCTCAGTCGGCTTCGAGTCGAAGGCACCGCGCGCCGAGTGCTCGATCGCGAGGCGGACCCGAGCCTCGACCTCGGCGGGTCCGGCGGAGTCGAGCAGGACGTCGTTGGCGCCCCATTCGCTCGTCACGACGGTGAGCCCGCCCTCGGTGAGCACCAGGATCAGCGGAACGTCCAGGCCAGTCGCGCGCAGCAACCGGCAGGTGGTGCGTGCCNTCGCCAGGTCGCGACGCGCGTCGAGCAGGACAAGGTCCGCGTCGGGAGCGTCCACCAGCGCGGAGGGCTCCACGGGTAGGACGCGGACGCGATGCGACAACAGCCCCAGGGCAGGCAGGACTTGGGCCGAGCCGCCGGGGGCCGGAGTCAGCAGCAGCAGATCCGCCACGGTGCCCACCTCCTGGCCTGGTCGCTAACGCTATACCTAGCGTCGCGTCGCGTCGGGAGGCTTCCCAATCTGAGAGACTGACCGCCATGTTCACTCGCCGGCGGGCGCGCGCAGCAGCCATTGTCGACGGCCGTGGGGCCGTCGCGGGTGCGGCCGGCTGGACGCGTGCCTCGAATCGCGCGGTGTCAACGGCGACCCTGGGCGCCCTCGTCGCGCTCGCCGCATACCTGAGCCACCTCCCGGCTGTCACGTCGCGACTCCCGATCGACTGGACGGCTCTGCCGATCATCGTCGTCGCCGGGCTCCTGGCCCTCGCCGTGGCCGGCGGCTGGCCGGCCCTCCTGGGACTTCCAGGGCGGCTGGGCGCGACGGTCGTGATGGTCCTCGGCGGCGTCGGCGCCGTCCTCGCGGTGGCGTTCTCGCGGGGGGAGCCGTTCCTACGCGCCCTGCCGCTCGTGTTCGCCTTCGCGATCTTGCTGGCCTTCGTGCACGAGCTGATGCGTCCGGGCCCGCGGGGACACGTGGTGGAGTCGCTCTCCGGCGTGGTCTCGGGCGTCATCGTCGCCGCCTCAGCGGCTGCCTGGATCGCGGCGCAACGGACCGCAGGCGGGATCGGTCTGGTCATGGCGGGCGCCGTCGCGCTCGCGATCGCCTCAGCCGTGTCCGCGACCGGGTTGCGCGGCTGGCTTCGCTCGATCGCGACGATGGCGGCCGCGGCGGGCGCTGCGGGGTTCATCGCGTACGTCACCCCGCCCGATGTCCGACCGCTCGCCGGCACGGTGCTCGGTCTCGCCGTCGGGGTCGTGATCGCGTCGCTCGACGGGCTCTTCCACCGACTGCCGGCGCTCGAGGGGCGGCTGGCGCGGCTCGCCGCGGTCGCGCTCCCGGTCTCGCTCAGCGGCGTCTTCGTGTACATCGTCGGCCGGGTCTTGGTTGGCTGAGGTGCTGCTTCGGCTCGTCTGGGTCTTCGTGCTGCTCGCTGTCTCCGCCGCGGCGTGGTGGCTGTGGCAGCGCCGCGACGGCAAGCTGCAGGGCGTGACCAGGGCCGCGCCCCGGCACGGCGAGCGCCACCTGGGGAGTGCGACGCTCGGAGTTCCGCTCGGTGCTCGCGCCACGTTCGTCCAGTTCTCGAGCGACTTCTGCCAGCCGTGCCGACGCGCGGCGGTCGTGCTGAGGGGTCTCGCGGCCGAGCTGCCCGGCGTCGTGCACGTCGAGCTCGACGCCGAGGAGCACCCCGAGCTGACCCGTCGGTTCGGGATCCTGCGCACGCCGACCGTCCTGCTCGTCGACGTCTCCGGCGAGGTGGTCGGCCGGATCAGTGGTGCGCCGACGACCGAGCAGGCCCTCGACGCCCTCGATGCGGTGGCGGATTCCACCCGAGCCGCACCATGCTGAACCGTTGGAACCACGATCGGGGGACGAAATGAATGACCAGAGCCAATCCGAGGGTTTGGCCTCGCGCCCGCACCCGCCGGGCATCGATCCCCGCGGCCCGCGCTTCGGCGCCGGAATCACGGCCCTGCTGCTCGTCACGGTTCTCCTGCTGGCGCCAGGCACGGCGGCGCGCATCGTGATGGCTCTCGTCGTGCTGCTCTTCGTGATCGGGGTCAGCGCGGGTGCACCGGGCAGCGTCCAGGGCCGGATCTTCCGGATGTTCATCCGACCCCGCCTCGCGCCGCCGGCCGAGCTGGAGGACCCGCGGCCCCCGCGGTTCGCTCAGCTCGTCGGTCTCGTGATCACCGTCATCGGCCTCGCCCTCGACCTCGCCGGCGTGCCGTACGCCCTGGCGATCGCGGCGGGCTTCGCGCTCGTCGCCGCGTTCCTGAACGCCGCCTTCGGATTCTGCCTGGGCTGCGAGATGTACCTGATGATGAAGCGGTTGGCCCCGACCCGCCACGAGGCGGTCTAGTACACGAGCGCCTGTGCGTCCGGGGCGAGGACCTCCTCGACGAACACGGCGGAGCCCGCGATGCGCGCACCCGGCAGGAGGTCGCCCTCGGTGATCTCGCGGCGCAGGGCGCACTGGCTGCACACCGTGACCTGGCCGCCGTCGAGCACCGCCGCGAGCAGCTCCGCCAGCGGAGCGGCGTAGTCGAGCTGGACCTCCTCGGCGCGACCGGGGAGGGCCAGCCACGACGCATCGCCGGTCAGCCACAGGCTGACCGGCGCGCCCGCCGCAACGGCGGTGGCGGCGACGGTCAGCGCCTGGTTGGACAGCTCTGGTCGCTCGGTGCCTGCGGTCAGTTTGATCACGAGCGTTCGCGGCGAGGTGGTCACTCTGTCAGGGTAGGCGGGCGGCTCGCTAAGATCGAGGGATGAGCGCGCTCGAGATCCTGTTCATCGGCTTGCTGGTCGCTTCCGCCCTGGCCATCTCCTGGTTCTCTGGCTACGTGGTGTACCGGCTGTTCCGCGGCCAGCACTAGGTCGAGGCGCCGGCGCGCGCCGCGCACATCCGCACGAGGTAGGAGACGTCCCGGACATGCCGTTCGCGATCCCGGAAGGACTGGCACCCGAGGTGTACCGGCTTGCGTGGCTGGTGGGCTGGTGGCGCGGTCCGGGGATACTCGGCTACCCGGGCATCGAGGAACGACCCTTCGTCCAGACGATCCAGTTCGACCACGACGGCGGCCCGTACCTGACCTACACGTCAACGATCCGGCTCCTCCCGGAAGGCGTCGAGTCGACCAGCGCCGACGGCGCCGACCGCGGCCCGGTCTGGCAGACCGAGTCGGGCTTCTGGCGCTCCGCCCCCGACTCTGAGGCCGACCTCGCCGAGGGCGGGCAGGGCGTTGAGGTGATGATCACCGATCCGAGTGGCCATCTGTCGCTCTATCTCGGCACTATCGGCAACGGTCGCGTCGAGCTCGCCAGCGATCTCATCGCGCGGACCTCGACGGCGGCGGAGGTCAGCGCCGCGACCCGGCTGTACGGCCGGGTCCAGGGCGAGCTGATGTGGACCTGGGACATGGCCGCGTTCGGGCAGCCGCTGCAGCCGTATGCCTCCGCTCGGCTCAGTCGGCAGGATTAGGGGGTGCCGTGATGGCTCCCCCGAATGACTCGACCTACCCGAGTCCCCTCTTGACGCGCCCCGGCGCGGTCGCGGGTGGGGGAGTCGACGCCGGCGTCGCCTGGCACTACGGCGACCCCGCCGGCGAGCAGCGCGCCCTCGCGGCGGGCGTCGCCGTCGCCGACCTCTCGCACCTCGGGGTGGTCACGGTGAGCGGTCCCGACCGCCTGACCTGGCTCAACTCGATCACCTCTCAAGAGCTGACCGGCTTGGCGCCGCGCACCTCGACCGAGCTCCTCGTGCTCAGCCCGCACGGACACGTCGAGCACGCGGCCGGCGTGGTGGACGACGGCGAGGTCACCTGGCTGCTGACCGAGAGTGCCTCGGCCGCTCCGCTCACGGCCTGGCTGGACTCGATGCGGTTCACCCTCCTGGTGGCCGTGGCGAACGCGACCGCCGATTGGGCAGTCCTCGGCGAGCCGGTCGGAGCCGAGGCGCAGGCCGGCGAACCCCTCGTCTGGCGTGACCCCTGGCCGCGCACCCTCCTCGGCGGGACCCGGTACGGGCCGGACGACGACGCGCACCCCGCGGCGCAGCGCCGATGGCGCCTGGTCCTGGTTCCCCGGGCTGAGCTGTCCGAGGCCGTCGCAGCACGCGAGACCGTCGGCTGGCGCCTGGCCGGGACGTGGGCGACCGAGGCCGAACGGATCGCCGCCTGGCGACCCCGCGCCGGCCTCGAGGTCGATCACCGGACGATCCCGCACGAGCTCGACTGGCTGCGGACCGCGGTGCACCTGCAGAAGGGCTGCTATCGCGGTCAGGAGACCATCGCCCGGGTGCACAACCTCGGTCGGCCGCCGCGCCGCTTGGTCATGCTGCACCTCGACGGTTCCGCCCACGTGCTTCCCGCGCACGGCGCTGTGGTGACCGCCGAGGGTCGCGAGGTCGGCGTCGTGACGTCCGCGGCGCGGCACCACGAGCTGGGTCCGATCGGCCTGGCCGTGCTGAAGCGGTCCGTGCCGACCGACGCTGAACTCCTCGTCGACGTCGAGGGAGTGCCGGTGGCCGCCGGCCAGGAGGTCATCGTGCCGGGCGAGGGCATCTCGGTGGACCGCCCCGCGCCGCCCGGTCCGGTCGCCCGGGGGTTGCACCCTCGGGGCCCGGAGTGACCTCGGCCGCTTCCGACCAGCCCACCGACGAGAGCGAACCGCGGTCTGCGCAACGGCTTCGCCTCGTCACCGAAGCGCGCGTCCGGCAGGGTTTGGCGCGGGTGCGGCTTGCCCTCGTGCCGATGATGCTCGCGAGCGTCGCGGCTGCCCTCGCGTACGCGATCGACCAGCGCGTGCTCGGTCACCCGCACCCGTTCTTCGCGCCGGTCGCGGCCTGGATCGCACTGGGCTTCAGCTCCGACCGGCAGCTCCGCCGGGTCGCTGAGCTCGCGATCGGTGTCACGGTCGGTGTCGCCGCCGGCGACTTCGTGGTGCACGTCATCGGGTCCGGGCCGTGGCAGCTCGGGCTTGTCCTCGTACTCACCGGGCTGGCCGCACGCTTCCTCGACCGCGGCGCCCTGTTGGCGACCCAGGCCGGGGTCCAGGCGCTGGTCGTCGTCGGGCTGCCCGCGCTGCCCTCCGGCGGCCCGGTCGGCCGATGGACGGACGCCCTGCTCGGCGGCGCGGTGGCCCTGGTCTTCGCGGCCCTCTCGCCGAGCGACCCGCGGGCGCGATCGCGGGTCCAGGCGCGAGAGGCGCTCGGGGAGCTCGGGCTGATGCTGCGGGATCTCGGTTCGGGCTTGCGCGCCGGCGACGGCGACGCGATCGCCGACGCCCTGGTGCGCGGGCGCGCGTCACAGCCGGCGCTCGACGACTGGCGCGCGACGGCACGCAACGCGGGCGAGATCGCCCGCGTGTCACCGGGCCGGCGGCGGCTGAGCGGAGAGCTGGCGCGGCTCGAGGAGGCGGCGGCGAAGACCGACTACGCGATGCGGAACTCGCGCGTGATCGCCCGCCGGGCGGTCAGCCTGGTGGAGTCCGAGCACGATCTCGAAGACGTCGGCGGCGTGGTCGAGCGGCTCTCGGTGCTCGCGGCACGGCTCGGTGCGGCGCTCGGCTCAGGGACGGACGTCACCGGCCTTCGCAGCGATCTCGTCGCGCTCGCGGGCGAGGTCGACCCTGTCGCACTTGCTCACGAGGACTGGCAGGCCCAGGGTCTCGTGCTGTTGCTGCGATCCCTCGTGGTGGACCTGCTGATGGTCTCGGGCCTGCCGCTCGCCGCCGCGAAGACCGCGCTGCCACGCATCTGATCCGTCCAATCTGTACAGAAATCGGCTCAGCTGTCGTACGGTCAGATCATGGACGTTTCGGTCAGCGCGCTGCGCGCGGAGCTCAAGCAATGGATCGACCGGGCCCGGGAGGGCGAGGACGTCGTGGTCACCGAGCGCGGCGTCCCCGTCGCCCGGCTGAGCCGGATCGGCTCGGCCGGTCTGATAGAGCGGCTCGAACGCGAGGGCCTGCTGACGGCACCGAGCGCTGAGCGGGTCGGGGCGGACGTGACCGAGCGGGCGGGCGCCCGGGCGGCGACGCCGGTCTCCGGTCTGGTCCGACGGTTGCGGCGCTGAGGCTCGGATGGCACTCGTCTACTTCGACGCGAGCGCCCTGGTGAAGCTCTGCGTCGCCGAACAGGGCTCCAGGTTGGCGGCCGCGCTGTGGAACGGCGCGGACCTCGCGGCGAGCTCGCGGATCGTCGATGCCGAGGTTCGCGCGGCGCTCGCCGCCGGCGAGCGGGCCGGCCTCCTGGGTCCGGCGTCGGCGGCCGAGGCCAAAGCGCGCTGGGAGCGGCTGCACCGGGGGCTCTACCTCGTCGAGGTCAGCCCGGCGGTGACCGAGCGGGCCGCGGTGCTGATCGAGGACCACGCACTGCGTGGCGGCGATGCCCTGCACCTCGCGAGCGCGCTGCTGTTGAGCTCGCCCGAGCTCGTGCTCGCGGCGTGGGACTCACACCTCGCTGACGCGGCTCGCGGCGAGGGCATCCGGGTCGTCCCGTGACGTCGTCGTAGGCTCTGCCTGTGATCGGCTCCGCGCAGCTCGTCGTCTTCTTCGTGCTCTCGCTCGCCGCGTTCGGCCTGCAGGCGTGGGCCCTCGTCGACGTCGCGACCCGGCCCGCCGCTGCCTTCCCGCGCGCCGGGAAGCGCAGCAAGAGCTTCTGGCTCGTCGTCGTCGGGGTCGCAGCGGCGCTCGGCTTCATCGCGGTCCCGCGGCCGATCGGTCTGGGGCTCTTCGGGCTCTTCGGGCTGGTCGGGATCGCTTCGGTGATCGCCGCCATCGTGTACCTGGTCGACGTGCGCCCCGCCCTTCAGCCGTACTCGGGCCGTCGCGGCCCGCGCGGCCGTTCACCGGGCGATCGCGGCGGCTGGTAGAACGTGCGGGCCGTCGTCCAGCGCGCGAGCCGCGCCGAAGTCCGCGTCGACGGCGAGGTGGTAGGCCGGATCGACCGCCCCGGCCTGGTCGTCCTGCTCGGTGTGACGCACGACGACGGCGCCGTCCAGGTGGAGCAGATCTCGCGGAAGATCGCCGAGCTGCGGATCCTGCGAGACGAGCGCTCGGCGGCGGACGAGAGCGCTCCGATCCTGGTGATCAGCCAGTTCACCCTGTATGGCGACGCCCGCAAGGGGCGGCGTCCGACCTGGAACGCCGCGGCCCCCGGCCCGGTCGCCGAGCCGATCGTGGACGCCGTCGTGGTGGCCCTGCGTGCGCGCGGCCTGGAAGTGGCGACCGGCGTCTTCGGCGCGGACATGGCGGTCGAGCTGGTCAACGACGGTCCGGTCACGATCCTGCTTGAGGCTTGACGGCCTAAGGCTCGACGCCCAGGCCCAGGCCCAGGCCCAGGCCCAGGCCCAGGCCCAGGCCCAGGCCCTCGGCGTCTCAGGCCTCGAGGCGCGCCAGCTCCTCGGCGGTCAGAACGAGCTCGGCGGCGAGCGCCGAGTCGCGGATCGTCTCCGGACGGCTCGCCCCGGGGATCGGTACGACCACCGGGGCCTTGGCGAGCTCCCACGCCAGGCACACCTGCTGGGCGCTGACGCCGCGCTCCGCGGCGACCTCGGCGAAGGCCGNGTGCTCCGCTCCGAGCACCCCGGCTCGGCCGCTGCCCCCCAGCGGGCTCCAGGGCAGGAAGGCGATGCCGAGCTCCGCGCACAGCTCGAGCTCGGGCTCGCTGCTGCGGAATGCCGGCGAGAACTGGTTCTGCACGGACACCAGTCGGCCGCCGAGGATCTCCTGGGCCTGGCGGATCTGGTCCGNGTTCGCGTTGGAGATGCCGGCCATCAGGATCTTGCCCTCATCCAGCAGGTCGCGGATCGCGCCGACCGACTCCGCGTACGGGACCGTGGGATCGGGTCGGTGGAGCTGGTACAGGCCGATGGCCTCGACGTCCAGACGTTGGAGCGAAGCCTCACACGCCGTCTTCAGGTACGCGGCACCGCCCTCCATGTACCACGAGCCGTCGCCCGGCCGACGGTGCCCACCCTTGGTCGCGACCAGAACGTCATCGGCGGTGGCGCCGGCTTCCCGCAGGGCCTTGGCGATCAGGAGCTCGTTGTGCCCGACGTCGGTCGCGGTCACGTGGTAGGCGTCGGCAGTGTCGATGAAGGTCACGCCGGCGTCGAGCGCGGCGTGGATCGTGGCGATGGATCGCGCCGCGTCGGGGCGGCCCTCGATGGACATCGGCATTCCCCCCAGACCGATCGCGCTGACGGTCCGGTCACCGATCTGGCGCTGCTGCATGTGCACTCTCCCCAGTTGAGTCGCAACGATTCGATTCCCATCCTGCTCGCGTACGCAGGTCCGCACAAGCGAGTCTCGTCGTGGCGGCACCCAGGTACATCTCGGCGCGGACGGCGCCGCGGCCTTGTCGCCCGCCGTCTCGCCCGAGGTCATGTTCACCCCCGGTCTCGTCACGCCGCTGGCGAACACGGACGATTCGGCTCCCGCGCGCGGTTAGCATCGATGTGGTCAGACCCGGAGACCGCCTCGGGGTGCCGGCCGCTCGCAGGGAGTGACGATGTTCGAGAGATTCACGGACCGAGCCCGCCGTGTGGTCGTCCTTGCCCAA
>JGI24132J36420_10000676_pt1 | contig 16218 bp, 14 predicted proteins | sample BarGraNGADG00212_3_FD_36420 | JGI IMG/M metagenome (IMG submission 36420) | reverse complement strand
CGCTACGGCGCCATTCTTTTGAATCTCCGTGTAAGAATCACTTATACCCTGAATGAATGCTCTTTTTCTTAAATAATCAAGTGTCACCCTCTCTTTTGGAATCGCGTGACCTACGACAGCAAATGGTGTATAGACCACTTCGTATCCTTTCTCAATGACTTTGTTTAAGAGTCCGAGCTCACCGTCGCTCCGGTATCTTATGAGGGGCCACGGTGAGTATCTGGAGTCTAGCAGTCGATCTGTGGTGCCATCGCGGCGCTATTCCCACCAGTTTTGCTTGGCCGCGTTTTTCCTGCACTGTTTTCTAAACAGAAACTTCAGTTCCCACAACGCTTTTGTCCATAAATATGCGGCCGACAGCTCCCGCTCATAATTCTCTTCCCGAATCTTGGCGAGTCTATTGCGAAGTATAAGAAGTTTCTGCACAAAAAAGGCCCGGAATGATACGGCGGCACTACCAAGGAGATTAAGTCTCGTAGGATGGTGTATTTGCGACAGCAAAACGACTGTTGATAAAGTGTGGGGCTATAAACTCAAATGTTTATCGGGTGACCAACGGGGTTCCTTCCTCCTTTTTTCAAACAGATCATCTCGTCCCGCACGACATAGTTGCTATTAAACCGCCAATTGTGGGATTTGTGGGAACAATTGCTGATTGGCTTGATTTTGAACTGTTACGCTCTTTAGCGTCAAACTATGGTGACCTCTCATTTTTATTCATCGGTCGGATCAGCTCGACGAACACAACACTAGCTACCGTTAAGGCTCTAAAGGCACTAAAAAACGTATTTTTTCTTGAACAGAAGCGTCACGATGAGTTACCAGGATACATTAACCAATTCAACGTTGGCTTAATCACATTTAAAGTGAACGCTCTTACGCAGTCGGTGAATCCCGTTAAGTTGTTTGAGTACCTCGCCGTACGAGTTCCTGCGGTGTCATCGCCATTAGATGAGGTACGTGAGCTCCATCTGAGTGACAACGTGCATTTTTTGGGGTTGTTAACTGAGGAGGAGCTGGCCTTTATGTACAAGAATTGTGACGCCTTTGTCTGGACGGGCGATGACCAATCGTGGGGGTTGGCGCCCTTGGAAGCAATGCTGTTTGGGAAACCCATCATCATATCGGCAGGAAATGGCGTTAGTGAAGTATTAGATGAATCTGTAGCAATGGTCGTCCCCCTACGTGATCCCAAGCAATTCAACATGCACTAGAAGCGCTCATGCAAGATGCTACATGGGGAGAAGCACTCGGCGTGCGGGCACAACATTTCGTAAAGGAGAACTTCACGTTTGCCAAAACGGCTGATCAACTAGCGCGCCTGTGGCAGCTTGATAAATAAATCGTGAGGAGTAGCACAAGTGGTTAAATCCATTTGCTCTTGATATTCCCACAGCGGCACTCAACGCTCTATCCGACGCCGAATCTACGTAGAAACCTCAGAGAGTAGCGGGATGCTGCGCCTATTTCCATCTCACAAAGGCTTGATTATGCTCACGCCATTGCTGTTGCTGAGTCTATTTTTTTTGATGTGCTAATGTGGAACTGGGGTCGGTCTCGTTCATTTGTTTATCACCTGAGGTGTTTTTTTGCCTGGCATTTGGCTCAAACTGAGCCTTTGTTGTTCCGCTCTCTATGCGCCGCTCCAAAACGATCCCCATACGCCTCTACCCGTTGCCGAACCAACGGGGCACGCCGCGCGTTGCATCGACCGTTGGGGGAAAACCATTCGTAACGATCTCGATACGTCCGACGCAACGAGTAGTCGCACAAACGGAAGTTTGAAAGGCTTCGCCGTATCGCCGACCTCCGCCAGCGAACGCTTGCATCCGGTCGCATTAGAGCGAACAAAACCGGAGAACTTCGTATTTCCCCCTAATGACTGCACAAGCTTGTGGTTGAACCCACAAAAACAACGTAGATTGTGAGGTAATCCTCCCATGTCGACGCATTGCTGATTTTAATCAGCTCTGCAATTGTAGCCATTCGCAATACTGATCATACTTCCGAGTCAATACACCTTCAAAACCGAGGCAGCTATGCACTCTATTTTGTTAACATAGATTTTGAACAAGACGAAGAAAGAGCTATAATTTTGTTAAGGTATCTAACGGTTTTTTAAAATATTTTACAAATATCGTTGCTATACCGTATCTGCATTCGAAGCGTTTGATAACTCTCTAACAATCTTCTTGCAATCAGAAAAATAGACATCAAGTGTTCCTGTGCTAAACCAATAATGTCGTGCTGTTTGTCCATCGCTAAATCTGGTTTTATCTTGATATTGGGAGGGGTCAAAGTAAGATAGTTCATGTTTCTCTTGTTTCTTCAGAAGAACAGTGTATACCCATTGTGGAATCATCCAATCAAATATCTTAGGTTTGGATAAAATGTGTTCTATTAAATCCAAATTCATTGTTTCTTTATAAAAACACAACAAGCCAATGTTCACGCCGGCAAAGCAATCAGCCATATTAATTTTAGCAAGAAATTCTCTAGTTCCATGTGGCTCCTCCTCCCAAAAGTAAACGGTCTTTTTGCCGTCATGCAACCAGTCGATTAATATGTCTGGTTTTTTAAAAAAAAGAAGGTCTGAGTCGAGGGAAACGATTTTTTCGGACTCACAAAGGAGCATGTAATCAAACAGTTGAAGGGCCGATACATACTCATCTCTATATCTCCGGCAATTCGGATAATGATCCAATATTTTATTTATTTTAACATCGGCATAATCCCTGTCGATTATAGTAATATTTTTTATGTGCTTCTTAAGAGTGCGTTTATCCTTTTTTGTTAAAGAGTCATTATCGCCACCATCATGTACAATCACAGTCACGTCATTGTAAAATCTTAAAAAGGATTTTATCTCCAGGATGTAATTATACACGTGCCTGTGAGATACCAGCGAATGGATTTCGGGCCGACCATGCAATACACAAGATACTACTGGCGTTTTTGAAATGTTTGAAATTAAAATTACCTGTAAGACTCTGTTGTATCCCGTATGTAGATAGTTTAAAAGTCTTAACCAAAGCCTATATGGGGGGCGTGCAAAAATCTTAAAAAATTGCAGCCCTTTATTAGTTTTTGTGAAATCACTCATCTTTTAATTGACACTTTATGCATACCTACCTCCGCAAGATAGAAAAATATTTGTGTTACTGACCTTTTCTGTTGAGTGGATATTGCAGGAAAGGGCACGAGCGCCACCAATTATTTAAGACTGTCTTAAGGATTTTCCGCGGTGGATATAATTAACTCGTGCCTTCTTCGCGTTGTTTCTTACAGACAGGAAGACCAGCACCTTCACGTCATGTATTGACATACGTGTCGCGAAATCAAGCCAATAATCTACTTTGCTGTAGACTACCTTCTAAGCGATTTCGTGCGCAACCGCTGTTTCATCAACCTTAACGCGCTCGTTATGTCCTTTAATTGCGGAGCAAACTAGACATTCTCGATAGACCGCAAACCGCGTGTCAAAATCGACGATATATAGGCTCAGCTTTTCAGCGATTCGGCAATTGACAGTTCTGGGTCTCCTTCTTTAAGCTGAGTCATAATAAATTCTCGGTTGAAAAGCGTGTGTGAACAATTCAGCGGGCAGTTATAGCGAAGCGCTGCCATGATTTGGAGGCAAGAAATAACTAACGACAAACGCGGTGTGTCGTCACTTGTGGCGCAAGTTTAATCCGGCGGACGCAGTTAGCTCGCATCTCTTAGTCATTAATGCTATTCTTTTGATCGTGTCAGGGGCGCGGCTTTAGGTATCATGCACAACGCGCTTTTCATCGCATCGCGTGTGTGTCGCTTTAACACTTCTCTGTTAATCATGGTAAGCAACAACTTTCTGTATCGGGAGTTTAGCACGACTTGAATCATATCCCACGCTTGATGGTTTAAAAAGATTGGGCAGATATGATCTCGTAGTCGACTTTGGCAGTATTTCTCTATTTCTGACTTCCGTAGTCCTTCAGGAGCTTCGACCACTAATTTTTTTTGCACGTCTTCGAGCAGCAACAATGAGCGATACTTGAAAGTGACGACGGGGTAATTGTCTGGATCTCCTAGATAGTGAAAGCACAACAACTCCTCAACGGCAGCGCTGTTGTTGGTGAGACTCTTTAGATTTTTTAAGAAGACCATCTTGGCGGCTGCCGACTGTGGCCCTCTGAAGGTGTTTGTCAAGTTTGCGCTATGTATCCTATACTGAGCTAGAATCTCGTCAAGTTCGACTATTTTTGCGCGCCTGGAAATCCGAACCCACAGATCGTAGTCTTCTACCCGGTTTACTGAATCGTCGCCGTATCCGCCCAAACTGAGAACGAGCGCTTTTCTGAAGGTGACGGTGGGGTTATATATGGGGTCGTGGAAAGCTAACAAGTAATATATCTCCTCGGGGGTCTGTGCTGAACTGCTGCTAACAAGCCTGCCATCTCCGTCAATGACGAGGCATCTGCTGGACACCATTCCGACCTCTGGGTGGAGATCCAAATATTCGACTTGCTTTTCGAGTCGCTCTGGCAATGCGATATCATCAGCATCAATGCGTGCAATGTACTCTCCGCGCGCATAATTGAGTCCTCTGCGCAGGGACCCCACAACTCCTATATTCCTCCGGTTGGTGATGATTCGAATGCGCCCATCGCTGTAACTTTCAAGTATCGTTGCTGTCTCGTCGGTAGATCCGTCATTTACTACCAACAGCTCAAAGTCAGTGAAAGTCTGGGCTAACACGCTATCGAGCGCCTCTCGCAAAAAGCGCTCGCCGTTATAAACCGCTATTAAGACCGTCACTTTGGGATTTGGCGTACCATACTCCAAATCTGAAGCCATATTAACGTCGTGGTGCATTTCGCCCATGCAACGCCTAAATGAAGTCTAGCAAGATATATCCCTTTGCATCTCAGAAGTGACCCCCAGGAATTGAGGCTACAGATTGGCCAATCGTGTTTTAACACGGATAAAATTGACTATCTGAAAGCAGTTGTTGGCTCAAATAGAAATGTCTTCTTCCAAAGAACCAACTCTGGAATTTCAACTCGAAATGAGCGAAGATCCTATCTTGGTCTTCGAAGCACAACAAATGACATATAGCTCTCTGACTTCGACTTAGGTTAAAGGTCGCGTTGTTGCTCAGCTGCTAGACATCGGCTGGACACTACTCGAGGTTTGCGATAGCGACGCGGGGCTGAAGGCTTTGGAACAGCGCCGTGCGGTATATGCTAATTACTTTTAAGAAGAGACTAAAACGTGCTATTGGCGTTCTAGACTTATTTTTAGAAAGATATCTATTTCAAGATGCTGACAAGATCCGTGGAGGAAGAGAGCGTGTAGTGGTTCCTATTTGGAACTTGGCTAAAAGTGCAGGGGAATTCAATTCTTGGGCGCATATATAAAGATATGCTGAGCAGCGCCATTTGTGCGAGGTTTGAATTGTCTGGATGATGGTTCTGGATACGGTACTAACTACCTACCCCACAATACCTCATTGCAAGTAGTCGGAGTCGACTTATCAGCTGACGCCATATTTTCTGCGCAAAAACGCTACAAACGTGCTAATTTGACGATCAACCTAACAGATGCATTGGATCTGAAATTTAGCGACAGTACTTTTGATGCGATTATCTCTTTCGATGTCATTGAGCGATGCGAGTATCTGAACAAGAGCAGTTCATCGTTGAACTAAGAAGGGACGCTTGTCAAAAATTAAAGGTTCCATAATGAGAATTATCCGCCGAATCAAAGAAAGTACTCGAAAGACTGCGTTTCAGCGTTGTATACCTTTCTTCATACGCCAAAGATTATCCTGTACCAGAGCATATTCAGTTAGAACCTAAACGAAATGCAACTGCATGTGTCCTACGTGCACCAGTAGGATGTTGAGTCCTAATCGTCTAAAAGCCTAGGTTTGGAAGAATTCAAAAATATCGTTATACAAATCCCTACTCTGAAAACTATTCACCTTCAAGGCACGGGCGAACCACTCTTGTGCGGGGATCTCAAAGAGATTCTTGCGTATGGCGATTCGAGCGGTATAGGTTTTAGCAACTTCTAACAGAAGCTCGCTCTCCGATAAGAATATCGACCTCGTCCTCAACCATTTCAGTTTTTTCGCGATTTCTTTTGATGCCGGCACCAAGTCTAATTTTAAAAAGATAAGGATAGGTGCGAATTACGAAAAGACTATAGAAGGTATCCAAAAAACAATTAGACGCAAAGCAGAACTTGGCTCGAAAACCGTAGTTCGCCTAAATTTCATCGCGACGCAGTTTAGTTATTAAGAACTGCCTTTGTTTTTTGAATTCTGTGAAGATCTCTTCGTTGACGAAATAGGAGTGGTCGAGGCTGAGACTTGGCCGATCCCTTCACAGGAGGCCTATCATGATGAGAGACAATTTATTGATCAGGCTAGATTAAAAAAAGAGATAAGGGGATTTATCAAGGATCATAGCGGAAACGCGAACCTGCTATTTTTGTCATCAGATAAACGAAAGAAGTGGTGTCGATGGGGATTTGACAAGATATTCATTACGGACGGATGGATGTGTTACCCCGTGTTGTATAAGGGCGGATCCAGATGTAATAAACTTTGGACATGTCTTTGAAATGCCTTTTGAAGATGTTTGGAACGGAAAGACCATCAGGAAATTTAGGAGGGATCAGGTGCTAAACTTATTTAATCCAGTATGTGATAGTTGTCCCGATTTAAATTTAGCACGAATAATTCCAAACAGTTGCGAAGAGCTCACGGCAGCCGCGCAGAGATTTACTTCTTGATAATGAACAGTATATGCTTTTCCTTGTCGTGGTCCAGTGCTTTTATTTCCTGTGCGTGTCGCACTGCTAGGTCTTCTATTTTCTGCGTCACTTGGGGCAAATCAAATTCGTAGTCGTGAAAAGCAACGACTCCATTTGAAGATAATTTGTTCCAAACCAAGTAGAAATCTGATTCGACGTATTTGGGATCGTGATTGCCGTCAATAAACCCAAAGCATACGCTCTTGCTAGGAATTTCAGCCTGTGCGGAATCCCCTTCGAGAACAACTATGTTGTCGAGTCCCTCAATTGCCTCGAAAAACACTTGCCGTTGCGATTTTTTCCCATATCTTCCCATGTAATCCTTATATAGACTCGACATAGACAATCCAGTCACGTTTTTTGTGAGGTCGAAGTCTGGATCAAAAACATCTATGACATAAATCTTTTTTGGACAGTTGTTCTTTCTTAAGAATCTCGACAATTTGTATGCGCCGCCACCTAAGAACGTACCGATTTCAACCAAATCACCGTCGACCAAAAGTGTGTTGTTCAAAACCATAAAGTGTAGCAGCGTCTCGTATCCCACCAGATCGATAGGGGGTAGTTTACCTCTTATCCTTCTGCTTGTGCCTGTAATTAGCCCTAGGAAGAAGGTCAATAACGACACAGTTCGTGTTTCAGTGTGATGTAAGCTAAAGGTCTTTCGGTCTCTCGCTAGACATAGTATCACCGGAAACCTCAGTGCGGAAAAATCGCAGAAAGGACCTATCATCCACCCAAAAAAATCGCACTCAACACGGTTTAAAATCTGCTTGATTCAAGTACCCGTTGACGTAGTCCATAGCTCTACCTAGACAAGCATCCATATTCAGATATTCAAATTGCGCAAATCTTCCGACGAGATCAATGCCAAGGCCCTTAATATAGTCACGCACGGTTCTGATGTTTTTTCGGTAGTCTGTGTCGTTTATCACGTAGGCCAACTCAGTCCTATGAACTTTTGCAAAGGAGACTTCTCTCTCGTTTATAATGTTCAGTTTATCTAGATCGGCAATCACGCGGTCAGTGATATCCTCGTCGTGCATCCTCCAAACGTCGCTCTCAACGTCGCACGTTACTTCAGCCAACACGGAAGACTTTCCGGCGGGCACAACATTAGGGCTAAAGTTTGAAGGAAAGCTCACCTTATGTGGCAAAATGCTGTGCTCTGGAATATAAAGCCACGATAAGTTGCTCACATTCTCTCTGTTTACGCCTAATGAAACGCTGATAAGAGAATTATACCTGAGATTAGCAGCCGCAGATCGGACGTTTCCTGGAGCTTCTAAAGCTTTGACGATATGCTGAATCGGCATTGAGCAAATTAATTTGCTGTACAGTTTCTCTCTTCGTCCGCTGGAAACAACCCACGTGTCGTCCTCTTTTACGACTCTCTTCACATCGAAATTCTTGAAAACGTTGGCTTGAATTTCTCCCTCCAGGGATCTTACTAGAGCTTGAATTCCGCCTAGCTTCGGATAGTAGAAGTGGAGCTGATGCAAATAGCCTTCAGTTCGTAGTCCGAGTGATGATCTTATGACATCTTCCATTGGGGGATTTGGCACGCGCTGAACCCAACTCAAGTCCATATTTTCAAGCGGATATTTCCATATTTTCTCGTTATAAGGGATCAGATATTTCTCAGCTATTCCCTTACCAAAAGTGTAGTATACCCATTCTTTAAAGGTCGCAGGTTTGCTGGACTCTCCTTTTTCTTTTTTTACAAGATTAGCGACAAATGAGCAGAGACACTCAAAGTTTTCTTCTATGGGAAGATCTCCAAGCCCATTTTCGAATGGATACTTCACGTAGTGCTGTTTATATAGCACCTTAGTATTTCGGACGTTTTGTACGACGTTATCTTTCAACAGATGAAGCATAAAATTCAAGATTCTTTCATCTTTTGAGAAAATAATGTGGGCACCGGCACAATCAAATGTGTACCCATCTTCTTGCGCAGTCTGCATTAGGCCGCCACACTCATTCTGCTTTTCCAGCAGCTCGAATGTCACTTTTCTTTGGTTTAGTAGGTAACCAGTTGCCAAACCAGATAACCCGCCACCGATAACTCCGACGGTCATTTTTTGTCACTGTTTCATTCGCGGGCTGATGCCTTCAAGCGGTTTTTCAACCTTTTCCGCTTCTTGCGAACTCTCGGCATAAAGGTTGAGTTTTCGATATATAAGCGATTCTGCTCAACTCTTGCTTCTGGAGTTTTTTTTTGACCGATTGTATCATTTTCGCGAACATGTATAACGACCACTAAAGATGGGAAAAAAATCTGATAGCACTTCAAGTGACATAGTGGTCGCGCAGATTGACTTAGGTTAAAGGTCGCGTTGTTGCTCAGCTGCTAGACATCGGCTGGACACTACTCGAGGTTTGCGATAGCGACGCGAGGCCGAAGGCTTTGGAACAGCGCCGCACGGCAATAACCCGCTGGCGCTAGCACGCGCTCTACAAAAAAAGAAAGATATGGTGATTATGAGGTGGGAATTCTATTACATAACCACCGTACACCTTGTTAGTCGAAGCAAAAGATTATACACACATCCTCTTTGCTTGCTCTAATGGCCCCCAATAGATTAAACGTGCCACAGCATTTATTTCGAAATCCTCTTGCGGATTTGTTCATGAATTTTTTACAAATATCGTTTCTATGCATCACCTGCCTTCGAAGCGTTTGATAACTCTCTAACAATCTTCTTCCAATCAGACATATAGACATACTCTGTTCCTATCTGGCTAAAAAAATAATGTCGTGCTGTTTGTCCGTCGCTCATTCTGTTCCAATCTTGATATTGAGAGGGTTCAAAGTGAGATAGTCCATGTTTCTCAATTTGTTTCTTCAGAAGAACTGGAAAAATCCATTGTCCAGTCGTCCAGTCAAATTTCTCAGTTGTAGATAAAAGTTGTTCTATTAAATCTAAATTCATTGTCTCTTTATAAAAACACAATAAGCCGATGTTCATAGGGATATAGCAATCATCTAGATTAATTTTAGCAAGAAATTCCCTAGTTCCCCATGGCTCCTCCTCCCAAAAGTAGATGATCTCTTTGCCGTCACGTAACCAGTCAATTAACGTGTCCGGTTTTTTAAAAAAAAGAATGTCTGAGTCGAGCGAAACAATTTTTTCGGACTCACAAAGGAGCATATAATCAAACAGTTGAAGAGCATTCACAAACGCATCTCTATATCTCCGGCAATTCGGATAGTGATCCAATATTCTATTTATTTTAGCATCGGCATAACCCCTGTCGATTATGTGAATATTTTTAATATGTTTCTTGATAATGCGTTCATCCTTCTTTGTTAAAGAACCGTCATCATGCACAATCACAGTCACGTCATTGTAAAATCTTAAAAAGGATTTTATCGCCAGGATATAATTATACACGTGCCTGTGACATACCAACGAATGGATTTCGGTCCGGCCATGCAATACACACGATACCGCTGGCGTTTTTGGAATCAAAATGACCTTTAGAACTCTGTTGTATGGCTTGCTTAGATATCTTAAAAATCTTAACCAAAGCCTATATGGGGGACGTGCTAAAAACTTAAAAAATTGCACCCCTCTATTAGTTTTTGCCAAATCACTCATCTTTTAATTGACACTTTCTGCATACCTATTTTCGCAAGTTAAAAATATTTGTGTTACNGACCTTTCCCTGTTCAGTGGATATTTTTGGTAAGATAAGGGCGCCCGCCCCCATACGTATTTTTTGATCTCAAAATCGTTTTCTTTCAGCAAATCAGCAGCTGTTTGTAATTCCCCTCGCTATTTCGCGTCCAAGCACGACCACTTCGTGCCTTTCTACTAACTTAGCGAAGTGTGATCCAATGAATCCTGCACCACCTGTTACAAGTATCTTCATCTTCGCACCTTACCAATCAAGCATGCTGCTTTTAAGCAGCTCCGGAATTATGACCATTCGCAATACTGATCAAGCTTCGAAGTCGATACACTTTAAACCGCTGCAGCTATGCACGCTATCTTGCAATATGGATATTAAATCAGACGAAGACTGAATGATAATTTGTAAAGGTGTCTACAGTTTTTTTAAATTATTTTACAGATACCGTTTCTATACTGTTTCTGCCTTCGAAGCGTTTGACAACTCTCTAACGATCTTCTTCCAATCAGACAAATAGATGTCACTTGATCCTGCGCTAAAAAAATAATGTCGTGCTGTTTGTCCATCCCTAAATCTGCTCCAATCTTGATATTGCGAGGGGTCAAAGTAAGANAGTTCATGNTTCTCTTGTTTCTTCAGAAGAATAGTATAAACACCTTGTCCAGTCTGCCAATCAAATATCTCAACTTCCGACATNATTTGTTCTATTAACTCCAAATTCATTGTTTCTTTATAAAAACACATAAAGCCGATATTCACGCCGACAAAGCAATCATCACGATTAATTTTAGCAAGAAATTCCCTAGTTCCCCATGGCTCCTCCTCCCAAAAGTAAACGATGTTTTTGCCATCACGCAACCAGTCAATTAGTGTGTCTGGTTTTTTAAAAAAAAGAATATCTGAGTCGAGCGAAACGATCTTGTTGGACTCACAAAGTAGCGTATAATCAAACAGTTGAAGGGCATTCACAAACGCATCTCGATACCTCCGGCAATTTGGATACTGATCAAGTATTTTATTTATTTTAACATCGGCATAACCCCTGTCGATTATGTTAATATTTCTTATGTGTTTTTTGATGGTGTCTTTATCCTTCTTTGTTAAAGAACCGTCATCATGCACAACTATAGTCACGTCATTGTAAAATCTCAAAAAGGATTTTATCGCCAGGATATAATTATACACGTGCCTGTGACATACCAGCGAATGGATCTCGGGCCGACCATGCGATACACATGATGCTACGGGCGTTTTTGGAATCGAAATGACCTGTAGAACTTTGCCGTATTCCCAGCGTACCTTGTGTGGATATCTTAAAAATCTAAACCCAAGCATATAAGCGGGGCGCGCTAAAAACTTCATAAATTGCAGCCCTTTATTAGTTTCTGCCAGACCATCCAACTTTTTGATTGACATTTTCTGCGTCCCTATTTCGGCAAGACAAATATAATTGTGTTACCGACGTTTCACGTTCAATGTCGCTGGGCTCCGATAATGTAATTCAATATGGTAATAATATTCACCATATTGTAAGAGAATCAGGAGCGTTTTCTAGAGTGCTAAGGCTTTAGATGACCTTGATTCGGATATCAAATCGAAACCCACCTTCGGAGCCTTAATGCGCGAATCATTTTCAAGATAATATAATCTACGTATATCGCAAAAGAGAGACTGCCTAAAGCGCAATACCTTTCATTTTTCAACCAACCCTCGTTGTTCCAGATCTTTATGCGCCTCTTCGAAACGATCGATGGCCTCAGTATCCTTTCCCCACGCTATTAAATCACCCATTCCTTCGTAAAACGTCGTTGTTGGCTTGAATCCAAGTGTGCTCGTAATTTTCGAAATGTCGGCAAAGCAGTTTCTTGTGTCACCTGCGCGGTACTTGTGTGTAATGTCTGGGGTAACCGTTTTATCAAATAAGCGAGCGAGAGTGGATGCAATGTCAATAATGGTCGTGGGGCAACCTGTTCCAACGTTAAACACTTCGTAGTTGGATTTCGCTTTCTTCATTGCTGTGATATTGGCATTCACTATGTCGTGGACCGAAACAAAATCCCTCATTTGGTGTCCATCTTCAAAAATAACGGGGGCTTTATCGTTTTTGATTCGGGCAGAAAATATCGCGCACACTCCCGTATAAGGATTGTTGAGCGATTGCCTTGGTCCGTAGACATTGAAATACCTAAGAGCAACAGTGGGNAGTCCGTAAGCTTTGCCAACGGCTAAGGACATCTCTTCTTGATCTCGCTTCGTTATCGCGTAAATCGATGATGGATTAAGTGGTTTACTTTCAGTTGTAGGAACCGGGCTGGCAATTTTGCCGCACGAGGTGCACCGGATCTCCCACTGTCGTTGTTTCAGTTGGTTTTCTGACCGTAATAAAGGGTAGACTGGACCACACTGTTCGCAGTGGTAAGCGCCTTCTCCATAGATGCTTTGAGATGATGCAACGACAAGCTTTTTCACCTCGTGTTCGGCATTCACTAAAAGATCGAGTAGATTCGCGGTTCCGCAAGTATTAACCTCAACATACTTCTTGATTTCGTACATGCTTTGACCCACACCAACGGCAGCTGCTTCGTGAAAGACGATTTCGACTCCTTCGATCGCTTTCTTAAGCGTTTCCGAGGTTCGGATGTCTTCAAAAATGTAGCTAGCTTGGCTGTTTAGATGTTCGGGCGCGCCTTTTGTATGGACCTGCTGCTCTAGGTTATCAAGTACGACCACTTCGTGTCTTTCTACCAACTTATCGACTAAGTGTGAACCAATGAATCCTGCACCACCAGTTACAAGTATCTTCATCTTTGCACCTACCAGTCAACATGCTGAAACTCGTTACTCTTTTTAGGTGGCAACCTTAACGTGGTTAGATGGTTGCTCGTACAAACTTTGCAGACATATAGCCCCTCTCCTTTGTGTCCTCAGGCTGAGAGATTTTCTCGTCTGCGCAGATCGATTCGTATAAGCCTTCAACTACCGGTTTATATACTTGTAAGCTTTCGCAAATAAACTCGGGTCTTAGAGATTCAATAACCTGCTTCGGATTTATCGATGCGGTTCGCAATCCGTAGGCGGATGATTCACCTAAAAGGAGTAGGAAAATTCCGCGCGGACGAGTGACTCTCTTGATCTCTTTTACAGTCAGGTCAACATTTTCAACATGATCAAGGGAATTAAAAGAGAACACGGCATCACATTCAGCATCTTTCATAGGTATATTCTCAGCAGGAGAATCTATATACTCCATCTTATGTAGATTTGCTCCGAGTTGCAGATATTCCCTGGCAAGCGGGTCTAGGCCGATACGGCGTGATGCCATTGAAGCCCATTCAAGGCTCCCGCATGGACCGCATCCAATATCCAAAATGACTTTATCACGATAATACGCATCATCCAATCCAAAATGGGCCACATAAAAGTATCGATAGTGGTCACGTGGCAGCACACCTTCTTCTTTTTTCATGCCTTTCCAGAAAGACAGTCCATTGAATTCCTTCCATTTTACGGGCGAAAGCTTTGATGCAATTCGAGGAAAAAAGCATCATCACCCAGCGTAACATTGTCATGTGCTAGCCACTTATCTCGTCTCTTGATCTCGATCCATTGATAGGATACATAAGCTGCGACAATAAGAATAGCCTAGATGCAATAAGTTTTTGTGCCCGGTTTCATGCTTATTCTCTTTTAGACCCGAACAGCCGGGCCCAGAAGCCAACCCTCGGGGTCGGAAATCTTAAAGTCACAAGCTCAAGCGGTTTCTGTAAGTTCTCCTTATCGGCCTTCAAGTCGTTATTTAATCCGTAAAGATGGCGAGTTTATAGTCCAGGTAAACATTTGCTGTAGCCCTCTCTTACGCGTATTTTTGGATTCCAGCCTTAATCATGTGAAATAGAATCGTCGCTCAAACCGACCGCGCTGAACATCAGCTTGTCGCGAAACTCCTGCGGGTCATATATTCGTCGGGCGTCAACGAGCATCGGCTCAGCCATGTGTTTGACGAAATCTTTTGGCTTTAAGGCCTTGAACTGCTCCCACTCGGTTACTATGACGCAACAATGAGCTCCGGCTAAACACGTCGTAATCGAATTTGCACATTCGAGCGCTTCAAGTCCTGGGACCGTGATCTTCTTGACAACTGGATCGTACGCACTAACGCAAACTCCGGCTTTTATAAGCGCCTTGGCGATTTTCAACGATGGAGCATCCCTTACATCATCGGTATTTGGTTTAAATGCGAGACCAAGGAGCGCAACTTTTTTGCCTTTGGGCTTGCCGAGCTTCGAGAGCGCGCATTTAGCCACATGAAGTGCTTGCGCGTCGTTTGTAGCGAGGGCTGCGCGCAACAGCGGGGTCTGATAACCGCGCTGTTCTGCAAACTTGCGCAATGCTTTTACATCTTTCGATAAACAGGAGCCCCCAAAACCCGCTCCTGCGTTAAGGAACTTTGGGCCAATCCTGGGGTCGAGCCCAACTCCTTTCATTACCTGTGCGACGTCGATACCAGAAATCCTCTCGCAGATATTTGCCATCTCATTTGCGTACGAGATCTTGGTGGCGAGAAATGCATTGCTTGCGTATTTCACCATTTCTGCCGATTCAAGGGCCATCCTAAGCATCAAAACGCTCTGTGTGTAGAAACTGGCGAATAAGTCGGTGAGCATCTGACCTGACGGCGCGTCATACTGACCTATCACGACGCGATCTGGAGATAACGTATCCTCGATTGCTGAACCTTGACGCAGAAATTCGGGGTTCATACATAGCCCGAAGTCGGGTCCGGCCTTTAAACCGGAGGTCCTCTCAAGGATAGGTCTCACTACATCGCGCGTCGTTCCAGGTAAAACAGTGCTTTTGACAACTACTAGATGGTAAGCATTTTTCTGTTTGAGTGCAAGCCCGATATCCTCTGCGGCACGTACAACGTAACGCAGGTCTATCCGTCCGTTTGCATGCTCAGGAGTGCCAACTGTGACAAAAGTTGCCTCGGTGTGGGTTACTGCTTCGTCACGCGCATCAACAGCTTCCAGCGTTCCTAATTCGATGCTTTTTTCGAGCAGTTGATTCAGGCCCGGTTCGTAAAATGGCGCCCTTTTGGCATTAATCGCCTGCGCCTTTTCCTTGTCTTGGGTCGCCGCAATGACGTGATAACCTCGTGAAGCGAAGCAGACTGCGGTGCTCAATCCCACGTAACCGGTGCCCACGATTGATATGGAGTGCATCCATTCGAGGTATGTAAAGATTGACTTAAAGGTTACGCAGTCATACGCGCCGTCTTCACTCCTTTCCCGACGTGCCGGGGCAATTGACTCATTAGTTAAAGAACCACTGGTAAGTCGCTGTAGGGTATCGGTTTAGGACGGTGGACTGGAGACACTAAAGGTGCGCTGCAGTCCGCCTCGTGCTCCTCTTTCTTTTTGTATTATTTTGTGCTTCAATGATTTTTTGTGTCTTGTCGAGTCAAATATGTGACCAGCAACTTTTATACAGCCATAGGTGTATGTGTCGATCGTGATCCGTGAAATCTTAGATCGCAGGTTCTATAGTCGGAGATACCGCTTTCGCAATGATTTGAAGTTGCACCTTGGTTGTGGCGAGAAAATAAAAAAAGGGTGGATCAACATCGATTTTTTTAATGCGAAAGCCGATCTGCTCATCGACTTAAGAAAAAAACTTCCCTTCTCGACAGGCTCGTGCGCAATTATTTATAGCCATCATTTTCTTGAGCATCTTGGTTATCCCGAGCCAGCCAATTCCTTCTTAAAAGAATGTTATCGG
>JGI24132J36420_10000675_pt1 | contig 16230 bp, 11 predicted proteins | sample BarGraNGADG00212_3_FD_36420 | JGI IMG/M metagenome (IMG submission 36420) | reverse complement strand
TCACGGGGAGGCGGATGGCGCAGTGCTCGTCGACGGACGCCGCCGGCCCGCCGCGGTCCACGACGACGAGGGGTAGCCCGGCGCCCATCGCCTCGAACACGACGTTCCCACCGGGTTCGCGGTAGCTCGGGAANACGAAGACGTCGGCCCGCTGGTAGAAGTCCATCACCTGCGCCTTTGGCAGGGCCCCGTGAAACGTGACGCGCTGGTCCAGCCCGAGCCCGCGCACCAGCGCCTCGCAGGCCTCACGGTCCGGGCCGTCGCCTACCACGTCGAGCACCACCGCAGGGTCCATCACCTGCGCGAGCGCGCGGACGACGTCGCGGACACCCTTGGTGCGTACCAGTCGCCCGACGTGCACCAGGCGAACACCGTCGTGCGCGGCCCGAGGCGCGGGCGCCTCCGGGAGCTCGCCGAGGGCAGTCTCACTGAGCACCTCGAACCGGCGCAGCTCGATCGCCCGGAGCAGGTCCCGCACGTACGGGGCGATGCCGAGCACGCACGCGGCGTCGCGATAGGTCCGCCGGAGCACCGGGTCGAACCGGAATCGGACCTGGTCCAGGTTGCGCAGCGCCATGAACCAGGGCGCCGTGCCTTCGTCGACGCGGAAGGCGGCGGGCGAGGCCAGACCGCCACCCACCGGGCCGATCACCACCGGGATACCCAGACCCGTCGCGGGCGAGGGGTACCGCATCGCCACCGGCACCACTTGGTGCGCGACGTCGAAGTGCTCGCCGGCCGCGAGCGCTGCGCGGATCCAGCGCCGAGCGCGCCAGTAGAACGGCAGGTAGCCGGGTTTGAGCAAGCTGTTNAACCGCTCGGCGCGCCCGAGCAGCGGCGGTTCGATCCACTCGATCACCCGAACGCCCGGCAGCTGCTCCGCCGCGGTCCGCTTGCCCCGCTTGTGGTACGTCAGGACCGTGACGTCGTGCCGGCGCGCGAGGCGCGAAGCCCACTGGAACGCAACCCACGCCTCGCCGACGTCGTCGCCGTCGCAGGTAGGTGCGATGAGCAGGACCTGTGCCACGCCAGCACGCTACTCGATCCGGTTGCGCCCGAGGCATCCGGTTCATCCGTATTGTGCTCGGCATGCAGCCTGAGGTCGTCCTGGTGGTCGTGACGTACAACAGCGCGCGCGACGTCCCGGATCTGCTGGACTGCGTCCCGGCGGCGCTCGCGGGGNTTCACGGGGCGGTCATCGTCGTCGACAACGGCTCTCAGGACGAGACCGTCGCGGTGCTGCGGGCCCGCGGCGACTGCCAGGTCGTCGAGGCCGAGAACCGCGGCTACGCCGCCGGGATCAACCGCGGTGTGGCGGCCGGACCGCCGGCCCCGGCGATCCTGGTGCTCAACCCCGATGTCCGGCTGCAGCCGGGCTCCGTCCCGGAGATGCTCCGCGCGCTTGCGCTGCCGCGGGTGGGCGTCGTGGCACCGAAGATCCTCGAGGTAGACGGGAGCGTGTCGCGCTCGTTGCGCCGTGAGCCGACCCTCGGGCGCGCCTCGGGCCTCGGTTTCACCCGGCTGCCGGCGTTCTCCGAGTACGTGACCGCCGCCGNCGCCTACCAGCGAGCCCACCCGGTCGACTGGGCGCTAGGNGCGGTCCTGCTGCTGCGCCGGGAGTGCTACGACGAGCTCGGCGGCTGGGACGAGTCGTTCTTCCTGTACTCGGAGGAGACGGACTTCTGCCTGCGGGCCCGGGACCGCGGCTGGCTCACGAGATTCGAGCCCTCGGCCGTCGCCGTCCACATCGGCGGCGGATCCGGTCAGAGCGATCGAACGCACGTGATGCAGATCGTGAACCGGGTGCGGTTCTACGTCCGGCGGCGCGGTTCGGTCCGCGGTTGGCTCTACTGGGCGGCAACCATCGCGAGCGAGGCCACCTGGCTCGCCCGGGGGCACCGGCAGTCGCGGGCCGCGATCCGAGCGCTGCTCGCACCGCGGAGCAGACCGCCCGAGCTGGGCTGCTCCGAGCACGTGCTGCCCCGCTGAGGCGGAAGCNGCGCGAAACCCGTGCCGTCAGCCGAACTGGCGCCACGCAGCGCNCCTCGGTGGTCTGCTCACGGGCTGGGCGTCGGGATCGCCGCACCGGTGTCATCCCAGATGTTCGCGGACCAGACGTTGTTCGGACCGCTCGGGTCGAAGGCCGTCACCGGACCGTAGGAGCCGCCGTCCGGGAAGTAGATCCGGGAGATCCGGTTGTGCGTGATCTTGATGTTGAAGGCCGTCNCCTTGCCAGGGTTCTGACCCCCGTAGATCGTGTATCCGCCGCCGGCGAGCAGGTTGTCGTCGATCACCCGGTTCCCCTCCTGGCCGAAGTCCTCGAAGAGGCTGATGGCGTCGGTCTGGCCGTACTTGTTCAGGATCGTGTTGTGCTGGATGGTGAGCGGCGTCGTCGCGCCGTTGGACGNCGTCCCGTTGAGGTGATCGCCGNCCTGGAGGCCCATGTCGTGGATGTAGTTGCCCTGGATGAGGCCCTCGTGGGTCTGGATCCCGGTGGAGGTGCGGGAGATGTCGCAGCTCAGGATCGTGGTCCCGGTCGCGTCCCCGTAGACGTCCTTGATGCCCGCCTCGAGGCGCACCTTCCCCACCGGCGAGGTGATCTCGCAGTTCTCGATCCGGGTCGTCGCCGTGTGCAGGAGCTTGATCCCGACCGAGTTCCCGTCCTCGGCGACGGCGACGTTGCGCACGGTCACGCCGTTCGCGCCGACCTCGACCGGGCCGCTCACGGAGAAGCCCTCGAACACGGTGCCCGCGCCGTCGATCGTGACCCGGCTGCCGTCCCAGTGCCAGCCCGCTCCACTGGTGACCTTGGCCGGCACGGCGCGAAGTGCGACGCCGGCGCTGACGCCGGTGTTGGAGGCATCGGGGTACCCACAGGCGCTCGGTCGAGCCGCACAGCCGGTGGCGGTGACACCGGGGTTGGCGGGCGCCGCCGAGGCGCTCAAGCCGCTGGTCGAGCCGCTGGTGACCTTGCCCGCGGTGCCGACGGTCGAGCCCGCGCTGCTGCCGGCCGCCGACTTCGCCGTTGGCGTCGACGAGGCGCTCGAGCCGGCGCTCGGAGCCGCGCCAGGCGCGTCGGAAGGAGGCGCCACGGACTCCGCACGCTGTTGCGCCTCGCGCTCTTGCGCCAGCCGNGCTGCGACCGTCGGTTCGCGATCGAGGCTTGCGGCGGCACTCGGGCTCGGCCCGTGACCGGCGCCGAGAGCGGAGCCCGGCGGCGTGCCGTCGGCACTGGCGGTGATGATCAGACCGATGGTTGCGACGAGACCCAGGCCGAGGAGGCGGGTACGCGCCGTTGAGCCGCGCCAGGGNAGCGGTCGTCGCACGTTCGTCATCTCGGGCANCTCGGCGTCTCCTCACCGGAGCAGCGCGATCGGCCGGGTGAAATCGNCGTTGCACGCTTGACACGCGGTTAATGCAACATTCGATAGGAAACGTATCACCCGTTCGAGTGAACTCAGGGATCGTCGGCGTTGCACGCGGGGGTGCTGCCGGCTGCGCGGCGACGACGCGGGAGTCCTCGCCACAGACCGGTGGAAGCGTTGGCGGCTCCGGCGAGTTCGGGAACGATCCCGGGCCGCAGGGCCCCGAATGGCTTCGCGGTCACGCGGTGCAGGCCGCCGGTCAGCCCGACCAGAAGGAACAGGACGCCGGACGCCATCGGGAACGAGAAGGCGTCGAAGAATGCGAGGCTGCACGCACCGACGGCGACGGCGGCGGCGAGCGCCTGCGCTTCCGCCTTGGTCGGCGGGTCGGTCGCGAGACGACGCGCTCGACGGGCGGCCACCACCGCCGTTCCGAGCAGGCCGAGCGTCGCCAGGAGTCCCACGACTCCCACCTCGACGAGAAGCAGGAGGTACTGGTTGTCGAAGATCCGGTACCGGGGCAGGAAGGTTCCGAAACCGCGGCCGAGGATCGGCGCCCGCTGGAAGAACTCCCACGCGATGCCATAGGACTCGGTGCGCGAGAGAGCGCTGCTGTCCGAGCCGATACCGGTGAACAGACCCGCGAGCGTCCCGAGCATTCCCGGGACCGTCAGGAAGACCACCGGGAGCAGGGCGACGGTGCTACCGAGGATCCGACGCCGGTCCACGCGCGTCCAGGTCGGCGCCAGGACGAGGATGCCGACAAGTGCGCCGATGATTGCCGAACGCGAGATCGAGAGGACGATCGAGACCGCGATCGCGGCGACCGGGAACCAGCGACGCAGCGCGGAGCGCGGCCCGCGGCTGAGGGCCACGGTGAGGGCGATCGGCAGCAACATCGCGAGGACGACGCCGAATTCGATCGGGTGGATGGCCGTCCCGGCCGGGCGAGCGAATCCGTCCCGGGCGAGCACGGCGATCAGTGCCTGGTTCTCGGCGAGGCCCGGGATGACGATGTGGTCGACGAGTGGTTGGCGCGTCACGAACTGCACGATGCCGAGGGTGCCGAGCACACCGCCCGCCAGGGCGAGCCGGCGAAGTACCGTCGAGAGCCGGTTCAGCGTGGGCACTCCGTCGTTCGCGATGAGCACGACGCCGAGCCATGAGAGCGCGCCGATGAGCGCCAGGTCCGCGGTACTCGCCTCATCCGAACCGATCGGTCGGGCCATTCCGGCGACATAACTGGCCGCGATGGCCGCGAGGAACACCCCCATGGCGATCTTGAGCAGCGGGCGCGGGACGGAGGTGCGCTCCGTCCGGTGGATCTGGTGCCAGAACCACCAGCCCAGACCGGCCAGCCCCAGGATCGATGCCGGGCTGCCGGCCCCACCCAAGGCGGGGACCTGCAGGCGAGAGGGGATCGCCACGATGAGCGCGATGTAGATGGTGAGGAATGTCGCCCCGTCAGCGGGCGCCCGGGGTCGCAGGCGCACCGCGGGATCGAGGGGAGCCGGCTGCACGGCTGATCCAGGTCTCGCTCAGCCGCGACGCGGGACCGCGGCGGCCTTGCCCCGCGGCAGCGCCGGGCCGGGCGGTGCCTGGGCAACACCCGGGGGCGGGCCGCTCGCGGTGCGCCGCCGGGATCGGCGCAGCAGGAGGCTGTCGACCAGCGAGACCACGAAGGCCGAGACGGCGAGCCCGAGCCCGGCCACCGCGATGACGGCGCGGATCCGGGTCTTCTGGACGGTCTTCGCCTCCGCGGTCTGGGTCAGGGTGAGTGAGGTGATCTGAGAGCCCTGGCTGATCCCGAGCGCGGCCTGCAGGGCATGCAGTTTGCTCGGCACCTGCGCGAGTGCCGCTTCCATCGTCGCCAGGGCGACCTCTGCCGAGGGGGCCGTCGCGTGCACGATGAGGATCGGCCCGCTGGTCGCCCAGTCGGGTGCGACGTCGAACTTGCCGGTCGGGGCAGCGGTCTTGACGGCATCGACGGTGGTCTGTGAGGTCATGGCGCGGGTCAGGACGTCGACGACCTGGCTCAGACCCTGGAGCTGGAGGTACGGGTTCCCGCCCTCTCCGGCGCTTCCGGCGGGCGGCAGCAGGACGACGCTTGCCTGCGCCTCGTAGGTGGGTGGCACGACGGCCGCAGCTGTCGCGCACAGACCAGCCGTCACCGCCAGTCCCGCGAGCGCGACGCGCCAGCGTCGCCGCAGGCTCGTGCCGAGGTCACCCAGGTACATCGTCCGACCTCCCTCGCGGTCGCCGGCCCCGTCGCCAACGGCTCCTACGCCGCGGGTCAGGACCTGCAGCACAGCGTATGGCCGCATCGTGGCACCTCCGCGCGGTTGCGACCAAATCACCGCATTTCACCCCNACATTGACCCGATCGGCGCAGTTCGCCCCGTTTCGTCATGTCACCATTCACCTGGGGGAGGTGTGACGTGTGACCGTGGGGGACGTTCTCGCTGCCTGTGTGCGGCGCTGGCCGGTGACGCTGTTCGGCCTTGCGCTGGTAGGCGTCGTGCTCACCTTCCTGCTGCGTGCGACCGGGGTGTACTGGACCCAGGCGGACGTCGTGTTCCTGTCGCCCGCGAGTGACCGGTTTCCCAACGCGCTGAGGACCACCTCACAGAGCCTCATCGCGATGGCCGGGGTCACCGAACGAGAGGTGAACAGGCAGTCGCCGGCGCCCGCGACCGCCGCGGCCTCGGCCTCGGTGACGATCGTGGACGAGGGGGTGCGGGACGGCGCACGCATTCGCTTGCCGAACAGCGGCGGCCAGTGGGCGAACAACTTCGATCGACCCGTACTGGATGTCCAGGCGGTCGGCCCGACACCGGAGCGCGCGGCGGCGCTCTTCGACGCCGCGGTCGAGCGCGTGCGCAGCAGCGTCTACCTGCGGCAACGTGCGCTCGGCGTCGAGGACGTCAACATGATCCACCTCACCGTCGCACCCTCGGCGACGAACATCTTCTACGCCGACGGCGAGCGGAAGCGGGCTATCCCGGTCGCGGTCCTGCTCGGTGCCGGGCTGACCATGGCGGCCGCGACGCTCGCCGACCAGTGGGCCGTTCGCCGACGTCGGGCGAGCTCAGAATGACCGCGCCGCAGCCGCCGCAGCCGGGAGGTCCGGTGAAGCGGGTCCTCGTCGCCTACGGCACTCGGCCGGAGGCGATCAAGGTCGCTCCCCTCGTCGCGGCGCTCGAGCGGTCCGCACACCTCGCCCCGATCGTCGCGGTGACCGGGCAGCACCGCTCGATGCTCGACCAGGTGAACCAGCTCTTCGGGATCACCCCGGACCACGACCTCGACATCCTCACCGAGCGCCAGACGCTGACCGACATCACCGTCCGCGCGCTCACCGGCATGTCGGGCGTGCTCGCGGTCGAGCGCCCTGACGCCGTCGTCGTCCAGGGGGACACGACGACGTGCTTCGCGGCCGCACTCGCGGCGTTCTACGCCCGGGTGCCGGTCGTGCACCTGGAGGCCGGACTTCGGACCGGAGACGTGGGCAACCCCTTCCCGGAGGAGGCGAACCGGCGCCTGACGTCCCGATTGACGGCCCTGCACCTCGCCCCGACACAGACGTCACGCGCGAACCTGCTCGCCGAGGGGGTTNCCGACCACGTGATCGCGGTCACCGGGAACACCGTGATCGACGCGCTCGTCGAGATCGTGGCGCGTGCGCCGNCGATCGAGAACGCCGATCTGCGCGCTCTGGCCCGGCCTCGGAGGCTCCTGGTGACCGCGCACCGGCGTGAGTCCTGGGGCGAGCCGATGGCGCGGGTAGGCCGCGCCCTCGGTCGGCTCGCCGCGCGGTACCCCGACGTCGACATCGTGCTGCCCGCACACCTCAACCCGGCAGTGCGGGAGGTGCTCCTGCCACCGCTCCGCGGCCTCAGGAACGTGCTGGTGACCGATCCGCTGTCCTACGGCGACTTCGCNCAGGCGCTCGCCGCGAGCGACGTCGTGCTGACCGACAGCGGGGGAGTCCAGGAAGAGGCGCCGAGCCTCGGCAAGCCCGTACTGGTGATGCGCGAGACCACCGAGCGGCCGGAGGCGGTCGCGGCCGGCACGGTCCGCCTGGTCGGAACCGATGAGGACACGATCGTGGCGGAGGTCTCCNGGCTGCTCGACGACGCCGCCGCGTATCGGGCGATGGCGCACGCGGTGAACCCCTACGGCGACGGCCGCGCAGCCGAACGTTCGGTCCAGGCGATCGAGCACTTCTTCGGGCTCGGACCGCGACCGGAGCCGTTCGCGGCGACCTCAGCCGGCTGACCAGCGTCGGGCCGTGGACCGGTCCTAGCGCCAGAACCCGCGGGTGTCGTACACGACCTTGCCCTCGAGCGAGGTGCGGCTGACGGTCCGGAACTGGTCGTGATCAACCAGCAGTACGACGATGTCGGCGCGTTCGACCGCGTCGGCAGCTCGGACCAGCTCGACGTTCGGGCGGTCGGCGAGCCCGTGCGGGAGCTTCGCCAGGAACGGTTCCGCGACCAGGATCTCGGTCTCGGGCAGCCGGTCCGCGATCAGGCCGACGACGTCCACGGCGGGGCTTTCCCGGATGTCGTCCACATTGGCCTTGAAGGTCAGGCCAAGGCAGGCCACCACGGGTTCGCGGAATCGCTGCGAGGTCGCGGCGACCTGGTCGGCGACATGGCCCGGCTTGCTGTCGTTGATCTCGCGGGCGGTGCGGATCAGTCGAGCGAGCTCCGGCGCGGCTCCGACGATGAACCACGGATCGACGGCGATGCAGTGCCCGCCAACGCCGGGCCCGGGGCTGAGGATGTTGACCCGCGGGTGGCGGTTCGCGAGCCGGATGACCTCCCACACGTCGAGACGCAGCTTCTCGCAGATGAGGGAGAGCTCGTTCGCAAACGCGATGTTGACGTCCCGGTAGGCGTTCTCGACCAGCTTCGCCATCTCGGCACTCGCGGCGTCGGTGATGTGGATCTNGCCCTGGCTGAAGACTCGGTAGATGCTCGCGGCGTGCTCGGCGCAGCGTCGGGTCACCCCACCCACCACGCGGTCGTTCGTGACGATCTCGATCATGATCCGGCCAGGCAGCACTCGCTCGGGGCAGTGCGCGACGTGGACGTCGGGTAGGCCGTCACCGGTGTGCGGCAGGTTGAGGTCCGGGCGGAGCTCGGCCAGCCACCGGCTCAGCGTCTCCGTCGTTCCGGGCGGTGAGGTCGACTCGAGGACGACGATCTCCCCGCCCCGCAGTCGCGGCGCGATCTGCTCGGTAGCGGCACGGATGTAGGACAGGTCGGCCGTGCGATCCGGCAGGAACGGTGTCGGCACGGCAATGATGAACGCGTCTGCCTCGGGCGTCTCGGTGGTCGCGGTGAGCCGTCCGATCGCAACCGCACCGCTCACGCCGATCGCGAGGTCTGGTTCGACGAACGGCACCTCCCCGCGGGCAACCGCGGCGACCGTCTCTTCGTTCACGTCGACGCCGATGACCTCGACCCCGCGGGTGGCCAGGGCCACTGCGGTCGGTAGGCCGATGTAGCCCAGACCGAGCACGGCGACCCGGCCGCTGAATGTCTCACTCATCGCATCCCCCAGAAGGCGTCACAGCAGTTGTCGTCGATCGTCACGTGTTCGGCCAGGCGCGCCGGCCCGGTACGCCGGCGAGGGCGCCACGAGCTCGCGCCCGACGAGCACCAGGAACCCGAGGTTCGTCGTCAGGTACCGCTTCCAGAGCCGCCGAGGCTCCTGGACCAGCCGGTAGGCCCATTCCATCCCCAGGCGCTGCCACCTGACGGGCGCTCGGCGGGTCACCCCGGCGAGCACGTCGAAGGAACCGCCGACGCCGTGCAGCACCGGNACGCGGAGGGTGTCGCCATAGGTGCCGAGGAAGATCTCCTTCTTCGGCGACGTCATCCCGAGGAAGAGCATGTCCGCTCCGGACGCGCGGATCTCCGCGGCCACCCCGGAGCTCTGGTCGTCGGTGAAGTAGCCATCTCGACGGCCGGCGATGCGGAGGTTCGGGTAGGTCGTCGTCACCCGCTCGACCAGCATTGTCAAGACCTCGGGGGTTGCGCCGAGCAGNTACACCGAGCGGCTCCGCCGGTTCGCGAGGGCGAGGAGCGACTCGAACAGGTCGATCCCGGCGACCCGTTCCGGCAACGGGCGCCGCAGGATCCGGCTCGCCCACACCACGGACTGCCCGTCGGCGACCACGACGTCGCAGGCCAGCAGCGATTCGCGCAGCACGGTGTCATGGCGGAGCTTGACCACCTTCGCGGCGTTGAGCACTCCGATCAGCGTCGGCGCGCGCGAGTCCAGGGCCGTCGAGCAGAGCTCCACGACCTCCGGCAAACGGACGGCATCGAGCTCGACGCCGAAGAGCAGCCGCCGAGGCCGCCGGGTCGTTTCGACGCTAGTCATCGCGCGGCTCCTTGCCGCCGTCGTCGGTTCGCCCGACGCGGTCTGGCAGCCAGGCGTACAGCAGCCATCCGAGCTCGTACGGACGGCACTCGTAGTCGATCCGGTCCGGCGGGAACACCCGGTCGAGGCCGGGCAGCCGGAATCCTGGCGCGAGTGACGTCGTGACCGCGGAGAGCGAGCGAGCGGCCTTCGGTGGTTCCCGGCGCCCGACCTTGCGCCAGACGACACCGAGGCGGTCGTTGACGAGTTCGGGGAGCACTTCGGGATGGGTCTCCAGCCAACCAAGGCCCGCGGCGATCTCGGCATGGTGAGCGGCGCCGCCTACCTCGGCCAGCTCGAGGAGCGCCATCGGAGCCATCGCGTGCTGGTGGACGCTNTACACGGGGTAGCCCTCGACGACGGTGCCGTCCCGGCTGTCGTAGTGCCACCACCACTGGCCGGCCGGCCCCTGGAGCGCACAGATCCGCGCGGCGCACGCGTTGGCGGCCTCGAGGGCGCCTGCATCACCGGTCGCGGCGGCGAGGCGAGCGAGCGCCTGGATCGGGTACACCTGGTCGGCGAAGCAGCCCACGTGCGCGCGCCAGCGGCCGAGGCTCTCGGGCGGCAGCGCGTGCGGGAAGATGCCGGCGGCGCCTTGCGCGGCGAGCAGGCGGTTCGCGGTGAGCTCGATCAGTTCCTCGGCGCGTCGGGACGTGCTCGCGATCGCACAGGTCAGGGCCCACGCCGTGTTCACGGTGGCAGCGGGCTGGCCGGACTTGAGCCGTGCGACGAGCTGGGCGAGCAGTTCATCGGCGGGCTCGCCCAGTACCTCAGCGGTGGCCCACGCGGCAAGCGCCACCGCTCCGGGGTCCGCGTCGTCAGCGGCCCTGGTCGCGAGGGTCGAGGCGAGCTCGGCCGCGGAGCGCCCACGCAACGCGTGGCGCTGCTCCGCATCGCTTGTCCGGGCGAGTCCGAGCGCGCAGATCGCGGCGTACCGCAGGTTCTGGCCCTCCGGGCGCAGCACGACACCGCCCACGGTGCGCGCCGCGCGCACCGTCTGCACCACATCGGTGCCGTTCGTCCGTACCATCGCGGGCAGCCCGCGGACCGCGAGCTCGAGCAGGCCCGAAAGGCGGCTGCGCGCCTCCGGCCAGGTGGCAGTCGTGTCGCCGTTCGCGCGCGAGTTCACCGCGACCCCCTGGAGCCGGCGTACGCGAAGCGCGCGCAAGCACGCAACCACCAGGACGCCTTGTCCCAACGCTTCACCGTGACCCCTCACCGCGACGTCGAAGCATTGCGCGCCGAATCACCCAATGATCGCCGGGACGGGGCGCCGGCACCAGCATTTGCGGTCGAATTCACCCAATGGGGGCAAAACGGGCAAAGGATCATGGTCCGGTCGAGTGCCGCGCGCTCATCCGGTCGGAGCCGCCGGAGTCCACGGCCCGCGGCGAGAACGCGCACTCAGCCGACTGCGACGAACGTGCCGGCGACGCTGAAGCTGGTCCCGCCATCGCTTGCTGTGCGCACGGTTAGCGCGACGCCCTCGCCATCCCGCAGGAAGTGCCAGGCCTGCCCGGGGCCGAGCGCCGCGGCCGGGCTCGCCGTGAACCCTTGGGCATCGAGGGCGTGGCGGTAGAACGCCACGATCTCGTCCACGGTCGCGGTCGACTTCGCCTCCAAGCCGGCCTGCATGATCGAGCCCTCGGACGTGACCGTCGTGATGACGACCGTCGCGCCGTCCGGGATCGGGACGAACGTGGAAGGGAAGCCCGCGACGACCGCGCCAACGGCGCTCGCCACCCCTGGCAGAGGACTGTGCACCATGGCGTAGGTGGGCGTCGGGGTGCTGCCGGGCGTCGGGGTGCTGCCGGGCGAGCCGGCACTCGACGCCTCCCCGGATCCGGTCTGCGATCCCCCGGCGGCTGCGTCGGGTGGCGTCGCCTGGCCGGAAGCGCCGGGCGTGCTGCTGCCCGAGCCGGACGTGGCGGGTGGGCTCGCTTCAGGAGAGACAGGCACGGTCGCGAGCGGCGACGGCGCGGGGCGCGCCTCGTTCGAACCAGGTGAGCCGGTCATCGAGAGGAATGCCACGACCGCGACCGCCCCGAGCACGGCGACAGCCAATGCTGCGGAGATGACCTTCGCGCGGCTCGCGTTCAGCACGCCACTTCCCCTCGGTTCCCGCACCGGCTGGCGCTCAGCTGGCACTCCGCCAAACCGGACAAGTCGGGTGAATCGGTCTCTTCAGCCTAAGGCACCTGTACGCCGCAGGGAATGGTGGGCGCCCCGCTTCACCCGTTGGGTCGACGGCGTACCCTGGGCCAGGCCCCCGGATCAGCAGATCGCGGGGCGCTTGTGCTGCGCTCACGCGTCCGGACCTCGACTCCGAAGGAGCCATGAACCTCGCCGGCCTGATCCCTGCGGTCCTCGCCGACCCCGCTCTGGCGGAGGCGCTCGAGGTCGCATCGGCGCGTGGCCAGGTCGACGTCATCGCCCCAGCCGGCGTCCGACCGAGCGCGATCGCCGCGCTGGCAGCTGGCACAAGCGGCCACCCGGGGCGCCCGGTCGTGGTCGTGGTCGCGACGACGCGCGACGCGGACGATCTGGCGGCGGCGCTCCGCTGCTACCTGCCGGACGACGACGTCGCCGTGCTCCCAGCCTGGGAGACGTTGCCGCACGAGCGCCTGTCACCGCGCAGCGACACCGTCGCGCGGCGGCTCGCGGTCTTGCGGCGGCTTGCGCATCCCGACCCGGAGCAGGGGCCGACCGGTGAGATCCGGGTGCTCCTCGTCCCGGTCCGGGCTCTGCTGCAGCCGGTGGTCGCCGGGCTCGGTGAGCTCGTCCCGGTCCAGCTGCACGCCGGCGACAGCGCCGATATGGCCGTAGTCGTCGACCGCCTCGTTGCCGCGGCCTACGCCCGGGTGGACATGGTCGAGCGGCGCGGGGAGTTCGCGGTGCGGGGCGGACTTCTGGACGTCTTCCCGCCGACCGAGGACCACCCGCTCCGGATCGAGTTCTGGGGCGAGACGGTCGAGGAGATCCGGTGGTTCGCGGTCGCCGACCAGCGCAGCCTCGAGGTCTCGACACACGGGCTCTGGGCGCCGCCATGCCGCGAGATCCTGCTCAGCGACGAGGTCCGCGCTCGCGCGAAGGCGCTGATCCCGGTGCTGCCCGGCGCCATCGACATGCTCGACAAGCTCGCTGCCGGCATCGCCGTCGAGGGGATGGAGTCGCTCGCTCCGATGCTCGTCGAGACGATGCAACCGTTGCTCGAGCTCGTCCCGCCGCGGTCCCTGCTCGTCGTGGTGGAACCCGAGCGGGTCCGGCGCCGCGCCCACGACCTGGTCGCGACCACCGAGGAGTTCCTGGCCGCGGCCTGGACCAGCGCCGGCGCGGGCGGGAGCACGCCGATCGATCTGAGTACGGCGTCGTTCGCGACCCTTGCCGATACCCGCGCGCTCGCTCTGCGGCTCGGTCTCGGTTGGTGGTCGCTGAGCCCGTTCGGATTGGACGCCTCGATCGTCGGTGACGGCGATGCGTCCGGGGCCACCGCGCGGGACACGGCCGACGACGCCGGCCCGAGCCTCGTCGTCGCCGCGCGCGACGTGGCGGGGTACCGCGGTGAGCTCGACCGCGCGCTGGCGGACCTCCGGACCCTGCAGCACGACGGTTGGCGCCTCGTCCTCACCACTGAGGGACACGGACCCGCGCAGCGGATGGTCGAACAGCTCAGCGCTGCCGAGGTGCCAGCGCGGCTGGAGGCGCGCCTCGACGGCCCGCCCGAGCCGGGCCTCGTCATCGTGGTGCCAGGACCCGGATGGCCCGGGTTCGTCGCGACGGGGCTCAAGCTCGCCGTCTTCTCCGAGACCGACCTCACCGGGCGGACCGGGTCGAGCACGCGGGACATGCGCCGGATGCCGTCCCGGCGCCGCAACGTCGTCGACCCGCTCCAGTTGCGCGCGGGCGACTACGTGGTGCACGAGCAGCACGGGGTCGGACGGTTCGTCGAGCTGGTCCAGCGGACCCTCGGCGCCGGCGCGGGCGCCGTGACCCGCGAGTACCTCGTCATCGAGTACGCGCCGTCCAAGAAGGGGCAGCCGGGCGACCGGCTCTACGTCCCGACCGACCAGCTCGACCAGGTCACCAAGTACACCGGTGGCGAGGCGCCGTCCCTGCACCGGCTCGGTGGCGCGGACTGGCAGAAGACCAAGGGCCGGGCCCGCAAGGCGGTGCGCGAGATCGCCGGCGAGCTGATCCGGCTGTACTCCGCCCGGATGGCGACCTCGGGTCACGCCTTCGGTCCGGACACGCCCTGGCAACACGAGCTCGAGGACGCCTTCGCCTACGTCGAGACGCCGGACCAGCTCGTCACGATCGACGAGGTCAAGGCGGACATGGAAAAGACGGTGCCGATGGATCGGCTGGTCTGCGGCGACGTCGGCTACGGCAAGACCGAGATCGCGGTGCGCGCCGCGTTCAAGGCGGTCCAGGACGGCAAGCAGGTCGCGATCCTGGTCCCGACGACGCTCCTGGTCCAGCAGCACCTCGAGACGTTCTCCGAGCGGTACGCCGCGTTCCCGGTAGCCGTCCGCGGGTTGTCCCGGTTCCAGAGCGACGCGGAATCGCGTGACGTGAAGGTGGGGATTGCGGACGGCAGCGTCGACATCGTCATCGGCACGCACCGCCTGATCACCGGCGAGGTGCACTTCAAGGATCTCGGTCTCGTGGTCATCGACGAGGAGCAGCGGTTCGGCGTCGAGCACAAGGAGACCCTCAAACAGTTGCGTACGAACGTCGACGTGCTGGCCATGAGTGCCACCCCGATCCCGCGCACGCTCGAGATGGCGGTCACCGGGATTCGCGAGATGTCCACCCTCGCCACGCCGCCCGAGGAGCGCCACCCGGTGCTGACCTTCGTCGGCGCCTACGACGAGAAGCAGATCACCGCCGCGATCCGGCGCGAGCTGCTCCGCGAGGGCCAGGCGTTCTACGTGCATAACAAGGTGGAGACGATCGACCGCGCGGCGGCCCGCCTGGCCGAACTCGTGCCGGAGGCCCGCATCGTCGTCGCGCACGGCAAGATGAACGAGCACGAGCTCGAGCAGGTGATCGTCGACTTCTGGGAGAGGCGATCCGACGTGCTCGTGTGCACCACGATCATCGAGACCGGCCTGGACATCTCGAACGCCAACACGCTGATCCTCGAGCGGGCGGACCTGCTCGGGTTGTCCCAGCTCTACCAGTTGCGAGGCCGGGTCGGTCGTGGCCGGGAGCGCGCCTACGCGTACCTCCTGTACCCGCCGGAGCGCCCGCTGACCGAGACCGCGCACGACCGGTTGTCGACCATCGCGGCGCACACGGACCTCGGTTCGGGCATCCAGATCGCCATGAAGGACCTGGAGATCCGGGGCGCCGGCAACCTGCTCGGCGGCGAGCAGTCGGGACACATCGCGGGCGTCGGGTTCGATCTGTACATCCGGATGGTCGGCGAGGCGGTCGCGGCCTTTCGGGGCGAGCGCGACGAAGAGGTCTCGGAGGTCACAATCGAGCTCCCGGTCGACGCGCACATCCCGCACGACTACGTCGCGCACGAGCGGCTCCGGATCGAGGCGTACCGCAAGATCGCGGCGGCCGGCACGGATGCAGATCTCGATGCCATCCTGGCCGAGCTCACCGATCGCTACGGTGCGCCGCCGGAACCCGTCACCCAGCTCCTCGACGTCGCGGCGTTCCGGCTGGTCGCGCGGGCGGCCGATCTCACCGACGTCACCGCGCAGGGCAGGTACGTACGGTTCGCCCCGGTCGAGCTGCCGGAGTCCGGACAGCTGCGCCTCAAGCGGCTCTACCCGGGATCGATCCTCAAGCCCGCGGTCCGCACGATCCTGGTGCCGTTCCCGACGACGTCCCGGATCGGCGGGACGACGCTGCGCGGCAACGCGGTCCTGACCTGGGCGAGCGAGCTGATCCGCGCGATGCTCCAGGGCAGCGTCACGGCGGCCGCGCAGCGCGCGACATAGCCGGCCGCAGCTTCCGCGCGGCCATCCGCGACCCACAACTGGCGGCCGAGCGCTTACGATGCTGCGGGTCGGCGTGGATCGTTCTCCTCGCCCGTGATCACCGGAGGTCCAGCTTGCGCTCGTCATCGGTTCGTCGTGCTCGGGGTCCGCGCGGGGTGCTCGGCGCGCTGGCCGGTTTCGCGCTCGTCCTTGCGCTCGCTGGTTGCGGCTCGACGGGCGGCGTCGCCGCCGTGGCGGACGGCCGGGCGATCCCGGTTTCGGAGTTGCAGCGGGCGGTGAGCGAGCTCGGTCCGGCTTACCAGGGAGCGGCGATGCCAGCCGTGCTCACGGCGTTGATCGTCGAGCCGACCTTCACGGAGGTCGCGACCAAGCACGGCGCCGGGGTCTCGGACAGCCAGGCCATCGACAGCCTGAAGCAGGCCTACGTCACGCAGAAGCTGACCTTGCCGAGGTCCTTCGGTCCCGGATCGATC
>JGI24132J36420_10000673_pt1 | contig 16256 bp, 14 predicted proteins | sample BarGraNGADG00212_3_FD_36420 | JGI IMG/M metagenome (IMG submission 36420) | reverse complement strand
TGCATGACCTTCTTGAAGGCCGAGAAGTGTTTGATCGTGTGGGTCTGGCGATCGCCGATGACGATGTCGGCGCGCCCCGCAAGAATCGGGGCAACGAGGTCGCCAATTCTCGCTTGCGGGTATTGGTTGTCGCCGTCCGTGTTGACGACGATGTCCGCGCCGTGCGACATCGCGTAGTCAACGCCGTCGCGGAACGAGCGCGCCAGCCCCATGCGCCCTGTGTGCGAAATGATGTGGTGCACGCCGTGCTCGATGGCAACCTCGACGGTCCGGTCCGTCGAACCGTCATCAATAACAAGGATTTCGATCTCGTCGATTCCGTCGATGTGGGTGGGAATCGTCTCAAGCACGGAGGCAAGAGTGGCCTCTTCATTGAGGCAAGGGACTTGGACGATGAGCTTCACGGCGACCTTTCGACTGCCACCAGGGTAGTGGCGGCCAGCTAATCGCGCGGCGCCGTCTGCATTCGTGCGGCAAGGAGCCTGCGTCCGATGGCCGCGACGAGACTGAGTGCGGCGCCTCCGATGGCCGCGGACACGGCGATTCCCGCTGACGTTGAATCCTGGAGTGAAGCGGCGAGGGAGTCGGACCACAGCGCGCTGCCGGCTAGCCCGCCGAGCGCTCCCGTCGGGACGCTCAGCCACCACTTCCCCTGGAAAGAGGCGTGGGCTATGGCGATCCCAAAGCCTGTCATCGCGCCCACGACCATCGCCAAGTAGAGCCCCATGATCTGGAACGCTAGTCGCAAGAAGATGGCGTGTCGAGACGATCGCCCCGCGCGGAGAGGCTTCGGGCCATCTCCTTCCGCCCTGGCAGTGACGCCACGGCCCCTGGATGCCTAGGATGTGAGACGCCAGGTATCTCGCACAACGCAAAGGAGCTTGAGGTGCATTTCGAGATCTACACGGACAAGGCTGGAGAATTCCGCTTCCGCATCACTGCTACCAACGGAAATGTCCTCGCTTCGAGTGAGGGCTACAAGCAGAAGGCTTCCGCGGTCAACGCGATCGAGCGCATCAAATCCGACGCCGCTGGCGCCGCGACCATCGACAACTCTTGACGCCTGACGGGCGCTGGGGCCACAGGCGTCGGCGCCCGTTGTCGCGTATTCGCCGCGGCGGAAGATCCCTCACGCTGCGGCCCTATCTCTATCGCCATATCACTTCGTAAGACAGAATGGGCACGTGACTTCCTTCGCCGACCGCCACATTGGACCAGACGACGACGCCATCTCAACGATGCTGCACGCCGTGGGCTACGCCTCTCTTGAGGCCTTGATCGATGACGCGGTGCCGGAGTCGATCCGTCAAGGCGATGTCCTCGTCCTGCCTGAGGCGCTGACGGAGGCGGAGGCGCTCACCAAGCTAGAGCGCTTCGCCCACGCGAATGTGGAAGCCGTGCAGATGATCGGCCAGGGCTACTACGACACCGTGACCCCTCCGGCGATTCGCCGCGGCATCCTCACCAATCCCGCGTGGTACTCGGCGTACACCCCGTACCAGGCAGAGATTTCCCAGGGCAGGCTCGAGGCGCTCCTCAACTTCCAGACCATGGTGAGCGACTTGACGGCGCTGCCGATCGCGAACGCGTCGTTGCTCGACGAGTCCACAGCCGTGAGCGAGGCCGTCCTGCTCATGGCTCGCGCCACCGCAGACGCGGGCACAGTTGTCCTTGACGCCGAATGCTTCCCTCAGACCCTCGAGGTTGTCCTCGCGCAGTGCGAGGCGGTGGGCGTCGCGGCGCGTGTCGAGACGATCGGCGAGGGTTGGACCCCTTCCGCCGGCGTTGTGGGTGTCGTCATCCAGAACCCGGGGATGTCTGGTGTCTTGCGCGACCTCGCACCCCAAATCGCGGCCGCTCACTCCGCGGGTGCGCTCGTCACCATTGCGTGCGATTTGCTGTCCCTCACGATTGTGACCCCGCCAGGTGAGGTGGGCGCCGACATCGCGGTGGGTTCCGCTCAACGCTTTGGGGTCCCGCTGTTCTATGGTGGCCCGCACGCGGCCTTCATCGCGGTTCGCGAGGGTCTCGAACGGCAGATGCCAGGCCGCATCATCGGCGTTTCGATTGACGCCGAGGGAAAACCCGCGTATCGACTCGCGTTTCAGACTCGCGAGCAGCACATTCGCCGTGACAAGGCCACGTCGAACATTTGCACGGCGCAATCCCTCCTCGCGGTGGTCGCCTCGATGTATGCGGTCTACCACGGTCCCGATGGTCTGCGCGATATCGCCTTGCAGATCCACTCGCGCGCCGTCACGTTGTACGACGCCCTGACGGCGATGGGCCTGGCGCCGATGCACGACGCGTTCTTCGACACGCTCATCCTTCATGTTCCTGGCGGAGCCGACTCGGTGGTCGCTCGTGCGGCCGCGGCAGGTATCAATGTTCGCAAGGTCGACGACGACCGTGTGGCNATCGCGTGCGACGAGAAGACTGANCTCGCGACCCTCGACAAGTTGGTCGAGGCGATCATTGCCGCCAAGCGCCACCCGGTGTACACGGCGCCCCGCGTGGCGATCCCGCGTGCCTTGCGACGGTCGTCCAATTATCTGACGCACCCCGTGTTTAACTCACACCACTCGGAAGCGTCGCTCACGCGCTACATGCGCCGCCTCGCGGACAGGGACCTCGCGCTCGATCGCACGATGATCCCGCTGGGCTCGTGCACCATGAAGCTCAATGCCGCCGCCGAGCTCGAGCCGATCCTGTGGCCCGGCTTCGCCAACATCCACCCGTTCGCTCCGGCCGTGCAGACGGCGGGCTACCGCCACATGATCGAGCAGCTCGAGGACTGGCTCGCCGAGATCACCGGCTATGCCGCGGTTTCCGTCCAGCCGAACGCGGGCTCGCGTGGCGAATACGCGGGGCTCCTGGCCATCCGCAACTACCACCTCAGCCGCAATCAGACCGGCCGCGACATCTGCCTCATTCCCGCATCGGCGCACGGCACGAATGCCGCCTCCGCCGTGCTTGCGGGCATGCGCGTGGTGGTCGTCGCGACGAACGACAGCGGTGAGATCGACCTGCCCGACCTGAGGTCAAAGCTGGTGAAGCACGCAGGCGCGGTCGCAGCGATCATGATCACGTACCCGTCGACGCATGGCGTCTATGAGGCTCGCGTTGGCGAGGTCTGCGCGGCCGTTCACGAGGCCGGCGCACAGGTGTACATCGACGGCGCCAACCTCAACGCCCTCGTCGGCCTGGCGAAGCCCGGCCACTTCGGCGGCGACGTCTCACATCTGAACCTGCATAAGACCTTCGCCATCCCGCACGGTGGCGGCGGCCCCGGCGTCGGCCCAGTGGCGGTTGCCGAACACCTCGTGCAGTTCCTGCCCAGGGTGCGCCAGAGTATCCAGCGACCGCGGGACCTCAAGCGCGAGGGCGCCGCGGTGAGCGGCGCACCGTACGGTTCGGCGGGCATCCTGCCCATCGCGTGGGCATACATCGCCATGCTTGGCCCCGACGGGCTTCAGCAGGCGACGCAGGTGGCGGTGCTCGCCGCGAACTACGTGGCGGCACGCCTGAGGGACTACTTCCCGGTGCTGTACTCCGGCGCAAACGGGCTCGTGGCGCACGAGTGCATCCTCGATCTGCGCGCATTGACCAAGGCCACAGGGATCACCGCCGAGGACGTCGCCAAGCGCCTGATCGACTACGGGCTGCACGCGCCCACGATGTCGTGGCCGGTCGCGGGGACCCTCATGGTGGAGCCGACCGAGTCGGAGGACATCGTCGAGCTTGACCGGTTCATCGACGCGATGATCGCCATCCGCGCGGAGATCGCGGCAGTGGAGCGCGGCGAAATCGCCGCGGAGGCGACGGCCTTGCGCCACGCTCCGCACACGGCAGGATCGGTGATCGCCGATGCGTGGGACCACGCGTACTCACGCGAGAGCGCCGCGTTCCCCGTGCACGGCCTCAGGCGCGACAAGTACTTCCCGCCCGTGCGGCGCATCGACAACGCCTACGGCGACAGGCACCTGGTGTGCTCCTGCCCCCCGCCAGAGGACTTCGAAGACTGAAGCCCCGGGACGCCGAGGCTCGCGGCAGGATGCGGGTTTTGGAGTAGCGCTGGTCCCGACTGTGCGCGGTTAGGCTTGCCGCATGACTCGCTCTCCCCTGCACGACGAACACGTTGCGCTCGGCGCCACCCTGGTTGACTTCGCAGGTTGGGACATGCCGGTGCGCTATTCCGGGGACGTGGCCGAGCACCTGGCGGTGCGCACGGCCGCAGGCCTTTTCGACATCTCTCACATGGGCGAGATCGCGATTCGTGGCGCCGATGCCGCCGCCGGTCTCGACGCCGCCGTGGTCTCCGGCATGGAACGCCTCCAGATTGGCCGCGCCAAGTACACGATGCTGTGCACCCCCGGCGGGGGAGTGATCGACGACCTCATCGTCTACCGCCGCGACTGGGATCACTTCCTCATCGTCGCCAATGCGGCCAACGTCGACACCGTCACGGCAGCGCTCGTCGAGCGTTTCTCCACCTTCGATGCGACGGTTGAGAACATCACGGCCGATGTGTCGCTGATCGCGGTCCAGGGCCCCAAGGCCGAGGGCATCGTCGCGGCGATGTGCACGGCAGGCGCCGACGACGTGAGGGCCCTCAAGAACTACACCTGGTGCACGGTGTTGCTGCAAGGCGACGTGCACGCGATGGTTGCGCGTACGGGGTATACGGGAGAGGACGGCTTCGAGATCTTCGTCGTCCCCGCCGATGCCGTCGAGGTGTGGCGCCTGGCGCTCGCGTTGGGTACGCCAGAGGGGCTCATCCCTTGCGGGCTTTCCGCCCGCGACACCTTGCGCCTCGAGGCGGGAATGCCGCTCTACGGCCATGAACTCACTCTCGCGACCACGCCGTACGACGCGGGCCTCGCGTGGGTGGTCCAGACCGGCGCGATGCGCGTGCTTCTGCGTCCGGGCGTCGATGGCGCCGTTTCCATGTCGGCAGAGCCCGTCGCTCGCGGTGACTTCGTTGGCCGCGAGGCCCTCGCCGCGGCCAAAGAGCGAGCCGTCGCCATCGAGGCCGACCCGGCGTCCGCTCCCGAAGAGGCGCGCATCCTCGTGGGGCTCGTCGGCTCCCCTGGCCGTGCCGCCCGCGCGGGATTCGCCGTGTTCATGGGCGGTCGTCAGGTGGGGATGGTCTCATCAGGCGCGCCCTCGCCAACGCTCGGCGTGCCCGTCGCGATGGCGATGGTGCATCCTTCGGCCGCCGCTGTAGGTACCGTTCTTGATGTCGATGTGCGCGGTCGGAGCGAAACCATGACCGTGACAACGCTACCGTTGTACTCGCGAGCCTCGTAGCGACTCGAATTTCCATCCACACCGCGTGAAAGGGTGTCTTCATGTCCTCGGTCCCCGCAGACCTGCTGTACTCCACCGAGCACGAGTGGGTGGGTGGCGATGCCGAGCCCGGCTCGGTCGTCACGATTGGCATTACCGAACACGCCGCCGACGCCCTTGGTGACGTCGTCTACGTCGAGTTGCCTTCCGTGGGCGACCCAGTGACGGCCGGCGAGGTGTGTGGTGAGCTCGAGTCCTCCAAGGCCGTGAGCGAGCTCTACTCGCCCGTGACGGGCACCGTGACCGCGGTCAACGAGGCGCTTCGCCATGGCCCAGGCGCCATCAACGCCGAGCCTTACGACGCCGGTTGGATCTTCAAGGTCGAGGTGACCGAGGACGCCGACCTCCTCGACGCCGAGGCGTACGCGGAACACATCTCGTGACCGACGCCGCGCCCGTCCCCGGCGCGGCTGGCGAGTTGTTGATTGTGGCCGGTGCGCTCACCGACTCCCTCGCTACGCCCCGCCTGCTCCTGGCGGGCCGCCGTACCGAGCCCGCATGGGCTCGTGGCCTGTGGGAGTTCGCTGGCGGCAAGGTCGAAGACGGCGAGAAGGCCATCGATGGCCTGCGCCGCGAACTCCGCGAGGAACTCGGGGTTGAAGTGGTCCTCGGTGACGAGCTGTTTGGGCCCGATGTCTCCGAGGTGACGGGCGACAGCGTGTGGGAGATCAGGGCGCCCGGTTCCATCCCTGGCCCCGGCGCCGAGTCCTCGCCGTTGCGCTTTGTCATGCGCCTCTTTTGGTGTGAGCTCGCCCCTGGGTCCGCCCAGCCGAAGCCGCTTGAGGATCACGACGAGCTGTTGTGGCTCGAGCCGGGCTCGTGGCGCGACGGAGTCCACTGGCTCCCGGCCGACGAGCGCATCGTCGCCGCGTTGCTCGAGGACGCGATCACGATTCACAGACGAGGGGTCTGCTAGCGCCCCGAAGGCCAGCCTGTGGTGAAGGGGGTACAGGTGGTTGAGACCGGACGCCCCGCGGCGTGTGTCAGTTCTTCCGCGGGCGCCGACTGAAGAGGGTCAGCAGTGCGCCTGCGGCGAGCAGGAGGACTGCCAGGCGAATATTCGGAACCGGGTCCGTCCCCGTGTGGGCCAGCGCCAGCACCGCGTTGATGACCACCGTCATCGTCGAGGTAGTGGAGTGGGCGGCAGTGTCGACTATGACGTAGCCAATATCGGTGGTGCCCCCGTATCCCGCGACGGAGGTGAAGGTTGTCGTCCCGTCGGGGTTGACGACCCACGTACCGACATCGGCGACGGTGACCTTCTTGGCGCACGTCGTCCCCGCCACCACCGTCACGCCCTCACTGGTTGCTCCCGGCGGTGCGATCAGGCAGAGGGTTGACGCGTCCCACGTCGCGCCGGGGCTCGGTGCGTCGTTCTCAAGAGGCGTGAGCTTGACCGGTTGCCCCGACTCGCCCGCGGAGTTGTCAGGGGTTGCCAACGGTGTCACGGGGGTGACAGTGATCGTGATGGTCGCGGTCGCGGTCCTGCCAAGGGTGTCGGCTACCCGGTAAGTGACCGCCGTGGCGGGTCCTGTGAACGTGGCAACAGGGGTGAACTTGACCTTGCCATCGCTTTGGACTGCGTAGGTGCCCTCACCAGGGATCGTGACCGTGGTCTTATAGGAAGAGTCGGCAGGGTCCAACAACTGCACACTCGTCACGACCAACGGGTAGTCCGCGTCGGCGGTGTCGTTCGTCAACGGGTTCACTGTGACAGGCACACCCTCAGCAGTCGTGCCAGAGTCGTTGACGGCGGCGATTGGCTTGAGGGCGTCGACGGTGACCGCGTAGTCCTCGACCTCGCCGGTGAGCGACATGCCGGTCGGGTTCGCGACCTCGGTGGAATCGTCCGCAACGCGTAGTCGCATGTAGGTCGACGCACTGACGACGTCGGAAGGAATGCTCGCCCAAGTGAGGTTCACGGACGGACCCGCGCATGTGGCCGTGCCGGACGCCTCACCCGGGTCGAACACTCCGTTGTCATTCCAGTCGATCCAACCGCGCACGTACCCGCCCGTGCAGGCAACGTTGGAAAGCGTGTAGGGCGTGCCCGCGAGCACGTTGAGGGTACCCGGAGGGGTGATCGCGTCTTCGTCGGCGCCGTCACCGTCCGCTCCGGCACTGAACTGTTGCGCAGGTTCTGAGTCGATGGTGGCACCCAACCTGGTTCCGGGCGGGGTTTTGGTCGCCATGGTGAAACCGTTGAACACGTTCGTCGAGCCCACTGGCACCGTGCCGCCCGCCCAGCCCGACTGGTAGAAGGCTCCCGCGGTGCCGTAGGACGCGGGCGCGTCGCCGTAGTCACTCTCCAGGACCACGCCGAGAGCGACGGCAGTCTTGCCGCCGCCCTTCAGGGTCACGGCCGCGCTAGTCGCGCCCTGCATGAAAGCCACGGCAGCCGGGCCGTAGCCAGTCGGGCTCAGCGCAGAGCATTCGGTGCCGTCGGGTGCGAGGGTGAGCTTGCCGCCCGCGGTCAAGGTGGCGATGCTCGATGTCGCGCAACCCGCGCTTCGCGCGCGGTCGATAATCCGCCACGTGGCCGCTGGCGATGGCGTCGCCTCGATGTACTCGCCAAGGGTGGCCGTGCTGGACTCCGCGTCGGCGAAGACTAGGCCAGCCATCGGCAGGGCCGCCCCGTCGTAGGTCACGGAGCACGCGAAGGTGAAGTTCACGAGCGCGGCATCGTCCGTCGTCACCAGGCCCGCGACGAGTGTGTTGGAAGTGCCCGTCCCGCCGATGTTGTAAAGGTGGTCGAACGCGTCGCCCGTCCAGTCGCCGCTGCGGTACGCGCTCAAATTGCCGCTGACACCCGACAGCGTGCACGTGGTCACGAGGTTCTTGCCCGCGATGGTCCGGGTGTTCGACTTGGTCATTCCCGCGGACGGGATCGCAACACCGTCGACACCCCACTGGAACCAGTCGATCGAGCCGATGTAGAGACCAGAACCACCGGTGGCAGGCGTCGCGTACGCAGGCGCGCCAATGANCAGGGCCGCTAGGGCGACAACTCCCGTGAGCGCCGCGCTCCGGAGACGAAGGGCATGTCGCGGCCGACGGCGGATCGGGTCGATCGCCGCTGCGGAAGTCGTGGTTGCGCGCATGTCTATCGGTCCCTCGTGTCGGTCGCCTGAGTCCGCTGCGCACGGCAAACCAACCGTCTCTTTCGCGAGGCCCTGCCCGGACCAACACGAACAACGAGTGATCAAAGTCCCGGATGAAATGCACAATTTCGCGATATTGACTCGGGAGGCACCAGCGCAGTTGACGGTATGATACCGCAGTACTGTCGCAAGCAACAGTGGCTAAGTCCGAGAAGTCGCATTTAGCCGAAAGGTCCGAAAGGTCCGAAAGGTGACGCCGGTTGTCGCGCGCGGGCTCAATTCGATCCTTTCTTTCAGTCCGCCATGTTTGCCTTCGAGGCGCTAGTCCCATCTCGCGCTGGCGTCAGCGGGATCATCTTATGGACGGTTCTCAGCGGGCCACCACCAGCCCCGATTCCTCCGGCACGCGGGTAGAGCGCGCCGCGACGCACCCGTCGAGATGGTCGTCCACCAGCCCGCACGCCTGCATGGCCGCGTACATCGTGGTGGGACCAACGAATACGAAGCCGGCCTTCTTCAGCGCCTTGGCGAGCGCCGCCGACTCAGGGGTGGAGCCCGGCACGTCCGACCAGGCCTTCACGCGCTCGGAACGAGCCTCGGGAGCGAAGGACCAGAACAGTTCCTCGAGTGACCCGCCATCGTCCTGCAGCGCCACCACTGCGCGGGCGTTCGTGATGGCCGAAGTGATCTTCTGGCGATTGCGGACGATACCAGCATCGGCCAGAAGGCGCGCCACGTCGTCGTCCCCAAACGCCGCGACCGCGACGGGATCAAAGCCAGCGAAGGCCACGCGATAGTTGTCGCGCTTGCGAAGGATCGTGAGCCACGACAGCCCCGACTGTGCACCCTCGAGCACGATGCGCTCAAAAAGCGCCACTTCGCCGTGCACGGGCAGGCCCCACTCGCTGTCGTGATACTGCTCGTAGAGCGGGTCGCCATTGCCAAAGCAGCGGATGAGGTCGTTCGGTTCCGTGATCATGGCACCAGTGTGGTGGGAGGGGCCGACGCGCCCCAAGCGTCGGCGCGGCGACGAGGGGCGGACGCGACCTTCCCAGCCTGGGGACGACCGCAAGCCGGCACCTCCCTGGCTGGACTGCCCTGACCGCCTCGCCCGGGACTAGCCCGGCGGCCACGAGTCCGCGTAATGTTGCCCACGCCATGACGATCCGTGACCTCCTCACCGCAGACAGGCCCACCCTGTCCTACGAGCTGTTCCCCCCGCGCACTCCCGCGGCACAAGAGGCGCTGCCAGCGACGATGGCCATGCTCGCGGGTACTCACCCCGACTTCATGTCGATTACCTACGGTGCCTCCGGGTCGACGCGGGGCACGAGTCGCGACGTGGTCCAGAGGCTCGCCGAGGCGCACGCGGTGCCCCCGCTCGCGCACCTCACGTGCGTCGACCAGTCCCGCGCCGAGCTCACCGCCGTGATCGAGACCTACCTTGCCGAGGGAGTCCGTGACTTCCTCGCCTTGCGCGGAGACCCGCCCCAGGGCCAGGCCGGTTGGCGTCCTCATCCCGATGGGCTCCTGTACGCGTCGCAACTCGTGGAACTGTTGCGGGAGGTCGCCGCGGCCCACGGAACTGACATCAGCGTGGGCGTCACCGCGTTCCCAGCCCAGCACGCGATCGAGCGGTGGCGGCAGCAAGGGCTCGACGTCTTGCGCGCCAAGCAAGAGGCTGGTGCCGACTTCGCGATCACGCAGGTGTTCTACGAGGTGCCGGATTACGTCTCGCTCGTGGCCGATGCCGCGGCCGAGGGCATCGGCCTCCCGATCGTCCCCGAGGTCATGCCGCTCGTGTCGGCCCGCCGCGCCTACCGCGCGGCCGAACTGACGGGTGTGGAGACACCCGGTGAACTGGTGGCCGCGCTCGAGGCGGCGGCCGACGATGACGCCGCACTCGCGGCGGGAGTCGCGCACGCCGCCCGGCTTTCGGCCGATCTTCTCGACGCGGGCGCTCCCGGAATCCACATCATCACGTTCAACAGGCACGACGCCGCGCTCGCCCTGGTAAGAGCCCTGGGGCTGCGCGGCGCCTGAGTTTGGGCGCGGAGCGGCGGGCCGTGACGGGGCCGCACGAGGACGAGCGGCACCTTCGGTCCGTGCGACCATAAACGGATGGCACGCACAGTTTTCCCCCGCTCGGTGACCCTCACCCGCGACTCTCTCGGCGTCTACACCGCCACGAATGCAGAGGGCGCGACGCTCCAGTTTGGAAGGGGCCAGGGGCTCCTTGGCCCCGTCGAACTCCTGCTTGCGGCCGTGGCCGGTTGCTCAAGCATCGACGTCGACCACATGACCACGCGCCGTGCGGAGCCCGACCGTTTCGAGGTCACCGCCACGGCGGACCACGTCCACGACAGCGACGAGGGCAACATCCTGCAGAACATCAGGGTCCTCTTCGACCTTGCGTTCCCCATGGGCGATGACGGCGACAAGGCCCGTGCGCGCATCGCGAGCGCCCTCGCTATCTCTCACGAGAAGGAGTGCACGGTCTCTCGGACGCTCGAGGCAGTGACCGCCGTTGCACTCATCGAAAAGCCATAGGAAACCCGTATTGGCCCCACGCGGCGTCTGCGGATAGACTGTGCGGCGCTATCCCGGCGCGCGCCCCGCGTCGGCCAAGCGCAATGGCGAGCCCGCCGCGCACGCAAACACATGAGGAAACATGTCTGACGTCACGCCCGCTCCCTTTCCCACCGGCACCATCCTCGGCTACCCGCGCATCGGCGCGAATCGTGAGCTGAAGAAGGCCCTCGAGTCGTTCTGGAAGGGCGCCACCACCGACGCCGATCTCGAGGTGATCGCCGCCGAACTCCGCAAGGTCGCTCGCGACCGCCTCGCGGGCCTGGGCCTTGGCGCCACCACGAGCGCCATCCCCAGCAACTTCTCCTTCTACGACCACATGCTCGACGCCGCCGTCACGTTTGGCGCGATCCCGAGCCGCTTTGCCGACCTGCGCGGAAACGACGGCTCGGTGAGCCTCGCCGCCTACTCGACGATCGCTCGCGGCGTGGGCGACAAGGCCCCGCTCGAGATGACCAAGTGGTTCGACTCGAACTACCACTATCTGGTCCCCGAGATCGGCCCCGAGACCGTGTTCGCCCTGTCGAGCTCGCGGTGGGTTGAAGAGTTCATCGAGGCCAAGGCCGCGGGCTTCATCACGCGCCCCGTCATCACCGGCCCGCTGACGTTCCTGTACCTCGCGAAGGCATCCGACGAGGCGAAGGCCGGCTTCGAGCCCATCTCCCGCCTGGACGACCTGCTTCCCGTGTACGCCGAGCTCCTGTCAGCGTTCAAGGCCGCCGGCGCCGATTGGGTGCAGATCGACGAGCCGATCCTGGTGGCTGACACCGATGCCGACCGCGCCGAGGTCCTCGCGAACGCGGCGCGCGTCTACCAATGGCTCGGCGAGCAGACCGCCCGTCCGCAGTTGTTTGTCGCGGCACCCATGGGTTCGCTCGGCGACGCACTGCCAGTCCTCGTCGGTACGCCGGTCGAGGCCATCGGCATCGACCTGGTGCGCGGCGATGTGCCTGTGGGCGTCTCCCTGACCGGCAAGGTCATCGCCGCGGGCGTGGTCGACGGCCACAACATCTGGCGCACCGACCTGGACGCCGCGCTCGCGACGCTCAAGGCGGTCGAGGCGCTCGGCGCCACAGTCGCCGTGTCCACCTCCACCTCGCTGTTCCACGTGCCCCACACCCTCAAGGGCGAGGAGCACCTGGGCGCCGAACTCATCAGCTGGCTCGCCTTCGCCGACGAGAAGGTCGCGGAGATCGTCGCGCTCGCCGCGGCATTCACGCAGGGTGAGGCAGCAGCGGCCGATGCCCTTGCCGCCGCCCGTGCAGCCCTCGCCTCGCGCAAGGCCCACCCAGGCACCAACCGCGTCGACGTGCGCGACGCCCTCGCGGCCGTCACACCTGGCGACCTTGAGCGCTCGGCTTACGCCGACCGCGTCGCCGCTCAGGAGGCCCGCTTCCACCTGCCGGAGTTCACGACCACGACGATCGGCTCCTTCCCCCAGACCCCCGAGATCCGCAAGGCTCGCGCCGCGTGGGCCAAGGGCGCGCTGAGCGATGCCGATTACGAGACCGCCATGAAGGCCGAGATCGCCTCCGTGGTGAAGCTCCAGGAGGACCTGGGCCTTGATGTCCTGGTCCACGGCGAGGCCGAGCGCAACGACATGGTGCAGTACTTCGCCGAACTGCTCGACGGCTTTGACGTGACGGTCAACGGCTGGGTCCAGTCCTACGGTTCCCGCTGCACGCGCCCGTCGATCCTGTGGGGCGACGTCGCTCGCCCCGAGCCGATGACGGTGCGCTGGGCCGAATACGCCCAGTCGCTGTCGAGCAAGCCCGTCAAGGGAATGCTCACGGGCCCCGTCACGATCCTCGCGTGGTCGTTCGTTCGCGATGACCAACCGCTTGGCGTGACCGCCAACCAGGTTGCCCTCGCCCTCCGCCAGGAGATCGCGGACCTCGAGGCGGCCGGCATCGGCATCATCCAGGTGGACGAACCCGCCCTGCGCGAGTTGCTTCCCCTGCGCAATGCCGACAAGGCCGCGTACCTCGACTGGTCGGTCAACTCCTTCAAGCTCGCCACCGCGGGCGCGAAGGACGACACCCAGGTTCACACGCACCTGTGCTACTCCGAGTTCGGCGAGATCATTGACGCGATCGACGGCCTCGACGCCGACGTCACCTCGATCGAGGCGGCCCGCTCGCGCATGGAGGTCCTGCCCGCGATCAAGGCTCACGGCTACGAGCGCCAGATCGGCCCAGGCGTGTGGGACATTCACAGCCCCCGCGTTCCCTCGACCGCCGAGATCACGGAGTTGCTCACACTCGCCAAGGATTCGGTCCCCGGCCAGCAGTTGTGGGTCAACCCCGACTGCGGCCTGAAGACCCGCGGCTACGCCGAGACCGTCGCGAGCCTCGAGCACCTCATCGCGGCCACGAAGGCAGTGCGCTAAGACTCAAGTTGGACGCCGAAGGGCGCCGTCACTTTCCTACGAAAGCGGCGGCGCCCTTCGCGCGTTCACGGGAGCTCAGGCTAGGCGCACTGGCCCTCCTCGACCTTGCTGACGCTCGCGGTGAACTTGTAGCCCTTCACGTTCGCGCGGTCGCCGTCGGGGTTGGTGGCGCTGATGCACCAGTCGGTGCTGTTGGTCCCGGTGAGTGAACCAAGGACGACGCCGGGCGACAACTTCGCAAAATCCTTACCGTCGACAATGACCGTCGTACCCGTCAAGGTCCACGTCGGTAGCGTCGGGTTATTGGCGAGGTATCCGACCATGGCGTTCGCAACCGCGTTGACGTCGGACTTGGTGGCGGCGTCGTGGCCCTTCCTCTTCTGGTCCATATATAGGGGGATAGCAATACTGGCGAGCAGTCCAAGGATGATCATGACAACGAGCATCTCGATGAGCGAGAAGCCGTCATCGGACCGCCGCCGTGTGAGGGCGGTATTCATATGTGTTCTCTTTCGGTGCAATACCCACGAAGGGTTCAAGGGGGCTCTCACGTGCGCGAGCCTGTGCCCATTGTGTCCGCGTTCCCTCCGGCACCGCAACAGGGAAGTGGCAAACCCGACGGTCGGGGGCGGTCACGCACGCGCACGCGGTCAACTAGTCGAGCGTCGCCTGCCAGTAGCCGACGTCGATCCAACGATCGAACTTCCGCCCGACGTCGAGGAACGTCCCCACGTGCGTCATGCCGAACCTCTCGTGGAGCGCGACAGAGGCGTCATTGGGAAGGGCGATGCCTCCGACCAGCGCGTGGACGGGGGCGTGCGGGCTTTGCTCGGCGTCGAGATCGGCGAGCCGCGCGAACAACTCCGCGAAGAGGGCCGTGCCGAGTCCCCCGCCGCGCGCAGCGAGGTCGAGGTAGATCGAGGCCTCAAGTGTGTGGGCGTAGGCGGCGCGTTCCCTAAAAGGCCCGGCGTACGCGTAGCCTCTCACGGCACCATCGTCCTCGGCCACCAACCAGGGCAGTCCCTCGCCTTGGATCTTGGCGACCCTGGCCGACATCGCTGCATCGCTGAGCTCTTCGACTTCAAAGGTGATGGTTGTCTCGCGGATGTAGTGGTTGTAGATGCGGGCGAGAGGGGCGCCGTCGTCTTCCCTCGCGTCGCGCAACGCCCAGTGCCCGCTCATCGAGCACACCGAATTTCAGAGTGCGCTTGCATGCACTGATCATTCCAGAACACGGAGTCAACGCGCGACGGCGCTAGTTGGCTACGGCGACCTCGCGGACGACCTCTTCGTCGTAGGCGCGCGTGCGGCGCAGGTACCTCCACGCGGCGAGCATGATGACGAGGCCGCCGACGCCGGCCACCGTGGTGACGGCGAAGCCGTCGGCGGCACCGCCGCGGTCGATGAGCACGCCCGCTAGCCAGGCGCCGACCGCAACACCCATGTCGAGCCCCACGCGGGTCCACGCCATGCCCTCGGTGACCCTCGATCGAGGCACGAGCGCGTGCACGACGCCATCGCCGACGGCCATGGTGGGGGCGATCACGAGCCCGGTGGCGAACATGAGGGCGGCGAGCACCACCAGGTTGGGCGCCAGGTGGAACAGTGCGGCGCCGATGCCCGCGGCGGACACTCCCCACAGCAGCCGCGATGAGAGCGAGCCCGTCCATACACGGGCGCCGTAGAGGAGCCCGCCGACGAGAGAGCCGAGAGCGAAGACCGCGAGCACAACGCCCGACCACCTCTTGTGGCCGAGCTCGTCCGCGAAGGCGACGGTTGAGGCGTCGACGGATGCGAAAAGCGCGCCCTGCGTCGCAAAGACGATGGTCGTGATTACCAAGGCGGGGGTGGTGATGAGGAGGTGGCCCTTGAAGGGATTCCCGTACCGACGCGGCCGGGCCGGTGGAAGGTCGCTGATGCCCACCCTGTGAAGCGAGCCGTCGATCACCGGAGCCATCGTGAGCGGGACGGTACCCGCGTCGGCCTTGCGTGCCGGCGGTTCGGTGGCGCGCAAAGACAGGAAGACGTATCCGCCCACCAGCAGCGTGGCGGCCGCGATGATGCTCGGAAGCCAGGACGCCACCGTCGTCGCGAGGATCGTGGCGAGCGCAGGTCCCGCGATGTAAAGCACCTCTTCGAGCGAGCTTTCGAGGGAGAACGCCGTGTTGAGCGCGTGTTTGTCGGGCACGATGTGGGACCACCGCGCGCGGGACAGGGTTGACTGCGATCCGGTGGCCGCAAAGAACGGTGCCACACAAAAGAGGACCCACGGTGGAGCGTGCGCCATCGCGGCGACAACGAGTCCCGCTCGGGCCGCGATCGCGATCGCGAAGGCCGGTTGCAGCACGCGCGACTGGCCGTACGCGTCGACGAGCCGACTCATGAACGGCGCTACGAGGGCGTTGCCGATGGACGCCACGCCCAGGACTGCCCCCGCGGTTGCGTAGGAGCCGTACTCGATCTGGACAAGCAAGAAGGTCGCGAGCCCAGTCATGCCCATCTGGGTGCGGGCGAGCAGGCCCCACCAGAAGAATGCAGATGCCCCGGGGAGCGCGAGGATCTCGCGATAGCGCGCAAACACGAAACGGACTCCTACGGAGAACAACGGGGAACGCAGCGGAGCGTCCGCGCCACACCAACCGCGCGATGTGACAGGCGCATCGCCAGGTTCCGCGGACGCCGGACGTCACGCGCGGCCGCCTGAAACGACGACTAAGTGTCGCATGGTCCGGCGCGTCGATTCCGCGCTCAACCTCCTCTCGCGCACCCTCGGTGGGGAGCAGGCGCCGCCCGCCTCGAGAGCGAACTCGGGTCGCGGCGGTCGTAGA
>JGI24132J36420_10000667_pt1 | contig 16337 bp, 9 predicted proteins | sample BarGraNGADG00212_3_FD_36420 | JGI IMG/M metagenome (IMG submission 36420) | reverse complement strand
TACGGCCAGCTCACGTTCGACCCCGAAGGCGGACACCACGTGCAATGGCCCGCCGCCGCTCACTTTCAAAGCCGCTTCACCATCCGTGCTGCCGGCGCTCATAAAGGCCGCCACCGCCCGCCCCGGCCCGGCAAACAAATTGCCCACATAGAGCCGGTTGCCGACCGGCCCAAAATCGAAAGCCTTTTTGAATTGTGTGCCGTACAACTCTTCCGACCACACACGCATCAGGGGCGCGGCCGGATTCAGGCCGCCGTCGTCGTTCTCCCACCAGGTCGGAAAATCCCAGAAGCCGTGACTTTTGTCGTACCAGAGATGATTGTGCTCCTTGGGCAGCCCGTATTGCTCATAGACCATCATCTGCACCATTGTCCAGCGGCCCTGGTGGGTGGGTTGATACGAGCCATACATGGCCGCGAAGAAACCCTGCTCGGTCTGCCATTTCTCCAGCTTGTCGGCGCCGTATCTGGCCAGCAACACGTTGAGCGCGTCGAGGGCTTTGCGAGCCAGCCAGACATCGCCATTGACCGTGTTGTAGGCGTGGAACGAAAAGGCATCGATCGACTGGGCGCCCCCCGCCTGGAGAAAGTCCTCGATCCAGGGCAGCAATTGTGGACCGATGCTGACCGTGCCCGGGCCCAGCACTTTCAACTTGGGATTGACGCTCTTAACCAAGTCGTGGAACGGCTTCATTTCCTTGACCGCAAAGTCGGCCCCGCTGCTCCCGCCGTTGGGTTCGTTGCGGGGTTCCCAATACTTCACGTCGTTCTGGAAGTGCTCGACAATCTTGCGCACGCCCGCAAGGTCTTTCGTGCCGTTGGGAAAAGCGATCAGGAGCACGCGCTTCCGAAACGGGTCGAAGGGCAGGTAGAATTGCTTGTCGAGGGCGATGTCTGGCTCAAGCTTCTTGATCTCTTCCTCCGGCTTGCTGGCGTCCCGGACGGAATGTCGCTGCGGCCCCATGCCGGTAAGGCCGCGCATCACCTCGTCCGCGGCCGGAGAAGCAAAACCGCCCGGGGTCTTCTGGTCCGGCAGGGCCGGGAAATTCGTGTTGTTACGGAATATGACAAAGGTGGTCCCGCCCACCACGTCAGCCCAGTTGGTCCGGTTCGCCGCCCCATAAAGGTAGAGCTTGTACCAGCCCGGGGCCGAAACCTTGGGCGTCAGGACCGCCCCGGCCGGCCCCGAGTCGAGCCGATGACCGTAATAGTCGCGCACCTCGAAACGGATCGCCGCGCCGCCCACCTTGAAACTCACCGGTTCACCGACATAAAAGACGTGGTTGCGCTTGCCCGACTCGGACGTCACCAGGTCCGGAGGCAGCGGCCAGGACCAACCGCCCGCGTGGGCGACGACCGTCAGGCCTAGACTCAGCAGCAGGGAGGCAGAAAAGGGTGTAGTGTTTGTTCTCATAGCGAGACCCTAAATTAATAGATGGTTCCATGCGAACCCTGTTATGGTTTGACCCCTAAGTCTTTTTTAATTTCCGCCAGAGGGTTGTGGAATTGATGCCCAGGATTTTTGCCGCCTGCGTTTGGTTGCCGTCCACGGATTTCAGCACGGATTGAATGTGCGCCTGCTCCACCTCCGCCAGCGTCCGCAATCCGGGATTGCCCCCCAGCGCCGGCGCCAGTTCGGTATGCACGACGTGCGCGGGCAAATGTTCGGGCAGGATCAGGCCGTTGGCGCACAGGACCGCCGCTCGTTCCATCGAGTTTTCCAACTCGCGCACGTTGCCCGGCCAGGTGTAATTCTGCAGATAATCCACGCAGGTCGCATCGAGCCGCAGATTCGGCATCTTCAACCGTGTCGCCAACCGCTTCACAAAATGCCGCGCCAGCGGCAGAATGTCGTCGCGCCGCTGGCGCAACGGCGGAATATCGATCTCGATCACGCGCAGCCGGTAAAACAAATCCTCGCGAAACCGCCCTTCGCGAATCGCCTGCGCCAGGTTTCGGTTGGTGGCCGTAAGGACGCGCACGTCGATCTTGCGCGGCTGGCTCTCGCCCAGGCGCATGATCTCCCGCTCCTGCAACACCCGCAACATCTTCATCTGCATCGTCGGCGAGATGTCGCCGATCTCATCGAGAAAAAGCGTGCCTTTCTCGGCCTGCTCGAACAGCCCCACGCGGTCCCGCGTGGCGCCCGTAAACGCCCCCGATCGGTGGCCGAACAACTCGCTCTCCAGCAGCGTCTCCGGCAGCGCCGTGCAATTCACCGCCACGAACGGCTTAGCCGCCCGCGGCGATTGACGATGAATGAAACGAGCCAGCACCTCCTTGCCCGCGCCGGTCTCGCCGGTGATGAGCACCGAGGTGTCGAACAACGCGACGCGGCTGGCCAGATCGAGCACCCGCCGGAACGTCTCGCTGCGCACTTCGATGAAAGGCGCCCGGGGAGCGCCCACACCCCAGCCGAGCAATTTGCGCTGCGCCGTCAGCTCGCGCGATTTGCGGCGCAAGTCATGCGATAGTTTCTGGACTTTGCCCCAAATATCGTCCGCGCGGAAAAAAGGCAGAAACCCCTTCAACTCGTCACCCCAGGCGGCTTCGTCCTTGCCGATGGCCGTGCAGATGCGATCGCCTTGGGCCTGGCACATTTTTTCCACGAAGTAGATATTGTGCCCGAGACAGAGTGAACAATAACCGCTGACGTAGCCCACCAGGATCCAGCACACGGGCTGCGCTGATTTCCCGAACTCGACCAGATGCTCCTCCGCCTCACCGGAATTGTGCCAGACGATATCCATGTAAAACCGGCCGCTGGCTTCGTCGATCTCCAGTTTCCGGATGAACGGACGGTTCACCCCCTGGAGCATGTGCATGCGCGGTCCAGCCTTGACCAACTCGGCCAAGCTGTCCCATTCGAAAATGCGCTTCATGGCAGCGGCGTCGGCCTGGCCCCAAAAATAGCCATACCGCGTGAGAATGCGGCGCGCGTGTTCGATTCCCACCATGGCGATCAGATCCCCGCGAAACTGCGCGAACGCATGCACGTCGTGCAGCACGACGCGCCGCTCCTTCAAACTGAGCCGGCCTTCGCCAAATTCCACCAGTTCTTCCAGTCGTAAATCTTCGGCCTTCATCTTATTGCATTTTGCAGTACCATTGCTTGCACATTGCAGTAGTTCCGCCTTCCCGTCAAATGACCCGACCCTTGGGCCAGGCCCTTTAATAAGGCTTCGGCCGGGTTTCTAATGCCTTTCAAGTCAATGCCCTGCAATCAACCACCCACGGGATTAAAGCAGGATCGAATCCAGAAGTCCGGCCGGTGAAACCACCCGGGATGGGGGCGGCATGCATATTGCGAGCAGGGGTAGTGTCTCGCACCGGTGGGACGTTTTACGAAAGAGTTTTGATTATGTANACGATATTACGAAATAAAAATGAAGGGTTGAAACGGGAAACCATTGCTTTTGCGCGTGAACTGGTCCACACCCCAAGCCTGTCCTTGGACGAAGCCAAGGTCGCCGACCTGGTCGAGGCCAAGATGCACGAAGCGGGCTACGACCGCGTCTTCCGCGATGAAGCGGGCAACGTCATTGGCCTGCTCCTGGGCCGCGAAGCCGAACCCACCGTGCTGCTGAATTGCCACCTGGACACGGTCGCGCCGCCGGAGACTGAGACGGCCGATGCGCCGGTGGGACAAGTTGGCGGGCGGCTCTACGGTCTGGGCGCGTCCGATTGCAAAGGCGGGCTGGCCGCGCAGGTGTTCACCGCCGCTTTGCTGCAACGCAGTCTCCTCCCGTTGCGCGGCAATCTGGTCATGGCCGCCACGGTGGCCGAAGAAAATGGCGGCAGCCTCGGCGTGCGCACGCTCATGGAGAAAACCCTGCCCAAGCTGGGCCTACAGCCCAACTACGCGATTCTCGGCGAACCCACCGGCATGGGGCTTTACTACGGTCACGACGGCTGGCTCGAAATGGACATCTGTGTTGAAGGCTCGAACCCGTTCCACGTCGATGACGCCGCCAATGCCATCTTTGAAGACTTTGGCTCCCATCGCAGCGTCACACCGGCCAAAAGCGCGGATTCCGAAGCGGAAACCATGTCCATCCGCCGCCCGCGCTTTGAAACCGTCGGCAGCTTTCGGCGTGCCACCATTCCGGTCACCCGCCGGCTGGGGCTGGACGAAGATGCCGGCCAGGTCATGAGCCAGATCAAACACAGTGCCATGCTGGTGGCCCAGCCCAGCGGCGCCGTGGCGGTGCAAGTCGCCGTACGTCAGGAAACTCGAAAACTCTACAACGGTCACAAAACCCAGGCCCGTCAGGTCACCCACGCTTGGTCCATCGATCCCTTCCATTCGCTGATGAGCCGCGCGCGTCAGTCGCTCGCCGCCGCCGGCTGCGAAGTGCGTCCGGGCAAATGGCAGCTCGGCCGGCTCGGCATGGGCACCGCGGGCAGCGTCTTGGTCAAGGAATTCAACGTGCCCACCATCGGCTACGGCCCCGGCAACGAAGAACAGGCCCATAGCGTTGGCGAATACGTGGACACAGCCAAAATCACCGAGGCGGTCTATGGCACCGCAGCGATGGTGCATGGCTTGATTGGCATTCCGGTCTGCGGCTGGTCTTCCGACGAGATTTAACATGAACGTGCTCGTCTTCAACTGCGGCAGCTCGTCGCTGAAATACAAGCTGATGGCGATGCCCGAGGCGGTGGAGCTGGCCGGCGGCGAAGCGCAACGCGTCGGCCCACCCACCGCCAAGCCTTCGGTGATCCTGCACCACGCCGGCCAAACCAGACGCACCCTCGAAGTGCCCATGCCCAATCATGCGGCCGCCTTCGAGCAGGTGATGCGCGTGCTGATGCAGGATTCCCGGCTCATCCCCGATGCGGTGGGCCACCGGTTGGTCCACGGAGGCACGCGGTTCGTGCAACCAACCGTGGTGGATGAAGAAGTGATGGCCAGCTTGGAGGCCATTCGCGATCTGGCTCCTCTGCACAATCCGCCGGCCATGGTGCTGATGGAAGCCTGCCGGGTCCGTTGTCCGGATCTCCCGCAGGTGGCCGTTTTTGACACGGCCTTTCACGCCACCCTTCCCGAACACGCGCGCACGTATGCCCTGCCCCGGTCCATCCGCCAGGAGCTGGGCATTCGCAAATACGGTTTCCACGGCACCAGCCACCAGTTTGTCATGGAGGAAGCCGCCGCCTTCCTTCATAGGCCGTTGGACCAATTCAATGCGGTCAGTTGCCATCTGGGCAGCGGCGGCGCCAGCTTGTGCGCCATCGTCAACGGAAAATCCATTGACAATACCATGGGTTATTCGCCATTGCAGGGACTCGTCATGAGCACTCGGTGCGGCGATCTGGATCCGGCGGTCACCATGAGCCTCCTGGCCCAGGCGCAAGGCGACGGTCAAAAAGTCATCTCGATGCTCAACAACCAATGCGGTGTGTTAGGCATGTCCGGCGTCACCGCTGACATCCGCGACGTCATCGCCTCCGGCGCGGACCCCCTGACGCGCCCCGAACGGATGATGGACACCGAGCAGGTCTATCTCTGGCGACTGCGCAAATACCTGGGGGCGTACCTGACCGTAGTGGGCAACCCGGCGGCCGTGATATTCACGGATACCATCGGCGAAACCGTGCCGCCCGTGCGCTGGGCTCTATGCGCCAACATGGAGTATTTCGGTGTGACGATCGATCCGGCGAAAAACGCCGCCGTGAAAACCTACCCGACCGATGTGGCGACACCGGACAGCCCGGCGCGCATCCTGGTGATTCAAACCAATGAGGAGCTGGCCATCGCCCGGCGAACCTATGTCACGTTGTCCGAGACGATGTCCCCATCTGAAAGAGGAGAAGCTGCATGAATGTTCTGGTGCTAAAACCCCGCCAGCAAACGCTGGACTATTGTTTGTTCGCGGAAGGCTGGAGCCGCCCGGTGCTGGAGGGCAAGTATAACGACTATCGCAGTGATGAAGGCAGCCGGCGCGCCCTGGCCGCATTGTCCCAGCAACTTCACGATCTGCCGCCACCGCTGGGGTCGCCGCCGCAGCCCGATTTGATCGCTTTGCGGAGCGTGTTTGGAGGCGAAGAATTCCGCGAGCCAACGGTGGTAAACGCCAAAGTCATCCAGCGGCTCGAACAACTCGTCCCGCACGCCCCGCTTCATATTCCCGCCACGCTGTCTCTCTTGAGAGCCTGCCGGCAGTCGCTTAAAAAAGTCCCGCTGGTGCTCGTGTTTGAAACGGCCTTTTTTGTCGATCTGCCGCTGCGGGAATTCCGTTACGCCCTCGACCCCAAGCTGGCCCAGGCGCGCGGTTTGCGCCGCTATGGTTTTCACGGCATCATGCACGAGTCCGTCAGCAACCAGGTGGCCCGCCAACGCCACGAAATGGGCCGGCACGAGCCGGCACGGATACTCTCGATTTGCCTGGAGCCGCAGCCGGAGCTGGCGGCCATCCTGGGCAATCGACCGCTGATGGTGACCAGCGGCGCCACGCCGCTGGAGGGCCTGCCCGGCCAGACCACCTGCGGCGAACTCGATCCCAGCATCGTCATCATGCTGGCACAAAAGAAAGGCTGGGGGCCGGAACAAATCAACAACCTGCTTACGCGCGAAAGCGGCTGGCTGGGAATCACGGGCGAACACGTCGGTCTGGAGACGCTCTTCGTATCCGAAAAACCGGAATGCCAGCTCGCCCGGGAAATGTTCCAGTACCGGCTGCTCCAGGCCTGTGGTGCCGGCATCGCGGCGCTGGGCGGGCTGGATGTCATCGCCTTTTCGGGACGTCATACCGGCGTCGGTGTCAATCTGGGCATGTGGCTGAAGGAGAAATTGACCTTGCGCCGTCCGCCTTCGGACAAACCCATCGCGATCGAATTCTTCTCGGAATCCGTGGACCGGGTGATTGCCGATCGCGCCTGCGCCGCCTATCTGTCGGCGAAAACGCCGAGGCCGGAAAAGGCGAAGCCCGCCGCCCGAACCAAGCCCGTCAAACGGCGAACCGCCTTGCCGGCGCGTTCGCAACTTGCGCCGCCACGCCAGCCGACTAGTCCGTGACGGGAACGGGGAGACGGTGGTTGTTCCTAAAGATTAACGCAAAGGCGCGATGTCGCAGAGAGTTGAAAAACTGGCGCCCGCACTCCCGTGTGCCGTGGATCCCGTAACGGCGACTCGGCAGAGCGCCGCCATCTTGTGCCTTCACCCGCAACCACTCGGAGCAGAGGCGCGCCCTGGCCTTCTTTCACCGGCGATTTCCCAATCATCTCGCGTGAGGCAGGGCGTTGCGTTCGGTCTAACCCACTGAAAGAATAACTTTATGGATTACATCCCAACGCCAAAGAACGTTTCCGCTTCACCGATCACGCGTGCCCAGGGGGTCAAGAATCGCAACCGCCGCTGGCTGTGGTTCATCGGTGCCATCTGGCTGGTGGGGGCACTCGTCATCGGGCTGTTGGTCTATGGATACCTGCCCACCGACCCGATTGCGAAGGTCAGGAAGGTTAATGCCCAATTACATGGCGCCCAGGTAGAAGCCAAGACTTTCATTGTTTCCTCCCGCATTCTGGGAAGAATTCCCGATGCCACCAATTGGTGCGACGCGTTGAACCCCATCGGCAAGTTCTGGCCGGTCACGCCTTCAAAAACCGCTTTTTCCATCAACTCACAAGCGGCTGGCCGGGCGTTTGCCGAGCTCCCGGGCGATACGGTGGTTTTCTTCGAAACCTCCGGGCTTGGCTGGAATCAAGCCGGCGGCCCCGAACTCCTGGCCAAAAAATCGGAAGGCGCGGCGGTGGCCTTTGCTGACGGCCGCGCTTTGATTGTGGCTCCCGGCGAAACTGCCAGTCTGCGCTGGGGCCCCTAGTGGCGTTGGTTTTCCATAACCGGCATTCTGACCTGTCCCTTGTTGGTGAACCTGCTTCTCATACGGGACGCCTCCCCGTTGACACGAAGCGCAGCAGCTTAGCTCCGTTAGGAGCGGCATGTTTATAGAACCGCCAATCAACAAACGAACAAGCTCCGTTAGGAGCGGCATGTTTATAGACAAACATCGCCCCATGCCGCCCCGCTGGGGCTTGGAATGGTTTTGGGATAACGTGAGCTATAAACATGTCACCCCTCTGGGGTTGAGGTTCACCCACCGCCCGCCGGGAAGTATTCGTCCGTGCTGCGGCCCGGAGTACCGGGCGCCCCTGGCGGCGAGGCGTCTTTTGCCCCTGGCGTTGGCCGTTTTTACTTCTCGCCGGAGGGCAAGCGCGGCAATTCGAGACCGGCCGGGATATCACCACCGGGCACGGGCGCCATGGCCCCCGGTTTGGCCGTGTCCGTCTTTTTCTCCACGAACCAGTGGGGGCGGTTCTGCAGCAGGGGCTCGACCGTCCATTTCGACACCAGGAAAACCCAGGATTCCAGGCTCTTTTCCTGGGCCAGCTTGGTCTTCAGTTTTTCGGTCTTCTCCTTGAATTCCTTGTCGAGCTTGTCTTTGTCTTCCGCCTTCTCGTCCTTGCCGAGCGTGCGCTGCGAGACAATATCGGCCGACACGGCCAGGCTGATATAACGATCCTCATTGGTCAGGGCTTTCCCGATTTTGAAGGTGTAGATAAAATTGTCGAAGGTCTCCAATTTGGCCGCGATAGGCTNGTCAAGGCCGGTGGTTTCAGGCTTGGCGCCAGACGCGATCACGTCATTAAAACTTGGAAACGAAAGGGCGCTGTTCAAACTCGAAACTTTGGCGGTATCGATCTCCTCCTTGTCCTGCTGGTCGGCCAGTTTCATTTCGCCGTTTTCGGTTTCCCGGCTGAACTTCCAGTTGTTGGTCGCGTTGGTGGATGTCACTTCGATCGATTTGAGGCGATCGACCTTGAAGAAATCCTTATTGATCCACTGTTCCGGCTTGGGCTCGACGTTGGCTAGCGACTCCGCCACCAGCCAGACCGTGAGCGGCGGGACATTGCTCGCCAGAATGAAGCGGCCATCAGGCCATCCTTCGCCTCCGAAAGGCGAGTTGGCCTCGGCCTGCTTCATATGCTTTTTACCGAGCAGGAGAGAAACCAGCAGCTTGCCGTTCTTATCCTTGAATTCGAGCGACGTGCCGGCGTTGGTGCCTTTTCCGGGCGGCAGCAGTTCCAGGCGCCCCAACTGCGAAGCCCCCACCTTGACGCTTTGCACCGGTTTCAGCTCGGCGGTTTTGCGGATCAGGTCGCTGACCTCGGAGAAATTGGCGGGATAGCCATTGCGCTCCTTGACCTGCCAGAGGTCGGCTTTGACGAGATTCAGCTCGCCCTGCGAGGTCTTAATCGCCACCTGGGCCACGTCGTTAATGGGGAAATTCCCCAATAGTTTCTGGCCCAACCCCTGACCGGTCGATTGCCAGGAAGCGGTGCGTTGTTTGTGGATCGACCAACCAATGCCGCCGATGACGCAGCCGGCGACGATTAACAGCAAGAGTTGTTTGAGATTCATTGGGCAGCGGTCTTTTTACGTTTGATGAGGGCGAGGGCGATGCCGGACAATGTCACCAGGAAGGGCATGCCGGCAATGTTGAGCCACTTCGTTTTGTTTTCCAGGGAATCGATCTCCTGGCGCAAATTTTTGCGGACTTCCTTCAACTGCCGTTTGACGTCACGCTCGTTCGCGCGGAATTTTTCCAGCTCGGCCTGCTGCTCGGGCGACATGATAAAACGCTGGCCGGTTTCCTTCTTCTGCTGCTGCAGTTCGCCCAATCGGCTCTGCGTGTCGGACAGGCTCTTTTCGAGATCCTTGATCTTGCTGCGGTAATTCTCTTCGGCCTTGGCCTGCATGCTTTTGACCACCGTAAACGGCCGGCTCATGGTGGCGCGACCCCGCACACCGATCAGGTTGCTGTCGCCGGCCAACTGCTCCACCAGGTTCTGCACCAACGTCAGGTTGCCGTTGCGCGGGATGACGATCCGCTGGCCAAAGACCTCCTGTACCTGCACGGAAAACTGATCGAAAAGCATGTCGGCATCCCCCACCAGCACGACCACGCCGTCCTTCTGTGACGCCTTCAAGGACGGTTCGGTGCTCGGCTGGTCTTTCGCCGCGTCCTTGTCCTTCGGCTCATCGCCCGGCTTATCCTTGGGCTTGCCCTCGGGGAAGGCGGTTTTGAACTTGCCGGTCAGGCGGATCGCCAAAGGCAGCTCTTTGCCACCGGCGGCAAACTGCTTGACCACCTGCTCGGAGGAAAACTCCGCCAGCATTTTTTCCACCAACTGCGAGTTCTTGGTGGTCTTCAGCAATACGGTTTGCTTCAGGCCTTCCGCCGGCGTTCCGGAGAAAGCGCCGGCAAAAGGAACCAGCAAACTGTCAATCTGGCCGGTCACCACGTCGTTCGTGTCCACCGCCTCCTGCGTCAGCGACAGCACCGCGGGCATGTTCTCCGGGCGCGCACCACGACTGATTGCCGTAACGAAATTCATGTCGGCCACCACCTTCGAGGTGTCGAAGGCGATGCCCCACGCCTTGAGCAGCAATTCCAGCGAGGAACCGCTCGAGAGGTTGCGCTGCATGGGATTCATCTGACTGTTCTGACTGTTCTGGCTGTCCACCACCGTCAGCGGATCCAGAAACGCCAGCAGCTTGCCCCCGCGCAACACAAACTGGTCGATCGCGAACTGCGCCTTCTCGGAAATGCCCTTGGGATGCACCACCATCAACACCTGCACGTCGTCGTCGATCTTCTCCGCTCCCAGGTCCACCTGCTTCACCTCGAAGTCGCGCTTGAGTTCGCTGATGAAGACCCAGGGACTCTGACGGTTCGCCTGCCCCATCTGCATCATCATCGGATTCATCTCCCCAAAGACCGGCAGCGCGCTCATGACGCCAATGACTGCTTTCTTGGGCGATAACACCTGCGACAAGGCGCGGGAAAGGTCATACTCGAGCAGCTTTTCGCGTTCCGGGGAAAGGAACGGCAGCGCCACCTTCGCGTCCAGGCAGCTCACCGCCAGACCCAGGTAGATCTTCTCGCCGGTCTGGATCGTCTGGCCCTCGACGCCGTCCATGCCCGCCGAGTCCTCGGCATCCGAATCCGGTTGGGGATCGAATTTCTTGACCTCGAGCAAGCCTTTGGAATTTTTCTTGTATTCAGTAATTAGATCTTCCACACGCTGTGCATACGTTTTCAGCATCACGGGCGTGGTTGAGCCCTGCGAACAGTAAAAACGGATTTCCACCGGGGTGTCCAATTTATGGAGAATAGCCTTGGTGCCGGCCGACAGGGTGTAGAGCCTTTCCTGGGTCAAATCGATGCGTTGTTTGACCACGCCCGAAATCAGATAGACCGCCACCGCGATGACGAACATGATCGCCACACCCATCGTGGAAAACAGAAACGAGGTGATGTTCTTTTTGTTCATGGCCTGTAAGAATTCAAAATTGCGCCAAGGTTAGCCCGCCCGGTGTCCGCGAATGATCACCCCGGTGGTGAACAGGCAGAAGCCGATCATCGTCAGGAAGAAAACCAGATCGCGGGTGTCGAGCACGCCGCGTTGGAAGCCGTCAAAATGCGTCATAACGCTAAAGGAGGCGATGCCCTCCACCAGCCACGGACTGGCCCATTGCTCGAACATCTGCGTTACCGGCGGCCAGCCGGCGAGGATGAGCAGCAAGCCAATCACCACCGACAGGATGAAGCTGATCACCTGGTTGCGCGTCAGCGCCGAGGTCATGCAGGCCACCGCGAGATACCCGCCGGCCAGGAGCAAGCTGCCCACGTAGCCACAGAGAATAACGCCGTTGTCCGGATGCCCCAGGTAATTCACGGTGAGCACGACGGGAAAGGTTAGGGCCAGGGCCAGGGCCAGGAAGAGCCAGGAGGCCAGGAACTTGCCCACAATGGCCTGCCAGGCCGTGATCGGCATCGTCAGGAGCAATTCGATCGTGCCCGAGCGGCGTTCCTCCGACCACAGCCGCATGCCCACTGCGGGAACGAGGAAAAGGTAGAGCCAGGGATGCCAGAGAAAAAAGGCGCTCAAGGAAGCCTCGCCCCGGCCAAACAACTGACTCACCATGAAAGTGAAGAACCCGGTCAACAGCAGGAAAATGACGATAAACACGTAGGCCACCGGCGAGGCGAAGTAACCGGTCAGCTCGCGTTTCGCGATGGTTTTGATGTGCAACAGCGCTTTCATGGTTTCTGGGTTTCCTGAGTGGTGTCGGGCAAAGTAATGCGGCGGAAGACCTCGTCGAGCCGGCCTTCCTCGGTATGCAGTTCTTCAATCTTCCAACCGGGCTGCGCCAGGGCCTCAAAGACCTGCCGCGCCAGGACGCCATCGGCCGCCGCCCCCTGCGGCAAGACGCGGGCGATGATCCGCGGCGGTTCCTCGCGAACGATGACGGCCTTCCTGGCGCCGGCAATGGCGCCCAAGCGTTGCTTGATCTCGGCCGCCGAAGCGTTCACGACATGAACCGTAACGGCGCCCGCCATTTCGGACTTCTGTTTGAGTTCCTGCGGCGAGCCATTGGCGACGATCTGGCCACGGTCGATGATGATCGCGCGCGTGCAGGCGGCCTCGACCTCCTCCAGAATGTGGGTGGAGAAAATAATCGCCTTCTTCTGGCCCATCCGGCGAATCAACTCCCGGATTTCGTGCTTCTGGTTGGGATCCAAACCGTCGGTGGGCTCGTCCAAAACGAGGACGTCCGGATCGTGAATGACGGACTGGGCGAAACAGGTGCGGTGGCGGTAGCCCTTGGACAGCGTATCGATGCTCTGATGCAGCACCGATTCGAGAAAACACATTTCCACCGCGCGCTGCACCGCCTGTTTTTTGGCATCGCCCGAGAAACCGCGCATCTCGGCGGCAAAGGCCAAGAAGCCGTACACGGTCATATCTGCATACAAGGGGGCGTTTTCGGGGAGATACCCGATCAATCGTTTCGCCTCGATGGGNTGTTCGAGCATGTCGAACGGCCCCACTTGAATGGATCCCTCGGAGGGGGGAATGAACCCCGTGAGCATGCGCATGGTCGTGGATTTTCCGGCCCCGTTCGGGCCCAGAAATCCCAGGACCTCGCCCCGTTCCACCGTAAATGAAACCCGGCTCACGGCCGCCTTCGGGCCGAACTGTTTGGTTAAATTCTGAACTTTAATCATCCCATCAACTCCATGCCGCCAAGCCCTTAATGAAGCCAGGCCTTGGTTTTTGACGTCCGACCTTTGCCATTTCTAAATTACTTTCTGTTTTACACTACCTGGCAAGACCTTTGCCCTCTTTTGACAAGGAACGGTTAAAATGTTCAAAAAAAAACCATCCGGCGAGATTATTCGGCGAAAAAATGGGCCGCCCCCGCGCGCCGTGCAACCCGTATCGGAGGGGCGAGCTCCGGGAGCCCCCATTGTCTCCTACTGCGACAACCGAGAAACGATTTCAACCCCTTGCCGTCATAGCGGCGTCTCGGCAGAGCGCCGCATGCTTTGCCCGAAACCAGGAACTGGGCGGATTCGGAGGCCGAATCGCCTGTCGCATTTGCCTGTCGCATTTGCCTTGCAGCCCATGGCAGAATCAACTAGGAATTCGAGGTGCGACAAGGCCCCAACCGGCCGGGATGGTCGGCGAAAACCCTTCGTCTCGATAACCTCTATGAAAAACCTTTGGACGCGCCTGCTTCCGGGCCTGCTGGCCCTGGCACTCGGCGCTGGCGTAACCACCGCCCAGCCGCTCCCTCACGACACCCGCATCCTCTCCGGCACCTTGACCAATGGCGTCAAGTGGCTGTATCGGCAACATGACAATCCGCCCGGAAAAATGGCGCTCATGATCCACGTCCGGAGCGGATCGCTGAACGAGACCGACGCCCAGCGCGGGCTGGCCCATTTCCTGGAGCACATGGCTTTTAACGGCACGGAACATTTTCCCCCCGGCAAACTGATCCCTTACTTTGAAAGCATCGGCATGCAGTTTGGCGGTGACCTGAACGCCTTCACCAGCTTTGACCAGACCGTGTACATGCTCTACACGCCCAACACCCAACCGGAAGAGGTGGACAAGGCCCTGATGGTGCTCAGTGATTACGCCTTCCGCATGTCGCTGCTGCCCGAGGAACTGGACAAGGAACGCGGGGTGATCCTGGAGGAAACCCGGCGCGGAAAAAACGCCTCCCAACGCCTCCGCGACAAGGTGTGGCCGGATCTCTTTGCCGGCTCCCGCTTCGCGAACCGCCTGCCCATCGGCGATGAAAAAATTGTGGCCCAAGCCGCGCGCCCTGAGTTTGTGGATTACTACCACGCCTATTACCGGCCGGAAAACATTACGGTGGTACTGGCCGGTGACGCCCCGCTGCCCCCCTTCCTGTCGTCCATTCAAAAATGGTTTGGCGAATTCCAGCCTCCCAATTCCGTCCGCCGCCCCTTGGGCGCCGAGTTCAAGTCGTTCAGCGCCGAGCGCGCCATTGTGGCCAGCGATCCGGAAATGGCCTATTGCCAGGTGCAGATGGTCAATCTCCTCCCCGGCCGGCCCCCCGTTACCACCGTCGCCCAATGGCGTCAGGAATGCCTCGAATCCCTCGCNGNCTGGATCATCGGCCGCCGCTATGATGACCGCGTGAAAAAAGGCGAAGCCAGCTTTCGCGGTGCCGGAGCCGGCGTGAACAACTTCTACAATGAAGCCCTCCTGGTGACCGGTTCGGCCATGGGCGAAGCCCGGGACTGGGCTAAAATGCTCACCGAACTCATCGTGGAAATCAAACGCGCGCGCGAATACGGCTTCACCGCCCATGAACTGGCCATGGCCAAACGCGAAACGCTCGCCGGCGCCGAACACGCGGTCCGCACCGAGCCCACCGTCAACGCCCGCTCCCTGATCAGCAGCATCGTCTCCAGCATCAACTCCCGCGAAACGTTCCTCGCCGCCCAGCAAAGTCTGAGCCTCTACCAAGAGCAACTCCCGGGCATCTCCCTCAAAGAGGTCAACCGCACCTTCAAGGATCAATTTAAACCCGGCACCTTCGCCTTCGTGCTCACTTTGTCGAGCAAGGCGGAAGTCCCCTCCCAGGAGGAGGTCCTTAAAACCGCCCGCGCTGCCCAGGCCCAAAAGGTTGAGGCTCCACGCGAGGTCAAAACCCCTGCCTCCCTCCTGGCCAAAAGCCCCAAACCCGGCAAAGTCACGGACGTCACCACCCAACCGGATCTTCAAATCACCAGCGCCTGGCTCCCGAACGGCGCCCGCGTCCACTACCGCTTCATGGATTACAAAAAAGATTCCATCCTCCTCAGCGTCAGCCTGGCCGGCGGTGAAATCGAGGAAACCGCCGCCAACAAAGGCATCACCGAGGTCGCCCTCCTGGCCGTGAACAATGCCGCCACCCATCGCCTCCCCTCCAGTGCCTTCCGTGATCTTATGACCGGCAAAAACATCAACGTCAGCGCCAGCAAAGGCAGTGATGCCTTCATCGTCAATGTTACCGGCTCACCCAAGGATCTCGAAACCGGTTTGCAGGCCGCCCATGCCGTCTTAACCGATGGCCTCATTGAGGAGGCCGCCTTTAAAAACTGGAAGCTCGGCACGCTCCAAAGCATTGAACAACGCGAAAAAATGCCCCAGTTCAAAGCCTCGGAAGCTTTCTCCGAATTGCTCTCCGGCGGGGACATCCGCCAGATCCCCATCCAGAAAAAACACGTGGAAGCCCTCTCTCCCGCCGCCGCCCAAGCCTGGTTTGATCGCCTCCGCCGCGAGGCCCCCCTGGAAATCGCCATCGTGGGCGACCTCCCCTGGATCCAGGTCCGGCCCTTGATCGAAAAATACCTCGGCAGCCTGCCTGCCCGTAACCGCTCCGCCGCCCAGCTCGACCGCCTGCGCGATCTGCCCCGCGCCCAAGGCCCCCTGGAAAAGCGCGTCGAAGTTCGCACCATCACCCCCCAGGCCGTGGCCTACGCCGGTTTCGTTGGTTGTGACGGCACCAACGCTGCCGACACCCGCGCCCTCACCCTGGCCGCCAACATCCTGACCAGCCGCCTTGTCAAAAAAATCCGCGAGGAAATGTCCGCAGTCTATTCCATCAGCGCCAACAGCGTGCCCGCCTGGGTTTACCGCGATGCCGGTCGATTCGTGTCCAGCGCCCCCTGCAACCCGGACAACGCCAACAAAGTGGCTGAAACCGTCCACCAAATGTTCCAGGACTTTGCGGACCAAGGCCCCACGGACGAAGAATTGGCCAATGCTAAAAAGCAAATCGCACACCACCTGGAAAACACCCTCCGCGAACCCAACCATTGGTGGGGCATCCTGCGCGATCTGGACTACCACCACCGCAACCTTCAGGAAGAGCAAAACATCCAGGCCACCAGCGCGGCCACCTCCCGCGAGCAGGTCCAGAATAGCTTTAAAAAATACTACACACCAGCCCGCAAGACCACCGTC
>JGI24132J36420_10000666_pt1 | contig 16371 bp, 18 predicted proteins | sample BarGraNGADG00212_3_FD_36420 | JGI IMG/M metagenome (IMG submission 36420) | reverse complement strand
CGACCGGCCGCGGCCGGCCGACATGGTGGCCTTTAAAGAGGCGCAGAAGGCCGCGCTGGCCCTGTTGATGGATGAGAAGTACATCACCTCCCCCCGCAAGGGCGCGCTTTCCGTGCACGGCACAAACGTGCTCATGAACATGACCAACGCGATCGGCGCGATGCCGACCCGCAACGGCCAGACCACCTTCTTTGCGCAGCATGAGGCCATCAGCGGCGAGCGGGTCAAGGAGACCATCCTGGTTGAAGACCCGACCTGCCATGCTTGCCCCGTGGCCTGCAAGAAAGAGGTAGAGATCACCGAGGGGCCGTACAAGGGCCTGCGGATGGAGAGCGTGGAGTACGAGCCCGCCTGGGCGTTGGGGGCGAACTGTGATAACGGCGATCTTGCTTCGATCGCCAAGCTGATCGACCAGGCCAATGACTTCGGCATGGACAACATCGAGATGGGTGACGTCTTGGGTATGTTCATGGAAGCGACGCAGCGCGGCTATATCGACGGCTACGGCCCTGGCCTGCAGTGGGGCGATCAGGCGGCGATGGTCGCGATGGTGCCCCGCATTGCCCTGCGCGAGGGCGCCGGCGACTTACTGGCTGAAGGCACCGAGGGGGCAGCCAGGAAGCTGGGCCACGTCGAGATCTCGATGAGCGTCAAGGGTATGGCCATTCCGGCCTACGACCCGCGCGGCATCAAAGGCATGGGCCTTGGCTATGCCACCTCAAACCGTGGCGCCTGTCACCTGCGCGCCTATACCCCTGCGGCTGAGTTGATCGGTAACGTTCTCAGCCAGACCGGCGTGACCGATCCGCTGGAGTGGAAGGGCAAGGGTGAGCTGACCATGATCTTCCAGAACGTGCATACGATGACCGATTGCCTGGACGTCTGCAAGTTCACCACCTTTGCCGAGTCGCTGGACGTCTTTGCGGCGCAGGTTGCCGCAATCACCGGCGCACCCTGCTCGGTGGCCGATCTTCTCAAGCTCGGCGAACGCGTCTTCAACCTGGAACGCTACTACAACAACCTGGCCGGGTTCCGCGAGGGCTCCGACACCTTGCCCGAACGCTTCCTGAAGGAGCCGGCCACCGGTCCTGGTTCCACCGGGCAGGTCTGTGAGCTTGATCAGATGTTGGAAGAGTACTATAAGGCGCGCGGCTGGGTGAATGGTGTCGTGCCGGATGCGAAACTGAAGGAACTGGAGATCATCTAAACACAAGCACCGGCCGCATCGACTGAGGTCTGGTAGATCCTTGTTCTGGCGACACAGGCTTTCGCGGTCCGCGAGGCTGCGGAAGTCTGTGTCTGTTTATCCCCCGCCGATGGGCGGAAAGAGTTTGAGATCGTCGCTGGGATGGATCGCCGTGTCCGGCCCGCCCACGAAGGGCAGCAGCCGCCCGTTAACCAGGATGGTAACCTGACCGGTGAGCTTTTCTTCGTGATCCCAGAGCTTACTTGCCAGGGGTGGGTAACTACTGGCCAGCCGGCGCAACACCTCGCGCACGGTGTCACCGTCATTTGCTTCCACCTCCAGCTCTCTGTGGCCCAGTAGATCCCTGAGCGTCGCATATATCTTTACCTGCATCCCGCATGCCGTCCTTTCGACGACGCCGGTCGAGGTCATCGCCCGGCGCCGGGCCCTCGCATCTGCCGCTATTATACCACGCTGGTGATCTGGCAGAAGTAATTGAAGCGGCAGGCATTTTCGCCCGTAGGCCGGCAATACATGATTGCTGTCATAGATTAGAATAACACTCGGGAATACAATAGATAGGTGGGCCTTATACGGGCGTTGCGTCAACCCGGTCCAAGGCCCCTGTTTACGGGGTGGAGGAGAGATAGAACATGCTCAACATGCACGAGCTGAACGTGTTCGTGGAGGCAGCTCAAACTGAAAATTTCTCGGTGGCTGCGCATCGTCTTTACCTGAGCCAGCCAGCGGTCAGTTTGCAGGTGCGCAACCTGGAAAAGCAGTTGGGCGTGGAGCTCTTTCGCCGCCATGGCCGCAACGTGGTGCTCAGCGATGCCGGGAAAGTGTTGTTGCCGATGGCCCAACAACTTCTGCTGCAGGCCAAGCACATCGAAGAGGCGATGTGGGGCCTGCAGGGGATGGTCATCGGTGAGCTTTCCGTGGCCTGCAGCACGACCGTGGGCAAGTATCTGTTGCCGCGGCTGATCGTCGGTTTCCGCGGGCAGTACCCGGAAGTGCAGGTGTCCGTTCGTGTCACATGCCGGCGCGATGCCATGGATTCGCTGCTCGAAGGCAGTATGGACATTGCGGTGGTCTCCTCGCACATGGTGCACCGCGATCTCGAGTACCAACCTTTCCTCGAAGATCAGGTCGTCCTGGTGGTGCCTTGCGATCATCCCTGGGCCGACGGGCGCACCATTAAGCCAGAAAACTTGCTAGAGTGCGAATATATCTTGAGCGAGCCGACGGCCGGTTCCTACGAGGTGTTGTCCGAGGGTCTGGCCGATCATGGGCTGAACATCGCCGACCTGCGAGTGGCGATGACCCTGGGCAACGCCGAGGCGATCGAGATGTCGGTCGAAGCCGGGTTGGGCGTGGCGTTTATCTCGCGCTTCGTTGCCAGCCGGGGAGCGATGCTCGGTCGCATCGCCGAGGTGCCGGTCGAGGGAATGACGCTGAAGCGCCTTATCTACATGGTTCGGCACGTACGCCGAGCCGCTACCCCGCCTCAGCAAGCTTTCTGGGATTTTGCCTTTGACCCTGCCAACGAGGAGATGCGCCATCTCCCGGTCGTGAACAACGGCAATCGCGAGCCAGGCACGGCTCGCTAAAACCAGACGCCAGGGCGACGCATTCTGTGTATGAGCTTTTGAATGGCTGCGATCAACTGTAGTCGCAGTGCCGGCCAGGATCAACCAGGAGGAGGCGTCGGCCTTGCGCGCTCACCCGCGGTTGCCGTGCCGGTCACAGCGCCGTAGGGGCAGGCGGGCAGACAAACCAGGCAACCTCGGCAGCGATCGACCTCGACGATCGGGAGATCGGCCGGTTCTAACTGCCGTATCGCCCGTGTCCGGCAAACCGAACGTGCCTGGCAGCGCTCGCAAGTGCGGCAGAGCGCGGGATCAATACGCACATTCGGGCGCATGCTCAGACCCTTCCGGCCAGCGACGAAGGCCGCGCTCTTTTGGGGCGGAGGTGCAGTTGAGGCTTCACGTGCCCGGTAGGCGGTCCGGGTCGCCGCAGTGCTTCTGCTCCAGTTCCACCACCCTGCGTTTCAGGCGCCGCAGGTAGTCCAGCGCCCCTGCCTCATCTTCGTCCTGCACCAGCATCTTCAGTTCGATGACTTCTTCATTGGATAGGGCCAGACCCACGCCTTGGGGTTTGGAGAGAGTAAGACTCATCTGATCCTCCATTTGACAGGCTTGACGGCGGCAGTATACTATACCCCAGTATAGTAGGCAAATGAAGAAAAGGTCGCAATGAGGAGCCGGACATGCCGTTGGCGTCGCCCGAGATGAAAGCAGAACTGACTACTCGCCTCCGGCGGATCGAAGGCCAGGTCAGGGGTGTTGAGCGCATGGTGCAGGAAGATCGAGAGTGCCCGGAAGTCTTGCAGCAGATGATGGCCATCCGGTCGGCCGTTCATCAAGCAAGCTTGTTGTTGGCGCGCGCTTACTTGGCTTGCGTCTTCCAGGAGGCAGGCCAGGATCCCGCTGATGAGTTACTGGATCGTTTGATGGCAACCCTGGGCAAGCTAGACTGAGGCTGTGGGCAATTCGTTGGGCAGGAGCCGAAACATGGATTTTTTGAAGCGTTTACGCGGTGAGAAGAGCGAGCAAGCGGAGACTTCTGAGAGCCAAGTCGAGCTACGTCACTTGACGGGTGAGGAATTCGACCAGGTTGTACTGAAGTCGGAAACGCCGGCGGTGGTGGACTTCTGGGCTGAGTGGTGCGGTCCTTGCCACATGATCACATCTGCCGTGCAGCAGTTGGCAAGCGAGTTCGAGGGGCGCGCCCTGGTGGTAAAGCTGAATGCCGACGATTACCCGGAGATCCTCGGCCGCTATGGCATTATGGGTATCCCAACGCTGATTTATTTCAAGGCCGGCGAGGAGGTCGATCGGGTGATCGGTCTGACCGGGTATGCGACGCTCAAGAGCAAGCTGGAGCGGGTCTTGGGTTGAGTTGTGGTATACTGTGTAACCGGCTCGATCCGATTTCATCAAAGGAGTGACACACGAATACGTTTCAAATGAGCGACGCCGAGTTGCTGAAGGCACTAAAAACCCGTGACCAGCGTGCTTTTGCGGAGTTGGTGGAACGCCACTCCTCAACGGTCTATAATTTGGCTCTGCGCATGATGGGTAGTCCACAGGAGGCCGAAGAGGTGCTCCAGGAAACATTCATCAGTGCTTTTCGCTCGCTAGACCGGTTCGAGGGGCGTAGCCAACTGGGGACCTGGCTGTACCGCATTGCATATAACGCCTCGCTGATGCGTTTACGCAAGCGACAGATTCCTACCTCTTCAATCGACGAACCGTTGGTCGGCGAAGAGGGCGAAGAGTTACCGCGGCAGTTGATCGATTGGAGTTCGCTGCCGGACGATATCGCGCTGAACAACGAGTTGCATCATGTGCTGGATAAGGCTGTCGAGGGTCTGTCGCCTACCCTGCGAAGCGTTTTTGTGCTGAGGGATATCGAGGGGTTATCCACTGCCGAGGTAGCCGAAGCCTTGGGACTAACCGAAACCAATGTCAAGGTGCGCTTGCACCGGGCGCGGTTGGCACTGCGTGAACAACTGACGGCTTACTTTACGGCCTCTGCTGACGTGGCCGGGCGGCCTGCCGGCAACGAAGAGCGGCACGAGGAGGCGTATGTCCGAGCACTGTAAAGACTGCAGCGAGACGCTAGGGATCCTGTCTGAGTATATTGATGGCGAGCTGGACGAGTGCTTGTGCGCCGAAATCGAGCGCCACATGGCCGAATGCGGCAATTGCCGCATAACGGTGGATACGCTGCGGAAGACCGTCATACTCTACCGGGACTACGGCCATGAGGAAGTCCCGAAGGATGCGAAGGACCGGCTGTACGCCGTTCTTAACTTACAGCGGGACAACGCTGGTTAACCCTTTTCCCGGCACAGATCTGAGAGCGCTCCGACCGAAGAGGTGGGAGCGTGTGTATTTCGAGGGCGGTTCTCGATTTGCAAGAAAGACTGCCTCTGCGTATAATGCCAACACCGTTGGGCGGTTAGCTCAGTTGGCTAGAGCGCGTCGTTGACATCGACGAGGTCAGAGGTTCAAGTCCTCTACCGCCCACCTGCCAGGGCACAAGGTAAATCTGTCAAAGCGTTGACCGGGACGAGTAGGCGGCGCGTATGCGCCAGAGAGGGCAGGTGGCGGGCAGGAGCCCGTCTGCTGCAAGCCTGCCTCGCAGACCACTGCCGAAAACCACCCGGGAGCGGGCGCCTCAAATTGGGAAAGCGGTCACAGGCTTGAGGTGGCAGCCGATGATGGCTTCCGAAAGTATGGTGCCACGGCCGGCCCCGTTATGGCTAGCAAGAGATGATCGCGCATGCGGCAGATTTGTCTGGGCGTGATCAAATTGGGTGGAACCGCGAGCTCCTCGCCCCAACTGGGCGAGGAGTTTTTGTTTCTCATTTAGGAGGTGAGCTGTGGCTGACAAGCATAATGGTGGCGAGGGAGAGAACGCCGAGTTATTGCACAAGCTGCGCCATTCCGCGGCCCATGTGATGGCCGAGGCGGTGTTGCAGCTCTACCCCGAGGTGAAGATCGCGATCGGACCGGCGATTGACACCGGGTTCTATTATGACTTCGACCTGGGTACCGACGAAAACGGCCGGCCGCGCACCTTCTCGCCTGAAGATCTGCAAGAGATCGAGCGCCGCATGCGCCAGATCATCGGCGGCAGGCACCCCTTCGTGTACCGGCAGGTGAACACCGACGAGGCGCGCCAGATTTTCAAGGACCAGCCGTACAAGCTGGAGTTGATCGAGGGATTGTCGAAAGGCGCCGTCGACGAGTACGGCAATGAGACGGACGTCCCGGTGGTGATCAGCACCTACCGGCACGACACCTTCGAGGACCTTTGCCGCGGTCCACACCTGGACAACACCGGGCAGATCCCGCCGGATGCCTTCAAGCTGACGACTGTGGCCGGCGCCTACTGGCGCGGGGACGAGCATAACCCCATGTTGCAGCGCATTTACGGCACCGCCTGGCGCAACAAGAAGGACCTGAACGAATATCTCCAGATGCTCGAGGAGGCCAAGAAGCGCGATCATCGTAAACTGGGCAAGGACCTGGAGATCTTTATCTTCGACGATGAGGTCGGGCCCGGATTGCCGCTCTGGCTGCCCAACGGCAGCATCATGATCGAGGCGCTGGAGGACCTGGCGAAGGAGATGGAGCTGAAGGCGGGCTACCAGCGCGTGCGTACGCCTCATCTGACCAAAGAGGACTTGTTCCTGCGCAGCGGGCACTTGCCCTACTATGCCGAGAGCATGTACCCGCCGATGGAACTCGAAGGGGTGCGTTACTACGTCAAGCCGATGAACTGCCCCTTCCATCACAAGATTTACGCCAGCAAGCCGCGCAGCTACCGCGATCTGCCACTCAGGCTGGCCGAGTACGGCACCTGCTACCGTTATGAGAAGAGCGGCGAGTTGTTCGGTCTGTTGCGCGTCCGCTCGATGCAGATGAACGACGCGCACATCTACTGCGCCGAAGAGCAATTCGAGCAGGAGTTCATGGCGGTCGTCAGTCTCTACCTGGAGTATTTCCGCCTCTTTGACATCGAGAAGTACGTCATGCGCTTCAGCACGCATCACCCCAAGGGCCTGGGCAAGAAGTACGTGGACAACGAACGCCTGTGGCTCAAGACGGAGGACATGGTGCGCCGCGCGATGCAGAACGGCGGTATTCCCTTCGTGGAGGTGTCCGACGAGGCTGCCTTCTACGGCCCGAAGATTGACGTGCAGGTGTGGAGCGCCATCGGCAAGGAATTCACGTTGGCGACCAACCAGGTGGATTTCGCGCAGCCCGCTCGTTTCGACCTGGTCTACACCAATCGCGATGGCCAGGAAGAGATACCGCTGTGCATCCACCGCGCTCCGTTGAGCACCCACGAGCGTATGATCGGCTTCCTGATCGAGCACTATGCCGGCAACTTCCCGATCTGGCTGGCTCCCGAGCAGGTGCGGGTCATCCCGATAACGGATGCTCACAACGCGTATGCCGAGAGCATCGCCGCCCGCCTGCGCGACCAGGGGGTGCGCGCCTCGGCCGACACCGGCCAGGAGCGCATGAACGCGAAGATCCGCAGCGCCCAGCTCATGAAGGTGCCGTATATGCCGGTGGTGGGCGACCAGGAGGCGGCCAATGGGACCATATCGCTGCGCAAGCGCGACGGCAGCCGTCAGAATGACCTGCCCGTAGATCAGTTCTTGGCCCTGGCGCAGGAGCGCATCGCGCAGCGCGCGAGTGCGCTGTAGAAGCCTTGACCGCCGGGTATCCGCTGTCAAAACCCCCGGAGCGGTTTTGACAGCGGATACCCGGCTATGTTATAGTTCACGTCTAACGCGAACCGGCCCACCAGAGGACCGATTCTTGTCGTTTAGCCATCGGTTCGCCATTGGCGGACCCCTGAAAATCTGAGGTGAAGTAGTATCGTAACCAAACAGACCACACGCATTAACGAAATGATCCGGGTGCGGGAAGTCCGTGTCGTGGACGAGAACGGGACCCAGCTCGGCGTCTTGCCGACCTTTGAGGCCCTGAGGCTGGCCCACGAACGCAATTTGGACCTGGTGGAGGTCGCACCCAATGCCGTGCCGCCCGTGTGCCGTCTTCTGGATTTTGGTAAGTTCCAGTACGAACGCCAGAAGAAAGAGCGCGAGGCGCGCAAGGCGCAGAAAATCATCGAGATCAAGCAATTGCGCTTGAAACCCAGAACGGGCGTGCACGACATCGACGTCAAGGTGAAACAGGCGCTCAGCTTCCTCGAAGAGGGGAGCAAGGTCAAAGTCTCGGTACGTTTCCACGGTCGCGAGATAACCCATCCCGAGATTGCGCGCGAGCAGTTGTCGCGCTTTGCCGAGAAGGTGGGCGACGCGGCGATCATAGAATCGCAGCCGATGATGGAAGGGCCGAACCTTTTCATGTTGTTGAGCCCGAACGCCAGAAAACAGGGCTAAACCTGCGGACTGGTCCGCTCAGGGCCGGAAAACTGAGTACGTCAAACGCAAGCGTAAAACGTGAAACGTGGTACGTAGCTGTGTGTTGCTGTGCGTCTCTACGTTTCACTATTTTGCGCTTTATTTTTGGGAGGATACCGTGCCGAAGATCAAGACTCACAAGTCGACTGCGAAGCGGTTCCGTTTTACGGGCAGCGGCAAGCTGGTCCGCATGCACCAGGGGCGTAGTCACCTGCGCCGCCACAAGGACCCGCGGACCCTCAGGAAGTTCCGCCAGGAAGAGTTCGTCGAGTCGGCAGCGAGCAGGAAGCATATCATCGCACTTGCGCCTTACCTGGACGATTAGTTCCAATCCCGGCCCGTACTTGCGCGTTCCGGTTAGTTGAACGCCCAGTGGCCACCACGAAGTGCTGGCAAAACCCAGCCGCCATTGAGAGGAGATTTGTGTGCCTAGAGCTAAGGGTGGAGTGGTCCTCCGCCGTCGTCACAACAAAATCCTGAAGATTACCAAGGGACAGCGGATGTCGCGACATCTGCTGTGGCATCGCGCGAATGAAGCCATGCTCCATTCGCTATTTTATGCGACGCGCGATCGCCGGCAGCGCAAGCGCGACATGCGCCAACTGTGGATTGCTCGCATCAATGCCGCCGCCCGGCTGAATGGGATCACCTACAGCCGCTTGATGCACGCCTTGAAGCTGGCCGATATCGCGCTCGATCGCAAGGTGCTGGCCGACTTGGCCGTGCGCGACCCGCTTGCCTTTACCCGAGTGGTTGACGTCGCGAAGTCGGCGCTGTAATTTCAACTGGTCAGAAACCGGGTTTCTCGGCACACTTTGTCGAAACCCGGTTTCTCGTTAGCCTGACGGTGCATGATAACAAGTGCGGATAACTCGAAAATAAGGCAGGCTCGGACGTTGTTAAGCCGCCGCGGGCGTGAACAGCATTCCCAATGCCTGGTCGAGGGTGTGCGCCTGATCGAAGATGCCATGAGAGCGGGAGAACAGCCCGCTCTCATTTTTTGCGTACCGGCCGCGCATGAGTCGCCACGCGCCGAAGCTCTGCTGGCAAGCGCCCCGGCGGCTGGGGTTCCGATATACGAAATCAGCCCGGCGATCTTTGCGACGCTGAGCGATACGGTTAGCTCACAGGGTGTTGTGGCGGTGATGCCTGTGCCCGCCTTGTCCCCCGTGGCCGGAGCGGACCTGGTATTGGTGCTGGACCAGATACGCGATCCCGGCAACTTGGGGACTATCCTACGTAGCGCGGAGGCCGCAGGGGTGGGGCAGGTGCTCCTGACCAGGGGCTGCGCGGACCCCTGGGGTCCCAAGGTGTTGCGGGCGGGAATGGGGGCGCACTTCCGGCTGCCGCTGCAGGTCGATCTGGAATGGCCGGCGATAGCGGGCCTCCTGGCCGGTCGCCCGCTATGGGCGGCCGACGCTCACGGCGAGCTGGCGTATGATCGGGTTGATTGGACACAACCGGCCGCCCTGGTGATTGGCGGGGAGACGGAAGGGATCAGCGCAGAGGCCAGCGCACTGACGCGCGGCAAGATTTACATCCCAATGCGCGGCGGCGCCGAGTCACTCAATGCAGCGATGGCTGCGACCGTGGTTTTATTTGAAGTAGCGCGACAGAGACGGCACAGCAAAGGTGCGGAATAGGCGTCGGGCGTCGGGCACTTCGTTGCACAAAGTACTATTCGGGTGTATGATTTACGTAATCGTAATCGTAATGTCGTTTCTCATTAATGCAAATTGGACCGTCCAACATCTCATGCGGAGGTGCAAGCAGACATAGGCCAGTTGATCCTACCGGGTGTTGCCGGGCTCAGGCAACCTAATCGAACAGGAGGTTTAGAGCCCACATGACAGTCGAGCGTATCTTCCGTATCATTGGACTCATTTTGTTCGGCATCATTGGTTGGACGGCAGGGCTATTTTGGTTTAACGCCGCTACCGGGCTGGACACCAGCTCTCTGAGCGCTGTTTCTGCCAAGTACATCTTGCCGTTGACCGTCGTCGGAGCCGCGATCGGCGCACTGGCGGCCCCGTGGCTGACCATCCGTCCTGCGGCCTGGGTGGTACGGATTATCCGAGAACTGACGGCGGTGCAACTGCTGGCCGGCGGCCTTGGATTGGTCCTCGGGCTGGTCGTCAGCGCCCTGGCTGCCTTGCCGCTGTCTTATCTCCCTTCGCCGTTTCGTGCCATTTTGCCGACCATCGTTGCGATCGTCTTCGGTTATGTTGGTATCATGGTCATGGTCCTCAGGCAGAAGGATTTCTTTGCCCTGTTCCGTAGGCGATCGGGGAACGTATCCCTTGAGGCGGAGGAGACGGGGGGAGAAGGCGCGCTCACTTCGGACGTGCTGTTGTTGGATACCAGCGTTATCATCGACGGGCGCATCGCCGACGTGGCCAAGACGGGGTTCATCCGCTCTCCGATGCTCGTACCCCGTTTTGTGCTGGCCGAGCTGCAATACATCGCCGATTCCGCGGATGCTCTGCGCCGGAACCGTGGCAGGCGCGGGTTGGAGATGCTGAACCGCATGCAGAAGGAATCACCCGTGCCGGTACGTATGGTGGATCTGGACGTTGAGGGCACTCGCCAGGTGGATGCAAAGCTGGTCGAGCTGGCGAGGCAGTTGTCATGTCCGATCGTGACCAACGACTATAACCTCAACCGGGTGGCCGGGTTGCAGGGTATCACCGTGCTAAACGTCAACGAGCTCAGTAACGCGGTCAAGGCCGTCGTGCTGCCCGGCGAGACGATGCCGATCAGGGTCATCCAGGAAGGGAAGGAAGCTGGCCAGGGCATTGGCTATCTGGATGACGGCACGATGGTCGTGGTGGAGAATGGGCGCCGTTACATGGATAACGAGATTGAGGTATCAGTTACCAAGGTGCTGCAGACCAATGCCGGCCGCATGATCTTCGCGACACCCGTCCGCTGAGGCCGGCCGATGATGATGATGATGATTGACAATGTGGAGTGATGTGATGACTCTCGTGATTTATAACACGCTGACTCGTGATAAAGAACCGCTCCAGCCTATCGAACCCGGCAAAGTGCGCATGTACGTCTGCGGTCCCACGGTCTATCACGAGGCGCATGTCGGGCATGCCATGTCTTCGATCGTCTTCGATTTCGTGCGTCGCTACCTCGAGTACCGCGGTTACGAGGTGCGTCACGTCATGAATTTCACGGACGTAGATGACAAGATCATCGCGCGCGCCAACGAGACGGGCGAAGAGCCTGGGGTGATCGCCGATCGTTATGTGGCTCAGTACCAGGAGCAACTGGATCAGCTAAACGTGCTCCGCCCAACCATCTTCCCGCGCGTCTCACAGACCATCCCGGATATCATCAAGATGGTGCAGGGGCTCATCGAGCAGGGACATGCCTACGAAACGCCCAGCGGCGACGTTTACTTCCGCGTGCGAACCGATACGGACTACGGCAAGCTCTCACGCCGGCGCCTGGACGAGGCCATCTCTGGCACCCGCGTTTCGAGCAGCGAGGAGAAGGAGGACGAAGGCGATTTCGCCCTCTGGAAGGCGGCCAAGCCAGGCGAACCAAGCTGGGATAGTCCGTGGGGCAAGGGACGACCGGGTTGGCACATCGAATGCTCGGCGATGAACCTGCGCTACCTGGGCGAGCAAATCGATATCCACGGTGGTGGCAACGATCTGATCTTTCCGCATCATGAGAATGAGATCGCGCAGACTGAGAGCTACACCTGCAAGACGTTTGCCCGCTACTGGATGCATAATGGCATGCTCCAGTTGAAGGGCGAGAAAATGTCAAAGAGCCTCGGCAACCTGGTCACCATCGATCAGTTTCTGAGCGAGCATGATTCGGATGTGCTGCGCCTGATGATTGCCGGCAGCCAGTACCGCAAGCCGCTGGCTTTCAACGACGACGTGATTGCAGATAACGAACGTGCCCTGTCTCGCCTGTTGGGTGCCCTGCGACCGGCTTCGGGCAGTATAACCTCGGGTCCGGCTGTAGACGAGCTGGCAGTGCAGGTGAGGCGCGTGCGCGAGGGCTTCGAAGCCGCGATGGACGACGACTTTAACACCGCCGGCGCCCTGGGATCTCTGTTTGAGCTGGTGCGTGCCGTAAATACCGCGCGTGCGGCGGGAGTGGGCGGCGAGGTCTTCGCCGGCGCTCAAACCGAATTGCGCACGTTGGTCGGTGTCTTGGGGCTGCGCTTGCAGGCGCCCAAGAGCGACGGGCAGTCTGCGTCACCCTTTGTGGACCTCCTGCTCGAAATCCGGACCGACCTGCGCAACGCCAAACAGTGGGCCCTGGCCGACAAAGTGCGCGATCGATTGAAAGATCTGGGGGTCATCGTCGAGGACAGCCCGCAGGGCAGCACCTGGCGCATGGGTGAGTAAATGGAGTTGTTATACGGCCGGCATGCAGTGCTCGAGACGCTGCGCGCCGGGCGGCGCAAAGTGCACCGGGTGTACGTGGCCGCGGGTGCCCGGGGCACAGGCAATATAGCCGAGATCGTTGGTGCGGCCGAGCAGCGGCACTGTCCGGTCGCCCAGGCCGGGCGTGAGCTGCTCGCCCAGGCCGGCCCGGTCAATCATCAAGGTGTGATCGCCGAAGTTGGGCCCTACCCGTACATCCTGCTCGACGACGTTCTGCCCGGCGCGGGAGCGGTAGTGGCGGAGAGCGGCCCGTTTTACCTGGCCCTCGATCACCTGCAGGACGTCCAGAACCTGGGCACTTTATTGCGCACCGCAGAAGCAATGGCCGTCAGCGCCGTGCTACTGCCCGATCGTCGGGCGGCTGAGATAACGCCTGCGGTCGTGAATGCTTCCGCCGGGGCCGTCGAACACCTGCGGATTGCCCTGGTGGGTAACCTGGTGCAGGCGTTGGAACAACTGAAGCTGGCCGGCGTGTGGGTGGCGGGCCTGGATGTTGCGTCAGACGCCAGGCGGCTGGGAGAGGCCGATCTGACGGGGCCCCTGGTGTTGGTGGTCGGCGCCGAGGGGCCGGGGCTGTCTCGTTTGGTACGTGAGCACTGTGACTGGCTGGTGGCTATTCCCATGTATGGCAAGGTCGAGTCGCTTAACGCGGCTGTGGCCGGTTCAACGGTGCTGATCGCCGCCCGGCAGGCACGCAGCGCCGCTTCCCGCCAGTAATCCACCCTACACTGCGCGCGAACTGGGTGGCTTTATTTGACTTTTATGTGGCGCGCCGGTATACTGTCGCTTCGTTATACGATGCGGCTGCAGTGGGAGCAGTCTGCGCTCTGCGCTGATGTAGCTGGTGCCGACGTAGCTCAATCGGCAGAGCATCGACCTTGTAAGTCGAGGGTTGCCGGTTCGATTCCGGCCGTCGGCTTGTAAGGTGGGCAGTTACGACTGCCGGGTTTACAACCTTATATAGGGGCAGGTACCCAAGTGGCCAAAGGGGGCTGACTGTAAATCAGCTGGCAACGCCTTCGGAGGTTCGAATCCTTCCCTGCCCACCTAGGTGCCCACGTAGCTCAGTCGGTAGAGCACGTTCTTGGTAAGGACGGGGTCATCGGTTCAAGTCCGATCGTGGGCTCCAGTAGACGTTATTTGCGAAAACGCCGCCTCGGAGAGTGGGCGGCGACTTAATGCCCGAGCCGTTTTTTGGGGGAGGCAGGAGGTTTTATATCCATGGCGAAAGCAGTATTCGAACGCACGAAGCCCCATGTGAACGTGGGGACGATTGGGCATATTGACCACGGCAAGACGACGTTGACGGCGGCGATCACGAAGGTCCTGGCGATGAAGGGCTGGTCGGATTTCCGGGCGTTTGATTCGATCGACAATGCGCCGGAAGAGAAGGCGCGCGGGATCACGATTGCGATCGCGCACGTGGAGTACCAGACGGCGGCGCGGCACTATGCGCACGTGGACTGTCCGGGGCATGCGGACTACATCAAGAACATGATCACGGGGGCGGCGCAGATGGACGGGGCGATCCTGGTGGTGGCGGCGCCGGACGGGCCGATGCCGCAGACGCGCGAGCACGTGTTGTTGGCGCGGCAGGTGGAAGTGCCGGCGATGGTGGTGTTTCTGAACAAAGTGGAAATGATGGAGGACGAGGAGCTGTTGGAGCTGGTGGAGTGGAGCTGCGCGAGCTGCTGACGAGCTACAAGTTCCCCGGGGACGAGATACCGATTATCCGCGGCAGTGCGTTGAATGCGTTGCAGTCGACGTCGAAGGACCCGAGTGCGCCGGAATACAAGTGCATCTGGGCGCTGATGGATGCGGTGGACAGCTACATTCCGACGCCGGTGCGCCAGACGGACAGGCCGTTCCTGATGCCGATCGAGGACGTGTTTGGGATCAAGGGGCGAGGGACGGTGGTGACGGGGCGGATCGAGCGTGGGATAGTGAAGATCGGCGAGGAAGTGGAGATCGTCGGGCTGAGGGACACGCGCAAGACGGTGGTGACCGGGGTAGAGATGTTTCGCAAGATCCTGAAGGAAGGGATTGCGGGGGACAATGTGGGGTGTTTGCTGCGCGGGATCGAGCGCGAGGACGTGGAGCGCGGGCAGGTGCTGGCGAAGCCGGGGTCGATCAAGCCGCACATGACGTTCGAGAGTGCGGTGTACGTGTTGAAGAAGGAAGAGGGCGGGCGCCACACGCCGTTCTTCAACGGGTACCGGCCGCAGTTCTACATGCGGACGATGGACGTGACGGGTGAAGCGGAGTTGCCGAGCGGGGTCGAGATGGTGATGCCGGGCGACAACGTGAACCTGACCATCAAGCTGATTGTGCCGGTGGCGTTGGAGATCGGTTCCCACTTCGCGATCCGTGAGGGTGGCCGTACTGTGGGCGCCGGCGTCATCAGCAAGATTATCGAGTAAGTGAAGCATGGCTAGCGCAAAGAAAGCTAATCGAATCGTCGTGACGTTGCAGTGCACTGAGTGCAAGGAACGCACGTATACGACCGAAAAGAACCGTAAGAATACGCAAGCGCGTGTTGAGTTGAAGAAGTACTGCCCGCGTTGCCACAAGCACATGTTGCACCGCGAGACGCGCTAAAAATACCAGGGCAGGAGGCAGAAGGATGGCGGGAATCCGCAACGCGGAATCGCGAGCTCTGAGCTTCGAGCTTCATCCTCCATCCTTTCGAACTTCTGCCTTATCACATAGGCGTGTAGCTCAATTGGTAGAGCACCGCTCTCCAAAAGCGGGGGTTGCGGGTTCAAGTCCTGCCACGCCTGTTTGATCGATCGAACGGACCGTTCTTTCGGCAAGACACCGTCTTGGCACGGCTCTTTGCCTTCCGAGGTGGAGCAGCCGTCTGAGTACGGTGTCTTGAATCGTATAGACCTGTGCGCGGAGGAACGCTTGAGCAAAACGACTGCAGGACAGCAGGTAACTGCAAACAAACCAGATAACGCCATCGTTCGCTACTTCAAGGAAACCCGCGCGGAAATCCGCAAGGTTAGCTGGCCTACCCGTGAAGAGGCGACCAACCTGACGTTAATCGTGCTGGGTGTTACCGTGGCGATGGCGATCTTCCTGGGCACTGTCGATTTTATCTTCGCCACGCTAATCCGGCTGATTCTCGGCTAAGGCCGAATGAGTGGGTTCGTGCGGCAAGTGGGTGGTGGAATGACCATGGATGAATGGCAAGATCCCGAGGGCCAGGGCAGTAGTCAACCCGACGAGGACATCGTGGTCCCCGGCGTCAAAGTGCCCGAAGAGCCCCTGGAGGACTCCTCTCCTGAGGAGCCTCAAGGGGACGACAACGACGAGGCGAAACCTCAGTGGTACGTTGTGCATTGCTATTCGGGCTATGAGAACAAGGTAAAGAAGAACCTTGAGCACCGCATTGCGTCCATGGGCATGCAGACCCGAATCTTTGAGACAATCGTGCCCACCGAAGAGCAGGTCGAGCTTAAAGAGGGTCAGCGCCGGATCGTAGAGCGGCGGATTTACCCTGGTTATGTTTTGATTAAGATGGTCCTCGACGAGGAGTCCTGGTACGTAGTGCGCAATACACCGGGTGTCACCGGTTTTGTGGGCATCGGCACCAAGCCGACCCCCCTGCGCCAGGAAGAAGTTGACCGGATCATGCGCCGCATGGAGGCCGAAGAGCCAGTGGCTCAGGTCAAGGTGAAGGCAGGTGACCGTGTGCGTATCGTCGAAGGCTCTTTTGTAGACTTCAACGGCGTCGTTGACGACGTATA
>JGI24132J36420_10000664_pt1 | contig 16413 bp, 15 predicted proteins | sample BarGraNGADG00212_3_FD_36420 | JGI IMG/M metagenome (IMG submission 36420) | reverse complement strand
ATGCAAAAAGGCCAACACAGGCCACCGATGTTGGCGCATGGATTCCCGCATACGCGAGAAGCACCCCTTGCCTTGGACAGAAAGGCTCGGGGGGAATGACGGAGGCAAGATGGATTTCCACCTGCGCGGGAACGACAAACGGAGGAGAAAGAGTCGCGCATACGCGGGAATGACGGAAGCAGTATACTGTGGATGACATCCCTGCAGTGGAGGCAACAATGGAACAGCATGGTCTGGTGATGGTGTACACAGGCAACGGCAAGGGGAAGACGACTGCGGCGCTGGGTCTCGGCCTCAGATCCATCGGAGCCGGACAGCGCGTCCTGCTCGTCCAGTTCATGAAGGGGGACCCGACTTACTCCGAGCTGAAAGGGATCGCCTATCTGCCGGGATTTGAGGTTGTCCAGACGGGTCTGCACCACTGGGTCACCAGGGAAACGATCAGCTCACTGGACAAAACGGAGGCACAACGGGGATTGAACATCGCCCGCAATGCGTTCGTGGAAGAGCGACATGAACTTGTCATCCTGGACGAGCTCAACTGCGCCATTGACTATGGTCTTATTCCTGAGGCTGATGTTCTCGAACTGCTGACACATAGACCCCAATTCATGTCGGTCTGCATAACGGGGCGTGGGGCTCCTGCGAGCCTGCTGGAGGCAGCCGACATGGTCAGTGAGGTCACCGAGGTCAAGCACCACTTCCATCAAGGCATCCCCGCCCAGAAGGGAATCGAGTTCTAGTCCGCCGGACGGAGCCAGTGAACCCGTCGAAGCGCAATGCCTGGGGATTGTTCAACCTCGGCGCCGCAGCTGCCATCTGGGGGAGCACATTTGTGGTCAGCCGCTATGCCCTGGCCAGCATGTCCTTTCTCAACCTCGTCATCCTGCGCTTCGCATGTTCGACCGCTCTGTTCGCGGTTCTCTTCCTCGTCCAGCGGCCAAGGCTGCCCCACGGCCGTGAATGGTGGCTCTACCTTGGCGCCGCTGCGTCGGGCTACGTCCTCTCCATTCCGTTCCAGTTCCTCGGCACATCGCTGACCAGCGCGCACATCGGCTCGATCGTCACCTGTGCCACACCGCTCGCCATGGTCGTTCTTGCCGGACTCTTCCTGCATGAACGTATACGCGCCCGGGACATCTGTGCAATCGTCATCGCTCTCGCCGGCGTCACACTGATCTCACTGGAGGGACTCCTCCACAACTCAGGAGTGAGCCCCCTGAAGTGGCTCGAAGGCATTGCCGCTTTGGTTGCCGCAGCTGCCACGTGGGCCTTCTACTCTCTGTTCCTCCGCGTCATCACGCGGAAGCAGTCGTCCCTCACCGCGACAGGTATCAGCAACGGACTCGGGTTTTTCATCCTCCTGCCTCTGTTCATACATGGGGGTGGCGCCACTATCGCCACAGTCGTCACCCATCCTGCGCTTGTTGCTGCTATCGCCTACCTCGCCATCGTCTCGACATTCCTCGGGTTCTACCTCTGGACCCTGGGACTCGAACAGGTCACCAGCGTCTCCGCTTCGTCGCTCATGTTCTTCTGCCAACCCCTCGCGGGGACAATCCTCGGCATGCTGGTCCTCCATGAGCACGTCACCGCGCAGACCATCATTGGCAGTGGACTCATCCTGACCGGGCTTCTGGTCAGCATGAACAGGTCACGAGTGAATACACTGTGAAGAATCGATAGCACGTTCACCCCGGCATCCGTGTACTAGAGGTGGCGAAACAGACTTCATACCAACCTCCTTCCCAGAAACAAAAAAGGCCTCCGTAGCAGCCGGAGGCCTTTTTCATTTATCAGCGGGAACGCTAGTCGAACAATGCCGTGCTGGCGTAGCGATCGCCGCGGTCAGGGAAGATGACCACGATCACACCGCTCTCCAGCGTACGGGCCAGTTCCATGGCTCCCCACAGGGCTGCACCGCAGGAGATGCCGACACTGATGCCTTCCTTTCGATAGATTTCGCGAGCGATGCCGAAGGCGGGAGTGTCTTCGGTCATCCTCAGCGTTACGTCCAGGTTGTCGAAGCTGAAGATGCCAGGTGTATAGGCTGCCATGTTCCGCAGGCCCTGGATCTTGCTGCCGGCAATCGGTTCGACCCCGACAACCTTCACCTGCGGCGTTTGCCTGTGCATGAAGGCGGACAGTCCAGTCAACGTGCCACCCGTACCCATGCCCGCGACCACGTGCGTCACGTCGGGGACGTCCCGCAGGATCTCGGGGCCGGTTGTCTCCTCGTGGGAACGCGGATTGGCGCTGTTTTCAAACTGGTTGAGGTTGACCCATGATGGATCCTCCGAAAGCATCTGCTGTGCAGTCTTGATGGCCAGGTTCGTGCCACCCGCTGCGTCGGTGAGCACGATATCCGTGCCGAACATCTTCATGACCTTTCGCCGTTCGATGCTCGCACTCTCGGCCATCACAGCACGGAACCTGTAGCCGCGCAGAACCGCGATCATCGCCATGGCAATCCCGGTATTCCCGCTGGTGGCTTCCAGCAGCTGAGCTCCGGGCTTCAGCACCCCTCGTTCCTCAGCGTCCCTGAACATCATGAGGACAGGGCGGTCCTTGACAGATCCTCCGGGGTTGTTGCCCTCCAGCTTCGCCAGGATACGAACCTTGGGGTTTGTGCTGAAGTGCTGAAGCTCGACGGTCGGTGTATTACCGATGAGGTCCAGGATGGAATTTGTCGTCATGTGACTTCTCCTTTAGTACCGCGAGGGGTACGTTGACACCATGGGGCTTGTCCGGAACGACGTGGCGCGAGGTCTTGGCAGGCATGAGATGCCCTGTGAGGCCCGCTCGCATGACCTCTGCCTTCGTGACATGTTCACCAGTTCTCCAGGCAGTGACGGCTATGTGGTCACTGCAGTAGTCGACGAGATAGACGGGCACGTACTTATATCCCATGCGCTTGAGAGCGTTGTAGCGGTGATGGCCGTCCAAGATAACCATGGTCCGCTGGTCCACGATGATGGGGTCCTTGACCATGCCGTCCCGCACCAGATCGCGCTGGACTCTCATCAGGTTCTCGTTCAGGATCTGCTCGTGTTGCCGCAGGGCGTTTATAGGTACCAGTGTTATTGTCATTCCTTCTCCTTCTCCGTGAGCTCTCCAGTAACCAAAGAAGCCTCCCGTCTCCGGGAGGCTTCGCATGTTCAGTGTAGGAATATACGACTAGCGACGCCCCTCGTTATGCTGCGTTTCACAGATGCAGATGTCCATCGCTATAGTTGTCATGCAGTCATTGTGTCCCAACGCGACTCCGCGTCAACCTCTCACCATGAAGGCTTCATTCAGGAAGCCTTGCTCTGGTAATCCTTGATCGCCAGGTGCAGTGCCTCAATGGCATATCCGGCACAACGCCACTTCGATTCAGGCAGACCTTCGAGCAGACCCGACACATATGACATATCGAGAGCCATTGCCTCGCTAATGGTCTTGCCTGGCAGTTCCTTGCTGAGAACAGAGAGTGTTGCGATAAGAGCTGTACACCCTGCTATCCGGTATTTGGCATCCGTGATGCGACCTGCGTCGACCCTGATGAACAGGGTCAGTTCGACGGCGTCCGCGTTGTCGGTGATATGCCCTGTGCCCGAGGGGCCATCGATGTACCCGATGTTGCTTGGGCTCATGAACTCACGGATCGTGGCACGACTGTACTTGTCCATGTGACCTCAAGCCATCGAACGCAGGAACTTGACGAGATTGGGAATGACGTCTGCGACAGAGTCGATGTCCTTCTCTGTCGTTGCGTATCCAAACGAGAGACGTATCGACGACTTCGCTTCCTTCAGGTCACAACCGATAGATGTCAGCACATGCGACGCCAGCGTTACCTCGGCGTTGCAAGCCGAACCGCCCGCTGCGATGATGCCAGCCTCGTTCATGGCAAGGAGAAGTGGCTCGTTGTCGATCCCCTCGATGCGGATATTGAGGTTCTGTGGCACACGCTGCTTCATGTCGCCGTTCAGGAAGATTCTGTCGATGCGTGCCGAAAGCTTGTCATACAGCATGGTCCGCAACGTCGTCAGGCGTTCGAACTCTCCCGGCAGCCGTTCCTTGCCCAATTGTGCCGCCTTGCCGAGCCCGACGATACCAGGAACGTTGTGGGTCGACCCACGCAATCCCCACTCCTGTCCGCCTCCATCGATGAAGGGATACAATGCTGCGTGGTCACGGACGAACAAAATGCCAACGCCCTTGGGCCCGTTGAACTTATGACCAGAGAGACTCAGGAAATCCACCCCCAGGGCGTTCACGTCAACAGGGATATGCGCAGTCGTCTGGACGGCGTCCGTATGCATGAGAGCTCCGTTTTCATGAGCCACCCGTGCGATGTCGGCGATGGGCTGTATCGTGCCAATCTCATTGTTGGCATGCATGATCGACACAAGCACCGTATTTGGACGCATGGCACGGCGTACGTCGTCAGGATCCACGATACCGCTACGTCCAACCTTCACGAACGTGACCTCATATCCCTGGCGCTGCAGTGCCAGGGCGCTGTGCAAGATGGCGTGGTGCTCGAACTCCGCCGTCACCAGGTGTCCGGGCTTATGCAACCGTTCGCGTGAAGCCTTTTCCACCGTTCCCTTGAGTACCCAGTTGTCTGACTCCGTCCCGCCACTCGTGAAAATGACTTGCTCAGGCTTCGAGCTGATGAGAGATGCTACATGCACGCGGGCTTCCTCGACCGCTGTGCGTGCCACATCACCCGCAGATGAATGCATGTAGGTCATGGGATTGGCAAACCGCTCGATGAAGAACGGTTTCATCTCATCAAGAACAGCCGGGTCAACCGGCGTAGTGGCTGCATTGTCCAGGTAGACTATTTTCTCCATTCCATTCCTCCAGAATTGTCTTGCTGTTCGTTCCCCCGTCCGAACAAGGGTCAAAGGTACCCGAAATCTGAGAGGAGAATACTCCTCAACATCGCAGAATTCCCCTCTGCCTCGCCTTCGACAGACAGTATAACCGATGTAGCGCCCGACATCCACATGAATGTTGTCTGGATCTGCTGCCGAATACCCCGGACTGGCATGAAACCGGCTGTCCACTGTTGCAGCCCTTCACCGAAACCAAGCCGTGCGACGCCCCTGGCGCTGACGGACACGGACCTTCTGTATGACTGATGTCGCGTCCTATGCCCGGGGGACCTCCTCATTCCCTTCCAGCAGTGCCTGCACGGTCTCCTCGGTCCGAGGGGCCTCGCGCACGGTCTTGTCGCCTACAACGTACAACCGGTCCGGCAGGACGCGTATGGTCTCCAGGTTGTGCGTGGACAGTACGACCGACTTGCCTCTTGCCGTAGCCCAGGAGATCAAGCCATGCAGTTCGCGCAGGCTTGGGAGGTCCAGGTGCAGTTCGGGCTCATCCATCAGGAGAACATCTGTCCATTGTGCCACAAGCGCCAGGAGCATGACCTTGCGCTGCTGTCCCGAAGACATCTCGTCCAGAAACCGTGCACCGAAGCCGCTGACCTCCGAGAACACGTCAGGGTGGTCCGAGGCCTCGAGCTGCTCCATCGATTTGAGCCGTCCAAGGGAACTGAGCTCAATGACCTCATCCACCAGGATGTGCGCCTGGGGTATCCCGGGTGTCAAGAACCCAATAGTCGCCGCAAGGGTCTGTGGACTCATGGACTGCAACGAGTGCCCCTTCAGCATGATCTGACCATCGAAGGGTGGCAGAAACCCGCGCATTGTCCGAAGGAGCGTCGACTTCCCTGTCCCATTTCGGCCGACCAGCGCAACGGCCTCTCCCGGGCGAACGCTGATCGTCACGTTCCTGAGAACAGATTCCCCACGGACGTACCCGACCGCGACGTCGGTGAGCTCGAGGATAGCGGGGTTCACGTCACCCTCCTCGACTTGATCGACAACCAGATGAGATAGGGCGCCCCGAAGAGCGACAGCACCGTGTTCAAAGGCACCTCAGACACGCTCACTGAACGGGCTATGAGGTCTCCCACGACCACCACGGTCGAGCCCATCAGCATGGTCAGAACGACGAATGTGCGGTCCGTGCGATGCGTCAGCAGGCGTGCCAGGTGTGGAGAGAACAGTCCGGCGAATCCCACGACTCCCGAGGCGGCAACGTCGGTCGCAGCAAGAATGACACTGACGACCAGCAGTGAGATCCTGATTGTTTTCACGTTGACGCCCAGGTTCTGCGCGAAATCGTCGCCTACCAGATACGATCGAAGAGGACGCATCAGGCTCATGACGACCGGCACGGCCACGATCAGTCCCGCGGCAACGACGGTCATACCCGTTCCGGACGCCCTGTTGAGACCCATCCAGGACCAGAAGATGGTGTTGGACAGAATGTCGGGCCGTGTCGAGACCAGGATGGAGTACAGGGCGTTCAACATGTACGAGAGAGCAAGACCCGACAGCAGAAATGCCAGAAGGTCATGCCCGATGCGCCTGCTGATGACGAGGAGCATCACCAGCACGAGGAGACCTCCGGCCAGTGGCGCAGCGACCATGACGGGGACGGAAGCGACTGTCCCGGCAACACCGAAAAGAGCGACGAGCGTGACAGCCAGCTGTGCTCCTCCTGAGACGCCGAGGAGATAACTGTCGGCCAGTGGATTCCTGAAGGCCGTTTGCAGGAGAAAACCCGACAGCCCCAGCGACGCCCCGACCAGGACGCCCAGTCCGATGCGAAGGAGCCTCAACATGACGATCTGAGCTTCAGGCGTTCCCATAGGGGCGCCCCCGATCATGAGACGCAGTCCGTGGAGGACCTGAGAAGGCGTCAGACCAGCACTGCCGAAAAAGACACTGATGCTTGTGACGACAAGCAGGACTGCAGCTGTACCCATAAGCACAGCCGCGTCGTGTCGTCGAACCTCGGCGTCAGGGACGGGAAGCACGCTGGACATAGTCTGCGATCAGATCGAGACCCTGGATGATACGAGGCGATGGGCGGAGGATGTAGTCTCCCGGCATTTCATAGACATGCCCCTGTTTCACGGCGTTGATCGTGGCAAATGCGGTCCGCCCTGAGACATCGCCGGCTCCCATGCCGGATGCCACGATGATGACGTCTGGGTTGTGACTAATGATGTATTCCTCGGACAGCACGGGCCATGGAGTATTCGCCTCGTCAGCGATGTTGGATCCGCCGGCAATTGAGATAAGGTCTGAGACAAATGTCCCCTTCCCAGCACTCATCAGCGGGCTGTTCCAGATCTCGACGTAGACGGTCGGCTTGCGAGTCAACTTCTTCGTTGCCTCAGCCACGCGTGCGATGGACCGGTGCATCGACAGCGCCACCTGGAACCCCCGGTCCGGGACCCCAAGCACGACCGACAACGAGCGTATTGCATCTACGATACCTGACAGACACTTGGGATCGTCGGCATAGACCTCACGACCCATTTTCCGAAGACGCTCGACGACCGCCAGCGGCGTGCCGTCTGTCACCAGGATGAGGTCGGGCGACAGGACCAGCAGCTTCTCGAGTGAGGGATCGCTGAATGCACCGATCGTCGGTATCTTCGTGGCTTCCTCGGGGTAGTCCGTGTACTCGGACGTAGCAATGATGTTACTGCCCTGACCAAGGGCAAAACAGTTCTCTGCAAGATTCGGCGCCAGGGTCACGAGCCTCATCCTCCCGGCCTTCGCAGGGAACGTGTCATGTTCATAGCTGAGGACGTCTTTCATGACAGATGGGATCTGGAGGACGATCGACGTGAGTCCATTGCTGACAGACGATGTCATCGTCCCACCAGATGCGATCACCAGGCTCTTGAGGATCTCATCCGACAGATACAGCGTCCCGGTCTTGCCGGAGGCACGGACCAGGTCTTTTCGAACCGACGTGTTATAGGAACTGTCGACGAGTTTCCTGTTGCCAAACTCATAGGCGCCCGCAACTAGTCCCAGCGCGAAGTAAGCGGTGTTCTGCGACCGCTCGAACCGCACCACGCCGCCTGCCGCCTCGATGAGAGCGCGCATGGGGAAGGCAAGGCCGGTACCAAGCTCGACCGGAACGAACCCCCTGGGGAAGCTCCCTGCAACGCGCTTTGAGTCTATCGTGACAACAAACATGGATTGACCAGCACGGATGTCCAGGGAAACACGACGCATCGATGCCGCCGAGGCGACACCGCCGGCCTGTCTGGAGGGGATGGCAACCAGCATCGATACCATGATGACAGCAAGCACAAGCGATATGATCCGTCGTCTGCCTGCCAGCCTGCAACCCGCCATCGGGTCGACATGCTTTTCGATCCGGTTCCAAGATTCTGTCCTGAACATTCTGGTTCCTCCATCTTATTGAGTTTTGGGTCCGGCCGCCTGCGGTGAGTCACACAGGACTCCCACTCGGCCACCGGTTGCATCCGCTTCTGAGGGCGGACCGCACTTCTCATGCCAGACAAGCGGTCCAGCGATGCAGACCGGTCGTCTCGTACCTTGGCATGTTTCAGTATATCAGTTGCTGACCTCTGTCAACGTTGCCATTCCTCCGAGTCCACCGTCCATAAAGTATTCCAAAAAGGGGATTAGACTATAAATTTAAGAGGAGTAAATTGTCCCTCTTGAGAAGAAGCTACGGATTCTGAAAAAGGGAAATACGAAACAACAGGGAGGTACGTATATGGAATCGGCCATGCAGAAGTATTTCTCGTCAATCATCGAGATCCTGAACCGAATTGAAAGCACACAGAGTGAGAATATCCAAAAGGCTGCTGATCTTATGGCGGACTGTACAAAGAATGGTGGAATAATTCATGCATTCGGTACAGGCCATTCGCATCTTGTTGCTGAAGATATCTTCTGGCGGGGATCCACGCTATCCAACATTCATGCAATATTGGAACCCAGCATGACAGGACACGCCGAAATAACAAAGGCCGAATACATGGAGAAGCTGGAAGGTGCGGGCAAACTGATTGTTGAGTATCACCGACTCAGTCCGCCGGATATTTTGATTGTGATTTCCAATTCTGGCAACAATACTGTTCCAATAGACGTCGCGATGGAAGCTTCGAAACGGGGAGTCAAAGTCATTTCCATCAGTTCCTTCGATTATGCAACTCATCTCAAGACACTACATAGATCAGGCAAGAAACTAAAAGATGTTGCAGATGTGGCGATCGATAATTGCTGCCCTATCGGGGACGCTGCCTTGTCTTTTGAAGATCTGCCAATGAAGGTTGGCGCCGTTTCAACGGTCGCTGGATCATTCATTGCTCATTCGCTCATTGTTCAGACAGTCGAAAACTTGCTTAAGCAGGGCGTCAAACCAGATGTGTATTTCAATGGCTCCCTGATGGCAAATTCCAAGGAAGTCGAGGAGTATAACCAGAAGATCACCGACAAGTACTTCTCAAGAATTAGAAATCTGTAGGGACTAGACAACAACAGTTCTCTATATCAGGTTGACGTCAACATCTCGCCTATGTTGAATCATCAGGCAACATAGCTACTCTCTCGTCCATTCACGATGACCTGAGATGATGCAACGAGACGGGTGACAACCCGCTCTCTTTGCCGTATACTACAGGTGCAAGAGCTGGAGGAGAAGACGTGATACGCGCGATAAGCCTGGACTTGTGGAAGACGCTTATTCTGGACCATGATCAGGATGAGGCCCTGCGAGACCGCATCCGGGCTCAGGCCATCCGTGAAGTCCTTGGCGAACACAGTGTCGTCGTTTCCGAAGATGGACTGTACAAGAGTCTTCGTCATATCGACGTCTTGCGCAGAGACGTCCGTGAGATGCGCGACTGGACTCTGACAACTTCCAACCAGATCGGTTTCATTCTGACACAGGCCAGCGTGTACCCGTCCAGAGACCTGGTCGATGCCGTCCTGCCCCGATATGAGGCGGCGATCTTCGAACTGATGCCTGCCCTCGTCGAACCTGAGGCCCCACAGTTGCTTACGGATCTGGCTCGACAGTACCCCCTCTCCTTGACGTCGAACACGGGCAAGACACCGGGACGGGTCCTGCTGAAAGTACTGGACACGCTGAACATCCGCGTGCCGTTCACGCATTTCATCTTCTCGGACGAAGCCCGCTATCTGAAACCCGACACGGGTATCTGGCAACTGCTGGTCGACACCAACGAACTGAAGCCGGAAGAGATCGTCCATGTGGGGGACTCCTACCGCATGGACTACAAGGGAGCCCGCGCGGCCGGCCTCGAGGCCATTCTCTTTGGACGCCAGAAGGCACTGCCCACAGAAACCCTGGCAATCGACTCACTCAATGAACTTGCAACAACCATCGAGGAGATGAACTCATGAACATATGTCTTACCGGTTCCAGCCTGACATCCAGCGAAGTCGTCCGCGTCGCCCGCCAGGGTGCCGTCGTCGAACTCACCAAAGAAGCCGTAGAACAGATCAATGTTGCCTCTTCATTCGTCCAAAAGATCGTCCAGGATGAGGCGCCCGTCTATGGCATCAATACGGGATTTGGCTCGCTGTGCAACGCACGTATCGGTCCGCAGGACCTTGGCAAGCTTCAGGAAAACCTCATCCTGTCACACGCCGTCGGTGTCGGCCGCTGTTTCGATGAAGACGAAGCGCGTGCAACAATGCTCGTACGCGCCAATACGCTTGCCAGCGGGCACTCGGGCGTTCGTCTCGAGGTAGAGCAACTGCTGCTTGAGTTGCTCAACAAGCATGTGTATCCCATGATCCCCAGTCAGGGTTCGCTGGGCGCCTCGGGCGACCTGGCTCCTCTTGCCTCGCTGGCGCTCGTGCTCATCGGAAGGGGAACGGCGACGCTCCACGGCGAAGTCCTCCATGATCAGGCGATCCTCGACGCCATCGGAGTCAAGCCAGTCATTCTGGAAGCCAAGGAAGGTCTGGCTCTGATCAACGGCACCGCCGTCATGACCGGCGTGGCCGCTCTCGTCTTTGCGGACGCGCACATGCTCCTTCGCGCCGCCAACCTGGCAACCGCGATGACCATGGAAGCGCTCCGCGCCCGTCTCGAACCCTTCGACGCACGCATCCACGATCTGCGCCGGCACGCTGGACAGGGCGCTGTTGCCAGGGACATTCTGAGCTACGTCGCGGGCAGCAAGCTCATCGGCACATGCGACGATGTCCAGGACGCCTACAGCATCCGCTGCATGCCGCAGGTACATGGCGCCGTCTCGGACACGATCGACTTCGTGGAGAATGTGTTGCTCAACGAACTCAATGCAGTCACAGACAACCCCCTGCTGTTCCCTGCCGATGGAGACGTCCTCTCGGGCGGGAACTTCCACGGCGAACCCGTCGCGTTTGCCATGGACTACCTTGGTATTGCGCTGGCAGAGCTGGCCAGCATCAGCGAACGGCGCACGAACCGCCTGCTCAATCCTGCCCTCAACCGCGGGCTCCCAGCGTTCCTGACACACGATGCAGGACTCAACTCCGGACTCATGATCGCCCAGTATACGCAGGCCGCCCTGGTCTCCGAGAACAAGGTACTGGCACATCCAGCTTCCGTAGACAGTATCCCGGTATCCGCCGACCAGGAGGACCACGTGAGCATGGGCACCATCGCTGCGCGCAAAGCCCGCTCCATAACAGACAACGCAACGACCGTAGTCGCCATCGAACTGCTGGCCGCCTATCAGGCGGTCAACATCCTTGGTGGCGAAGACAAGCTCGGTCTTGCGACCAGCAAGCTCTTCGCACAACTCAGGACGTGCGTTCCACCCATGGATGGCGACCGCATGTTCATCGAGGACATCAATACCGTACGAAATCTGATTCACAGCGATGCCATCTGACGGGAGACATGACATCGAACCGATCCAGTTTGCCAGGGACCCCGGAATTCACGTGTCGTAACTCAAATAGGAGGTTTCGCCAATGAAGAAGGAATTCAACTATATCGACCTGATACGCTCGCGTCATTCGACACGCGACTACGAGCAGCACCCGTTGACCGACGCCGACAGAGCTCAGATCATGGAAGCGGTCGCGAGCGCAGTCCCGCTTAGCAACACCGTCCACCTCGAGTGGAAGATCGCCGATCGCTCGCCCATGGGGTGCAGCGGTCTCCTGTATGCCGAGTGCGGCGCGTCTGACGAAGAGCTGGCCGAATATGGCTACCAGGGTGAGCAGATCGCCCTGGCATTGCTCGCGGATGGATGGGGTACGTGCTGGTATGCAATGATGCGGATGCCCGGCAGCCCTTGCTCAATAACTGTGGGCAGGCCCGCCGCACGAGGGGTCCGATCAGTGGTCATGGGCACCCTGTCACGGGGACATATGCGCAAGTCGCTGGAACAGCTGGTCACGGGTGGCATCCCCGAGGATTCATCACCACTGGTACGTACTGTTCTGGAGTCTGCCCGCCTTGCCCCCTCGGCTATGAACCACCAGCCCTGGAGCTTCGAAGTGACATCTGACACACAGATCGTCATCAAGGGTAACACCGGCCGTTTCCCCGACATCGGCATCTGTCTGGCGAACGCGATGGTTACAGCCCGCCAGCTTGCAGGCAAGGCAACTGTCTCTCGTCTCGACGAAGGCAAGTACAGCATCTCCTGGTAGGTCACACCCCAGGCCCGTCCCCGGAGGACAGGTCTGGGGTGCCACTTCAATGACGAAAGGTTGAGACGATGAGCGAGGAGTTACGGGCTGGACCAAGAACGAGAGTTGCCAACTCGACTGCCCGGGAACAGACAGAGGACTTCTCATGAAGCGCCTGTTCCGTGAGGCCGGCGTATTGACGTGGCTGTTCGCTGCTGCCGCACTGTGTGCTATTGTGGTCTCTATTACGACGGTCGCGCTCGCAGACATCCTGGGGCGAGCACTGTCTTCGATCATGCGCGGAGCACCGTTCGAGACGACCTGGCTGGTCGTCCGTCTGGGCATAGTGCTCGGGGTCATTGCTGTGTTGTCGGTGTTCGCCCGCAAGCTTCTCAGCAGTCAGTTCAGCGAGCGTCTGCAGGCACGACTGCGCCAACGCATCGCAGCCCGTCTGACGCATGCTACTGCCACGGCGATACATGCCATGCACTCCGGGGAAATCATCTCGAGGATGTCTAGTGATATGGTCCTCACGGAACAGCTGGTCAAGAATGATGCCCTGCAGTTCGTCGTACAAACGCTTACGGCCGTCCTGGCCGCAACCTACATGCTGACTCACAACTGGTTTCTCACACTTGTGTCCATCGCAGGCACGCCTGTTCTGCTGCTTGTGGCATCTGCCCTCACAAAACCGCTCGGCCCGCTGAGCGCCGCGTCCCAGTCCGCCCTCGGTCAAGCAAGCGTCACCGCACAGGAGGCGATCACAGGAGCAGAAGTCGTCCGCGCGCTGAACATGAACGGCGTACTGTTACGGCGACACGAGAACAGTCTCGACCAGTGGTTGCGTCAGAGGATCGCTTCCGGTCATCAAGTTGCGAAACTCTATTCCGCAGGCATGGCACTATCGCTGACTCCTTTCGTGGTCGTCTTCTCTGTCGGGGGCTACATGGCGCTGACCGGCCGACTCGAGTTTGGACTGCTCATCGCGTTCGTCCAACTCATTAACTACCTGTCGTTTCCCGTGCAGGAAATGCCTCGCCTCTTTGGGCAGATGAAGACAGAGACTGCCGCTGTGAAGCGCGTGCTGGACCTCCTTGATATGCCCGTGGAGCGAATAGGTGGCAACCTCGGCGTGGTGGACGCAGATCCCTTGATAGAGCTCGCCGACGTAACGTTTACTTATCCCGGAACACAGGAGGCACAGCTTCGAGAGGTCTCCCTTCAGGTCAGAAAGGGTCAGAAGGTTGCTCTCGTGGGCAGCAGTGGTTCCGGGAAATCCACTGTCCTGAAGCTGATTGCCGGAGACTACGAACCGGAAGCGGGCGACGTCTTCGTGGGAGGCCTGTCGACCAGGGCCTGGTCACTCGCACCTCTCAGGAACGCTATGGCGACTGTCGACCAGGATGCCTTCCTGTTTGACGACAGTATCACCACCAACGTTCAGACCGGTAGGTTGGAGGCATCTCCGCAGGACATCACTGATGCACTGGACGCGACAGAGTCAGGATTTGCTCAGGACCTGCCGAAAGGGATCGACACGCCTGTCGGCGAAGCAGGCGGACGCGTCTCAGGCGGACAGCGTCAGCGCATCGCCCTGGCGCGGGCGTTCGCAAAGAACGCGCCGATCCTGATACTGGACGAGGCAACATCAGCCCTGGACAACAACCTGGAACGCAAAGTGTACGAGAACATGCTCGACAGGTACCCAGACAAGACCATCCTTGCCGTTGCACACCGCCTGACGACAATCAAGGACTCCGACGTTATCCTCGTCTTCGACGCCGGGCGCATCGTCGAACAGGGAACACACGACGAACTGCTGGCTGCCGGCGGCAAGTACGCGACTCTCTGGAACCTGCAGCAGTCTCAGGAGGCCTCACATGGGTAGCTGGAAGACTCTGCGCAGGCTGCTGACCTACACTGGCGACGCCAAGGCTCAATATGTCTCCGGCATTGTCGGCATGGGACTCATCAACCTGGGGTTGAATGCATTCTTTGCAGCTGCTCTGGCCCTCTTTGCCGACAGCCTCATGAAGAAGGATCGCATCCTGCTGACCAGATCAGTGCTCCTGTTCATTGGCATCGGCCTACTGGCGACGGTTGGGATCTTGTTTGCTGGGCGAGCCCTCGTAATAGGCGCCGACAGAGCTCAGCGTCATCTGCGCAGCGCCACGTTCGCCGCCGCAAATGCCATGCCCCTCAGCAACCTGGAGCGCATCAATTCGGGAGACGTTCTGTCTCGTATCAACAACGACGTGGCAGAGGTCGGCATGATGTACAGGCAGACCATGCAGCTCTTCGCCAACCTTGGCGTTGGCGGCATCGGATCGGTCGTCATCGTTCTCCTTATAGACTGGCGAGCGGGGTTGGTTATCGTCGGTACCTCTTCCCTCATGCTCCTTCTGACGTTGCCGGTCCTCGCGCCGCTGAAGAAATATGCCACAAATGTTCAGAAGAAGAAAGCTGAACTCCTTGGAGACGTGGGACAGATAACACGAGGCAGTGCTGTCGTTCGCTCATTTGGGTTGTCCAACTGGATCACTGAAAGATTCCTTGAACACAACATGGAGCAGCGCTGCGCAGGCTTGCGTCTTGGATCGTATGAAGCCGTCCGCGCAGCCACGGACAGCATGAGCGATGTCGTGTTCATCGCTCTCATGGCATATGGGGCTTACCGTGCAGCTCTCGACCCCTCGTTCATGCCCAGACTCGCCGCTCTGATTCAGATGGCCAACGAGGTCACCATGCTCTTCACACAACTGTCCGGCCTCCTAGGCGACCTCCAGGTCAAGCTTGCCGCAGGCACCCGGGTACTCCAACTCATCGATGCACCACCCGAACCAGACTTCCTCAGCCGGCCCGGCCTTTCATTGGAAACGCCGATGAACGCAAACCTGAATGTCGTCGACCTGGCTTTCGGATACTCGGGCAATACGGATGACACGCTGCAAGGAATCAGTTTCTCGGTGCACAAGGGCAGAACAGTGGCCTTCGTCGGGCCCTCTGGGGGCGGAAAGAGCACGCTCTTCAAGCTTCTGCTTGGGCTCTACACGCCAACACGCGGGATGATAGCGATTGAAAGCAGCTCCTTATATAACCTGCGACTCAGCGACTGGCGCAGGCATTTTGCGTACGTACCTCAGAACGCCTTCGTGTTCAGCGACACCGTCTATGCCAACATCGTCGGAGGTGTGCCCGACCCCGGGCAGGCGGACGTTGAGAAAGCAGCCATGGCGGCTAATGCGCACGACTTCATCGTGCAGTTGCCACAAGGCTACGAGACGGTGCTGGAGGAATCAGGCCACAACTTGAGCGGCGGGCAGAAACAGCGTCTTGCCATCGCGCGTGCCATCCTTCAGAATGCCCCGATCTTGCTGCTGGACGAAGCCACGTCCGCTCTTGACACGGAGAACGAGCAGCAGGTCCAGGAGGCTCTCGACCGGCTTATGAAGGGCCGTACAACACTTGTCATCGCCCACCGGCTCTCCACGATCCAGGACGCGGACGTCATCTACTACCTTGAGAACGGCAGCCTTGTCGAACAGGGGACTCATGAGGAACTTATGGCTGATCCGACCGGGAAATACAGGGCACTCGTCGAGGCGGGCCTCAGAACGCAGACCGTCTAGGCCCAAGACAGCTCCGTTGACACCCATGATACTCCCGTTCGCGGCGAGGTTGCTGTGCAGGATGATAAGCCAACTCAACAGATGAGACCCTCAACGCTGGTCCGCCGTCAACCGAGCTCATGCACAGGAAATGAAGAAGGCGCAAGTCCTAGTTTTGTCCCGGGCTTGCGCCATTTGACCTTCGACACCATCCACAGCTTCTGCTGCTTCTGAAGGTGCCGGATCTTCGCTGGTTTGCTCCGTGTCCGGCGGTTCTTCTCGATGGGCCGCGTGGCCTTCTTCAT
>JGI24132J36420_10000661_pt1 | contig 16458 bp, 17 predicted proteins | sample BarGraNGADG00212_3_FD_36420 | JGI IMG/M metagenome (IMG submission 36420) | reverse complement strand
TCTTGGGATTCATTTCACGAGACTCATTGTTGGGTTCTCTTGCCTCGTCGGTAGGTCTTAATCTGGTTGGCTCCCCTATCGCAATAGGAATGGCGATGGCCTTTGTAAGTATACCGTTTCTGATAAACTCTGCCAGGGATGGCTTTACAGCTGTACCCGTAAGACTTGAACAGGCGGCTGAGACTCTTGGTGCGTCCAGGTACCGGGTATTTACTCAAATCAGCTTGCCCTTGGCCAAAAGGTCTGTAATCTCCGGATTTGTTCTCATGTTTGCCCGGGGGATGAGTGAATTCGGAGCAGTCGTTATTGTCGCATACCATCCGATGACTACACCTGTATTAATCTTTGACAGGTTTAACTCCTTTGGACTTGACTATGCGAGACCTGTTGCTGCAATATTTGTTGCCGTAACGCTCGTACTCTTTATATTTTTGAGAATTTATCAGAAAAAATGATGCTAAAAATAGATTCACTGGAGTTCTCTATCGGGGATTTTAACCTCGGACCGCTATCATTTCAACTTGAAGAGGGTGGGTATTTGGCTGTTTTTGGCCCATCCGGTGCGGGTAAATCTATATTGATGGAGTTGATTGCCGGACTAAGAATGCCAAAAGGGGGAAAGATAATAATTGACTCTGTTGATTACACATTTTCTTCACCCAAATCAAGACCTGTCGGTCTGCTCTTTCAAGATTATGCACTCTTTCCACACCTTTCTGTTTTTGACAACATCGCCTTCTCCTTAAAGATTCTTAAAAACAGCAAGACTCAAATTGATATGAGGGTTAATATGCTCTCTGAGTACTTTTCTATTGAGAAGCTGCTAAAGAGAGATATAGGCAGTCTCTCCGGCGGAGAGAGACAACGGGTAGCTCTTGCCCGGGCAATAGCGCATCAACCAAGAGTTCTGCTTCTTGATGAGCCACTTTCTGCATTAGACGAAGAACTGAGAAAAGGGGCACAAGAGACTCTTAAAAATTTGAAAAATTCCGGTCAGACAATTATACACGTTACCCATAACAGGGAAGAAGTGGAGGGTATGGCTACGAAATCAATACTCCTTGGTCAAGGGTTCATTAAATCTGTATTTTGAAACCTGATAATTTCATAGATAGAGTCAATCGCATGGGTAGCCGGACCAGCAGGATTTAGGAATTTGGCCTTGTTAAGCGCGTTGATCGCCTCTCCCCAAAGCTGTTGCCTTCTTAAGATTCCACCAAGCAGATACCATGCAGAGTCGCTATCAGGCTCTTTTTCAAGAAACTCCAGTAATTGACCATGAGCTTTTTCAACATCCCCTTCACGAAGAGTCTGTTCTATCTCCAATAAGCTTTTTACCATAATAAAAAATCAGGCCGACAAGTTATACCAAGCCGGCAAAACCCATAAAAGAAAGTGCCAATATTCCGGCAGTTATAAGGGCTATCGGTGTTCCTTTAAATGCCTTTGGCACATTGGCTAAATCCAATTGCTCTCTGATTCCGGCAAACAGAACCATAGCCACGCCAAATCCAAGAGCACTGGCTGCTGCATAGACAACGGATTGGGCCATATTTAACATATGAGGATCTCCACCAATGGCGAACTCCTTGGATACAACCAATATAGCCACTCCGAGAACGGCACAGTTTGTTGTGATTAGAGGTAGAAATATTCCCAAAGCCTGATATAGAGCCGGACTGATTTTCTTTAGGATAATTTCCACCATCTGTACTAAACCTGCAATAACTAAAATAAATGCCACTGTCTGCATGAACTCGATTCCTAGCGGAATCAGCACGTAGTATTGAAATAAATATGTAACAAGAGTTGCTATAGCCATAACAAAAATCACAGCACCAGACATACCTGCTGCAGTACTGACCTTATTGGATACTCCTAAAAACGGGCAAGTGCCCAGGAATTGTGCCAATAGAATATTGTTCACAAATACTGCCGAAATTATTATTAATATATACTCCATAATATCAGTTTTTAGGAAATTCTGGATTTTAATTTATTGAACAATACCATTATATATCCAAGAACAATAAATGCTCCGGGGGCAAGTACAAATACCAACATGCCATCTGCATCCATAAGTTTGATGCCAAAAATTGATGCACTCCCCAGTAGTTCCCGGATCGTTCCAACAACTGTTAATGATAAAGTGAAGCCCAAACCTATACCTATGCCATCCATTGTTGAGTCTATGACACTATTTTTTGATGCATATGCCTCGGCTCTGCCCAATACAATACAGTTTACTACGATCAATGGGATAAATATGCCCAAAGTCGCGTACAATGCCGGTGTAAAAGCCTGCATTAAAAGCTGCAGCACTGTAACAACAGCAGCTATAAGAACTATGTAAACAGGAATCCTCACTTTATCCGGAACCTGTTTTGCTACAAGTGAAATCAAAACATTTGACAGCGTCAAAACAAANAGGGTAGCCAGACCCATTCCGAATCCGTTAAATGCAGAAGTTGTTGTNCCCAGTGTGGGACACATACCCAAAACAAGAACAAATGTAGGGTTCTCCTTTATTATACCTTTGGTTAGCAAACTTAACTTACTCATTGCTATTCTTATTTTTAGTCTGATCTTCTATGCATAATTGAAACACTTTATAGGCAGTTACAAGAGCATCACAAAAAGCTCTGGAGGTAATTGTAGATGCTGTTATTGCATCTACGTCTCCCCCGTCCTTCTTTACTGCCAATTTAAAATCAGCAGGATTTTTGCCTTTGAACTGAACACTGAAATTACTTTTACCCTCAACCATCTTATCTCCCAACCCCGGGGTCTCCGAATGTGAAAGTACAGATGTGTTAAAAATTGTACCATCCGTGTTGAACCCTACCATCAGCATAATTCTTCCCCCAAACCCTGCGGAAGTGGACGACTCTATAGCATAACCAACAATTTTTCCACCTTTTTTTGCAGGATAAACATTAAAACTTTTGCCATTCAGCTCTTTGGTAAATATTTCTTTAGAGGGGTCGTTATCAAAAGCCGGGACAACTCCGGAAATAGAAGAGTTAACCTTGGCAATATTCGCTGCTTTAATCGGCTCTTTTGTGAGTGCATAAGCACCTCCCAATAAAGTAGATGAAACAAGACACACAATAAATAGTGTAAATACCATGTTTTTTAATGAAGACTCTTTAGCCATTTTTTACCTCCTTTCCAAAGCGCTCCGGCAGCATAAATTTATTAATAAGCGGTACACATGCATTCATTATCAGTATTGCGAATGATATGCCTTCCGGGTATGATCCGAAGTACCTTATCAGAACTGTTATAATACCAATTCCCACACCATATAAGATCATACCGGATTTGCTCATCGGAGAAGTAACATAGTCAGTCGCCATAAATATAGATCCCAAAAGAATACCTCCGGTTAAAATACTGAACAGAGGATCTGCATACTGTTGAGGATCGATTAACCAAAATATACCTGTAAAAACGATGACTGTACCGATAATCGAAAAAGGAATATGAGGTTTTATTACTCTTCTTATAAGCAGATATACCATTCCAACTATAAGAGCCAACGCAGAAACCTCTCCTACAGAGCCCCCTATCTTACCGAACAGCATCTGGAAATATGAGAAGTTATTTGCCGCAAAAATCTGATCTATTGTGAGCCCCTGTGCTAATCCCTCTTTTACCATCGAAAGTGCAGTTGCTCCTGATGACACATCAATACCCTCTCTGAACCATGAAACCGGAATTGTCCAGTCTGTCATGATTACCGGGAATGAGACCAAAAGAAATACACGACCAACCAATGCCGGATTAAAGATATTTTGTCCAATCCCTCCAAATGTCATTTTTGCAACACCGATTGCTACAACAGAGCCGATAAAAACTATCCACCAAGGTGAGTTGGGCGGGAGGTTAAGCGCGAGTAAGAGCCCGGTAACAACAGCGGAGTAATCGCTTATTGTAATTTTAGTTTTGGTTACATACTTTTGAATGACATACTCGACTAAAACGCATGAAACAATTCCAACGAGAGCCAGTTTTATTGCCGAAAACCCGAAAAAATAAATGGAAGCCAAAAGTGCTGGGACAAGTGCGATAATAACATCACGCATAAGCCCTCTGGTACTCTCTTTTCCATGTAAATGCGGGGCAGGTGATATAAGTAATTTTTTCATATTTTATCTTTTTCTTATTACTTTTTTGGTCTGCTTCTGATGATCTTAAGAACTTGCACTTTCGAAAGTCTGATAGTGTCCAGAAGTGGTATGTTTGAAGGACATGTGTAGAGACAACATCCACACTCTATGCAATCATGAACCATATGTTCCTCCAAATCCTCCATTCTGTCTGCTCTGGAGAGTCTGTTCAAAAGATAAGGCTCTAACCCCATCGGACATGCATCCACACATTTTGCACAACGTATGCAGTTGCCCTCCTCGCCTCTTTTTGTCTCCTCTTCTGTAAGCAAAAGGAGAGACGAGGTGCTCTTAACGGAGGCTGCATTCATCACGGAAACAGCTTTTCCCATCATCGGCCCCCCGCTGATAAGCTTTACGGCATCCTTTGGGAAACCGCCAATAGCAAGCATCATAGTATCATATGTGGTTCCCACTCTAAGTCTGAAATTGCGCTGTTCCGTCATGCACTTACCTGTAATGGTCACGATTCTCTCAAAAAGTGGTTTGTTTTTCTGAACTGCTTCGTAAACGGCCAATGCTGTACCCACATTTTGAACCACTGCTCCTGTGTCTACAGGCAAACCCATAGAGGGAACCTGACGACCGGTAATTGCATCTATCAATTGTTTCTCTCCACCTTGAGGATACCTCTTCTTTAATGTGACAATTTTAATCTCAGGATAACTTTTGGCTGCAATCTCGTTTAAGATTTTGATCGCTTTAGGCTTATTCTCTTCAATTCCAAAATATGCAGTTTGCACATTAAGTGCCTTCATCATCATTTTTGCACCAATGAGTATCTGCTCGGGACTTTCAACCATTATTCTATAGTCCGATGTTATGTATGGCTCACATTCAGCGCCATTGATTATCAAACAGTCCGCTTTTTTATTTGGTGGCGGAGAGAGCTTAATATGTGTAGGGAAAGCAGCACCTCCTAAACCTACTATTCCATACTCTGCTATCTTCGAAATAATTTCCGGGCCGGAGAGTTTGATCTCTCTCTCAATCTCTAAACTTCTGTTAATGTTCTCCATCCATTCATCACCCTCAACCTTTATCACGACATGTTGAGCCATATTCCCTACCAGATCCGGCAGTTGCTCAACAGAGGTAACCACCCCGGAGACAGAGGAGTGTATGTTTGCAGAGATAAACCCGTTAGCTTTTGCTATCAGTTGCCCCACCTTAACATAGTCACCTTTGGCAACAACAGGCTCCGCCGGAGCACCAAGATGTTGCGACATGGAGATATANGCTGTCTCTACCAAAGGAAAGTTCTCTATGCTTGCATCGGCAGATATTTTGTTATCCTGAGGGTGTATTCCTCCAAGAGAAAAAGTTTTACTCATAACTAAATATTATTTCTGGTCTATAATTGTTGTCTCCTCCATTTTAGGTACTCTTACGGGGAAGTTTATCTCCCAGATTGCCTGAGTCGGACACTCGACAACACACTTGCGGCACAATTTACATTTGTTATAGTCTATATATGCTAAGTTGTTGGATATTGTAATGGCATCGAACGTGCAGACTTTTTGACATTTTGTGCAGCCGGTACAGGCAACGGCACATGCCTTTTTTGCCACCCCTCCTTTATCTTTGTTAATACATGAGACAAAAATTCTTCTGTTTTTTATACCCTTGTTCCTTAGTTCAATAATCATATTAGGGCATATCTTGACACAAGCCCCGCATGCTGTACACTTCTCCTGGTCTACCTCAGGTAAACCTGTTCCGGGATCCATCTTTAGAGCATCAAACTTACAAGAGAGTTCACAATCTCCCTGCCCCAAACACCCATATTTGCAATCTGTATCACCTGCATAAAGAGAAGCCATTACAGCACATGACGGGAACCCGTCATAATTATTTGTTTTGGCTCTGTTATCGCAAGTGCCGTTACATCTTACAACAGCTACTTGCGGAACCTTTTCTGCTATCTGAACACCAAGATATTTTGCAACTTTTTGCATTACATTATTTCCACCAACCGGGCAATACATCTCCTCCAGATTTTCCGCTTTAACACAACCCTCGGCAAAAGCTCTGCATCCTGCATAACCGCAACCCCCACAATTGACACCCGGCATAATCGCCTCCACATCGTCTATTCTGGGGTCTTCAACCACCTTGAATTTTTGCGCCACCCAATAAAGAATAAGGGCCAGTAAAAGCCCTAAAACACTTAAACTTACGATTGTAAAAATAATAGTACTCATTACCTGTTTAATTTCTCTATAGTAAAAATAAAATCCTTTTTAATCTTGTCTCTCAAGAGGTAAACTACAAAATAGTAAAGCGCGATAATGGCTAGAACGCTCAACCCCATTAATAGTTCGTCAACGCTAACGGTCGACAAAACTACTAATAAAACCAATACAATGACCAAAGGAATCAAATAAGATATCCACAATGCTCTAAAACCAAGGCTTCTTTTTAGGAGTACATTAACCCTTTCTCCCTTTTCATACAGATTAAATCCCCTGTTTTCTACCTGTATGATTTTAGCTTTCACCTCACTCATGGAACACATGGATTTTGCGTTGCATGATGAGCAGGCAGACTGGCTTAAAATCTCTACACTTATAAAGTCGCTGTCAATACCGATAATGACCCCTTCGTGTTCGATTCTGTCAATACTTTTCATCTATTTAATTTTACTTGTCAATGGGTACTTTACATTAGTAAAATTTGACAACCTGCCTGAAACTTTACCAATAATTACCGGAGATTCAAATGTAAGAGGTATTTTATTGTTATCGTCGGTAACCCAAATAGTCAATTCCTCTTTTCCGGAAAAGACTTCCCCTGCAATTAACCGTGCTGCAAATTTTATTGTTCTAAAGGTGCCTAAGCCCGGGAATTTTTTTGTCTCTTTGCCCAAGTACCTATAGTAGAGGTCATACATCTCTCCGTCAATTACAAAAGAGATAGGCTGTTCAACACCTATTTTATCCTTGGAGAAATCTTTGTTTCTGGCGAAATAGAAGAGTGTAAGCAGGTCAAAAGTACAAATTCTGCCATTCAGGATAGTGTCGCGAGGAGCGGCAGTCATCCTTTGATAGTTTGCTTTAATCTTATAGTTGGGAAGAAATGAAAATGTATTTCTCATCCTGTATTTTCCCTCACTTATATCTCTGTGGAAATAAAAGGGTCTGAGATTTTTTGTATAAAATTTTGATTCATACAGATCTCTCACCTTAAAGAAAACATCATAAAATTTGAAAGTCCTGCCTTGAGCTTTGGCGAGGAAAAATGGTTCGCCGGAATTGGTAAAATATTCAAGAGATATATTTGCTTCTCCAACATCTGTATTTACTGAACCCCAAGTATAGTTGAGAATATAGCTGAGTGTCTCGCCATGAGTAAAAGCCAGATTTTCAAACTTTACATCTTTTACCGGAAGACATGGCTTATCCTGAGAGTAGATGTTTAAAGTAATTGTAAGAAGGAATATAGTATAAAGGGTAGATCTCATATTAAAATTCGCTGTCAAAATCCGCATTAGAAATAAACTCCGCCCCGTTCATTTTTGAAGCAAACGTTTCCACTCCTTCCTGGGCAAAAGGGTCTAAGGTAAGAGCCGAGTCTGTAACGTCTACAAATTTTACTTCCGAACTTCTAAACCTCATTTGAACATCCCGTACCTCTCCGTTTCTATGTTTTGCGATAATTATATCTGTCATTCCCTTAAGTTCGGGATTGTCATCAGTCAAACCGTAGTAATCCGGTCTATGTATAAATATAACAATATCTGCATCTTGTTCTATTGCACCTGATTCTCTCAAGTCGCTTAGCTGCGGTCTCTTAGCCCCGCCTCTTGTCTCAACAGCCCTGCTTAATTGCGATAGTGCGATAATAGGAATATTGAGCTCCTTCGCTATCGATTTCAAAGACCTNGAGATTGATGAAACTTCCTGTTCACGCATACCTTTCAGTTCAGGAGGACCGGTCATCAATTGAAGATAGTCGAGAACAATCATTTTAACACCTGCATTTGCAACAAGTCTTCTGGCTTTGGATCTAAACTCATATATTGAGAGAGAAGGGGTATCATCTATATAAAGAGGTGCTTTTACCAGTTGGCTAATCTTGGAGTGAAGCTGTTCCCATTCGTAATCGGCCATCTTTTTTCCCCCCCTAATCTTGTCCGGCTCTAATCCGGTCTCGCTTATCATCAACCTCTTTGCCAATTGTAATGAAGACATTTCCAAAGAAAAAAAGGCTACCGGAACATTGTGTTCTACAGACATATTTCTTGCCATGGTAAGCACAAAGGCAGTTTTACCAACAGATGGCCTTGCTGCTATGATGATCAAATCCGATGGCTGCCAGCCCAAAGTAACTTTGTCGACTGATGTATAACCAGATGGAACACCACTAAGTCCGTCCTCCCTCAGTTGGGTAGATTGAAGATCATCTATCGCCTGATCGATCACAGAATTAATGTGCTGTGTATCTCTTTTCATGTTCCTGTCAGAAAGTGTAAAGATCTTTTGCTGGGTATTATCCAACAGATCATCTACCGAGATACTATCATCGAATGAGTCTCTCTGAACTTCGTATGATATAGCTATTAATTCCCTCTGAATATACTTTTGAATAAGAATTTTTGAATGGTAATCTATATGTGCGGCAGCACCTATTTTCATACTGAGCTGGCTCAGATAGACAGTGCCTCCCACCGCCTCCAACTCTCCCAAATTCTTAAGTTCTTCAGAAATTGTGAAGATATCCACAGGAGCATGTTTTTTGGTCAAATTAGCAATGGCAATAAAAATCTTTCTATTGCTCTCTTTATAAAAGCACTCCGGAATGATAATATCNACAATGTCCGGTGCTGCATTTGGCTCAAGCATCAAAGCACCCAGAACTGCTTCTTCAATATCAATGGCCTGAGGTGGTTTTTTACCCATCTCAAGACTTAGAATATCTATGCTTTTCTCCGATTTTTCTTTTTGTCTGTTAACTACTTTTGCCATAACATCGAACTCTAAAAACCACTATTTTTCAATTTGTCTAATACCCGAATCACCCTCTCAACAGCATAATCAATCTCATCTTCGCTTATACAGAGCGGCGGTGCAATTCTGAATGCTGTAGGACAGAATAGGAACCAATCGCTCAAGACGCCCTCCTCAATGAGCATAGGGACTGCTTTGTGAGCATACTCCTGATTGCCTAAATCAATCGCAATCAGTAGTCCCGAAGCTCTTATCTCTTTAACAAGAGGGTGTTTACCAATCGATTCTGTAAATCGTTTTGACTTCCTCCCGACATTGGATATCCAGTCTTCTCTCAGCAAAACCTTAAGAGAGGCGAGTGCTGCAGCGCAAGATACAGGGTGTCCTCCAAAAGTTGTAATATGTCCCAATACAGGATTCGATTGCCAATCTCTCATTAAATCAGCGGATGCCACCAATCCGCCTAGCGGCATACCCCCTCCCAATGCTTTTGCTAAGGTAATAATATCCGGTAAAACTCCATACTTTTGAAACGCGAAAAGTTTTCCACAACGCCCGAATCCTGTCTGAATTTCATCAAAAATAAGCAGTGCACCCACTTTCGTGCACCTCTCCCTGAGAGCCTTCAGATATCCTTCAACAGGTGTGATTACACCAGCCTCTGCCTGAACAGGTTCAATAATAACGCAAGCACTTTTTTCGGAAATAAAATTAAGGTCTTCTAAGTTATTAAACCTTATGTGACGAACACCGGGCAAAAGTGGTCTGAACGAATTTTTAAAATTTTCATCGCTCATCAGGCTTAGAGCTCCATGGCTACTCCCGTGGTAGCTGTTTATACAACTGATGATCTCATACCTTCCTGTGTGTCTCTTTGCAAGTTTAATNGCAGCTTCGTTAGCTTCNCTGCCGGAGTTCACATAATAAACTGATTGTAAACTTTCCGGGAGTTGAGAGCAGAGAAGAGCAGCATGCTCAACCTGGGGAGATTGGATAATTTCCCCATAGACCATCAGGTGCATATGTCTCTCTACCTGACTCTTCACAGCTTCAATTACTTCTCTGTTGCCATGGCCTATATTTGAGACGGAAACTCCGGAAACAAGATCTATATATCTTTTATTATCCCCTGAATACAAAAAAACTCCCTCAGCCCTTTGGATTTCGATTCCCAAAGGAGAAGGGGAAGTTTGAGCTATATGCTTGAAGAAAAGTTCCCTTATTGTATAGGGTCTTGCTTGCATCTATTGATCCTCAAAATCTGCACTGACCAGAATTCTGCCGCAATATTCACAAACAATAATTTTTTTGCTCGATGCTATATCCATCTGTCTTTGAGGCGGAATTTTATTGAAACAGCCTGCACAAGCATCTCTTCTTACTGTAACAACTGCCAAACCATTCCTTGCATTGGACCTCACCTTTCTATAGGCAGCCAACATTCTGGCATCAATCTGTGCAGAGATCTCCGCAGATTTTTTCAAAAGCTCCTCCTCCTCTTTTGCAGTCTCAGCAACAATTGAATCAAGTTCTTTTTTCTTATTTTCCAAGTCAATTCCTCTTTCGCTCAATGCCTCTTGTGCTATAGCAAGTGCACTTTTTTTCTCAACTTGTAAAACAGAATTCTCCTTAATTCTCTTCTCAGCCAGTTGTACCTCCAAGCCTTGAAATTCAATCTCTTTAGATAAAGAGTCGAATTCCCGGTTGTTTTTTACGTTATTTTGCTGAGACGTGTATTTCTCAATTAAAGATTTAGAATTGTCAAAATCAATTTTTTTCTGAGCAACCAGTCTTTCAATCTCTTTCAGTTCTGTCTGTAGATTGTCAACTCGCGTTTTGAGCCCAAGAATGTCATCTTCCAGATCTTGAACCTCTAAAGGAAGCTCCCCTCTTAAAAGGTGAATTTTATCTATCTTACTATCTGTTTGCTGAAGATTATATAATAGATGAAGTTTGGTCTCCATACTAAGATCTCCCTCGTTGGAACTCTTTTGTAATGAGATAAATGTACCTCCGTCCAGAGGGGTTTCGATTGTGCTTTTTGATTTAGCTGTAGCCATAGTATATATTAATAGTTGCGAACTGCAAATGTAGATATTTTTTTGTAAGAATATCTTTTATAAGTTTTAAAGTGATTCGGAAACTTCCAGAAGTCTCTCTTTTATGTTGTTAAGAGTGGTAATAACATCCACCCTCCTATCTTCTCCACTTTTATTATCTCTCATTCTTTTTGCAGCTCCATCCAGGGTCATACCCCTCTCTTTTACAAGGTAGTATATTGTTCTGAAGTTAACCAGATCATCTGCTGTAAAAAGCCGGTTCCCTTTTTTATTTCTGGCCGGCTTAATAAATTCCGGGAACTTCTGTGCCCAGAATCTTACCAATGAGGTATTTTCATTTAGAATCTCTGCCACTTCACCTATTGTGTAGTATAGCTTCTCTATTTTGAACTCTTTGTATGGCATGGCCGTAATATTTATTCTGTATATTAATCAAGTGACTGACCACTACTCATTGCAATGATCATCATATCTCTGAAATCGTAAGGTGCAAGGTCTGCAAAAAAGTAATTGACAGGGTTCATTACTTCTCCATTAAGAAGAACTTCATAATGAAGATGCGGGGCAAATGAGAGACCGCTGTTTCCAACACGGGCTATCACAGTATTTTGCCTGACAGGCTGAGACTTTCTCACAAGAATATCGCCCAAGTGTGCATATTTAGAGAGATAACCACCTTCATGCTGTATTATCACTTCGTTGCCCCGCCCTCTGTCTGATTTTATCACATCTATTACAATTCCATTTGCTGTTGCATGAACCTCGGTACCAATAGCAGCAAGCAAATCAACTCCGGTATGCTCAACAGGTGTTTTATAGAAGGGGTGTATCTTTTTACCTGTGCCTGCTCCAGTTTGTGAAATATTTATTTCTTTTATCGGAATAATAGATGGAATTCCTGTAATTGAAACATTCTTGCTTATTTGGCCGATGATTGCCTCAATTCGTTTATTTTGACTTACCAGCATCTTTTCCAGAGTTTTTGTCTTCGTGGAGGAAAAGTTTACCAAAGTCAAGTCGGCAGAAGTGTCAAGCTGAGAGAATAAAGCTGCATTGTATTGGTGTGGGAAAAAGTCCGAAGGGGTAGACTTAAAGATGCTTTGATATATCGCTCTGTCCCTGGCACGCAAATCTACTATTACATTATCCAGCACATCCATCTTTTCACTCACCCTTTTATACTCATCTGTCATAAGCTGATTCTCTTTGATCAACCTCTCTTCTTCTCTGGTATTAAAAAAAGGACCGATAACCAGATAATAAAGAATTGCGAGAAGAATACTTACCATAAGGTAATTAAAAACAACTTTGATTTTACCTTTGATCCCTAATTTATCCTCTACAAACCTTAACTGCTCTTTATTGAATTTGTATTTACTCATAATAAAAGACTATCCTTTTGGACTTACCAAAGCCTTATATTCACCGGCTTTAATATCTCTATTATAGTAATTCTGAGGATTTACCGGACTGTTACGATAAATAACCTCATAATGTAGATGCGTACCGGTTGATCTACCTGTATTACCCATAACAGCTATCTGCTCTCCTCTTTTTACAATCCTGCCCATAGCGACAAGACTGGACCTAAGATGGGCATATCTTGTTTTGTAACCGAATCCATGATCGACAATTATAAAATTACCATACCCAAAGAAGTCGAAACCTACCTCAACAACTTTTCCGTTACCCGTTGCATATATTGGTTCACCAACGGATCCGGACAAATCTACCCCGGTGTGCATCCTGAATTCTCCGTTAAAAGGATCATGTCTATAGCCAAAACTACATGAGAATCTGATTCTTGAAGTTGTAATGTTGACCGGCGGGATTGCAGGAACACAGAGTGACATCTCATCTGCATTCTTTGCCAACTGTGCAACCTCATCAAAAGATTTGGACTGAACAAAAGCTTTCTTATATAATACATCCATGTTAATGGCTGTTCTGCTGAGAATACCGGAGTGGTCAAAATTTTTCAGATATGAATACCTGTCTACACCCCCAAACCCTGCATTTCTCACCTCCTGTGGAATCTCCTCCATACCAAAAATTGGTCTGTATATATAATTATCTCTCATCTGAAGAGATAAAAGCGAGTTATTGGCCTCTTGGAATCTTTTATTCATCAAATCAAGCTTGCTGGACAACTCTTCGGACTTTCTAACTAAAGCAAGCATTTTGGGAGTCTCCATGTTGAAGTATTTTGTATACACAAAATAGTAGCCCAATGAGGTTACGATACTCAACAGGAAAATAATAAAACCTTTGGAGAACCTTGCCCTTATAGGGATTTTATGAAGCTCGTAGGCTAAAGTCTCTGGGTTAAATTTATATCTTCGTTTTTTGGGCATATGGAAATTCTGAGCTATATTTATGCAAATTTAAATAATTTTAATAAAAAACCTATTTTTGTGATTCATTTTAAAATCAGAATAGAAATATAATATATATGACTTCAAAAGAAATAAGAGATAGTTTTTTGAACTTCTTTGCAAGCAAAAGCCATACCATTGTGCCCTCTGCGCCAATGGTCGTCAAAGATGATCCTACCCTAATGTTCACTAATGCCGGCATGAACCAATTCAAGGATTGGTTTTTAGGGAACTCTCCCGCTAAGTATCCCCGTGTTGCAGATACGCAAAAATGTTTAAGGGTAAGTGGCAAGCACAATGATTTGGAAGAGGTGGGGCACGACAGTTATCACCATACAATGTTTGAGATGCTTGGTAACTGGAGTTTTGGGGATTACTTTAAAAAAGAGGCCATTGACTGGGCATGGGAGTTATTGACCGAGGTTTACAAACTGGATAAAACCAGGCTTTATGCTACTGTTTTTGAGGGTAGTGAGTCGGATGGCATTGATGCAGACGATGAGGCTCGGGAACAATGGTCAAAGTATCTCCCGGCAGAGAGGATTCTAAACGGAAATAAAAAAGACAACTTCTGGGAGATGGGAGACACCGGACCTTGCGGTCCCTGCAGTGAGATACACGTAGATATCCGCAGCGAGCGGGAGAGAAAAAAATTAGACGGAGCAGAACTCGTAAATAAAGGGCACCATCTGGTTATTGAAATCTGGAATCTGGTGTTTATTCAGTATAACCGAAAGGCAAACGGAGAGTTGGTTCCGCTCCCGCAAAAACATGTGGATACCGGTATGGGCCTGGAGCGTCTGTGTATGGCTTTACAGGGTAAGCAGAGCAACTACGACACGGATGTCTTTTCAAATATGATTTCCCAAATTTCAAGACTTTGCGGAAAACCTTACAGCGAAAGTCCGCAGGTTGGCGTGGCTATGCGTGTAATAGCAGACCATATAAGAGCGATCAGTTTCTCAATTGCAGACGGGCAGCTCCCGTCAAATGTAAAAGCAGGCTATGTAATCCGGCGAATTCTAAGAAGAGCCGTCCGCTACGCATACACATTTTTAAATGTTGACCAGCCGTTTTTATGTCGTTTGGTTCCCATACTTGTATATGATATGGGAAAGGCTTTCCCGGAGTTGGTTTCACAACAAACATTGGTAGAGAAAGTGATAAAGGAAGAGGAAGAGGCATTTTTAAGAACTTTGGACAAAGGGATTAAACTTATGGATGCTCTCATGGAAAAACACAAAGAGAGTAAAATTATTTCCGGAGAAGACTCTTTCACTCTCTATGATACATTCGGATTTCCGATAGACCTGAGCGAACTTATTGCAAGAGAGAATGGTTATTCTATNGATTTAAAATCCTTCGAAAAAGAGTTGACAAAGCAAAAGGAACGAAGCAGAAATGCCACATCCAGTGAAGAAGGAGACTGGATTGAAGTACGTCCTTATAATGGCGTTGAATTTGTAGGGTATGATAAGAATGAGGAACAGATACATCTTGTGAAGTACAGGAGTCTTAAGACAAAAACCAGGGAGTACTATCAACTCGTTTTTGACAAAAGCCCGTTTTATGCAGAGAGTGGCGGACAGGTGGGAGACACGGGATATATTGAGTCGCCTGCGGGTGAGATAATACATATCACAAACACCATTAAGGAGAACAATCTCAGTATTCACATAGCAGATAGAGTACCTACAGATCTTACAGCTGTTTTTACTGCAAAGATCAATTTGGAAAGAAGGCAGTCAACAGCCAATAATCACACAGCTACACACCTTCTGCACAAGGCACTTAGGGAGATATTGGGAAAACATATCGAGCAGAAAGGCTCCTTGGTAAACTATAATTATTTCAGATTTGACTTCTCACATTACGAGAAGGTCAGTGAAGATAATTTAAGAGCTGCAGAAAAAAGGGTCAATCAGTTGATACGAGAGAATTCACCAAGAGAAGAATACAGAAATATGCCGATAGATAAGGCTAAGGCACTCGGAGCTATGGCACTTTTCGGGGAGAAGTACGGAGATACCGTCAGAGTTATTAAATTTCATGATTCAATTGAGTTGTGCGGGGGTACACACACCTCAGCTACGGGTAACATCGGATTATTCAAAATCATCTCGGAATCTGCAATAGCAGCCGGGGTGAGGAGAATCGAGGCTACAACAGGTGAACATGCAGAAAAGATCATTGAGGATGTCGAGGATATAGTAAAAGCCATAAAAGAGGTCCTTAACAATGCTCCCAATCTTGTGAACAGCGTGCACAAGATAATTGAAGAGAACGAAAATTTCCGCAAAACTATTGACGCGGCAATGAGGGAGAGAGCAATCGCTCTCAAGAATATTTTGCTGAAAAACCCACAATCTATTAATAATGTAAATATCATTGTCTTAAGAGGCGAGTATCCCGCAGACCTTGTGAAAAATATTGCATTTATGCTTAGAACCGACGTTGAAAATACAGCATTCATTGCAGGTTGCGAGTTCGAAGGAAAGGCCCATCTTGCACTGATGTACTCAGATGATTTAGTTACTCAAGGTTACAATGCTTCCAAAGATATAAGGGAGGCAGCCGTGCTTATTAATGGAGGAGGAGGAGGACAGAGCTTCTTTGCAAGTGCCGGCGGAAAAAATCCTGACGGAATATCGGCAGCAATCACGAAACTAACAGAATTGGCCATAAAATAGCGCATTTTGAAAAAAATAGATCTTTTTATATCAAAGTCTTTTTTAGGACCATTTATCGTAACATTTCTTATTGTAACATTTGCCCTTTTGTTACAGTTTTTGTGGTTATATATAGATGAACTGGTAGGTAAAGGCTTGAGTTTTTTTGTTATTGCCGAATTTCTCGGCTGGGGTGCGGCAACACTTATTCCTTTGGTGCTTCCCCTTGCCAC
>JGI24132J36420_10000652_pt1 | contig 16586 bp, 23 predicted proteins | sample BarGraNGADG00212_3_FD_36420 | JGI IMG/M metagenome (IMG submission 36420) | reverse complement strand
TTAAGTAGAATTATTTATCTCTACCTATAAGTGAGCCGGNTAACATTCTCAGCTCTTTTTTTCTCTCCTTTACAACGCCAATTTTTTCAAGTAACATAAATGAAACGTTAATATATTCATTGGCAAGGTTCTCTGTAATTTTCTTGATCTTAAGCTGATCAAAGATATCAATCACTTTACTGACTTTAATTTCAGGGTCAAACTCTTTCATTGCAATCAGTTCCTGAAGTTGTTTAAGCTGATTACCCGATGCGATTTCAAACGCCTTTACTAAAAGGAATGTCTTTTTGTTGGAAATAATATCACCTCCCGGGGTTTTTCCAAATACCTTTACATCGCCATAAGTGTCAAGCAGGTCATCCTGAATCTGAAAAGCAAGTCCAAGGTTTCTGCCAAATTCGTAAAGAAGTTCTGAATCTTTATCACTTGCACCACCTATTATTGCTCCGATTTTAACTGATGCTGCAAGGAGTACAGCTGTTTTCAGCTGTATCATCCTTACATATTCTTCCTGCGATACAATAATTGCTTTTTCAAAGTCAATGTCTAACTGCTGGCCAACACATACTTCAATTGCCGCATTATTAAAAACTCTGAAAACCTTTGACAAGCACCTGACAGGGGTCTGTAAAAAACAATCATTTGCAATGAATGCCATTACATCACCAGATAGAACGGCCTGATTAATATTCCATTTGTTATGAACAGTAGGGAAGTTTCGTCTCAGAGGAGCCTGATCCATAATATCATCATGAACAAGTGTGAAGTTATGAAACACCTCAATACCTGTTGCCGGCATTATCGCCTCATCAATCTTATCACTAAAAAGATTGCATGCCATCAAAGCTAAAACAGGCCTGAGCCTTTTTCCCCCGATTGACAGAATATATTCAACAGGATCAATAAGTTTTCTCGCTTCCGCGTTAAACGAAAGGTTTATAATAGCCTTATCGACTAAAGTTTTAAGTTCTTCCTGATTGTACATTATAAATAATTACAATCGTAATAATCAATTAATTTCAACCTCTGAGGGCTTCAGCACCACTAACAACTTCAAGTATCTGGTTTGTAATAGTAGCCTGTCTTGCCTTGTTGTACAGAAGTGTCAGATCCCTTATCATACTGGTTGCATTATCGGTTGCCTTATGCATTGCGGTCATCCTGGCACCATGTTCAGCAACAAACGAATCAAGCACCGCTTTGTAGAACTGAATTTTCAACGATTTAGGAATAAGTTCTTTAATAATTTCTTCCTGACTGGGTTCGTAGATATAGTCAATATTGGAGGTTTTAACTTTATCGTCAGCATTTGACTCAACAGGAAGAAAAACCTCATTAGTAAGGTTCTGTACTGCGGCATTTTTAAACTGGTTATAAATCAGATCTACCCTGTCGAATTCGCCAGTAGCAAAACTACTCATGACCTGTTCAGCAACTCTTGCAACATGATCAAATGTAAGATCGTGAAGCAGATTATTTTGTTCAGGAAGCATATTTACTTTCTGCTTCCTGAAATAATCGAAACCTTTTTTCCCAATAGTAAGAACTTTTAGGTTGCCCTTTTTATACTGCTCACTATAATTTTCTGAAATGACTCTTCTGGCTTCTTTGATTACATTAGTGTTAAAAGCTCCGCAAAGACCACGGTTAGACGTTATTACAACAATCAGAATCTTTTCAGGAGAAGATACTCTGCCATAGATATTGTCTACTTCAGTTTCAGATAAGCTTTGTGAAAGACCAACCAGAATCTCGTGCAATTTATTCGCATACGGCCTTAACCGCACAATTTTATCCTGAGCTTTTCTCAGCTTTGCAGCAGACACCATCTTCATAGCTGAAGTAATCTGCCTGGTAGACTTGACAGAGGTGATTCTTATTCTTATTGCTTTTAAATTCGCCATCTAAAATTCATTTATTCAGCTTATACTGATTATAGCGGCCTGTATTTTATAGCTAAATCCGCAGCAACTTTTTCAAGAACGTTGGTAACATCACTATTAAGGATCCCATCGCGAAGATTATCGAGAACATTTCTATGTTTTAGTTCAAGATATTCGAGAAACTCACTTTCAAAATTCTTAACTTTATTGATTGGAACGTCCTTTAACAAACCCATTGTTCCGCAATAAATTATTGCGACCTGTCTTTCAACCGGAACAGGTGCATATTGCCCCTGTTTAAGTATTTGAACGTTCTTAGCACCTTTGTTCAGAATTGCCATTGTTGTTGCATCAAGGTCGGAACCGAACTTGGAGAATGCTTCAAGTTCACGGTACTGAGCNTGGTCTACCTTAAGTGTTCCGGCAATTTTTTTCATCGATTTGATCTGGGCATTTCCGCCTACCCTTGAAACTGAAATACCTACGTTAATTGCAGGTCGCACCCCTGAATTGAAAAGGCTGGATTCCAGAAATATCTGTCCATCTGTAATAGAAATCACATTGGTAGGAATGTAAGCAGAAACGTCACCGGCCTGTGTTTCAATTATAGGCAGTGCGGTTAGCGAGCCTCCTCCCTTTACAAGGTGTTTTATAGATTCAGGAAGATCATTCATCTTTCGCGCAACTTCGTCTGATTCAATGATCTTTGCAGCTCTTTCAAGAAGTCTTGAGTGAAGATAGAATACGTCCCCCGGGTAAGCCTCACGTCCGGGTGGGCGACGGAGTAATAATGACACCTCCCTGTATGAGACAGCCTGTTTTGACAAATCATCGTAAATAATAAGAGCATCACGGCCCGTATCGCGGAAGAATTCACCAATAGCAGCACCGGCAAAGGGTGCATAGAACTGCAATGCTGCGGGATCAGAAGCCGTTGCAAGAACAATAACCGTATATTGCAGGGCGCCATGTTCTTCAAGGGTTAAGGCTATATTGGCTACTGTTGACCCTTTTTGTCCGATTGCAACATAAATGCAATAAACAGGCTTCCCTTTATCAAAATTACTTTTCTGATTTATTATTGTATCTATGGCTATAGCAGTTTTTCCTGTCTGTCTGTCACCAATTATAAGCTCTCTTTGTCCACGACCGATTGGTATCATGGCATCAATAGCTTTAATCCCGGTCTGGAGCGGTTGTCTGACCGGTTGACGGAAAATAACTCCGGGAGCTTTTCTTTCAAAGGGAAGATTAAAAAGTTCCCCGGTTATCGGACCTTTTCCATCCAAAGGCTGTCCTGTTGGTGTAATTACCCTTCCCAATAGTCCCTCGCCTACATTGAGAGATGCAATACGACCTGTTCTTTTTACAATATCGCCTTCATTTATTTCCTCTGTTGGCCCGAGTAATACTGCTCCAATATTATCTTCTTCAAGGTTCAGAACAATTGCTTCAATTCCATTTTCAAATTCAATCAGTTCGTTTGATTGAGCATTTGAAAGTCCGTAAATACGGGCAATTCCGTCACCAACCTGAAGAACGGTTCCGACTTCTTCAAGTTCAACACTTGTCTGAATTCCTTCCAGTTGCTGCTTAAGAATTTTTGAAACTTCTGCTGGTTTAATATTTGCCATATTTTATTATCTTAAAATTCTTCATTAATTATTTGCTATTCAAGACCTATCGTACTTCCCATAAGTTCTTTTCTTATCTTCCTAAGCTTATTCCTGATGCTGGCATCGATATATTTATCATCAACACGAAGTATAAATCCACCAATAATTTCAGCATCAATGTTCTCTTCAAGTTCAATTTTTGTTTTGAAAACTTCAGAAACAAGATCTGTAATCTCTTTTTTGATTTTATCATCAACTTTAACCGCAGTGGTGAGAACTGATTCTGTTATTCCCCTGTATTTTTTTGTTTCGTGAATAAATACCCTGGCAATTGCAGGAATATAGCTCTCCCGGCCATTTTTCACAACAAGGTCGATCAGTGAAAGAGTGATCTTTTGTACATTGTCTCCAAACATTTTGTGAAGAATAGCTTCTTTTTTTGAGGGATAAATTATAGGGCTATGAAGGAACTCTTTTACTTCCGGCACTTTACACACTTCTGAAATTAAGATCATATCAAGATTTACCTGATCAAGGATCTTTTTTTCGAGCGCCAACTGGAATAATGCTCTTGAATACCTAACGGATATTTTGCTGTCGTTCATTACAGATTTTACTTCCTAATTCTTATTGAAATCTATTTCCTTAAGGTAATTATCAATCAGCTTTTCCTGTTCGCCTGTCTGTTTAAGTTGCTGACCCAGCAGTTTTGAAGCAATCTCAACTGAAAGTGTTGTAACCTGTTCGTGAATTTCTGACAGAGCTTTCCTTTTCTCACTCTCAATACCTATTCTGGCTTTCTCAATGAGTTTTTCAGCCTCTTCAGTAGCTTTCCCTTTTGCTTCAGAAATAAGCTTATCGCGAACCTCTCTGGCTTCCTTGAGAATATTCTCTCTCTCTTCTCTTGCCTTTCGAAGGATAGCTTCGTTATCGCTCTGTAACTTTAACATTTCCTCCCTTGCCTTTTCAGCTGATTCGAGAGAGCCTTTAATCATTTCATCTCTTGCTTTAACTGCAGAAAGAATTGGTTTCCATGCGAATTTGGTAAGTATCAGAAAAAACAGNACAAAAATCACAGTTGACCAGACAAGTGTNCCGATTGCAGGGGTAGTAAGACTGCTAGATAATAATATCATACAAATTATTTTAACGATTTCGATAAAATAAAGCACTGCAACCAACCGTTGCAGGCTTTACAATTTTCTAAGTTGCTACAAAAGAGCAACTACAACTGCGAACAAAGCAACTCCTTCAATAAGGGCAGCTGAAATGATCATTGCAATCTGAATCTTTGAATAGGCTTCGGGCTGTCTGGCAATTGCATCCATTGCCGATCCGCCAATTCTGCCGATTCCAAGTCCTGCTCCGATTACTGCGAGACCTGCTCCTACTGCTGCTAATGTACCTGTCATAATTCAAAATATTAAGTTAAACAAAAATTCTAATGGTGTTCTTCCTGCACTGCCAGACTAATAAATAATGATGAGAGCAGTGTAAATATATATGCCTGTAAAAACGCTACCAGTAGTTCCATAAAGTCCATAAAAATCACAAATAATATTGATACGGGAGCAAGGGCCAGTGTATCGAATATAAAGATCAGACAAATAAGGCTTAATATAACAATATGGCCGGCAAGCATATTTGCAAACAACCGGATCATCAGAGCAAATGGCTTTGAGAACAATCCGATTATCTCCACCGGTATCATTATAGGCAAAAGCCAGAATGGAACTCCCGGTGTTGCAAAAACATGCCTCCAGTGCGATTTATTCCCGCTAAACTGAGTAATAAGAAACGTGAAGGAGGCTAATACAAAAGTGATTGCTATGTTCCCCGTGACATTTGCCCCGAAAGGAGGAGGAAATGGAATAAGCCCCATCAAATTGTTGATCAGAATAAAAAAGAATGCCGTAAGAAGATAAGGCATATATTTTTCATATTTATGGAGACCAATATTAGGAATTGCGATGTCGTCGCGTACAAAAAGAATAATTGGTTCGAGAAAACTCTGAATCCCTTTTGGATGGCTTATTCCGGTTTTTTTATAGGAACGGGCAAGAGAGAGAAATAATAAAAGTCCTATTATAGCAGCGGACAACATTCCAATTACTGTCTTTGTCATAGAAAGGTCAAGAGGAAGGTTTTTCTCATCAACAACACCAGATTCGGAAACAGATATGATTTTACCTTTAAGATCGCCTTCTTCTTCAAGTTTGTATCCTTTATATTCTTTCCCATGTGCCAACTGCTTTGAAGAAAAAAGATGCAGTCCGCTCTCTTTACTATACAATATCACAGGAAGATAAATGGCAACACTCTCTCCATTTTTCCTGGTAAGAATATGCCACTCATGCGAATCTGCAATATGTTCAAGAATATATGTACTCGCTTTAAATTTTCCCTTAGCCTCACTTTTTTGTTCTACTTCCTGGCAGTTGGCAGTTTCAGTGGTCCCCACCAGGAGGAGAAAGAAGAAAAAACCTATAATAATTCTTGTTTTCAAATATGTCCCGGTTTTATAATGATTTGTTTTTCAGAGTTTTTAATATTACCCAAATCGAAAACAAAGTGAATGTTAAATATAAGACAAAAAATAATAATACAGATGTTAAAGATGTTTTTTTAGCAACAATAAACCAAAGAAGTGCTATTACTAATTCAAGCAGAAACTTAAGGCTTACAGAGACAAGACTATGCAGTGTCTGACTGTCGGGTTCTTTTGTCTGGCCACGTAAAAAAACAGAAAGAGCAATTATTGCAATTATTGTAAAGATGGAAGATAAGACCGCAAGGTCGAAACGGACAAGGTTATTTAGAAAAAGGGGAATCAAAAGCGATCCTGTTCCTATTAACAGGATGTTCAAAAGTAATAGCTGTACAATATATTTATGCAAAGGATTCAAGGGAGCTGATCACTTTATAAAGTCTTTAACTGCAGTATAAATTGCAGCAAAAACGCCAAGGAGAGACAGAACAATAGTAAAAACAGGAGTTTTGAAGCCGGTAAGTTTATCCAGTTTTACGCCACCCCATGTTGTTACAAGGATAATACCAACCATCTGGAATGCTATACCGGAGTACTTTCCGAAATCCCTAATTCCTTTATTTCGGAAATTTTTCCGGTTCGTTTTCTTTTGTTGTTGCTGCTCCTCCATTATTATCTCTATCAGTCATTTTGCAATTACCTGAAAATATTGCTCCCGGTTCAACAGAAAGCTTTGAAGTGGCTATATCGCCTAAGATTTTTGATGATGCTTTGAGGTTAAGGATTTGACCAACCGAAATTTTGCCTTCCACTATTCCTGAAACTTCCGAGTTTTTACAGATAACTTCACCACTGACTTTTCCGGTCGGACCAATTACCACTTTTCCCTTTGTATTGAGATTTCCCTTAAGAGTTCCGTCGATTCGAATATCTCCATTGGACTTGATATCGCCGGTTATATCAGTTCCAAGACTAATTAAATTAATAGTGGTGTTATCTGTCTCGTTGTATTTTGCCATAATATTTAAATTTTAGAGATATAATCTTAATAACTCACAAATATAAAAACTATTGCAGATAAAAATGAAAAGCAGAAACAAAAAGGGAATGTTTATTTGAAAGAAGTCCTATTTAGGGTCGTAAGCCCATTTCAAGTAAATTGCACCCCAGGTAAAGCCGCCTCCGAACGCAGCGAGAATCAGAATATCACCTTTTTTAAGTTTCTTCTCATACTCCCAGATACATAAAGGAATTGTTGCGGTGGTCGTATTTCCATAATTCTCAATGTTGATCATCACCTTTTCAGGTGCAATACCCATTCTTCTTCCTGTAGCGTCAATAATTCGCAGATTTGCCTGATGTGGAACAAGCCATGCAATGTCATCAGATTTAAGATTATTCTTTTCCATAATCTCTGCTGCGACATCTGCCATGTTTAAAACTGCAAATTTAAAAACGCTCTGGCCTTCCTGGTAAATAAAGTGTTCTTTCGCATCAACTGTTTCATGTGAAGCAGGTTTAACAGAACCACCTGCTTTCAAATGGAGGTATTTCCGGCCAGAGCCATCTGTATGAAAAATATAATCCATAATACCAAATTCCTCAGTTGTGGGTTCAAGCAGAACTGCTCCTGAGGCATCTCCAAAAAGAGGGCAAGTGGTGCGGTCGGTATAATCTGTAATAGAGGACATTTTGTCAGCTCCGACAATAATAACCTTTTTGTATCTTCCTGTTTCAACATAAGCTGCTCCAGTCTGTAGCGCAAAGAGAAATCCTGAACAGGCTGCATTAAGGTCAAAACTGAACGCATTCTTTATTCCGCATTTATCAGATATAATATTTGCAGTTGCCGGGAAAAACATATCAGGAGTAGCAGTGGCGCAGATCAGCAGGTCAATATCTTCAGGGGCTGTATTGGTTTTTAATAAAAGCCCTTTTACTGCTTGTTCTCCCAAATCGGAGCTTCCAAGACCTTCTCCTTTAAGAATACGCCTCTCCTTGATCCCAACTCTTTGCATAATCCATTCATCGGAGGTATCAACCATTTTTGAAAGCTCCTGATTCGTCAGCTTGTATTCCGGGACCCAGGCATTGATACCGGTAATAGCAGCCCTTATTTTTTCCATAATTATATTGCTTCTTTAATCTTCTGAGCCAGATTAGCATGTACAACTGCTCTGGTTTGCAGAATCATGTTCATTATGGCTTTTCTTTTCGAGATACCGTGTCCGATAACAACATTGGCATTAGTACCAATAATTGGTGTTCCACCATAATTTTCCCAATCAAGGCGATCAAAATACGGATCTTTAAGATTTCTGGTTTTATAAATATGATGAAATGCTTCTCCAAGCTTAAGAATGACATTACCAACAAATCCGTCGCAAACAATAACATCTGTCATCGTTTCACGAAAAAGTGCATTTCCTTCAATATTCCCGGCAAAATTTAATTGCGGATGTACTTTCATTAAATCGTAGGCAGCTTTTACAACAGGAGTTCCTTTTGATTCTTCTTCACCAATGTTGAGTAACCCTACTGTTGGATTTTCATCTCCCAGGACATATTTTGCATAAATACTGCCAAGAATTCCATATTGAAGCAGCACTTCCGGTTTACAATCCGGATTCAGACCGACATCGAGAATTACAGATCCACGGTTATCTACGCAGGGCAGAATTGCAACCAACGCAGGTCGTAGAACTCCGGGGATCACACCTACAGTTAAATTTGCGCCCACTAACATAGCTCCAGTATTTCCGGCACTGCAGAAACCATCCAATGTGCCATTTTTCAGCATTCCGTAACCAACCGCAATGCTGGAATCCAATTTCTGTGAAAATGTTTTTGCAGGATGATCGCCCATCTCAATGACCTGTGTAGTGGGAACAATTTCAAACAGAGAAGGATCAACCTTCATCTCGCTGAGTTTCCTGTAAATGGAAACTGAATCTCCAATAAGGATAACTTTTTCATCAACTGATAAATGCTGAAGGGAATCAACTGCGCCTTCAATGATTGCATCAGGTGCAAAATCACCACCCATGACATCCAGGCCAATTCTCATATTTCAATTTTTAAGTTAACGGTCCCTANGCTGTAGCCTTCTTTGCTATAGCAAGTTTGCCTCNGTAAAAACCGCATTCAGGACATACCCTGTGATACAGAACTGCAGATCCGCAGTTTGAACAACTCGCTACGGTAGGCGCAGTTGCTTTGTAATGAGTTCTGCGCTTATCTCTTCTGGTCTTGGAATGTTTATGTTTCGGATGTGCCATTTTAAAAATATTTAATTATCATTCATTAGTTTTTTCAATTCATCCCACCTTGGGTCATTCTCCGGTTCTTCTGTAATAATCAGTTCTTCAAGCTTTTTTAACATTACCGGATCGCAGGTACTNCTGTCTTTATTATCACTGGGATGTACCCTTCTGATAGGCAGTGCTAAATGAATAAATTCATACAGATGCTGCTGTAAATCCAATTCATGCTCATCGGCAGACACTGAAATAATGTCCGGATCGCTCACATCTAAGCTTTTTCCGAACTTTAAAAGAAGTTTATTCTCGCAATCAACAGGATGGAGAAACATCTCCAGACATCTGTCGCAGCATATTTTAACACTTCCTGATATCCTTATTAATATGTCTGCATGAGAAGATCTTTTATCAATCTCAATATTTGCAATAAGGCTACCTTCCTTAACTTCCGACTCTTCAAACAATTCAAAAAACTCATTCCCAATTTTAAAATCGAGAGTGTGCCGTCCTTCTTTCAATCCGATTAACGGTATAGTATACATTCCGGACATCTCTTCAAATTTTGGTCTGCAAAANTATGAATCCTTCTTCAATTAAAAAAATTATCAACAAAAAAGTAACATTTATTGCCTTAAATGACCATTTACCGATATAAAATCGCTGTTCACCGATTTCCTTTCACTTATTCCTTCTGCGTGAATTACTTTTGACATATAACAAAAAACTTAAAATATGAGACACAGAGACTTTCATCACTTAAGAGAAAGGGAGCACCATCCCAGAGTGAGTATCGGATTGTTCTTTATAGTACTGGGCGTGGCTCTTCTTATTGCCACCAATGATCTGCTTAATCTTGGGAGTATTAACAGATACTTTACCTGGGAGACTGCAATGATTTTCATAGGGGTTTTGCTCCTTTTAAATCTTAAGTTTACCGGAGGGATCCTTTTCATTGCCGGGGGATTATGGTTTCTTAAGGACAATTTTTTATTCATTTCCCCTGACATAGTGAGAAACTTCTATTGGCCTATAGTAATTGCGNTAATNGGTCTGTCATTTATTGTNTCTTCCTTANTNAGAAGAAAAAANTANANTNATTAATTTAAAAACCAATAAATTTACAATTATGGAAACAAATGACCCTTTCAGAGACGGAAATCACCCAGATAGGCGTGAACCGCATCACTTACAGAACAACCGGGCTATTGTCGGTGTGATTCTGGTGCTTGTCGGATTATTTCTTGTAATGCGAAACACTGGTATTTTCCCCAATTTCATAGAACATGTTATTTTCTCCTGGCCGATGCTTCTTGTTACAATTGGACTTGTTATTACAATTGGCTCATCGGACAGAAAAACATCAGGGATTATTGTAATGGCTGTTGGAGCATTCTTTTTAATCCCTCATATTTTCAGGGAAACATTTGATGTTGACATGTTCTGGCCTTCGATATTTATAATTATCGGGGTAATATTTATTGTATCAAAACGAAAAGGATGGAATTCTGTTATATCATCCACAGCAGTAGGAGACGACTATATTGACTATGTTCACGTTTTTAGCGGAGGAGAACGTCAGATTGTATCCGAGAACTTCAGAGGCGGAAAAGTTTCTGCAGTATTCGGAGGAAGCGAGATTGACCTTACTAAAGCAAAATTAGCACCTGGCGTATCTTATCTTGAAATTGCATGTGTTTTTGGCGGCACAACAATTATCGTTCCTGATGACTGGAATGTAAAGATTGAGGTGGTACCTGTACTCGGAGGCTTTGGCGACTCACGGAAGCTGAACCCGGGAAGGATGGTTGATACAACAAAACAGCTCGTAATTAAGGGTGCCGTGGTATTTGGCGGTGGAGAGGTAAAAAGTTATTAATATTTAATTGAATGAAACATCCGATACTTGCCAACAGAGTGCGGCTGATAGTATGGTGGCTGGTCTGGATCTTCCTTGCGCTGGGCCAGTCACTGCTATTTTATTATGCTTTCGGAAGCTTCAATAATATAGGTATCATTGATAGTCTCATTTCATTACTTCTCTATTCAGGCATTGCCCTTTCTTTATGGTATCCATTTAATTTCTTCAATACCGGCGAGATCAGGACAACAACACTCATTTCCAATCTTGTTCTAAGTGGAGCCATTTCAGTAGGTTTATGGGTTGTGGTTACAAAAGTTGTCGTGCAGCTGGTCCTTCCGGACGTAAATAATTATCAGGCATACTGGGACGCTACATTTCCATATAGAATTGGAACGGGAGTTTTCATCTATGGACTTGTAATCCTTTCGTATTTTCTCTTTTTAAGCCTTTCAAATCTGTCAGAAAAAAATGCCAAAGAGGCACGCCTCGAAAGTCTGGTAAAAGAAACCGAGTTAAAAATGCTCAGGTCGCAGATAAACCCTCACTTTCTCTTTAACAGTCTGAATTCAATCAGCTCACTTACAATAACTGACCCTGAAAAAGCAAGGGACATGGTTGTTAAACTGTCTGAATTTATGAGATATGCCCTTGCAAGGAAAGATGAACTACCTGTTTCTCTTCAAAGTGAACTTGATAATCTTAGGCTTTACCTTGATATCGAAAAAGTTCGTTTTGGTGATAAACTTACCATAGAAGAGCAGATTGAACCTCAATGTCTGGATTTTAAAATACCTGTAATGCTCTTGCAGCCGCTCATTGAGAATGCAGTAAAACATGGAGTTTATGAAAGTACCGAAACTGTAAAGATTTATACAAAGGCACAGATTATTGAAGATTATATTGAAATAATTATAAGAAACAATTATGATACTGAACCCTCATTAAAAAAAGGTACAGGGACAGGTTTGTTAAATGTTTCCCGACGTCCTTGAATTGTTCTATGGAAACAAAGCTTCTATCAAAACATCGAAAGAAAACGGGATCTATACTGTAACTCTGTACATTCCCAGAGAATATTCCTGAATATCATTTGAAAATTATTGCTTAATTTTATCGGGAAGAAAACAAAGTGTCCTTTTAATCAGTTCAGGGAACAAATAAATGATGGAAAAGATAAGAATACTAATAATTGACGATGAAACCCCGGCCAGGGAATTAATTAAACATTACCTGAAAGAGGTGGAATCCATTGAAGTTATTGCCGAATGTTCCGATGGTTTTTCTGGTTTAAAGTCAATTTCAGCCTTAAAACCTGATCTGGTCTTCCTTGATATACAGATGCCAAGGCTCACCGGAATTGAATTGGTTGAGGTGCTTACCGAGAAACCCGAGATCATCTTTACAACAGCTTATGATCAGTTTGCAATAAGAGCGTTTGAGCTTAACGCTGTTGATTATCTTATGAAACCTTTCGAGAAAAGGCGATTCCTTGGTGCGGTTAAAAAGGCAATAGATAAGATCAGGGCTGGAGTCGGAAATAAACAGCCTGCGAGTGAGCTTCTTTCTAAAAAGCCGGAATCAGCTTCTCCCGTAAACAGGATAGTAGTCAGAAAAGCCAACTCCATCAATATCATTCCTGTCGATCACATAAGATATGTTGAAGCTGAAGATGATTATGTGATGATATTTCATTCAAACGGTAAAGCTTTAAAGCAGCAAACAATGCAGTTCTATGAGGATAATCTTCCAAAATCTGATTTTGTCAGAATTCACCGTTCATATATTGTAAAGGTGGAAGAGATTAAGCAGATAGAACCTTATGGCAAAGATAATCATGTTGCAATCCTCCACTCCGGTGATAAACTTCCAGTTAGCCGGTCGGGATATAAACATCTTAAAGAGGAACTTAACTTCTGAGTGTTTTGCAGTCTTTAGAATATTTAGTCCGTTAGCCTCTCTTTTAACCTGTTTTCTTTTTTCCGTCTTTTAAACATCTCCGAAAACGGAGAATACCTGCGAAAACGGAAAAGGGGAACAGGGTCGTAACCATGAGTGCCTCCGGGCCTGCATCTGAGTATTCTTCCCGTTCCCATCCATAACCCGATAACCGGACCATGAATTTTCAGTGCATCAAGCATATATTGCGAACAGCCCGGAACATGCCGGCATGCCGGACGTAAAAACGGAGAAATCGAATACATGTAAAAGAGAACCGGAAGTGATAAGAGAAATGACAGTACTTTATTTATTGCCTTACCCATTTCACAAAGATAACAAAATGAGAACTGATTAATTAATGATAATATACTGAAAAGTGTATTTTTGCGTTTTCTGTCAAAATGACAAGTTTGAACTGCCATACTTTATTTGGCAGAGGTTTTGCAGGTATTTGAAAATGTTAAATTAATAAGGAGATAAAATTATGAATATCAATATCTGGATAATTTTTATAGCATTTATGATCCTGAGCTGGATCGTAAGTCTCGTTTTAAAATCGAAATTTAAAAAGTATGCTAAAATTCCTCTTGATAATGGAATGTCAGGACGGGAGGTAGCCGAACGAATGTTAAGGGATCAAGGAATTAGCGGAGTCAGAGTTGAATGTGTTCAGGGTCAGCTTACCGACCATTATAATCCTGTCGACAAAACAATTAATCTTAGTCCTGATGTATATAATGGCAGAAATATATCAGCTGCTGCCGTAGCTGCTCATGAATGCGGTCATGCTGTTCAGCACTCTACAGCCTATGCATGGCTTGGATTCAGGTCGAAACTTGTACCGGCAGTAAGCTTTACTTCAAAATGGGTACAGTGGATACTATTGGCAGGAATATTACTTGTAAAAGTATTCCCGATATTACTTCTGGCTGGAATAATTCTATTTGCCCTGACAACAATCTTTAGTTTTATCACTTTACCTGTTGAGATCAACGCGAGCCAGCGTGCTCTGGCATGGTTGTCAAATGCCGGCATTACTTCATTTGAGAATCATGATAAAGCTAAGGACGCACTTAAATGGGCAGCTTATACTTACGTTGTTGCGGCTCTTGGTTCTTTGGCAACACTGCTCTACTATATAATGATTTTCATGGGTGTCAGAAGATGATCTTTTAACGACCCTCAACCTCGAGCCAGTGAGTGCGTTTATGAATTGTCCTTATTACAATCCATATTACAAATGATGCACCAAAGAGATAAATCCACATAGGCGTAAGATAAATCCTTCCCGAAAGAAAGTAGTTTCTGAAAAGATCCAAAATGATAAATATCAAAAAAATGTTCACAAAACTGTTATATTCTCTTTTAAGAACATTTTTTATTGAAAAGGGCAGTCTGGATGGTATGTAGTTGAACCAATACGGTATGAAAGAACTTACTTTTTCTGACCATTTGTCATATATCTCACCGAACTTTTGTCTTAAAAATTGTTCTTCTGCAAACATTATGCGTTCATAATAAAGCCAGTATAATAATCCGAATATAATAAGAGCCCAAATAGATCGTAAAAAGAATACAGGGCCCAGCCACATTATGAAATTTCCAAGATAAAGAGGGTGACGGATGATGGAGTAAATCCCCTTTTCATTTAATTCATCAGCAATTTGTCCCGTTACAGTATTTCTCCCTGATGTATTTTTAGGTGCAAACCCAACTGTAAAAACTCTGATGACCTCGCCTAAAAGGCTAATCCCCAGAAATATAAGCTCATCCCTCATATCAAAGAGAATAGCTTGCCGGTTTCCGATATACATCATAAATAAACCTGCAACAACTATAAAAACAGGTAACCAGCTTCTTCTTTTAAATAGCCAGTTCCCACTGTTTTCAAATTCATGTACCAGAGCCATTTTATAAATTTTTAGTGCAGGACAAAAGTAGGAAAATTCTCGAAATTGTGTTTCCCCCTCCGAAATACAAAATTAAACGCCTCGGGTTATTATAAAATTCGCTGTGAAATGCTGCCGGAATTCCTAAAAAACAAATATTTAAAAATCATGATCAATTATTTAGGAAAGAATTTTTATCTTTATCAGTTGTACATAAACCAATTTTACAATGGCAAGTCTCAAGCTTTTACTGGGAATGATCCCATCGACTTCAAAAATTGAACAGGCTGAAAAGGCCTTGGTTGCTGAATTTGAGAAACTAAATACCTTTTCAGGATCTGATCAGTTGGCAAAATATAATGAGCTGGACAAATTAGTAAACTCCTCTGATTTTGTGCAAAAAAGGAAAGAGATCGAATCCCTNAGCTANAAAANCTCATCAGAATATTCCAAAGAGAAAGAGTTTTTATCACTTCAGAAAGCGAAGGATATTGTTCTCTATTTCAAAACTGNTGCCGGAAATGACCTGAAAAAATTTCAGGAGATGGACGGTTCAAAGAAAATTAAAGAACTTGAAGAACTTGAAAAACTGGTTCAGTCCTCTGAGTTCATTGAAAAATCAAAGGCAAAAGGGTTTAAAGAAACTGACGATTTTAAAAAGTTAGAAGAGTATAAAAATCTCAAAAACAGCTCAGAAATTAAGGACTATTATAAGTTTAAATCTTCGAAAGAACTGGCTAACTATAAAACCACTGATGGCTCAAAACGTCTGGCGAGTTATAATGAACTTAAAGATTATATAGCATCAGAAGAGTTTAAAAAACAAAAAGAATATCTACTCGACAAAAAAAGATTCGAAAAAACCGAAATGTTCAAAGAGATTCAGGAATATACCTCTCTTAAAAAGAGTGAAGATATTATCTGGTACCTGAAAGTAAAAGATTCAAACAAATTTGATGTGATAAAGCACAGGGAGCTGACATTCAGTGAAGAGTTTGAAGTTGAAAAACTGGATTCTAAGAAATGGCTCACAAACTATTACTGGGGAGAAAAGCTGCTTAAAGACAGATATTCTGTTGAATCAGATCTTCAGGCATATACTGAAAAAGAAAACTTTGAGATTCACAACAGCATTCTTAAAATAAATACAAAACCACAAAAGGTTAACGGGAAAACCTGGTCTGCGGCTCACGGCTTTGCACCAAAAGAGTTCAGCTATAGTTCAGGACTAATTAATTCCGGAACAAGTTTCAGACAGAAATATGGAATTTTCACTGCAAAAATCAAGCTTGGTGATCCAACTGCAAAAAACGCTTTCTGGCTGCTGGCTGATAAAATCACTCCTCATATCGATATCTGCCGGACAGGAAAAGGGAAAGTATGGTCTGACTATTTTTCAGCAAAGGGGACCTCAGCTAAAACTTCAATTGGCTCAAGATATGCAAACGACTTTTTCATATTTACACTCGAATGGACATCTGATAAACTTGTCTGGAAAATTAACGATACAGAAGTATTCGTCCAGACATCTGATATTCCGCAGGAGCCAATGTATGTTCTGTTCGCCGGCGGGCTGGATAAGCCTATAAATGGCCCAACATCTATGGAAATTGACTGGGTAAGGGTTTATCAGCCAAAAAAATAATAAAAT
>JGI24132J36420_10000649_pt1 | contig 16634 bp, 13 predicted proteins | sample BarGraNGADG00212_3_FD_36420 | JGI IMG/M metagenome (IMG submission 36420) | reverse complement strand
CATACAGGCATCACGATTCTGAATTACTACATGCGAACTATTCATTTTAAACACTTCATGGGGACAAACATCCAAACACATTCCGCAGCCAGTGCATTTATCTTCGTCTAGTTTCAAAGTAACAACATCTTTAAGGTAAACTAAATTTTTCATTTTAAACTCCTACGAAATCAAAATTGCGCCTACCCATGTTACAAGACCGATAGCGCCGGCAGCGATCTGAAGAGGCAGCGCCCAACGCATTTCCCTTTTAACTCCGGACAGGGAAGTGTAGGTGGAGCATCCGGTAAAATTCATCGCCAGATATGCCGATATTGCCGGAATTATCAGCAGCCAGGACAGAGTCTCAATCCTGCCTGGCCATGCCTGTAAGTTGATGTCACGCAGATAAAGAAGAATCAGAGCAATGACAATGCCGATCGATAAACCCTTAACAGAAAACGCCCGTCCCGGCAGATACGGCAATAGCAGCGCATTGAACGCAGCTCCTCCGGCAATAGCGCTTAGTAATGCCAGGACAGCGAAAAATCCATAACTGCTCGCGTTTGCCCAGAATCCAGCCGGGCCCATGATACCGCTGAGGATAAATAAAATAGGAGCGATGATCAAAAACGGTTTTAGCGCTTCAATAAGTTCAAGGGGAATCAGCACAGCTCTTTCTTTTAATGGGAAGGTCATTATCCGCATTTGCGCGGTTGCCTTGNAACCGGCATCAAGATAAGCCGGTAAATCCTCCGCACGTATCGGGCCATATTGAACTTTAAATCCGGAGAGCTTCGCTACTTTGTGGGCGGCCACTCCCGGCGCGCCAAGTTGGGGCAGGATTAATTTCCTGTGGCTAACGATGCTACTGAGGCCACTTGATTCTATTCTTCTGACGAGCTCATCCGTGCCAAAGGTGCCTTTGCCTGCAGCACACCACACATTGATGCCTTTCGTGTCCAGTACCAGAATCCAGACATCCCGGCCCGGCAGAGCTTCCCGCAAATAATCGAAGCTCATCTTGTAATTGGCGGTAACTAAAACAGGCGAGTTATCATCCGGATTGCCCAGAGCGTAGATGCCTGGGGCCACGCTATAATTCATTCTTAAGACACCGAAACGGGCTTTGATTGTTCCCCAGTGATCATGCCAGCGCAAAGCCGATGATACTTTTGGCAAATGGCCGGCCGACGTGAGTATTGATCCGCTAACGAAAGATTGATTAAGCGCCAAGACTGTATTTTGGGCATACTTTGCTGTGCTGCCGCAGCCGCAGTTAGATTCGGCCTGTATCACTGGGAATTCAAATTCATTTCCGGAGCCAGAACAATTATTCATTTTATTCATATGAGTATCCTTGCCGTGTTTTTTTGCTGCAACTGCACGCGCTGGATGAACTTTTTATGGCATTGATGAAGATTTTTACGCATTCCAATACCTCAGTTTTCTTTTCTTCAGGTATGTTATTCGTAACTTTCTTACAGAAGTCCATCAAGCACAACCATAATTTTTTGTGGGTCTCAATGCCTTCCTTGGTCAATGTAAGCTTTACAGCGCGGGAATCGTGATCTGCCTTATCACGGCGTAAGAGCCCTTTTTTAATCAGAGGATTAACCAGACGGGTTGTTGTGCTTTTCTGTACCGATAGAATTTGATGCAGATCTGCCATATTGAGCTCTTTTACTTTGGCCACTGTATCCATAATCATGAACTGATGAAAAGTTACACCTTCGCAAAAAGCATCATCACGGCAACAGCAACGCATCACCTGAGAAAGGCCACTAAACACATCCATTAACTCACAACAGTTATCATTTATTTTTATTAGCATAGTTGTATGATACAACTATATCTGCATCTGTCAATAGAAAATATCACTTAAAATCGAAGCCTTGTTCTTCAAAAAGTTTCAGACAGGCATCCACAACCTTAGCGTCGAAGGCAGAACCCCGCTGCTTTTTAATTTCCTCCAATGCAACCGCCACTCCCANTGCAGGTCTATATGGCCGGTGGCTGGCCATGGCTTCAACCGTGTCTGCAACGGCGATAATCCTGGATTCTAAAAGTATTTNATCACCGGAAATCCCTAATGGATATCCTGAACCATCCATTCTTTCGTGGTGTTGATAAACCATATCAACGATAACTGGAATAAAATCAACTTTATTCAATATTTTATAACCTACAGTCGGATGAGATTTCATCATCGCGAATTCGATATCGTTCAATCGTCCTGGTTTTGTCAAGATTTCAGCGGGAATATATATTTTCCCTATATCGTGGATCAGGCTACCCATACGAATCAAGTCGATTCTTTCTTCCGATAAGCCCAATTCTCCGGCTACGGCCATGGCGAGCTGAGCTACGCGCCTTTGATGACCTGCCGTGTAGGGATCCCTTGATTCAGCAATAATGGAAATAGCGTCAATGGTACTGCTCATGGCCGATTGCAGCTTTTTAAAGCTCTTTTTTAGCTCCATTTCCGATCTTCTGATGTCGGTCAGGTTTTTAAGTGTTCCAACCAATCCGATAAAATTGCCTTCGAAATCAAAATTTGGCGCACCACTGATGCTGAAGTACCGCTCCGTACCATCCTTATGAAGAAGGATGCCCGTCTCTTCTTTAAGGGTTTGCTTCCGATCTCTGACTTGTTTGAAGGCTTTAATACATCTCAATATATCTTCTTTTCTGGCAATATCCACAAAATATTTACCGATGATTTCCTCAGGTCGATATCCCAAAATCGTTTCAATTGCCGGGTTGGCATAGGTAAATTCCCCGTTGATACCCAAGGCATAAATTATATCCGGCGCATTTTCGCTGAGCGATCTGAACCGCACCTCGCTCTCTTTTATTTTCTGATAAGCGATGGCGTTATTGATGCTAATGCCGATCTGTGGGGCAATGCCCATCAAAAGACTNATCTCCGTCTGGCTGAGAGGCTTCTTTGATTGCACATTATCCACAATCAGGACCCCCATGGATTCCCCTTTATAAACAATAGGAACGCAGATAAAAGACTGGGAGCCCATGGCGCGCACGAAATCAAGGCTCTTCGGTGAAAGATCATTCTCAATGTTAGAGATGTCATTTACTAAAACTGGTTTCTGTTTTCTGAATGCCTCTACCGCCACGCCCTTTGACAGAGGATTGTCAAGATGAAATTTTATATTTTTCAGGTAATCTTCATCTTTCGGGTTGTATCCGTAGCCGACCGTATAAATAAGGCAGTCCTTTTGCTTGTTGGCAAGCATGATCATGCCCCGGTCGAAATCCAATCCTTTTTCCAGGGATCCCATAATGGATACGAGCAGTTTGTCAATATCCAGGATCATGGAGGAGGCTTGGCCGATTTCCTGGATCAGGAGGGCCTCATTATATCGTTTATTGATCTGGTCCAGGAGGCGGTCAGCCGCATCCCCCTGGTTCTGGATGTTGGAAAGCAACTCCTTCTTTTCCAGATATTCGGTATACAGCGTGACACCCATGGCCATGACCATATACGACAAGACCAGCGCATCCCAGTGAACGGGGCTGAAGATACCCAAGGAGATGAAGCAAATCACAAAACCGAGGGCCAAAGAATAACTGCGGATCTTCTTCCAGACAAAGGCGCGTGTTTTTTCCCAGGTGATGATATAAAGGCAACAGTCGCCGCCCTTGTGAATGCAGACAGGGTGTTCTATATTAGCAAATTTATTGGTGGAAAGTTTTGCCAGGGCCTCCAGTGCGCCAAGCCGGTAGAGACACTGATAGGGCTTTTCAACCACCCCCGGCTGCAATACGGCCTTCGCCTCGATCTGATCAGCCCCGCTGGCTTTAGTCTTCAAGACGACTCCCCGGCTGAGACGGGCATTAATCTTTTCCAGAACGCCATAAGCTGTTGATGGATTAATGAACCCCATCATATACTGTCCCAAAGCACCGGAGGCGCGGGAGGCGACGGAAAAACGCCCTACTTTCTTAGATATGTCCGGGTCTTTTGTCGTTTCCACAAGTATTTTGTGAAAACGATCACTCTGCCCCTGCGTCAGCCAATGACCTTCATCATCCAGTTGATAGGTCTCAATATCCGCATATTTTAAAAGGGGGGCGATATCGATATCCGGAAGGTACCTCTTCAGATACTCCACGTAGCTCTTTAGGACACGGCTGTTATACAGGGGGGTGTTATCCATCATGTTTTTTCAGATATTTTTTCATAAGGGCCCGAATGAGAAAGCTAAGTCGCAGCTTCGCGTTTTCCATCATGTACTCACTATATTCCCGTGCATAATGACCATCAATGATCCATAGATTGTATCGTTTTTCAAAAGGAACACCCTTCGCCTCCAAGTAACTGGATGGATAAACGAGAAGCGGTATTTTGTCAATATTATAACAGCCGGTTAATTGGGAGATGGCAGCCGATAGCACTTCCCAGGGCAATCCGGCCGCATCAGTGACCAGAATTTTGATCCCATTCAGGAAGTCCGACAGGCTAAGGCCAGGATCCGATTGGTCTACAATGAGTACAGCCTTTAACATCCCGTTTTGCTTCAGCGAAAAGCTTTGACAGCTTCTTTTGAAGCCGTGCCGGGCATACAGGTGCGACAGAGATTCACCGTCTTCATTATCTTTGCCCAGACGTAACACGTCCAAAAGGAGGCCTCCGGAGGCATTCCGGTAAAAACGGTCTAATTCGCCGATATCAGATGATATAAACGGTTCAAGCGACCACCCCTCCGGGAGCGGTTGACGGACACCGGACGCCGGATAACTAAGATAGGAAAAGAGATCGAGGGAACATGCGCGCGGATTATGGAGATGCCTGGCAAAACCGCCAAAAAAATGATCGGGAAAACTGTTTTCGGGACGAAAATAGAACATCATATAGTCCATCTCAACGGCAGGGAGACGATAGAGACCATTGAAGTAATGCATGATCTGTTTCAGGACTTGAAGTCCGGTCCTCTTATTGTTTAGCGGTCTTGCGGCAAGGTGATGAACCATCCAGGTCCGCTTGTAGGATCGGATCATGGAGGCGTGTCCATAGATCCGACCGTTTCGCTGGTAGGTTATCTGGGTGATGATTTCCGGGTTATCGCGATAAAGCCTCCGATAGGTTTCTTTCATGGGCTGCCGGTAAGCTTGGATCAGATTATATTTTTTGGGGTAAATGAACCCGCTATCAAAAAGAAATTCCCATAATTGATCCACATCGACTTCATCGGCAACATGGGTGCCGGGATCAACGACATTCATTACGATATGACTCAGTCGATCATAGTTGACAACATCCATATCGAGGATGACAAAACCATAGCGGATACTTTTCTTTTTATCTTCACGACGGTAGAGAACCTGGGCCTTGCATTGTATTTTCAAGGCCCCGGCATAGTTAATGGTCAAATCAGGAATGATCATCCCCGCCATGAGGATATCCTCATCGGCCGATAGATAAACGGCGAAGCCCGAGGTTGAAAGATCATGAATATCCAGTTGAATTTTCTTTTTTGTTGCCGGGTGATCGAAGGTAATATTCGGCATGGGGGTGACTCGGACACGGGGATCGCGCCATTTTTTCTTTGGGAAACGGTTCATTTGGATGGTCACCGGGGCAAAGACAATATCCCGTGTCGCCTGGTCAGATGTCTGTCGGATGCAGTGACAGGATGCCGAAAAGATCATCTGCCCATCCCGATAAAGGTTGACTATAGAGGGGCAGTCGGCATTAAACCAACGAAAAGAGCCGGTTGTCTCCGGTTTGACCTCAACACCCAAGGCCAGGGCGCTGAAATCCATCAGTTGACCCCGAGCCCGGAAACCGTTCTGTACCACTTCGGCGTCGATGCCCCGGCAAAGATAGCGTCTGCCCTGACGTTGACCCAGGATATAACCCTTGTCGGGCAGGTGAATGGTGAAATGATCCTTTTGAACGTCCTTGAGCCGGGTGGGGATGAGAAACACCGAGAGTCCGTCCGTGAGGATGATATTTAAAATATCTGCATTTTCCGTAATGCGGCGGCTTTCCTCCGGCCAGCGGCAGGTCATCGAGCCATTGCTGCAAGGGTCCGGATGGGCCCGGACGAGAATATCCTCCTTATACTGAGGGTGATGAAGATGCACGTATACCATGCCATCCGTGAAGTGATGATGGTTCCACAGATTAATCAGTTTTTTCTGTTTGATGGTCTTGCCGGGGTCGGGATTTCGGATAAGATCTAGGTTGTTAAAACGCCAGGGGGTAGTCATTTCGTCGCGTTCAGCCAAGCGTTTACCCAGTTTGAATATTGTATGAACATTTTGATCCATTCCGAAACTCTCCGTTATTGATAAGGTTTTACAATTTATCGCCGGCTATCTTACAAGAACAGGAAATCGACAAAGTCGCTGCTTCTGATGGGGGCTTAATTTTTCATCGGTTCTTCCGAATAAAGGTTAAAATTTCGGTAGCGACTTCCTCAGGCCTTTCAAATTGTATGGCATGGCCGCTTGCCAATGAAACCATCCGGTTCTTATTTTCACCGGAAAAAAAATGCCCGATGAATTGCAGGACTTTATTGTTGTCCACAATTCGATCATGTTCCGCCATAATCGCCAGCACGGGAAGACGGTTCTGCAGCATGGCGAACCAGGAAAGTTCCTGAATCTCGTCCATGATGCTTACGGACTTTAATGTGATCAAGGTGGTTTTAAGATCATCGTTTTCAATAAAATCAAGCCATTCATCAACGAGCGTAAAATCGGTCGCTTCCATGGGGATGGGGATGCAGGCATGGTTGCGTTCCGGTTTCAGTTTGAATTCGGAAACCATCTCCATCACGATTTTCTCGGCAATACTTAAGACAGACCTGAAACGCTCATTCCAGAAAAAGCCCGGCGTCAGCAAAATCAGGCTGGAGAGTTCATCTCCCAGTCTGGCCGCCGCGACAGCGGCGTATTGCGATCCCTGGCACCATCCCGCGAGATGAACCCGCCGGAAAGATCCTTTCAGAAATTCAACCTGTTTTACTACATCATCAATAACAGAGGGAACTGAACCCAGATCTCCGCGCTGCTCGTTTAAACCGCACCCCCGCCGGTCGGGTGCGACAACGGTTATGTCCGGCGACATGGATTGTAATTGATTCGCCAGCGGCGCCTGCCAGCCGGAATGACTCATGCCTCCGTGTAAAATCACTACCACATCTTCCCCTTCGGTTTTACCCCAGAGCCGGTAATTAATTTTATACCTGTCGGGCATTTCGAGAAAATGGACGCCCGGTGCGCCGTCATCCGTAATGAGGGGCATACTACACTTCATCCCAAATCCGACTTTCCAGTTTTCGGTCGGGATGACCTGAAGTCCCTGAACCGTCTTGAGGTAGTAGGGAGAATTCAAATCCAGCAAACCATGGCGGCCGAATTTTAACATCGGGCTTACCGGTTCCCGTTCCACCAGATAGTCGCCAAATGCCCCCTCATGGGCAATAAGACTATCTCCGGCGGCACTAGAGACCACAAGAGCAGCCCTTGTGAGCAAAGAGGTTTCGCCCACATGACACCCGATAATAACCGGCCAGCCCAGTTTTTTCAGCTCTTCAATCATTTTCAAGGCTCTTATAAGACCGCCCACCCTCGATATCTTGATATTCGCTATGAATTTCCCTTCAAGATTTCTGTAAAGCGACAAATCATCGAGGGTGCAAAGGCTTTCATCCAGAATAACGGGGAGCCCCGTAGCGGTGCTGAACTTGCTTATATCTTCGGCATTTTTCGCCCTCACAGGTTCTTCCATGGCAAATGCCCGCCCAGCCCCCAGCATCATTGTATACTTTATAGCTTCGTCACAGCGATCCTTCCATAAATTATTGGCATCAAGACGAATACGTATGGGNTTGGCATGATGTTGCACAGACAATTCTTCAAGAATATCGAGCTTTTCAATATCACGTTCCAGNTTGCCGCTTAACTTGATTTTAAAATCCGAAAGTCCGCGGATCAGATATTTATCTACCAGCGTGGTATATTTCCATTTTTTGTCATCTCCCAGCACGGCCGTGTAGCGACCACAAAGTTTGCCGTCGTCCAGTCCCAGCATTTTTTCAACAGTGCAACCCCTCTCCCGGGAAAGCAGGTCAAGCAGCGCCATTTCTATGGCGCACCATGCCGATGGGTAGTTATCGATTTCTTTTTCATTCCCTTCTGACCACTGTTTCAGATCTTCCAGTGTTTCGAAATTCACCTTGCCAGAGGAAAAATTTTCCTTTATCCAAGTGAGGCTCGCGTCAAGATCATCGCCGGCCACATAGACTCGCGGACAACCCTCGCCATATCCAGTGTTTCCATTTCTTTTGGCCTGGACCCAGATGCTTTCTCCTTCGTTCCTGGTTGCCGCGGCATGACGGATGATTGTTTTCAAATTCAACCGCAATGGTTCTGCTTCTATGCGCAGGGTCTGCTCCGTCATCCGATTTTCTCCTCTATCCGTAATTGCCGATTACGATGCCCAATATGACATTGGTTTTTTATTCGTTGTAGCTTTTACTTTTAGATATGGATCTACAATAATTTTTGATAAGAACTTCATTTTTCACGATGGGAGCATATGAAGAAAGATCTTGTATGTCAAGGCATTATAGGCCATAAAAAATATCATTTTTGTCAAAAGAGATAAATTATCTGTTAGATTATCCTTATTATGGTTGGATAATATAATGATAATGCGAGCCAAAGCGTTCAAACGCCGCTTTGTCAAGCGACTCCTGATGAGAAGGATGAGCTATACTGATAATCAGCCGGGCACGTTCCTGCAATGAACGGCCATAAAGGTTAACAGCTCCATATTCAGTCACAAGCCAGTGTATGTGCGCACGCGTTGTAACAACTCCGGCGCCGGCCAGTAATACAGGAGATATCTTGCTTTTGCCTTTGCCGGTAACGGATGGCATAGCAATAATTGCCTTACCATCTTTGGAACGGGACGCACCGTAAACAAAATCAACCTGTCCACCCACACCTGAATAAAATTTAGTTCCTAATGAATCGGCACATATTTGACCAGTAAGATCAATTTGCAGAGCTGAATTGATGGCAGTAACCTTCGGGTTTTTGGCAATAAGGAAAGGATCATTGGTATAGCCGACATCCATCATGAGCACTTGCGGATTNTTATGAACAAAATCATATAATTTTTGCGATCCCATCAGAAAAGTAGATACTATCTTCCCGCAATCAATTACCTTGTTTGCGCCATTAATTACTCCGCTTTCCACAAGAGAAATAACGCCATCAGCAAACATTTCCGTATGTATGCCCAGGTTTTTGTGTCGGCCTAATTGATCCAGCACAGCGTTGGGAATTGCTCCGATACCCAGTTGCAATGTGGCGCCATCTTCAATGAGATCAGCGCAATGCTTGCCAATTGCTGTCTCAATTTTATCCGGTATTAAAAATCGAGCCGGTTGCAGAGGAGTATCATCTTCGACAAATATATCAATCATGCTGACAGGAATCATGGCATCGCCGAATGTGCGCGGGACATGGGGATTGATAACGGCAATTACCTTGTCAGCTATTTCAACAGCGGCCAGAGTAGCATCAACCGATGTTCCTAATGATACATATCCATATTCGTCCGGTGGGCAAACCTGAACCATAGCTACATTACAAGGCAGATAACCTTCGCGATAAAGACGTTGGGTTTCGCCAAGAAATACCGGAATGTAGTCCGCATAGCCCGCCTGGGTTTGATTGCGGACATTTGCACCGACAAAAAAAGAATCCAGCTGAAAAATACCTTCAAATTCAGCATTGGCGTAAGGGGCAGGTCCTTCAGTATGCAGATGATGAATGTGAACGTTGCGGAACTCACCCGCGCGTCCGCGATCACACATGGCGTCAATCAAGCACTGAGGAGAGCTGGCCACACTGCTGAGATGAATATGATCGCCTGATCTGATTACTTGGACTGCTTCGTCAGGCGACATTGTTTTGAGCTTTCCGATCACCATCTTTTATAATCCTCTTCATCCTTTTTTCACGATTTATTACCTATACTGTATCATCCGCAAGAAAGTAAAGGGGTTGGTTATATTTAATTTAAAAGGGTGGATAGTAGATTATAATTGCAATAATGAAATAGATTGGTTATTTTAATAGCCATAGTCAATAAGCAATGTCATTGACTTAAGGCTTTTTGCCTTTCAAGTCCCCCTTTGTCTTGTGCCCTTTAGGGTATAAAGAGACCCCATGACCCACGAAATTTCCCTAATGGTTTCATTCCCCGAAGCTTGCTTCGAGGTATGAAGTATCCTTTTACTTTTTTAGAACTTCGGGATTGACAAAATTGGGTGGTGTTCGGTCTTCCAGACCGGCAATTAAATTTTTAACGGCCAGCGTCCCTATTTTTATGCGCGTTTCCAGAGTGCCGCTCCCAACATGGGGAAGAAGGATAACATTGTCCAGCTCCGTCAGGCCGGGCGTAAGGGATGGTTCATTTTCATAAACGTCCAGACCGGCGCCGCCGATTTTCCTTGCTCTCAGAACTTCAACCAGCGCTTTTTCATCAATCACCTGGCCCCGGGATGTATTGATGAGAAAGGCTGTGGACTTCATAAGTGATAATTCATTTTTTCCGATAAGATGTTTGGTTTCTTCCGTAAGAGGCACATTAAGGGAAACAAAGTCAGATTCCTTCAACAGTGTTTTCAGATCGACGTATTCCACCCTCATGTTTTCTTCCTCCTTGGAGTTAATTCTTTTTCGGTTATGATACAGAATTCTCATATCAAATGCCCTGGCCCTTACGGCAATGGCTTTGCCAATTTTACCCATGCCGATAATCCCTAGAGTCTTACCCGTCACNTCGCGGCCTAAAAAAAGCATTGGCGCCCAGAATTTAAAACGNCCTTCTCTTACCATCCTGTCACCTTCGACAAGCCTTCGGGAAACGGAAAGCATCAGGGTGAAAGCAAGTTCGGCCGTCGCATCAGTCAATACCCCGGGTGTGTTGGAAACCATAATGCCCCGCGCTGTGGCTAACCGGACATCTATGTTGTTGTAACCGACGCCGAAATTGGCAATCATTTTTAAATGCGGAGCGCAATTCAGCACTTCCTCATTGATAGAATCACTGAGCATCGGCAGAAGTCCTTGCTTGTCTTTGACCCTTAAAAGCAGTTCTTGACGATCCATAGGACGATCCTCTTGATTCATTTCCATTTCGTATTTTTCTTTAAGAGGTAAAATGACATTTTCAGGAAGATTTCCCGTTATCAGTATCCGCGTCTTCATAATCCTTACCGATCCTTTTTATGTTTTTTATACAATATTTATTGGTGAAACACCAATTCCGAAAGTGAAATCCGGCGAATACCAGGCGAAGCCTAGGGAGAAATCTTGATATCCTTCTTTCAGTCTTCAGTGTTCAATCTTCGGCCTTCGTTTCAATACCATAATTTCCAGTAATTCNCAGATGACAAAATAAAGAATGTGTGCTATATGCTTACTTACCGAAAGTATTGCGGTACTTGGTACATAATGTGGAGATAAAATGAAAATAGTAGAGGAAAGCTATCAATCTATCAAAGATAACAGTCGATCCTTCGATGTCCGGTTTTGGCAATCTCAAGGCGATCGCGCCATTTTTGAAGCGGTATCGGAGATGCTGCATGATTATTTCTTGATTCGAGGTATTGATGCTAACGAATTCCGAATTCAAAGAACTATTGAATCTTTTCGAAAAGCATAAAGTTCGCTATCTTATTGTAGGTGGTTATGCGGTAATGAAATACAGCGAACCACGATACACTAAAGATATTGATGTGTGGATAGCGACCGATGCCGAAAATGCCAAATTAATTTATATTGCTTTAAAGGAATTCGGCGCACCCCTGGCGAATTTAACCCCGGATGACTTCACTCAAAAAGATTACTTCTATCAAATGGGAAAACCACCCCTTCGGGTGGATATTATGATGTCCATTCCCGGAGTCGAATTTGAAAGAGCCTGGAAGAACCGTGTCATCGTTAAATTGGATGATTTTGATATATCTTTCATTTCCAGAGCGGACCTTATCGCGGCAAAGATAGCGAGCGGCCGCCCACAAGACAACATCGATGCCGCGAAGCTTAAAGAAGCCGAACAATTAGATTTAAAATAGCGGCGCTCAAATAAAGGCAAAGTGATTTTACCAAACTAAAAACAGCGATTGAAGAAATAATCAATCGCCGGTAATTCAGGATTGGCGTTGGTTAGCGGATGTTGTTAATTAAATAGAACCATCTCCAATATTTCCTTAAAATGCTTCATCTAAATTTTTTGCGTTTTTTAATCTATCCAATGATGCATAGCGAGAATTCTGTAACTGTTTCACTTTTCCACCTTGAACAAGCTTAATCGGTCCAATTTTTTGCGGTGCGTTTGTAAAATTTACTACATATTTATTTCCATCTTGCCAAGGTTCAATTGAAGCGACCTCAGCCACATAAGTAATTGCTGACACAGGAGCGAGTGAGCTGTCGTGCTTAAGTCAATGACATTGAATTAATACGGATAAAGAATATTGTCAGTTAGTTGTTAGCTGTAGCCGAATCAATTTTATCAAAGGGAGAACAAAACAATGAAACTAAAATTATTACGAATGGTATTGGCATTAATTCTTATCTTTGCGGCCGCGGGTGTTCATGCTGAAAGCTCGGTCTGGGTTGTTAACTCTCCCAAGTCCACCGTCTACCTTGCCGGATCTTGCCATGTTCTTCGGGCTTCTGACCATCCGCTGCCCACCGAATTTTTTAGCGCATATCAGGACTCCCGTAAAATAATATTTGAAGCGCCGCTCGGTGATATGGAAAAGCCGGAGTATTTAGAAAAGTTAATACGCGCGGCAACATACAGCGATGGTACCACTCTGAAACAGCACCTGTCCTCGTCGGCTTATTCTAAGGCCGAGGCTTTCTGCAGAGAACGAAACTATCCGATTGAACAATATCAATCATTCCGGCCGTGGATGCTCGCGATGACGCTGACTATGTCCGAAATGGCCAGAATTGGTGCGGAACCAAATAATGGTGTTGATTACTTCTTCAATGAAAAAGCCCTGAAAGATCTAAAGATGTTGGGAAGTTTGGAAACAGTGGATCAACAGATTGGATTTTTGACCCTGATGGATGCGGGTATGAGCAATGAACAAATTACTGAAACTATCGATGAGCTCAAGCAGATAAAGACCAAGGGGCCGGAAATTTTGAACGCCTGGAAAAATGGAGATGAGGCGAAAATCGAAGCGCTTAATCTCAAGGAGTTAAAGAATTACCCGAAACTCTACCAGGTCTTAATTGTCGATAGAAATAAAAAATGGATTAGTGATATCGAGGGCTACCTCAACAGTCCGGTAAACACTATGGTGATAGTAGGTGTGGCGCATCTTGTCGGTGATAACAGCGTGGTTGATCTTCTCCGGAAACGTGGTTACAAAGTGGTTAAGCTGCAGAAATGATAATGATCGGGCTAACTGCCGTGTTTGGGTAATAGGTCTATATTAGACTTGACAGACAGTGTCTAATTAAGTTTTATCTCGATTATTGCTTACATCTACTAACAAACAAGCATGGTGGATAATTATTTTGATGATTTGCGTTTGAAATGTTTGCCGAACGTCGAGCGTGACGATCGTTTCACGCCGCGTCCGCGCGGTGTGAAACGTATCCGTCCATGCTCTTGTTCGCCGATTTGCTATGCTCCTCGGCTTTGAGACAAACAGAATGCCTCAGCATACCTCTATCCCCAAAGCGCTTACGTCAGAGCGTAGTTTCGCAGGGATTGCCGGCAGCGGGCCAACTTTCTGTTCGTAGTCGCGAACGATTTGCTCGCTCTGATCAAAGAATGCGCTTAGTTCTGGGGGTGTTTCCACAGCAAGACCGGCGAGTTGATACAAAGGCATTTTGGACGTGAACTGTTTTGCATGGTTGGCGTACCATTTCGCGAAGCGGTCGCGATTGGCCAAGCCCCAGATGCAACTCTCTAGGACGTACTGTTCTAAATACCGTCGAATGTCTGCCTGCTGCAATTGCTGAGGGGTGATCCGGGCATAGTGCTTTGCAAGAGGCACTGGTTCAATAATCTCACACGGGTCGGCATCGGGCCTCGCGTCCCAGTGTTCACGCGAACCATGAATGACAACGGAGATCTGAGGCGCGTCGTCACCATCCCAAGTGCGGTCAGAGAACATCTCGGCAATCATCTGCAGAGCAATGGCCGGACGGCCCGCGCCGAGTGCGGCAGCCCAATGGATCATCTCCTTGGTAGCCATGTCCACCAGGGTTGCGTCATAGGTCTCTCGCCTGAGAAGGCCAGACTTCCGAGGCCAGCCCATCTCATGCAGTAGCGACGTCACATAAGTGTAGCCAACAATCGACATGCCCTCTCTCCTTTGTTAGCGGCGAACGCAGAAATCAGCCGGAGCGTAGCGATCGGCTGTATTGACTGGTTGGGAGATTTTCAAAAATAAAAATTGCATAATCAATTTCCCAACCAAACATTTGGTATATATTTCTTGTGTGTTTTTTTCCCCTTCTCCGACAGGTTGCTAATATAAGTATGTCCACCTGCATTCAATAATTTAATTTTTGGTTTAAATTCATTGCTAAAATCAATTGTCCCTGTAATCTCTGTACCGCCATATTTATCATTTATGGGGCGACATTTAATCCTGTGCACATTTTTTGAAACAATTGTCCTTTCAAGGATTTCAAAAAGATATGGTTCAGCGTGAATCACGCCACCAATAGGATTAAACGTTACTAACTGAAGCGGATACTGAGGCGCATGGTTAGAATACTCTAACTTGCCCATTATATAATCATCTTCATTAATTGTGACCGCGATTTTTATACTGTAATCGGTATCAGAATTAAGAGTATTTTCTGACCATGCTAGCGTGGAAAATAGAGAAAAGATTACTAAAAAAATAATGCCATAAACATTCTTTATTTTCATCGATACTCCTCCCAACGAAAAAATCAGCCGGAGCGTAGCGATCGGCTGTATTGCTTTTGTTGGATCATGTTGCCATCATGGCCAAGAGACACAGCCATTGGTGGTCACAATTTGTCGGAGGATTTGATCTCCGTCTGTTTTCCCGTCAAGGTACGCACCCAACACAGAGAAGAACCCAACAGAAGACACCAACGCGATTCCCCATTGTTCACTTCGTCGGATAACATTATCTGGAAATTCAGGCTTCGCTTTTGTACCACGTAACTCAGGAGGATAATCCCGCCATGTATTGCCGAAAAGAATGCCTTTACATTGCTTTTTTGTGTCCTCTTCATACTTCAGCAAATAGTCATTGAGTTGGCGGAGGTGCCCAAGGGCTATACTTTTGGTGACACCTTTTACTTCAACAAGATATTCGACCCCATCAAAGACCATTACAAACTCCTCTTCTGAGTACTTGGCCGGAAGCACTTTGGCTCCGAGTCTCTCAAGAGAAATGGCCACAACCGCCTCAAGGTCATGTCCGCTCGAATAAACAAGTTTCTTGAAGCGATCAAGCGATTCCCTTCTATGTTCTAAATCTCGAACCTGATTTCGTACTTCCGTGATTTTGTCAAGAAGCCCAGAGATTTCATTCTTAAGCTCAACAACACCGGGAACACTAATAGCATCCACCCAATCTGGGGGTACGGAGTTTTGAGTAACTCCCGTCAGTTCCTCCAAGACAAGGCAAACAGCTGCTTTTCGCTCTATAGATGGAATACGAGGAAGCAAAATGATTTCGCCACTGACGAAGTCAGGTTCAGCCGGGTATTCCTTGTAGGACGATCCATACGCACGTGATTTCGTCCGTTCCTTGCGAACCTCAATTTTGTATACACCAGCTATGATTTTATCGTATCGGTTTGTAACAAGTGGCTGCTCTGGGATGGCATATTTAGTGTCATAAGTATTCCCATAGTAGTTGGTCAACGCACGACTCAGTGAGGAGTTGGGAATGAAGTGAAAGTATTCCCACTTGGATAGATTAGAAAGGTAGTTTTTAAACTGGGCATCCTTCACCACCAGACTCTCGCCGGACTCTTCTGAAATACCTATTTCAATGGGGCACCAATCATAGTTGTCCGCCGACTCAGGATAGTCCTTTGGCCGTCTATCCACATGTCGGTGATCTGTAATTACAATCAGTCGGCCTTTTGAGGCGAGAAGTCGGACAAGTTGCTTTTGTATGTCCTCAAGCGTCTGTGATGAGACTGTCTTGAGTGTAGCCTCATCGAGCGATGGTACATCTATTATGACCGTGTCATAGTCGACAATATTCGGTATTGTCTTTTCGGTCCATGGTATGAAATCCGTGCCAGAATAGCCCGTTGACCCTATCACTAGGGTTCTTGACTGCGTAGCTTTATATCCGGATTTTGTATTATTCGTCATTTTCTTTTGATCCAACAATTAATATACTTGGTTGGTCTTTTCCGATTTTCAAGATAATCCTACCCTATTTGATTTAGAATAAAAAGAAAATATTGCATCATAAAATCAATAAAATTGAATTTTCACCAGTGGGTATTTTGTGGTAATAAAGACCCAAAGCCTAGTTGGGTAAAATATGGTAAATTTGTCCAACCATCATAAAATATCCCGTAGCGGTAAATTACACAGCGTCATTGATAACGGATTGAAGTCTTGCATA
>JGI24132J36420_10000642_pt1 | contig 16779 bp, 14 predicted proteins | sample BarGraNGADG00212_3_FD_36420 | JGI IMG/M metagenome (IMG submission 36420) | reverse complement strand
ATTTAGTTCTATGGAGGCGATCAAGGAATTACAGGCAAACAGCAATACGCAATTTGACGAACAGATCGTCGGGGTTTTTGTTCAAAATGTAATTGCAGAGGATTTTTGTACATAACGGTGGTAAGATAATATCAGTACACGAAGTTAGGCGGGTCAAAGAATGAAAGGAATAATTATGAATAATACACCAGAGGTCAAGCTGGGAATTGTTGCTGTAAGCAGGAACTGTTTCCCCAAAACACTATCGCTCACAAGGCGCCAGGCGGTTGTTGCCGCATATGCCGCCAAAGAATCCCTTTATGAGTGCCGGACAATTATCGAAAACGAATTGGATATGTTAAAAGCACTTGCAGAAGTTAATGCGGCCGGGTGCAATGCCTTGGTTGTATACCTCGGCAATTTTGGCCCCGAGACTCCGGAGACGCTGATCGCGCAGAAATTTGACGGACCGGTTATGTTTGCAGCAGCTTCTGAAGACAGTGCCGACAGCTTGATCGGCGGAAGGGGAGACGCTTATTGCGGGCTTCTTAATGCCAGTTACAATTTGAAACTGCGAAATGTCAAAGCTTATATTCCTGAAAACCCTGTCGGAACCCCGGTTGAAGTCGCTGAGATGATGGTGGCTTTTGTTCCGATTGCCAAATCCGTAATTGGACTTCACTCTCTGAAAATCATTTCGTTTGGCCCTCGTCCCCAGGATTTTCTAGCCTGTAATGCTCCTATTAAGCAGCTTTATAATATGGGCGTTGAGATCGAAGAGAATTCAGAACTCGATTTGTTCAGCGCGTTTAAAAAACATGCCGGGGATGCAAGAATTGCGGATGTTGTGAAGGAAATGGAAAAAGAGCTTGGTTCCGGCAATAAGAAACCGACGATACTTCCGAAGCTTGCACAATACGAAATAACACTTCTTGACTGGATGGAAGAACATAAAGGCAGCAGGGATTTCGTGGTGTTCGCCAACAAATGCTGGCCGGCTTTCCAGATGGAGTTCGGGTTCGTACCTTGCTACGTAAACAGCCGCCTGGCCCAGAGAGGGATTCCCGTCTCTTGTGAAGTTGATATATATGGTGCTCTAAGTGAATTTATCGGTGTCTGTGTAAGTGATGATGTTGTTACACTTCTGGATATTAACAACACTGTTCCTGCAGATATGTATAAGAAGGACATTAAGAGCAAATTCAACTACACGATAACAGATACATTTATGGGCTTTCACTGCGGTAACACAGCATCTACAAAACTCTCTTCCTGCAACATGAAATATCAGATGATTATGGCAAGGGCACTGCCGGAAGAAGTTACACAAGGAACGCTTGAGGGGGATATCATCCCTGGAAACATTACCTTCTACCGTCTGCAAAGCACAGCTGATGCTCAGCTCAAGGCATATGTAGCGGAGGGTGAAGTACTGCCTGTAGCTACGCAGTCCTTTGGATCGATTGGCATCTTTGCCATCAACGAGATGGGAAGATTCTATCGTCACGTCCTGGTTGAGGGCAACTATCCTCATCACGGAGCTGTTGCATTCGGTCATTTTGGCAAGACTTTGTTTGAAGTGTTCAAACATCTTGGTGTAGCTGAAATCAGTTTCAACCAGCCCAAGGGGATGCTGTACAAATCCGAGAACCCTTTCTTATGATAATATGTTCATATCTTATATAGCCTTTTATTAAGGCAGGGCGGATGGTTATTTTATGGGTGTGACGATCAAGGATCTAGCCGTACAGCTGAATCTTTCTCCTGCGACAATATCTCTATCATTGAACAACCGTCCGGGCGTTAATCAAAAAACTCGTGCGCTTGTACTTGAGATGGCCGCGAAGCTTGGATATGAACAAATCACTTCTACTGCCCGGCGATTGCCACAAGGCTGTGGAAATATAAGGCTCGTGGTTTACAAAAAAATTGGACGGATCGTCGCGGACACCCCTTTTTTTCTGGCGTTAATAGAGGGGATCGAATCGGAGATACGGCGCAATGGCTACCAGCTGCTGATCTCCCACATCAGTGATCGCGCCAGCCTTGAACAGGTCATGGATATTATCAGGGAGAATCCTAAGGATGGCATTATCCTTCTGGCGACTGAGCTATCCCTTGCAGATTCCATTCCGTTTTTCAAATCCGGACGCCCGCTTATCGTTCTCGACGGCAGTTTGTCCGACAGCCAGTATGATACGGTGCTGATCAATAATTATCAGGGTGCATATGACGCCGTTGCAGAACTGATTCGCATGGGTCATCGCCGGATCGGCTATTTGCACAGCAGGGTTCCGATCTATAATTTTGGACAGCGGCACCATGGAGTAGTCCGTGCCCTGGCAGATGCTCAGCTGAGTCTTCAAAAGGAATATATCTGTTCAGTCGAGCCGTCGATCGAGGGTGCCTACAGCGGCGTTAAGGAATGGCTTCAAAAGAATCCTGAGCTGCCCACGGCCTTTTTTGCGGATAATGACATAATCGCGTTCGGTGCGATGAAGGCCATAAAAGAAAATGGTCTTGTTATTCCGGATGATATCTCAGTCATTGGATTTGACGATCTGCCATATTGTGAAATTATCGATCCTCCCCTGACGACCATCAAAGTCTATAAACACAGTCTCGGGAGACTGGCTGTGGATCGATTGCTTGCCCGGATGCAGGATGAGGTAGGAGAAGTCATCCGCATTGAAGTTGCGACTCAGCTGGTCAGTCGTATGAGTGTGCGGAATATGAACCAGATTTGATCTGCCGGAAAATGGATCTGCTGATTCAATACAGATAAGAAACAACAAAAAACCTCGTGTATAAATAAATGCACGAGGTTTTTTATGATTATTCAATTAAAACATTTAAAATGGGAACGGAGATCTCTCGTCAATCAGTTGATATAATTTGCTGAGAACTGTTTTTTTATTGTGCAAATAGCAATATAAACAGCACAATGCCCTAGCAGAAAATGTAATTTTCATTTTTATACAGCAAAATGTCTAAAAATAATTTAAAATTTCGCATAAAACTATTGAATTATTCGATTAAATGTTTTAGTATTGCTTTAAAGAGGTGAAAGCAACGTGAAACCAAGCATCAAACAGCTAAGTGTACTGACCGGCTACTCACCTGCGACTATCTCCAATGCTTTGAATAAGAAGCCAAACGTTAATCAGGAGACAGCCAACAAAATCTGGCAGGCCGCCCGCGAAACAGGGTATATCAGTGAATCACACATCAGCAATATCCGACTGACTGTCTGCCGCACACATGGCAAAGTAGTCACCGACACCCCGTTTTTTTCTGCTCTTATCTCAGGTGTTGAAAACGAGTGCCGCTCCCTTGGGTTTGCGACAATCATCAGCCACCTCGACAAAGCTGATCTTAACTTTGAAAGCTTGCTGCAACAGATCCTAAGTGACCGGACGACAGCTAATCTCGTACTTGCGACCGAATTCACGGAAGATGACGCCCATATGTTTCGTAATTCGGAGAGTCCCATTGTTCTGATTGACACATGGTTTGAAGATATGGATTTCGATACGGTAGGAATTGACAATACCGACTCAACTTTCAACGCAGCGATGTACCTGATCCACTGCGGACACACAAGTATCGGATATCTTAAGAGCAATGCGGCAATCAAAAATTTCATATATAGGGAGTATGGTTACCTGCGCGCAATGCGCAGCAACGGTCTTGAGATCGAATCCAAACACACAGTAATGCTTACGCCGAGTATGGATGGTTCCTACAAGGACATGAAAGAGTACCTTGCAGGACAGGCGGATCTTCCAACGGCGTTTGTCGCCGACAATGACAACATCGCTCTTGGAGTCTGTAAAGCTCTGCAGGACTGCGGGTACCGGATTCCTGAAGATATATCGGTCATCGGTTTTGATGATATGCCGTTCTGCGAAATTGCTACGCCTCCGCTGACAACCGTGCGTGTTTTCAAACAGGTTATGGGTGCTGAAGCGGTCAGACGGCTTGTACAAGTTATCAGGTCCGGAAACAAGGTCAAGGTTAAGACGCAGATCTGCACAGAATTCATTGAACGCGAAAGCGTCAGGAATATAACGAAAGAAAAGTTGCAAACCAATGGGGAGACAAGCAATGGAAAATCTGAAAGCCAGGACATTTGAGATCAGACAGGACATCCTCGACACGATCGTCAACTGCAAGGCAGGTCATATCGGAGGAGGCTTCAGTGTCACCGACATTCTGACCACCCTGTACTTCAAGCAGATGAACATAGACCCGCAGAATCCGAAAGCGCCGAATCGTGACCGCTTTATCCTTTCTAAAGGCCATTCGGTCGAGGCGCTTTATTCGGTACTTGCAAATCGCGGATTTTTCCCGAGAGAAGATTTAAAAACCGTTTCAGCTTTCGGTTCCAAATACATTGGCCATCCGAACAACAAAGTTGCCGGTATTGAGATGAACTCCGGTTCGCTCGGACATGGTCTGTCGGTTTCGGTTGGCATGGCTTTAGCTGGCAAAATGGATCAGGCATCCTATCGCGTCTATGTTGTCATGGGCGACGGGGAACTGGCCGAAGGTTCCGTGTGGGAAGGTGCAATGGCTGCCTCGCAATACAATCTTGACAATCTATGTGCCGTCGTTGACCGCAACGGCCTGCAGATATCCGGTACGACCGAAGAAATCATGAACCATGGGAACCTTGATGACCGCTGGTCTTCGTTTGGCTGGCATGTTATCCACGCCATTGGTAACGACATTGAATCACTTGATGCCGCCTTTGAGACCGCAAAGACTGTTAAAGGTATGCCGACCGTGATTATAGCAGACACCATTAAAGGTTACGGAGTCTCTTTCATGGAAAATTCGGTACCCTGGCATCACAAGGTCCCAAACGCTGATGAATATAAGCAGGCTACGGAAGAGCTTTCCGCCAAAAGGAGTGCAGCGCTATGAATACAATCCATAACCGTCAGGTCATTAACGACGTACTTGTCGAAAAAGCAAAAACGGACAAAGATATTGTTGTCCTTTGCAGCGACTCCCGCGGCTCCGCTTCGCTCAGCGAATATGCAAAAGTACATCCCGGGCAATTTGTCGAAACCGGTATAGCCGAACAGAACATTGTATCAATTGCAGCCGGTCTGGCATCCTGCGGTAAAAAGTGCTTTGTTGCCTCGCCGGCATGCTTCCTGTCGACCCGCAGCATGGAACAAGTAAAAGTAGATGTCGCTTATTCCAATACCAATGTCAAACTGATAGGAATCTCGGGCGGCATCAGCTACGGCGCACTGGGAATGACCCATCATTCATCAAACGACATTGCTGCGCTTGGCTCCATTCCGAATATGCGCGTCTATTTCCCGAGTGACCGCCATCAGACAAAAGCCCTGTTCGAACATCTGCTCCAGGACAGTAAACCTGCATATATCCGTGTCGGGCGCAATCCTGTCGAGGATATCTACAGTGAAGATAACACTCCGTTTGTCATGGACAAGGCAACGCTTGTTCATGAGGGAAATGACATTACGATTATTGCTGCCGGCGAAATGGTCTATCCGGCTCAGCAGGCTGCCAATACACTCGAAGCCCGGGGAATCAGCTGCCGTGTACTTGATATGTATTGTATCAAACCACTCGATACCGAAGCTGTCCTGAAAGCGGCAAGGGAAACAAAAGCAATAATCGTTATTGAAGAGCATGTTGCGATCGGCGGCCTTGGCTCAATGGTCAGTCAGTTGGTCTGTGCAAAGCAGCCGATGAAAGTTATTAGTATGTGTCTGCCGGACGAGCCGGTGATTGCCGGTAAATCGCCGGAAGTATTTGCCTACTACGGCCTGACATCCGATAACCTCGTTAAAACCGCTTTGGAATTGCTCGTCTGATACCATAATACCGCAAATAAATATTTGTATAAACTGCCGGAAGGGAAGGGCGGAACTGTAATTATGAGTGAAAAATATGTACTTGCCATCGACCAGAGCACATCCGGAACCAAAGCTCTGCTGGTCGCTCATACCGGTGAATTGATCGGCCGCGTGGATCGCCCGCATAGGCAGATTATCAACGATCTGGGATGGGTCGAACACGATCCGGAAGAAATACTCCTGAACACGATAAACGATGTCCGGGATGTAGTTGAGAAGACTGGAATTGATAAAGCATCCATTGCAACCATTGGAATCAGCAACCAGCGAGAGACTGCCCTGGCTTGGGATGCACAGACCGGCAAACCGGTGTATAACGCAATAGTATGGCAGTGTGCCCGCGGGGGCGCAATCTGCAGAAAAATCGAAGAAAATGGACAAAGTGACATGATCCGGGCTGCAACCGGCCTGCAGCTTTCACCGTATTTTTCCGCTGCCAAGCTTGCCTGGATTCTCGAAAATGTTCCGGCTGCCCGGGTTGCCGCAGAAAAGGGAACTCTTCGCTGCGGAAATATAGACAGCTGGCTGATCTACAACCTGACCAATGGCAGGAACTTCAAAACCGATTTCTCCAACGCATCAAGGACGCAGCTTTTCAATCTAAAAGAATTGAAATGGGACGAAAACGTCTGCAGCCTGTTTGGTATACAAACATCCATGCTGCCCCGGGTCTGCGACTCGAACAGTCTGTTCGGCGAAACTGACTTCGGTGGTTACCTTGATGCCCCGATCCCCATTCAGGGTGTAATGGGTGACTCGCACGGTGCATTGTTCGGGCAGGGATGCCTCGAACCCGGAATGATCAAGACAACCTATGGAACCGGTTCATCCGTAATGATGAACATCGGAACCAAGCCGATTTTCGCAAAGTCCGGCGTCGTCACCTCGATTGCCTGGGGTATGGATGGAATCGTAAATTATGTCCTGGAAGGCAACATCAACTACACCGGAGCAGTCCTGAAATGGGTAGTGGAAGACCTCGGGTTAATAGCCAGCACCAAAGATGCAGCAAAAGTTGCAGCCGGTGCCAACCCGAACGATGAGACGTATCTTGTGCCGGCTTTTTCCGGACTCGGAGCCCCCTATTGGGAGAGCAGTGCCAAAGCGATAATCTGTAATATGAGCCGTAATACCGGCAGGGCGGAGATCGTACGCGCCGCCGAGGAATGTATCGCATACCAGATCGCTGACATCATTGGCCTGATGAGTCAGGAATCGGGGATTGAGCTTCAGGAGCTCCGTGTGGACGGAGGTCCTACCCGCGACACCTACCTCATGCAGTTTCAGAGCGACATACTCAACATGGCCGTCCATGTTCCCGAGACGGAAGAATTGTCCGGGGTCGGTGCTGCATATGCCGCCGGGATCGCTGCCGGAATCTTCGAAACTGATGTTTTTGCCAGAATCAACAGACTTACCTATAGTCCCGCTATTACCCCTGAACTGCGCGCCAAGCGTCTCGACGGATGGAAAAAAGCCGTCGAAATGGTCTTGAGCAGCGCCCGAACCTGATGCATACTGCAAGTACTGCAGGTGTAATATAACAAGGAGGATTTTTAGATGAAGAAATTTCTGTCACTTGCCCTCGTCTTGACCATGGTTGTTCTCGGTGGCTGTTCCAGTACCGTGACTCCCACAACCGCTGCAACTACAGCTGCTGCAACAACAGCCGCTGCAACCACAGTTGCTGCGACAACAGCCGCTGCGACAACAGCCGCTGCAACTACAGCTGCTGCAGCTGGCTGGGTAAAAGCTGATGGCGCTGCTAATTTGATCGTCATCATTACACCTTCACACGACAACCCTTTCTTCAACACAGAAGCTGTTGCTGCAGAAGCAAAAGCTAAAGAACTCGGTTATGAGACCCTTGTGCTCGTTCATGACGATGATCCCACAAAGCAGGCCGAACTGTTTGATACAGCAATTTCCAAAAAAGCAGCTGCCATTATCTGCGACAACGCAGGCGCTGACGCAACTCTTGCTGCTGTTCAAAAGGCACGCGATGCAGGCATCCCTACATTCCTCATCGACCGCGAAATCAATCAGACCGGTGTCGCAATTTCCCAGATCGTTTCCAACAACTCACAGGGCGCGACTATTGGTGCTGAAAAATTCGTAGAGGCAATGGGCGAAACGGGCAACTATGTTGAACTTGTTGGTAAAGAATCAGACACTAACGCCGGTGTTCGTTCTGAAGGATACAACGCTGTAATCAGTCAGTATCCTGACATGAAACTGGTCGCCAAGCAGTCCGCAAACTGGAGCCAGACCGAAGCTTACACAAAGATGGAATCCATCATCCAGGCTAACCCTGACATTAAAGGCGTTATATGTGGAAATGACACCATGGCAATGGGCGCTCAGGCTGCCTGTGAAGCTGCTGGTCTCAAAGACATTATTATCGTCGGATTTGATGGATCAAATGATGTTCGTGATGCAATTATTGCCGGAAAAATCGTAGCAACATCACTTCAGACATGTTTCTCCATCGCTCAGGAAGCCGTTGTTCAGGCTGACATGTACATTAAGACTGGCAGCACAGGCAAAGAAGAAAAACAACTCATGGATTGCACACTGATCACTAAAGACAATGCATCCAAGCTTGACAATTTCAGCCTCTCCAAGTAAAAGACATTTCTATATTTCTTGATCATGTTTGATTCCAAGTCATTCCGGTATACCTTTCCTCATTCAATTCATTTCTCCTTTCGTTTGGCGGGGATGCGCCTACCAGGGCGCATTCCTGCCTCTCCTCTAAACACGTAACATGCAAATGTATCTGTTACATATTCTGTCCCATCTANCTGCAAATGCAAAGAAAAGAAGGTAGGTANAATGACTAAACGCATCGTGATNGCTCTTATCGCAGCCNCCCTGGTCATTCTTGCGCTGGCGACTAATGTCACGGTAGTCCCGATCAACTCGGGCACAACCGTGGGTAATGTGGATGTCAACAGCGATGACTTTGACCCGCAGGCCTATATTGACAGTATTTTCCAGACTGAAGCCATTCCTGTAATGAAAGAAAAAGCTGTCGACATTACAGAAGTCATGACGGCTGCCAAAGGCGACCTTAAATCGGTTGGTGATAAATATGGTGTTCGCGCCGATTCCGGAAATGCATATAATTATCTTGTTAAAGGTACAGCAACTGTCACGGAAGTGAATACCAAATTGCGTGCCGGTTATGCAATGATTACCATCAATGGTTATACGGGCAGCGAGACATTTAAAATGCAGCTCGGACCGGTTTTCAAAGGAACAGCAATCCGCGACTGTATGCCAATGATTAAATTTGAAGATTTCAAGAATCAGGTTGTTTATGCCAATCTCGCGACAGCTATTCATGTAAACCTTGCTGCCAACTTATTTACAAAGCTTGATGCTAATACACTTGCCGGCAAAACGATTGATTTTTACGGTGCTTTTACGGACAATGGCAGTTCAGAAATCGTGATAACGCCTTTCGCAATTGAAGTTAAATAAGGAGGCCGCATCATGGAGCACATTTCACAGGAATCCGACGGACCGGACATTGTTCTGATCTGTGAGAATATTAATAAAATCTATCCGGGCACTAAAGCACTTGACGACGTGTCCTTTGCGGTGAAAACCGGAAAAGTGAACGTACTGATCGGTGAAAATGGCGCCGGAAAATCAACCCTTATGAAAATCGTAGCGGGTATTGAATCCCCTTCGTCCGGCAAAATATATCTTGACGGAGAGGAAGTCAGCTTCCGGGATACGGCGGAGGCCAGAGCAAAGGGTATCGGCATTATTCATCAGGAACTGAGTCTTTTCCCTAATCTTAATGTCTATCAGAATATCTTTATGGCAAATGAACATACAAAGGGTCAGATCGTCCTCGATAACAAAACTCATATTCAATTGGCTAAAGACGTCCTTGAGCGTCTTCAATACCCGATTGATCCGGGAACATTGATCGGAGATCTACGCGTAGGCCAGCAGCAGATGGTCGAAATTGCCCGTAATCTTGTTCAGGAAGGCCTGCGTATCCTGATCATGGACGAGCCGACATCATCACTAAGTGCCTCTGAAGTCGAATCACTGTTCAAAATCATGAATGACCTGACGGCATCCGGTATTTCTATCGTCTATATTTCACACCGTCTCGAAGAAATTATGCGTATTGGTGACTATGTTACCGTGCTTCGCGACGGGCGAAAAGTTGCTGAAGCCGAAGTCAAGGATGTTTCGGTCGGCTGGCTTGTGAAAAATATGGTCGGCAGCGAGAAATCATATAAGAAGAATAAGCGGATCGTTGATTTTTCCGATGGGAACATCGTTTTTAAGGCAAAAGACCTGTTTCTTCCTAAACGGGGCGGTGGCTGGCTTCTAAACAGTGTCAATTTTAATCTTCATCGGGGTGAAATTCTCGGCATTTACGGCTTGCTGGGTTCCGGACGGACAGAAATATTTGAATGCATTATGGGGCTGCGCCCCGAACACTCCTGTGAATTCGAACTCTACTCTCAAAAAATGGAGGTCGGTTCCGTCTCTGACCAGATCGATAAAGGATTTGCGTTAGTGCCTGAAGACAGGCAGCGTGAGGGCCTCGTGCAGACTTTGTGCATTGGCAAAAACATTTCCCTGTCAAGCATGCTCAAATATGTAAAGAACGGTCTGATCAATACAGCCCGGGAGAATGAAGCGATCCGTAATACCATTAATGACATACATATCAAGGTTGCTGACCCGAATCTGCCTATTTTGTCCTTGTCAGGCGGTAACCAGCAGAAAGTCGTCATCGGCAAAGGCGTGCTGACCAACCCCCACATACTGCTCCTCGATGAACCCAGCCGCGGTATTGATGTCGGAGCAAAAGCTGAAGTTTTTGACATTATAAATGAATATGCCGAAAAGGGTTTGTCAATCATCGTGATTTCATCTGAACTCAAAGAAATTATCGCGATCGCGGATCGGGTCCTTGTCCTTTCAAATGGACTGATGACCGGAGAATTCGTCGGTGAAGATATCAATGAAGAAGCGCTTGTGACGGCCTCATATAAAGGCCATAACCGAACTGAATAAGATGGAGGGTACAGCAAAATGTCCAAACAAAACGCGGATCTGAAAGTCAAGTCTCCTAATCGGTCTATCGGGATGATTCTTCTAAAAGGAAGAACCTTTATTGCACTGTTTGGCTTAACTGTTTTTTTCTCTTTTGCTTCCGATAACTTTTTGTCGACCGGAAGCCTTCTGCTTGTTGCCAAGCATGTTGCCCTCTATGGTATTCTTGCCATCGGTATGACATATGTAATCATAACCGGTGGTATCGATTTGTCAGTCGGTTCAATTGTAGGACTGTCTGCGATGCTGGCCGGCGGCCTGATTAACGAAGGTCTGGTACTGCCGATGCTGGGGGTCAAACTCTTTTTCAACATCCCGGCGATCATATTTATTGTTGTAATATTCGGAGCTCTGATCGGACTCATAAACGGGTTGATCATCACCCGGTTTAAAGTAGCACCGTTTATCGCGACCCTTGGCATGCTGTATGTTGCCCGAGGCCTGGCAATGCTGCGTTCCAATGGTAAGACTTTCCCGAACCTGATCGGCAAACCGGAACTGCACAACGAGGGATTCAGTTTCCTTGGCGGAGGAAAAGTTCTTGGCATCCCGGTCGCTGCATTAATTCTATTGGTCATAGCATTCATTGCATCAATGGTTCTCAGAAAAACTCCGACAGGATGGCATATTCTGTCAATTGGCGGCAACGAAAAAGCTTCTCGTTTGTCAGGTGTCAAAGTTAACCGGGTCAAATGGCTCGTCTATTCCGTTTCCGGTGCATGTGCTGCAATCGTCGGATTAATAACAGCTTCACAACTGATGGCGGCTCATCCTGCTTCCGGCGAATCCTGGGAAATGAATGCAATCGCTGCTGCCGTCCTCGGCGGAACTTCTATGGCCGGCGGGGTCGGAAATATTGGAGGAACAATCGTTGGTGCTTTCGTTATCGGTGTTCTCAACGACGGTATGATCATGGTCGGTGTATCCGAATTCTGGCAAATGGTAATCAAAGGAGCCGTTATAGTCTCTGCAGTTGTCATTGACCAGTTCCAGCGCAGCATGCAGGAAAAAATGGCTTTGCAGCAGCGCAACAGCAGTAAATAAGAGGAGGTACCACAGATATGAAACGGAATGGCATACTGAACAGTCAACTTATGCTGCAGATTGCAGCCCTGGGACACACGGATACATTCCTGATCGGTGATGCAGGAATGCCTGTTCCGATTGGAGTGCCGGTTATTGATCTGGTTCTGGTGCTCGGGATACCGACTTTCGAACAGGTCCTTCGTGCAGTTTTGGCTGAGACTGTTGTCGAAGCCGGAACCATTGCAGAGGAGGCAGCTGAAAAAAATCCTGCTGCTGTTGCCTTGATTCATTCACTTATATCAGCTCCCATAAAAGAAATTCCCCATACTGATCTCAAAAATGCCACAAAAACATGCAAATTCGCGATCCGAACCGGGGAGGCAACTCCTTATGCCAATATTATTCTTCAGTCCGGTGTCTCATTTCTTGTCTGACATTCAATAACAACAGGAGGAGTATTCATGAAAAAGACCACTTTCGGCGTAATAATAACCAACCGCAGTTTCTTTCCCGCTCATCTTGTCAAAGTAGCACGTGAAGAGATTCTTGTGAAACTTCAGGCCAAAGGCATCGATGCAGTCGTACTCAGTGAAGATGACACGCCTCTCGGTGCGGTCATGACCTATTCGGATGCGCAGGCCTGCGCAAAGCTATTTAATGCAAACCGTGATGCCATTGACGGAATTCTTGTTATACTGCCGAATTTTGGTGATGAAGTAGGGGTCGCGACTGCGATTGACCTCGCCAAACTCAATGTTCCGATCCTTATTCAGGCATGTGATGATACCCTTGACCATATGCAGCTTGAAAACAGGCGTGACGCTTTCTGCGGTAAACTTTCCCTTTGCAACAACCTTTATCAGCGTGATATCAAATTCAGTCTGACCAGGCAGCACACCTGCGGTATTAACAGTCCTTCTTTCGATACGGAACTTGATGCATTCGCGGCGGTATGCCGCGTTGTCCGGGGTGTTCGTACAGCCCGTATCGCAGCGATCGGGACACGTCCTGACGCGTTCCACACTGTACGGTTTTCAGAAAAATTACTTCAGAAATACGGTATCACCGTTTCGGTGGTTGACATGTCGGAAATCATTTTTGCTGCCCAAAGTATGGCAGGCAACCTGGAGGTCGAGGCCAAAATTACTGAGATTAAGGCTTACGGGAAAATTGCTCCCGGAATTGAAGAAAGCAAACTTGTTCTCCAGGCCAAGCTGATCCTTACGATTGAAAAATGGATTGCCGACCATGACTGTGATGCGAGTGCTATCCAGTGCTGGGACTCGATCCAGAACAATTATGGGGTAGCAACCTGCCTTGCGATGAGCATGATGGGGGAAAAGGGCTTGCCCAGCGCATGTGAAATGGACATCACAGGAGCTTTAACAATGTACGCACTGTATCTGGCATCCGGAAGCCCGTCCGCTTATTTTGACTGGAATAACAACTTTACAAATGACCGCAATAAATGCGTCAGCCTACATTGCTCGAACTTTCCGGCGTCGTTTTTTGGACACAATGATTTTGAAATTGGAAATCTCGGCGTCCTCGGCACGACCCTTGGGTCCGATCACTGCTTTGGTGCCTGTAAAGCGCAAATCAAAGAAGGCCCGATGACTTATGCCAAAATAACCACCGATGATAAGAACGGCAAAATTAAACTTTATGTCGGAGAAGGTGCGTTTCTCAAAGATCCCATTGAAACCGAAGGCGGTGTAGCCGTATGTTCAGTCCCGGATTTGCAGGGACTGATGGGATATATGTGCAGGAACGGCTTTGAACACCATGTTGCCATGAACCGCGCCAACGTCGCCGGAGTACTGGAAGAGGCACTTGGAAACTATCTTGGATGGGATGTGTACCGGCACAGCTGATACTGACCTCATAGTTTTTATCCTGACACATCAGCATCAGCATCATCGTCAAAGGCGCTGGTGCTGATGTGCTGTGGGGGGATGCAGACCGGCAATTGGGTATCTTTTCCGCTGCCATATATTATTTGATTAATGTATACTGATTGAATCAGCGTGATATCAGATATATAAGCAGGATGTAAGATAAATTTACCTGCTGTCGACTGAATATACATCGAAAGGAATGATACCATGAAAATTTTGGTCTTCGGATCCTTGAATATTGATTATGTTATGGCGGTCGACCATATCATTGCCCCGGGTGAGACCGAGAAAATCAACCGGATGCAGGTCTTTCCCGGCGGCAAAGGACTCAATCAGGCCGCTGCTATTGCAAGGGCCGGATTTCCGGTGGTTATGGCAGGGAATGTCGGTAAGTCAGATTGCCGTCTGCTGCTTGATACGATGGCAGGGTATGGTGTTGACTGCAGTCAAGTTCGTAAACTGCAGGGACTGAGCGGTTCGGCATACATCCAGGTCGATCCTTCCGCACAGAACTGTATACTGATCGCAGCTAATGCAAACGGGATGAACACACAAGCAAGCATCGATGCCGTACTCAGCCAGTTTTTTGCCGGCGATCTGCTGCTTTTACAGAACGAGGTCAATCTTCTTGATTACATTGTGTGTGTTGCCCATCAACGCGGAATGCGCATATACCTTAATCCGTCGCCTTTTAACGAGCAGCTTCAAAAAGTGCCGCTTGAACTTGTCAATGGTTTTATTTTTAACGAAGTTGAAGGTGAGCAGATGACCGATGAAAAAACACCGGCAAAGATCCTGAAAGCGATGCGTGCACGGTTTTCTCATTCTGAACTTCTGCTGACCCTCGGTGTGCAGGGTGCCATCCTGATGCGGGGATCAAGAAAAATCCGTCAAATGGCATATTCGGTCAAACCGGTCGATACAACTGCCGCCGGTGATACTTTCACCGGGTTTTATCTGGCTGAGATAGCCCGAAGATCAACCGCACAGGTGGCTCTCGAACGGGCCTCGAAAGCTGCTGCGATAGCGACGACCCGCCATGGTGCAGCATCATCCATTCCTTCGATTCAGGAAGTGCTGGATTCCCGGCTGACGTGTCAGGATTGAGAAAATCATTTTGAAGAATGCTGTACAATGAACTCATCTGACAAACAGTGAGGTATTCCATGCAGTCAGACCGGCTTTTCGAAATCATGTACATTCTGATGAACAAGGATAAAACGACAGCCGCGGAGCTCGCTGCGCGTTTTGAGGTCTCGGTGCGTACCGTGTACCGGGATATTGATGCACTTTGCCGGAGCGGAATACCAGTCTGTACCAGCAAAGGCAAAGGCGGGGGCATCAGTCTGCTGCCGGGGTTTGTCCTGAACAAATCGTTTTTGTCGCCGGGTGAACAGTCAGAAATCCTGTCCGCTCTGCAGGGGCTCCAGGCGATCAAGTATCCGGATGCCGGTAAAGTTCTTAGCAAACTTGCTGCGTTTTTCGGGGAGACCCCGCAGGAATGGATTGATGTGGATTTCTCGGATTGGACCGGCACACAGAAAGAGAAGTTCCGCCTGCTGAAGGATGCTGTCATAAAGAAGAATGTGATTGCTTTTGACTATTTCAGCAGCAAAGGTGAGAAATCACACCGCACGGTCGAGCCGCTGCAGCTATGGTTCAAAGAGCGGACCTGGTATATCAAGGCGTTCTGCCGCAGCAAGCGGGAAATGCGACTTTTCAAGGTATCAAGAATGAAGAACCTCACACTTACAGGCGAGAATTTCGATAGAATTCTTACGGAAGATCCTCCTGATCCGATGGCCTCCCTGCGTCCGGAGGAATCAATCATAACGATGTGGGTCGACAAATCCCTCGCATACCGTGTATATGACGAATTCGAAGAAGAGGATATCAAGCAAAACGAGGACGACAGTTTCACAGTTACCATGCGGTATGTGCTTGATGAGTGGGTTTTAAGCTACCTGCTTTCCTTCGGAAGCTCGGCACGTGTAATGTCTCCATCCGATGTGAAGGAAAAAGTCGGCCGCGAAATCCAGAAAATGGCAGCAAAGCATGAATAATTGAAAATACTTATTTTGAATATGACATACAGGTGTCATATTAGATGTCTCATACTTCAGGAATAAGGAATGGAGGTATGAAGATATGTACTTTGATCTCGTACAGCTTGAAGGTAAAACGGTAACAGGAATAAAGATCCGCACAAGAAATGATGACCCGGAGATGCCTGTGCAAATTAGTAATCTATGGATGTCGTTTTTTAAGTACGGTACACCTGGCAGAATTGCAGGAATAACAAATCCCAATCCGCTGGGGCTCTACACGAATTATGAGAACGGAGACAAAGGGTTCTATGATCTGCTTGTGTGTTTCGAAACAGACGGGAAATCATTACAGCCTGACGATCTTTTCACGCGGGAAATTCCTGTGGGGAACTATGCGAAATTCATCGTCAGCGGTGATATCCATAAGGACATCGCAGCCTTCTGGGGCAATCTGTGGGGGATGAATCTTGACAGAAAATTTGACAGCGATTTTGAAGAGTACATCACCGCGCAAAGCGGTGTACCTGAAGAAGTACATGTCTATATTTCACTCAACACACCAAAGGAGGAAAAGAAAATGGAAGGACTATTTTGTCAGAGCTGTGGAATGCCGCTTTCAGAAGCAGAAGGACCGTTCGGCAAAGAAACAGACGGAACAGAAAATCGTGATTACTGCGCCTACTGCTATGCAGACGGTAAGTTTACAGCAGATACCGACATGGACGGAATGATTGAGGTATGCGTTCCATTCCTTCTGAAAGTTCAACCGGAAATAACGGCCGATGAGGCAAGGGCTCAGATGAAGGGTTATTTTCCTGCGCTGAAACGCTGGGCGGA
>JGI24132J36420_10000636_pt1 | contig 16876 bp, 19 predicted proteins | sample BarGraNGADG00212_3_FD_36420 | JGI IMG/M metagenome (IMG submission 36420) | reverse complement strand
CTTTTTCATTTTTTTATTTTTAAAATATTGTTTCCAACTGCGGAATGTTTTGCATAAATTAAAACACCATTTTGGATGATCTGAAAACAAACCCGTTTAAAAATTACGTCATTAATATTCTTTTATTTTTATTGACTCTGGTTTTTACCCTGGTCATCGGTATTCAATACCATATCAGCTACCACTCAATCTCCCTGCCCGCGGGCAGCGGTTTTTTTGATTTTCTCTGGCGCCATCCGTCCGCCTGGCTGTGGGGCTTTTCCTATTCCTTATCATTGCTGGGCATCCTGCTTGTCCATGAACTGGGCCATTTCTTTGCCTGCCGCTTCCATCGCATCGAGGCCACCCTGCCGTTCTTCATTCCGGCCCCCACCCTGATCGGCACTTTCGGTGCTTTCATCAAGATCAAATCACCATTTCCATCCAAAAAGGCACTTTTTGATGTAGGCCTGGCCGGTCCCCTGGCCGGTTTCCTGGTGGCCCTGCCAATTATTTTTATCGGTATTTCCCATTCGCGCATCGTCCAAAAAGAGGCGTTGCAGACTGGCATGGCTTTGGGCGAACCGCTGATTTTCAAACTGATCGCTTGGCTCGTTCTCGGTCCCGCCGCCGGGCAGCACGATATCCTGGTGCATCCCATGGCTTTTGCCGGCTGGTTCGGCCTTTTGGCCACGGCCTTCAATCTTTTTCCCATCGGCCAGCTTGACGGCGGCCATATCCTTTACGCTTTGATTGGAAAAAAGTCTTATTATGCCGGAGTTGTTTCGATTATCGTCATATTACTGTTGGGGATTAAATATTGGCCGGGCTGGCTTTTCTGGGCGTTGCTCGTTACCATGATCGGCCTGCGCCATCCACCGATATTTGCAGATGAAAAAATCGATTTAAAAAGGAAAATCCTGGCTGCAGTCGCCCTCCTCATTTTTCTGGTTTCCTTCACTCCGGCTCCCCTGGTGCTGGCCCCATAAATCGGGAAAGAATTTTGAAAATTGCCGGTGCCTGTGCTATGATTTCTTGATGAACAAGGCTTTTGACCGCTATATTCTTAAGGAAATCGCCTCTCCGTTTGCAATCGGTTTGCTAATCTACACCTTTACCCTGCTGACCAATCAAATTCTCATCCTTTCCAGAACGCTGATTGCCAAAGCGGTGACAGCCGGCACGGTTTTCAAGATATTGCTCTACTTATTGCCCGACTTTCTTTCTTTCACCATCCCCATGGCCACGCTGATGGGCGTGCTGGCCGGGATGAGCCGCCTGAGTTCCGATTCCGAAATCGTGGCTTTCCGGACCATGGGCATCCACAACCGCAAGATTTTGAAGCCGGTGCTTTTGTTTTCGGTCAGCACCTGGCTGGTTTCTTCATGGCTGATCATGTTCCTGGCCCCCGAAGCCAATTACCAGTTCAGTAAGCTATATACCGAGGTAATTCTATCGCAGACGCTTTCCGGGATCAAACCCGGCGTTTTTTACCAGGATCTGCCTTTTTACAGTCTCTATTTCCGCGATCAGGACCGCGGCGGCGAATGGCGGGACGTGTTCTTGTGTTCGCTGAAAAATCCCGAAGATGACACGCTGATTATTGCCAAGAGAGGCAAATTCATTTACAAGCAGTTTCAAAAAGACAACTATATAGTGCTTTTTGACGGTGTAATCCACGCTTTTAAAAAGAAAGATCCGGCCAAATATGAGCTGACTTTTTTTACCCAGAAAACTGAAAAAATAAGCAACCTGGTTACCATCCGCCAAACTCGGCGCAGCACACAGTTGGTATTTCCTGAACTTTATCGTAAATTGCGCGAAAACCCCGGCGATATGCTGTTGAGTCTGGAATTCCATAAAAAATTCGCCCTGCCGTTTGCCTGCCTGGCCCTGGGCTTTTTAGGTCTGTCGTTGGGTATTTCCACCAAAAAGGGCGGCAAGACCAGCGGTTTTGTTGTTTCATTGGGGATTATTTTTGTTTATTACGTAATGATGACCGCCAGCCGCAACATGATTTTGAAAAATATCATTTCTCCTTTTTGGGGTTCCTGGGCGCCGACTATTTTTCTGGTGCTGATTGGCATTTTGCTGTACCGCTTTGCGGCCCGGGAAAAAGAAATCAACTGGGAAAAAATATTCGCTTTCCGCCACTTACGGAAAGATCGGCACGGCTCAACTACCTTAAGAAAAAACGGCTTGAATATGGCATCTTTTTTCCGCTGGCTGCCGCTGCGGATTTTGGACCGCTATGTTTTGCGGCGCATGCTGACGGTTTTTTCTCTGGTTTTTTCTTCGTTGTTGCTGGTTTTTTACATCACCAGCATTTTGGAATTGATTGACAACATTATCGAAAATAAAGTTCCCTTTTTATATCTTTTAAAATACGATTATTACATGACCCCGGAATTCATCACCATAATTCTGCCCATTTCCATTTTGACCGCGGTATTGTTGACCTTTTCCCTGATGAGCAAGAACAACGAAGTAATCGCGGTTCAGGTTAGCGGCATCAGCCTTCTACGTTTGGCCCTGCCCGCTGTGTTTTTGGGTTTGTTTTTATCGCTGGGCACTTATTTCATCCAGGAAAACATTCTGCCCGAGGCCAAAAAAAAATCAAGTCAGATGTTGGATGTGATTCATAAACGCAAATCGTTTACCGACATTGAATTTGCCAGGAACTGGGTAATGGGTAAGGAAAACCAGATTTATTTTTATAATTTTTTTGAAAAAGAAAAAAAACGTTTTATTAATTTTAACATTCTTTACCTGGACCGGAATTTTTCAATGCTGCGGCGCATCTCGGCTCGTACGGCGCGCTGGCAGGGCGAAAACGAACTGCTGCTCGAAGACGGTTTTGAAAGGAATTTTCAGGGTAATTTTCCCAAAGATTATGCCGTCTTTGCCGAACGGAAACTGAAAATTTCCGAAAACCGGGGATTTTTCACCCAAAGCATCAAGTTTTCCAGTAACATGAACAGCAAAGAACTGAAAAGATACATCGAATTTTTAAAAAAAAGCCGCAGTGATCCCCTGCGCTACCAGGCCCAGTTATATTACAATTACGCTTTTCCTTTTTCTGCGCTGGTGATGGTTTTTATCGCCATCCCTTTTTCATTCCTTATGGGAAATCGTGGAGCGCTTTTCGGCATCGGTATTGCCGTGGGAATTTCCATGATCTACTGGGGGGCTTTGGGCATTTTCAGTTCCATGGGGGCCACGGCGGTCTTGTCACCGCTGTTTTCCGCCTTCGCTCCGCTGGTCCTGTTTTCGGCCATTTCCTTCATATTGTTTTTGTATATCAAGACCTGACCCAGCAGAGCTGGATAAGAGCCTTAGATAGCAAATTTAAAATTTGCTTTAAAGAGCTAACAAATTTTAGAATTTGCTATAAGGCTCTAAGGCATTGTCCGGTCTCGTCCAAGGTTTACCTGCGATTTCAAAATAGATGCAAAATATGATAGAATTAAGCATCTTGATGACTGCATTCAGAAAACTGAGGTGAAAAATGGAGAAAGAAGAGCTGAAGGCCAACCAGGACGCGCTAGAGCGGCGCGGCAAGAAAAACCCGTCGCCCAAGAAAAATAAACTTACCTTGGTCCCCCTTTATTGCAAAGGTTGCGGCCTGTGCGTGGATATTTGTCCCACCGGGACCCTGCAGTTGTACGATGATCCGAAAAACAAATTCGGCACATCGGTGAAAATTGATGCCCTGGATTTTTGCATCGGTTGCAAGATGTGTGAACTACAGTGCCCAGATTTTGCCATTTTTGTCAATTATGAAGAAGATAAAAAAGAAGGTGCCCAATGAATCAACGCCAGGTTTTGCAAGGCAATATAATTATTGCCAAGGCGGCTTTGGCGGCCGGATGCGATTTTTTTGCCGGCTATCCCATCACCCCTTCTTCGGAAGTTGCCCAATACATGTCCCGCGAAATGCCAAAAATGGACCGGGTGTTTATTCAGATGGAAGATGAAATCGCTTCGCTGGGAGCCTGTATCGGAGCTTCCCTGGCCGGGAGAAAAACTATGACCGCCACCAGCGGTCCCGGCTTCTCTCTAATGCAGGAACATATCGGCATGGCGGTCATGGCCGAAGTCCCGGTCGTCATCGTCAATGTCATGCGCGGCGGCCCATCCACCGGCATGCCCACTAAGCCGTCGCAAGCCGACATGATGCAGGCGCGCTGGGGTACTCATGGCGATCACCCGATTATCGCTGTCTACCCGGCTTTTTCCGAGGAAATTTTCAGCGAAACGGTCCGGGCTTTCAATCTGGCCGAAAAATACTGGAATCCGGTGATTCTTCTCCTGGACGAAGTCCTTGGCAAAGCCCATATGGACGTGGAAATCCCCGAGCCCGGAAGCTATGATGTATACTGGGAAAAAACCAACCAGATCAGCGACCTGAATATTTATGATCGTAAAATCGGGGAAAATCCACCCCGGATCGATTTTTTTCACGGTTATCCGATTCACATCGACAGCCTGGAGCATGATGCTCATGGCTGGCCTTCCTTCGACGCCAAGACGGTTGACAAGATGCAGAAGCTGCGCATGCAGAAAATCTACCAGAACCTGGACGATATCATAAAATTCAAGGAATATTTCCTGGATGACGCCGAGGTCCTGATTTTTAGTTTCGGCATTTCGGCGCGCTCTGCTCTGGCCGCGGTTAAGCAGGCTCGGGAGCAGGGCATTAGAGTCGGGTTGTTTCAGGCCCTGACCATCTGGCCGTTTCCCAGGGCCGCGCTGCAGGAAAGGTTTAAAAAAATTAAAAAGGTACTAACTGTGGAAATGAACATGGGGCAAATGAAGTATGAAATCGAGCGCATCGCCCCTGCCGACGTGGAAAAGCAGACCCTGCTGCGGGCCAATGGTTTTCCCTTCACGCCGAACGAAGTTTTGGACGCCATTAAGGAGTTCATCAAATGAGAGACTACGAAAAATATATCCGTTACCGAACTTTCCCCACCCCCTGGTGCCCCGGTTGCGGGGACGGGGTTATTTTGAAATCCATCGCCATGGCCTTTGCCGAATTGAAACTCGATCCGGACGACATTGTGGTCGTGGCCGGAATCGGTTGTTCCGGCCGTATGCCTACCTATTTCAACACCAACACCCTGCACACCACTCACGGCCGCGCCCTGACTTTTGCTACCGGTATCAAGCTGGCCAAGCCTGATAAACTGGTGGTGGTCATTTCCGGGGACGGTGACGCGACGGCCATTGGCGGCAACCACCTGATCCACGCCGCCCGGCGCAACATCGGCATCAAGATGATCCTGATCAACAACGGTATCTACGGCATGACCGGCGGCCAAGTCTCGCCGTTGACCCCGCCGAAATTCTTCACCGAGACTACCCCCTACGGCAACATCGAGTCGCATTTCAACGTGAGGAAGCTACTGACCGCGGCCGAGGCCTCTTTCGTCGCCCGTGAGACGGTCAACCGCCTGATGCAGTTGAAGCAAGTGATCAAAAAATCGTTCCAGCACAAGGGTTTCTCTGTCGTGGAAGTAATGAGCAACTGCCACGTCAACCTGGGCCGCCGCAACAAGATGAAGAGCCCGTTGGTCATGACCAAGTACATCGAAGACATCACCCTGAACATGGCCGAATACGAAAAACTGCCTCCCGAGGAACAGGAATCGAAGTACCCACTAGGGATCTTCGTGGAGAACACCCAGAGGTTGGAATACACCGATATGTATTTTAACCACATCGTGCCTGTCGCCCAGCAATCGGGTGTCAAGGGGGCCAAATGAAAAAATATGAAATTCGCTATGGAGCCGTCGGTGGACAGGGTATTATTACCGCCGGCGCTTTGCTGGTCGATATCGCGGTTGAAATGGAAAACAAGTTTGCTATCGAAAGCCCGACCTATACAGCCGCGGTTCGCGGTGGGCCGACCAAGGTGGATGTGATCATCGCCGATGAAAAAATTATTTTTCCCCATACCGTTGCCGTTGATTTTTTTCTGTGCACCGATCAGCGGCCCTTTGATTTATACAAAGAGCGGCTGAAAGATGATGCCATCGTGGTGGTGGATTCGCACCTGGTCCATGAACTCGGGGATACCAAACACTGGAAAGTGTATCAGGTGCCCATTATCAACGAGACCAAAGTCCAGGCGGGGAATGTCGTTTTGACCTCGGTGGTCAGCCTGGCCCTTACTCAGAAAATGACTGGCGTAATCGGTTATGAAAACATGGTGGAACACATCAAGCATTGGGCTCCGAAAGGCACCGTGGAGATGAACATGAAGGCCATCGAGGTCGGGATGAACCTGATCAAATAGAATGAATTTTCCAGCCGTTGCCGAACAGATCGACCTGCTCAAAAAAGGCGCCGTGGAGATTATTTCCGAAGAAGATCTCGAAAAAAAGATCCGCCATTCTCTGAAAACGAAAAAGCCGCTGCTGGTCAAAACCGGATTCGATCCCACTGCCCCCGATATCCATTTGGGGCATACTGTTCTGATCCGCAAAATGAAGCACTTTCAGGATTTGGGACATACGGTGGTTTTCCTGATTGGCGATTTCACCGGCCTGATTGGCGATCCCAGCGGCAGAAATAAAACCCGTCCGCCGCTCAGCCGCGAAGAAATCGCAGCCAATGCCCAGACTTATAAAGAACAGATTTTCAAGTTGCTCGACCCGAAAAAAACAGTCATCGATTTCAACTCGCGCTGGCTTGGCGCCCTGACTTCGGTGGAGATCATCAAGCTGACCGCGTCCTACACGGTGGCGCGCATCCTGGAGCGCGACGATTTTTCCAAACGCTACAAGAACGGCGATCCGATATCGGTCCACGAGTTGCTTTACCCGCTGATGCAGGGCTACGATTCGGTGGCCTTGCGCGCTGACGTGGAACTGGGTGGGAGCGATCAAAAATTCAATTTGCTGGTGGGAAGGGAATTGCAGCGCCATTATGGCCAGGAACCCCAGGTAATCATTACCATGCCTTTGCTGGAAGGATTGGACGGCATTCAAAAAATGAGTAAAAGCCTGAACAACTATATCGGGATCAACGAACCGGCATTTGAAATTTTCGGTAAAGTCATGTCCATCAGCGATAAATTGATGTTCAGGTATTATGAATTGCTGACCGATTTGCCGGCCAGAGAGATTGCCCGGATCAAAAAAGATATAAGCGCTGAAAAGCTGAACCCCATGAAAGCCAAAATCGACCTGGCCAAATCCATTATCGCCGATTTTCATTCCGCAAAGGCGGCGGCGGCAGCCGAAGAAGAGTTCATCAGGATCTTCCGCAACAAGGAGACCCCCGACGACGCCCAGGTCCTGGCTCTGGCCGCCGACGAAGCGCTGGTCGATTTCATCGTGCGCAGCGGCATCCTCGCTTCGCGCGGCGAGGTCAAGCGCGTCCATAGCCAGGGCGGCATCTACCTCGACAACGAGCGCCCCGCATCGATCACCGTCACTTTGCAGAAAGGAAAATATTATCTTTTGAAAATCGGCAAGAGAAAATTCTATAAGATCGAGCCCCCTCAGCGGGGACCTTCAGGGCCGGCCGGCTAGATCGTNGAAAATATCCGCTTGGCTTCCTTTCTGACCCGCGTATGGGAATCCTTGGTCATTCTGAGGATATACTCCTTGANCTGCTCACGGTTCAGTTTGGCCAGGGCTTCCAGCAGTTTTATTCTTACTTCGGCATTGGCGTCGNCAATTAATTTATCGATTATTTCGAGCAGCAGTTGACTTTGGCGATTGCCTAAAATTTCGACAATTGCCCCGCGCGCATACCAGATTGAATGCGGCAGTTGGTTCAGTAATTTCCTTTCATCGATTTGAGCGCGACCGGATAATTCCCTGACGATCAGTTCCCTGATTTTAAAATTATCTTCTGCCAATAATGAAATAAGCAAATCCTCTCCTGACTGGTCGGTCTCGCTGATGATATTTTTTACCGCTGCCAGTTTTTTTTCTATGTTCTGCTTTTTGAGCAATTCCCGCATCGGATAGAAACCGAAATCATTGTCAACTCCGCGTTCGCTCAGTGCTTTCTTGCAGGCCATGATTACCGAGCTGTCCGGGTGCCGCAAAAAACTGTTATAAAATGTTTGATCGCGAAATTTCAATTCCCGCAAAATTTTCAGGGCGCAGGCCAGGCATTTGGAAGATATGGTTTTGGTCAACGCAATTTCTTTTAAAAATTCGATGCGNTGGCTTTTTTCCATTTNCGCAAACTGATCGGTCTTTAAAAATTTCACCTGTCCTGCCGGTGACAGTTTTAAAAAATCTATGACCATGGATTCACTTTAATTTGCTGAGCAGGTGCCCCATCTTCTCTTTTTTGGTTTTCATGTAGGCAAGGTTTTCCTTGTTGGGCATGATTTCCAGGGGAATCCGTTCCGAAATTTCCAGGCCATAGCCGGCCAAAGCGATGTACTTGGCCGGATTGTTGGTGATCAATTTCAGTTTTTTTAAGCCCAGATGGCGCAGGATCTGGGCACCGATGCCGTAATCGCGCTGGTCGGCNTTAAAACCAAGCCGGACATTGGCCTGAACGGTGTCCAACCCCGCTTCCTGTAATTTATAAGCTTTAATCTTATTGATCAATCCAATGCCACGGCCCTCCTGGTTCAACAGGTATAGCAGGACCCCTTTTTTTGCCTGGCTGATCATTTCCATGGCACTTTGCAGCTGCTTGCCGCAATCACAGCGTAGTGAAGCAAAGGTATCGCCGGTCAGGCATTGAGAATGAACCCTGACCAGTATTGCTTCATCACCGGTCAAGTCCCCCTGGGACAGGGCGATGTGAGTCTCCTGTTGGATGTGATCGACAAAAGCTTGAATCGAAAAATCTCCCCAGCGCGTAGGTAGATTGGCCTCGGCTACCATTTCAACCAGAGAGTCAGTGTTTACCCTGTATTTGATGATTTCTTCAATGGTGATGATCGGAATGGAAAATTTCTTTGAGAATTGGATTAAATCAGGCATACGGGCCATGGTGCCGTCTTCTTTCATGATCTCACAAATCACGCCGGCCGGGTACAGATGGGCAATCTTGGCCAGATCGACCGAGGCTTCGGTTTGCCCGGCCCGCACCAAAACACCGCCGTCTTTGGCCCGCAATGGAAAAATGTGGCCGGGACGTGAGAGGTCCTGCGGTTTAGTCTGCGCGTCGATCAGGCATTGGATGGTAACCGCCCGGTCATAAGCGGAAATTCCGGTCGTGGTATTGAGTTTGGCGTCCACTGAGACAGTAAATGGGGTTTGGAAATGCGAAGTGTTGTCCTGGACCATCAAGGGCAAGTTAAGTTCCTGGCTGCGCCTTTCGGTCATGGAGACACAGATCAGACCGCGACCCTCCCGGGCCATGAAGTTGATGCTTTCCGGAGTGACTTTTGCGGCGGCGACCATCAAATCGCCTTCATTTTCGCGTTGCTCATCATCAACAATGACGATCATTTTCCCTTGTTTCAGGGTTTCAATGGCTTCCGGGACGGTAATGGTCATCTATGATATCCTGCCTTTTTTCGTTTGATAAAAATTATATAGGTATTTGCCGATTAAATCAAGCTCAATGTTGACCCGCTGGCCGATTCTAAGGAACTGGAGATTGGTGCTGGTCAAGGTGTGGGGGATGACCTCCACGGCGAACCAGGAGCTGCTTTTCTCGGCGATGGTCAAACTGACGCCGTCCAGGCATACCGACCCGCGTGGAATGAGAAATTTGCTCCATTCGCGCTCGCGGAATGAAAAAATGAAACGCGAGTTCTGATCGCCCTTATTGATGGCGCGCGTACGGACGGTGCCGTCGATGTGGCCGCTGACCAGATGGCCGCCCAAAAAACCATTGGCAGTCACCGGGAACTCTATATTGAGGACCGCTCCGACCGGCAGGTCCCCCAGGTTGGAAAGGCGCAGGGTCGGCGCAGACAGGTTGAAGCGCAGCAGGTCGCCGCTTTTTTCTATCAGGGTCAGGCAGACGCCGTTGACGGCCAGCGAGTCGCCCACAGCGAGTGGCTTGTCCAGGGCGGCGCGGATGGTCAGGACCGGCCGGTTCTTCTTTTCCAGTTTGACCAGGGCGGCGGTGGCGGCGATCAACCCGGTAAACATCTTCTGAAGCCTCTCAGCATGGTGCCGCCGTCGTATTCGCTCCAGCGGCAGTCGATCAATTCCAGCGCATCCTCGAGACGGGCGACCCCGGAAGCAAAAATCTGGACCGAGCTCCGGCCGCCGACGATCTTGTCGGAAATGAACAAGGCCACCTCGTCGAACAGCCGCTTGCGAATGAAGGAATCCAGGACCCGCCCGCCCCCTTCCACCAGCAGCGAGGCAATGCCCAGCTCGAACAATTGGCCCAGGACGTCGGCCAGGACCAGGCCGTCGGCGCCATGGCGCACAAAAAAATGCAGTGGGACCTTTTTTTTCCTATCCGCGGCGGTGTTGGAGCTGAAGATGACCAACGGGAATCTGTCCTGTTCCTGGAAAATATTCAGGCGCCGGGACAGCGAATTGGCCGAATCCAGGACCACCCGGTACAGGGTCTTTCCTTCCCAGCCGGGCTCGCGCAGATTCAGGCGCGGGTTGTCGGCCAGGATGGTGCCGTGCCCGGCAAGGATGGCGGAGAACTCGCCGCGCAGACTGTGGGAATAACGGCGCCCTTCCTCCGAGGTGACCCAGCGCGAGTGTCCGGAGTTATCGGTCAGCTTGCCGTCCAGGGAGGTGCCGGCGTGCAGGGTGACGTAGGGAGCCCGGGTGCGGATGGCCTTGAGGTAGTGGCGGTTGATCCGTTCCGCCCAGTCGCGGTAAAGGCCACAGCTGGTCTGGATGCCGTGGGACCGCAATTTCCTGATGCCGCGGCCGTTGACCAGAAAGTTGGGATCGCCCATGGCCATGACTACGCGACTTATTTTTTTAGCAATGATTAATTCGGTGCAGGGAGGTGTTTTGCCGAAATGGCAGCAGGGCTCAAGGGTCAGATACAAGGTGGCCCCGGGGATTTGCACGTTTTCCAAAGCCATGGCTTCGGCGTGCTTCAGCCCGTAAGCCTGGTGATAACCAGCGGACAATATTTTTCCGTTTTTTACAACTACGGCACCAACCATGGGATTTGGTTCGGTATGGCCCAATCCCCGTTGACTCAATTTCAGGGCGATTTTCATGAATTTTTCATCTTCCATTTTTTCATGAGCGGGCTGATTGAATTTCTTTTTCATTGTCTGAGTAATGATTCCACAAAATCTTTTTCTGAAAATTCCCACAGATCATCTGCGGATTCTCCGGTCCCGGCATAACGCACCGGCAGTTGCAAGCGGTCGGCGATGCTTATAATTGTGCCGCCTTTAGCTGTGCCATCCAATTTGGCCAAAAGCAAGCCGTTAATTTCTGAGAATTCTTTGAATTTTTCAGCTTGGGCCAGGGCGTTCTGGCCCGTAGATGCGTCTAAAACCAGCCAGGTTTCAGCGGGCTGGGATGGTGAAAATTTTTTAATAATTTTGATGATTTTTTGGAGTTCCCGCATCAGGTTTTCTTTGCTTTGCATACGGCCCGCGGTATCAATAATCAGCAAGTCGAAATTCTTGCTTTGCCAGGACTGCAAGCTGTTGAACACAACCGAACCGGGATCGGCCCCGCGTTCACCACTGATGACCGGGATCGCAAGCTTTTGTCCCCACAGTACAAGCTGGGTGGCGCCGGCAGCCCGGAAAGTATCGGCCGCGGCCATGAGCACATTTTGGCCCCGAAGCTGGAAATAATGGGCTAATTTGGCGGCACTGGTGGTTTTGCCGCTGCCGTTGACTCCGACCAGCAGGATAACGTTCTTGCCGCCGCCGGCCAAAATTGGGCGCTGCGCATTGGGAAACACGGCCAGCAATTCTTGCTTGAGGAGCTCACGGCAATCTTCTTTTTGTGAGTTGTGGATGGTTTTTTTTCGCAGATTGGCCATGATGATGGTGACAACCGGCAAAGAAATATCGGCGAGAATCAATAGCTCTTCAAGTTCAGTCAGAATTTCTTCATTATCTTTGGCGGACGAAAAAATAGAGGTTAGTTTGGAGTGTAAAACTGTTTTAAAGAGTTCTTTGAAAGCCATGGCTGCATTATAATTGAACATCCTTTCTTTTTCAAATCTGCCCTGATCTGATTTTGCTGTCCTCGGGGACGGCTGTTTTAAAAAAATCCAGTTATCATCCCGACCAAGCCGGAAATTGAATTAGTCCAGATGTCGTTGCTGTCGACCACCCGGTTGTGGAAAAAAAACTGGATCAGCTCTAAAGCGAAAGCGGAACTGAACAGGATGATAAAAGGTATTGGCGACGAGGTTTTTTTGTTTTCTTTGATCAGCAGCACGCCCAGGATAAAAAATTCGGCGATATGTAGGAAATTTGAAAAAAAGACCTTGTTCAGAAATATTTTTCTTTGGAAAAGAAAATAGAAAACAATCGCTATCGCCAAAAAAATAGCGGTAATTTCCAGCGTTTTCCCGGCCTTGAATGCCTTAAAAAGGCCCAGAACGAAAAAAGCTACCAGAATTCCCAGCAGGACATAATTAATAAAATTAAAGCCCTTGCTGCCGGNCAGCAGATTTTTGATCTGAACATGAAAAGGTGAGGTTAGCAGCAATGCCAAGATGTAAAGCAGGGAGAACTTGAATTTTTTCAACTCGGATCTTTTTCTTTAAGGGCCGGAGCTGTCTTTTCAATGATTTTGGCTTTGATTTCCTCGAACAGGGTCCGGTTTTCCTCAAAAAGTTTGCGCACCGCTTCCTTGCCCTGACCCAACCGGTTTTCGTTATAGGAATACCAGGCTCCGGTCTTGTTGATTATTTCATAAAGAACCCCAAGTTCAATGATGTCGCTTTCCTTGGAAAACCCCTTGCCATAATAGAGGTCAACTTCCACTTCCTTGAAAGGCGGGGCCATTTTATTTTTGACTATTTTAATGCGAATACGGGCACCGACAATATCGGTCCCTTCCTTGATGGCCATGGTTCTTTTGACCTCAATGCGCATGGAGGCATAAAATTTCAGCGCCCGGCCGCCGGTGGTGATTTCTGGATTGCCGACAAACATGCCAATTTTTTCCCGAAGCTGGTTGAGAAAAACGAAAGTAGTTTTTGAACGGGCGACAATGGCGGTCAGTTTCCTCAGCGCCTGGCTCATCAACCTGGCTTGCAGGCCCATGTGGCTGTCACCCATGTCTCCATCCAACTCGGCTTTGGGGACCAGGGCGGCCACGCTGTCGATGACGATAATGTCCACGCCGCCCGAACGGACCAGGATTTCGGCGATTTCCAAAGCCTGTTCGCCGTAATCGGGTTGCGAGATGTACAGTTCGTCGATGTTCACGCCCAGTTTCTGGGCGTACAAAGGATCGAGGGCGTGTTCGGCGTCAATAAACGCGGCATAGCCGCCAGCTTTCTGCGCTTCCGCTATGGCATGCAGAGCCAGTGTGGTTTTTCCGGCGCCTTCGGGCCCGTAAATTTCCATTACCCGGCCGCGTGGATAGCCGCCAATCCCGGTAATAATATCCAGAGCGATACAACCAGAGGAAATAGCGGGAATCTGCACCACTTCTTTTCCTCCCAATTTCATGATTGAACCCTTACCAAATTGCTTTTCGATTTGCGATACGGCATTATTCAGTGCGGTCAGTTTGTTGGTGCTTTCAGCCATAAAATCCTCCTAAATTCCGAATCAATTTTATTGTATCAGGAATGGTGAACAATTGAAATAGTTTTTTAGGAAAAGGAGTATCTCTTTCTTGACACCCATTTTCATACGGACAGAAGGGTTACTTTCAGCCCTTTTTTTGAGAATAGCTTGAAATGGTGGTCCAGGGTGAGGATCTCCCCACAACCGGATTCGTCGAAGGAACTTATGATGATCGCGTCGAAGGCGGGCATACCGGTACCGTGGGCGACCTGTCCGGCCTTCAATGCGGTAGCTGCGGTCACGGGCATTACTTCGACGGCCTTGGCGATATCCTCCAGGACAGCCGGCCAGGCCTTCATGTCGCCTTTCAGCAGTCTTTTTTTTAGCTCATAGAAGCAGAGCACGGAAGTGACGAGTTCCCTGCTCTCCCAAGCCTCCACCGCGGCCTGGTTACCGGCAGCCAGGGCATAGAAATAACTGGTGTCAATCCCGGTCAGCATCGGCAGCCGTCCTTTCCCGGTGGAGCACTTCCCAGTCCGCGGGTCTGACCGCCTGGCGGATGCGCTCCATGACCCGCTTCCTGGCTGCGTTCATCTCATCGGTCTTGAGGTAATTTTCTACGGCGCGGCTGATGATCCGCGAGATCGGGATATTGCCGGAACTGGCCCTGGCGCGGATCGCGTCCAGCACCTCTTTTTTCAAATAAAAGCTCACAGCTGGCATATTATCCTCCAGTAATATAGTATCATAGTATGATATTATTTTCAACAAAAAAATATATTTGTTGGCATTTAGATCCCCCCGGCTGCGCCACCCCCCTTAAATAAAGGGGGTCAAGAAACAAGCAATACAGTTCTAAGATAAATTCAGAATCACGATTTATCGCCCGTTTTTTCCTCCCCCCTTACTTGCTCTCACTATGATTTCAACCAGTATTTTATTTGTTGAAATCATCAAGTGAGATAACCCTTCGGGCCAAGGGGGGGAAAAGGGGGGATCCGAAGAAGCGTCACCGATGTCTTCTTTTATTTCCCCATATATTCGATTTTGTCGAATTCCTCATCCTGTTTGTGGTAAGTTTCGATTAATTCTTTCAGCGAATTCAAAAGGTGAATAATGTCGTTTTCAATCTCTTTTCTTTTGAATTGGAGGCTTTTTATTTCCTCTTTGATGGCCATTTGTCGGTTGAAAGCATGTTTGACTATCTCTTCTGATTTCATCTCGGCGTCTTTGATAATCAATTCGGCTTCCTTGTGGGAATTGATTTTAATTTTACTGGAAAATTTCTGGGCGGCGATCAGGGTGTCACGCAATAGTTCTTCTTTTTTTTCCATCTTGGTTAGGCTTTCACGCAGCTTTTCCATTTTTACCTTCAATCCTTCTTTTTCCTGGATTTCGCTTTCTATGGTTTCAACAATCTGCTGCAGAAAGCTTTTGACTTCTTCTGGATTATAACCCTTGATTTTTGTGGAAAAAACTTGATTTAAAATTTCTTGCGGTGTTAATTTCATAAATCCTCCTTGCCAACCCTTGCCCGGGCGCCGGCTTTCATTGGTTGCGCCTGCCGAACAGCGCCGTCCCGATGCGGATAATGGTGGCGCCTTCTTCAACGGCTACTTCGTAATCGTGGCTCATACCCATGGAGAGGTGTGAAATTTTCAAATTGGCCGTAGCCATCTGATTGATAGTGTTTTTGAGTTCGCGTAACTGCGAAAAATAAGGCCTGACTTTTTCCGGATCCTCGAAGTAGGGTGGAATGGCCATCAGGCCTGAAACGATAACTTTGTTCAGATTGGAAATATAGGGCAGTGCTTTTTTCAGGCCTTCGATGGTAAAACCCGATTTGTTTTTTTCTTCGCCGATATTGATTTCAATGAACAGCTCGACCGGTTCATCGACCCTTTTGTGAATATGCTCCAGGGATTTAACCCCGTCCACCGATTCGATGAGGTGAAAGATATTAAGCAATTTGTTGATTTTGTTTTTTTGCAACTTGCCAATGAAGTGCCAGGTAATATCGGCGCCAACGAGTTGTTGCATGTGTATTTCGGCTTCCTGGGTTTTGTTTTCGCCTAACAGGCGGATACCCAGGTCGTAAACCTGCTTGATTTTTTTCGCGCTCTGATCCTTGCACACAGCCACAACCTGAACTTGGCGTGGATCTCTTTTGGCGCGCTGGCAGGCTTTTTCTATATTTTGCCTGATTAGTTCAAGATTTTCCCTAATGGCCATGGTTTTCGCTTATACTCCTTTTATTTAAATATGTCTTGTAAAATCCCCAAATGTAAATCAAGGCGCTGATGGCCATGCCATGCCTGCCGGCGTATTTGGACCAAAAAAGAAAAATAAAAAAAAACAGCAGGAAAGCGATTATGGAAATACCTTGCATGCCCCGGCCCTTTCTGGGGTTTTTTAAAATGTGGGAATGGCTTTCATCCACTGCGGCGCCGCAATTCAGGCAGATTTTGTAACCGGGATCGAATTCCTGAATATGGCCGCATTGGGTACATTGCACGTTCATGACAATTTCACTCCACTTTACCCACTGGTTTTATTTTCAGGTCAATGGCCAGTCAAAGCCAGGCGAAANCCCAGGATATTAAGTTTGCTGTTGGGATTTTCCTGGCTGCGATTGGCAGAGCGGATCAATTTTGCGCTGTCAACCCAGGAACCGCCGCGCACGGCCCTTTCCGATCCCCCTTCCGGACCTTGAGGATCATTATCCGCAGAATTTTCATAATAGTCGGCGTCATACCAGTCGGCCAGCCATTCCCACACGTTCCCAGCCATATCCAGGATTCCGTACGGCGAACTCCCCTGCGGATACGATCCAACCGGCCTCGTTTTCATCAAATCCTTATTGAAATTGGCCAGCTGATTGTCGGGCGGAGCATTGCCCCAGGGGAAACGGTCGCGGGCCGCCTTTTCCCACTCGGCCTCTGTCGGCAAGCGAAAGGCAAATCCTGTCTTTTTCTTCAACCAGGCGCAGAAATTTTCGGCTTCTTCCCAGGAGACGTAAATTACTGGCCGTTCACCACGGCCCCAACCTTCGTCTTCCGGTTTTTCCAATCCCGTCTCCAAACAAAAAGCGTCAAATTGGGCGAAAGTAACTTCGGTTTTGCCAATCCAGTAACCGGAGAGAAAGATTTTGTGGGCCGGATGTTCGTCCGCATCACCTTCCCGGGCCGGAGAACCGATGGTGAATTCTCCTTCCGGAATGTAGATCATGGTGATATTTTTTAGAAATACCGCTTCCCAGAAGCCTTTTTC